>VMHT01158455.1_pt1 | contig 122387 bp, 129 predicted proteins | sample 4693611 | NCBI WGS metagenome assembly VMHT01 (sample SAMN12280063, study PRJNA550983) | marine metagenome | isolation source: seawater sampled from same location over 5 years 0.02-0.2 micron viral filtrate | place: USA: collected off the coast of southern California halfway between the port... ... | reverse complement strand
TCATCACAAGAGCATGCTATTTTCAACTCGAATCAGCACAACAAGCAATGATGACCATGATACATAGGGGACAAGTTGTGACTGGTTTATATGAACATAAGCTGACGAGTGTCCGTGGAGGCACTCCCAAGTAACTGTAAGGGTTATCAACGACGCATTTTGTGTATTTCTTAACAACCTGTGGAAAAACCTGTGGAAAACTAAATGTATTAAAAAACATAGGTATTGTGCGGGGTTGTTGTTGGTTTAGCACCCGACCACTCGAAAGTCAACGAGCTATGTGACAGTTCTCCAAGTGTCCCCGAGACCCTTGACAAACACAGGGTTTTCGGTTATTATAGAAACATGGAAAAGTCAAAAAGTCAAGTTTTTGAGTTTTTCAGAAATCTCAAATTTTAAAAAAGATGAATTTTAAGGATTTTGAATCTTCTGCTATTTCAAGTTTAACAACTAATGAGAATAATCTCACTATTGTGTTTAATAGTAGTGATAGAGAGTATAATTACACTATAAATGATAAGAATTGGGTAGAATTGCTTACTAATACTATCAAAAACAGTGAAAGTGTTGGTAAATTCATCAATAAATCTCTAAAAGAGAAGAATATTGAAGAATTAGTGACTAATTCTAAATAATTACTCAAATTATTGCATAAACACAGTAATAACAATGAAAAGCAATCGTAAATTCAATCCTGATAACAATCATAAACAAATTCAGATTGAAGATGATTATGAAGACTTTGGATATGAAGTCAAGAATGCAAAGAGATTCAAAAGCAGAGCAAAACAATCTGCCAAGTTCAGAGACTACGATGAATTCGACTGATATCAAGTCACATTGTGCCACTAGTTGTAGTGTCCACTAACACTTGCATTTCAGATTGATCTGTGCAATAGTAGATCATCGACACAAATCACTTCATGTCTGACAACATCATCGATCGCGATAAGTTGCAGGATGCACTCATTGAATCCATCATTGATGGTATGGATCACAAGACAATGTATGCATACGTTTATGATAGTTTGAATGGCAACTTTGATAATTACACAGTGACCGAACTTATTCAGGAAACTGAAGAGTATTATCCCGAGTTGCTGCAAGATGCTGGTGTGGTACATGTGTCCTATACTGACACACCGATGGCAGAAGAGGTCTACGGCGGGTAGACAGTCGAGGTAGTGGCACAACATCGGTTGTGCTGCTGCCAATCTCGTGTATTGTATAGAAGTCAACCAAACGACACCAATCATGCGTAAGATCGAATCACTGATGAACGCTGCAGTTTCTAACAACAAGAACTGGAGCAATGCAAACACCAGTGTTACGTACTGCCCTGAATCTGAAGAGTCCAAAGTATACCTGCACGGCAACCACATTGCCACTGTGGGTGATTCATTCCTCCAAATATTTGATGGAGGTTGGCAATCAAACACCACCAAATCACGTCTCAATGCACTCATCAATGAGTTCTGCAATGGCGTCACTGATGGTGTACACCAGTCGAAATTTGAGTGGTTCATTCGTGACAACAATGTGACCAGAGAATTCGAGAATGGTTACATCTTCGCCTGATGTAACAGGGGGTTAACAACCCCCTTTTTTTATGCTAAAATATATACACTGCACACATAGGGGTTAGTATACATGGACTTCAAGGATTACGTCGATGGAGAGATGAAATACTACGAAGAATATTATGCAGAACTTAATACATTGTTGAAGGAATACGGGTATGATTGTGATTGCTTCGACATTGAATATACTACAGCTGATTGATACCCAGGTCAGCCGCTTCGCTCCAGTTGCCAAAGTGTCACACAAAATAGGCACAGCACCCCAGACCGTGTATTGTAGACACATGAACAAAACACTCCTCTCCAATCCACAGACACTGCAGGACCTGCAGGATTTCCTCTTCGATACCATGCTGCCTGGTGACCTGGCAGTGGATTGGTTCTGCAATCAATTCAACGTGTCTGCCACCGATGAGGTGATAGACTTCGTTCTGGATGCTCACTTCGCTATGTTCGCTGATCAATGAAACGCATTAAGAAAGTCTTCCCCCTTGCCCTTGCCGTTGTGGTGGGCATCATAGCAGCAGACTACGTGAAGCAGGGTGCAGTCGCTGGACTGGCACTGCATCAACAGCACGTCTGCCGCTGACCGTCTAGGATACACACAAGCAAACAAAAAACAATGATCAACGTCTCCTGCATCAGCCCACGTCCCTCCCGATCGGTCTGGACTCTCAAGGTCAATCCCTTCACTGGCACATGTGCTGTCCGTTGGTTCAAAACTCCATCAGCAGAATACACATTCAAAACTCGTAAGCGTGACATCCTAGCATTGATGATGGCAGGAGACCGCTCCCTAGGACAGTGGGTAAACTATCACATGGCATAGGGCAGACGCCCCCACAGCCCCTATAATAAGGACATGAACAAAATCAAATTCGATTCTAACGGCATCTACGCCTCATCTCCCGAACTCGCTGCCATCGCCCTGCGAGTGCTAGAGCAGGAGAAGAAAGAACGTGAAGCGGCGCGACGTGCTGCCGAGTCTGCTGATGAGTTCCCATCCTGGGGACCTGCTATGGGACAGTGGGGAGTCTGGAACATCAGCGACCGCGATTGATTCGCTGACCGACTAGGATACACACAACAAACAAACAAAGCATGTTCGCAGTTCAACCCGTCTCCTTCGGCACCTTTGACGAGTGGGGTGCAGAGTACACACCCACCATAGAGGGAGCATACCGCATGGCAGGCATCAGGCAAGCAGACGGCGAGGGAGACCAGATGATCTGGCGTCTGACCAGTGGCGAACCCGTCGCATGGGTGAGGGTCTACGCTGACGAGAACGTGGACGCTGTGACACCTGATGCACTGGCGCTGTTGGTCTGATTTCCACCGCTGACCCTGTAGACTTTAAAAGAACAAACGCACACGACACCATGAACGGTTGGGCAACTTACGAAACCTGGAACGCTGCACTGTGGATCGGCAACGATGAGACCATCTACCGTCACGCCAAACTGAACAAGAACCTGGGCTACCGCAAGTGGGCAAAGCGATTCATCGATGAATTCGGTGAGTACATCACGGGCGACGGTGTGGCATGGTTGCACGACGACATCGACACCGACGAGATGGATCAGATGCTGGCAGAACTCTAGGGGTCTGCCCCCCATGCTACAATATACACCAACGACACACCACACCATGACCCCCACCGTGACCCGCTTCCAATCAGTCATCGACCACTATACCAGATCGGTCGCCCCCCTCAATGAGCAGTACACAAATACTCTTAACGCAGGCGGCAAGATGCGTGGCACCGTAGGTAAACTCTACGAGGACATTGCACAGGGTATTGTCTACACTGTAGACCCCACACTTGTGGTTAAGCACAATGACTATATTCTCATTGAATCTCGTGGGGGACAGTATTACAAAAAGGTGCAAGTTGATCTGCACGTATACAAGGACGATGAATTAGTTTGCATCATTGAGTGCAAGACTTATCTCGATTCATCTATGCTGGACCGTGCATGTTCAGAGTTCGATAAGATCAGGCGTGTGTACCCTGGTATACCTGCAGCGGTATTTACAGGTCAGTTCGATGTTAAGCATGAGACCTATGATTGGTTCAAAGATGAATGTGAGTTTGACACGTTCGTTGTTAACCAAACCAAGCAACGTGATAGTAATAATCCCATCTACAAGACTTGCGACCCATTAGATACACAATCACTCGAATCTTTCGCAGACTGGGTGAGATCAGCAGTCAACCAGTAAGTAACACACAGGGGCAGTGATTTGCCCCTTTTTTGTGATACCCCCGATCGCCGTACCAAAAAAGTACCTTCTTCCTAACCTACAAAGTGTTACCCAAGCGAGATAAATATTACGGGTCCCCCCTATACAAAAAAATCCCCCAGAAAATTTTTACCCCCATAGTTGAATCATGAAAGACTACGATGGATATCTGAATAAGCAAGCAGAAGTCCTTAACGAGTTTGACGACTTTTGCGAACAATTTGAGAAACGTGCCTCCGAGAACTTTAAGAATGCAGACAAATCCGATGAACGATTCAAACTCCTCCAAGAAATCGCTGAACCTGGAACAAGTGCTGGAGAGAGCATTTCAGGAGATACGGGAACTGAAGAGTGAAGTCGAGCGTCTAAAGTCTCCACAACTCATGTATAGACGCCCTGGTGCTGACGCACATGAGAAGGTAACAGATTACTTGGATGATGTAGATAAAAGACTACGAGTATTAGAAAGGTAATGGCAATACTCATACCTGCTGGGCAATCCTTTACGAATGTGGGTGGCATGTGGAAGATGCTGCCTGCCCCTGGAATCTTTGTGTTACCCGACATGAGGAGAGAGGGGCAGGAGATTAATATCTACGAGACTGCTGGGGTAGTGAATGTCACTGCTCAAGCGAACTTGGTATGTCCTGGAGGCACACCAGGTCCCTCGCAGCCGAGTCCCGAGTTAATCACAGGTATCAGTGTCAGTATCAATCCACCTGGTGTGGTAGTCCTGAAAGGAGGAGTACCCACCATTGCAGAGATGAGGGATGGTTCTGATGCTGTGAGTCTTGGGAGCATCAGTGTAGCACCTGGAGTCACCACATTAGTGCTGCCGTTGCCTATCATTGGCAATTACACGGAGAAGTGGTTATATGATGGTGAGGCAGGTTTCATTGAGAGTTATAAGGGATTAGAGGTGCCAACAGCACAGGACAATGTGAGAAGTTCATCGTATATCAGTGGTCAGGGTAGGGTGAAGCCTATCTCACAAAAAATGAGGACCGAGCCTCTGATAGCACGAAAGATACCTGGAGGAGGTGTAAGGAACTATGCATATCAGAATAGTGTAGGTAGAGAGTTATATGGACCTATAGGGCATGACCTTGCTCAACAGAATAGTAACTATATGTGGTCCTACCGACCCTCTCTGATACAAACACTACGTTATCATTATCTCATTACTGTTACGAGTACATGTCCACCATATACTTGGACATTCCCAGCATATGTGGATGTAGACAATAATTGGCGTCATCATAAGAGTAGGACGTTAAATAGACTGAAGAGGCAACGTACTGCCACTGAAGGTAATGTAGGAACAACTGGAGGCAATCCCTAATGGCAGGAAGTGGTGTGAGTCGAATCAAAGATCTAGAGAGTGGTCATCAGTGTTGGCCACCTGTTCCTGTGATTACAGGGTCTCTGAACGTCTTTGTGAATAAGAAAGCAGCATTGCGTGTTGGTGATGTGACATCAGTGCATGTATGTGGTAACAACCCACCTCATACTGATAAGTGTGTGAAGGGATCGTTAACGATTTTCTGTAACAAGAAAGCAATCATGCGTATTGGTGATGTATTATCATTTGGAGCAGTGATGACACAAGGAAGTCATACGGTATTGGCAGGTTGATGAATTTGTGGTATAATTAGATCAGTTCATCATTGATTAATGGCAAAGGTTAAAAAGTCTCTTCTTGGTCAACAGTTTATTGAGGCAACACCCAAGAAATCACGACAGGGTTGTGGACAGCATACCAAGTATGCAGCAACATCTCGTAACAAGGCAAAGAAGCGTTATCGTGGTCAGGGTAAGTGAATTTAATTTGCAATCTTCCTGCCGAAAAGGTATGGGTTCGTAAAGAATACTTACGAGACCACCAGGATGGACATGGGGAGTTTGTAGAGGGCGTCTGGGTATGTGCTAAAAGCATACCTGGACGTGCTTTTTACTTTGAGACGTACTTGCCTACCTATGGGGCAATGTATGATAAACTTCCGATCAGTGCATTCGTAAGATCACCCAAGACACCAGATGTTGATATGAGTCTGGAGAATCTACAATTTTGGAATTGTATGGATTATGGTGTTGCATGTATGAGCAAAGGATTTGTGGCATCTATGGACTGTGAAGTCTTTACAAGAGACCATGGATTGATGAAAGGTCAATACTTGTTTACACTTGATAACTATCATGCAAACATCGATGTTATAGATAATAATGTAAGTGAGGTGCCACAAGAGCACAAGTCGCATAATTGTATCGCTTTAACTAACGGTCAGTATGCACTATATCCTAATAACAGAATGCGACTGTATGACCTCTCTATAACGCCCCAGGACCCTCAATTCCCTGACTTTAAGGTATCCACCATAGAATACCAAGTAGAGGCAGGAATTGACTGGGGACGCCTTGGAGACACCGACGACTATTTCTGGCAAACACCAAAGGAGAAACAAAATGGGTAATTCACCAACCGACAAGAGCAAAGATTTTATCAAGTCTGGAATGACCCTGATCACCCAGATTGACTCTGATAGGTATCTAAAGAAGAAAGAGAAAGAAGATCAGAAAAAGGACCATAAATAAACAATAAATTGTGTTATTGTGCCTAATCAACAGTCTTTTAAAGATTTAAAGGTCACCTTCAATCCACATCCTATTACAGGGGATTTGCAGGTGACTAAAGATGAGGCGTCTATTAAGCAGTCAATTACTAATTTGTTATTGACATCACCTGGAGAACGATTGTTTGATAGTGAAATCGGTTCGGGTATTCGCGACTTGTTGTTTGAACAACTTGATTTTGCTATTGCAGGTCTCATTGCTGATGAGATCAAACGTACTTTATCAAAATACGAACCTAGAATAAGGTTGCAAGAAGTTGAGGTCTTACCAGACTTTGACAATAATGCATTTGAAGCAAACCTAGAGTTTACTATTATTGGTCGTCAGGACACTCCCGATCAATCAATCAACTTCCTCCTCCAGAGAACCCGATGAAGCATATTCAAGTAAATAATTTAGACTTTGAAAATATTAAGACCACTCTCAAAGAATACTTGAGAGCACAGTCTGATTTTACTGATTATGATTTCGAGGGTTCTGTCTGGAGCACATTTCTCGATGTATTAGCGTATAACACGTATTACACCGCGTTCAACACGAACATGGTGGTAAACGAGTTGTTCTTGGAGTCTGCCACTCTTCGTGACAACGTAATTTCTCTGGCAAAGCAACTAGGATATAAACCAAAGTCCGTAGTTGCTGCAAAGGCAATGGTTAATTTCCAAGTAAATTTTCCAGGATCCGCACCTGCAATCATTGTATTGAAGAAGGGTACGGGATTTGTCACCACTTATAATGATAAACTATACCGCTTTGTAGTATTAGATGACTACAAGGCGGGTGTTGTTAATGGTCAAGCGTTTTTCACTAACGTAGAGTTGTACGAAGGTTCTGTTGTTGAGGACAACTTTACCACAAGTAACTTCGTTAAATCACAGAAGTACGTACTGTCTAACGGAAAAGCGGATACTAGCACCATTAGAGTCAAAGTATATCCCACAGAACAGTCTAGTGAGTTCGCTTACTTCACTATGATTGATAATATCATTGACATCAAAGACACTGACGGCATTTTCTACGTAGATGAATCTGCTGACGAGAGATATGAGTTGTTCTTTGGTGACGGTGTTATTGGTCAAAAACTAGAGCACAACAACTATGTTGAGGCATCATATCTTATTTCTAATGGCGCTGAAGCAAATGGTGCGTCATTATTTGTATTTGCTGGTGTTTTAGAGGATGTCAACGGAACTGCGTTTGGAACTGAAGTAAGAAATATCACAGTTGTTGATAATGCAAACGGCGGTGCTGACATCGAGAGCATTGACAAGATTAAGTTCAATGCACCGAAATTATATGCTACACAGAATAGAGCGGTAACTGCGAGTGATTACGCTGCTATTGTAAGAAAGATCTACCCAGCGATCTCTGACATCATTACATACGGTGGTGAAGAGGAGAGATACCCTGAATTTGGTAAAGTCAAGATTGTCATCAAACCAGAGAGTGGTGCGAACTTATCCACAACCACCAAGCAACAAATTATCGCTGGTTTGAAAGATTATGCTGTTGCTTCGGTAACTCCTGAAATCAAGGACCCATCTATTCTATATTTGGAGTTAGACAGTAGAGTTCAGTTCAATACAAGGATTACTAATCAATATCCAGAAGACATCAGAACTAAAGTCTATTCTGGTGTTGAACAGTACACCAAAGCATCAAGCACCGAGAAATTCAACGGTAAGTTTAGATATAGTAAGTACATTGGAGTCATCGATTCTTCTGATAGATCGATCACATCTAACACTACAACCGTAATGATGAGAAAGGATTTCTATCCCCTTATCAACAGCACTTCTTTCTATGAACTTTGCTTCCAGAACGCATTTAAGAGCAATTGCCCTGAAGATGGTCCTGTAATTCAGAGTACAGCATTTAGAGTCAGTGAATATCCTGTTACTGATGTCTATATGGAAGATCGCTTCGGCAAAATGATCCTATATAGACTAGATCCTGGAACTGGCGAAAAGATAGTATTGAAGGACTATATTGGCGATGTTGATTACGACGAGGGTGAAATCAAGTTGTATGACGTGACTATTATAGAAGGTACTTTCTTCGACAACAGAATTTCAGTTCGTGTCGTTCCTCGTAATAACGATATCGATGCATCTAGACATATGTACTTGGATGTAGATGTTGCTAATAGTAAGTTCGCGGTATACCCAGAGTAAGTAGATGAGTAATAAAATTTCATCGCTAATTGAGACACAGCTTCCTGCGTTTATCGTTTCTGAATATGGAAATGTCGCGGCAGTCATCGAAGCATACTATGAGCAACTAGAATCTACTGGTCAGTCTTTAGATATTATATCGAACATCACATCATACCGTGATATCGATTTTTACGAAAAAAATCTACTAACAGAACAAACTACCACAACTGCTGGCATTTCTGTTACAGATACCACCATTGCGGTTGCTGATGCATCTTCATTCCCCAGAAAGAATGGATATGTCAAAATTGGTGATGAAATTTGTTTTTATGCTTCCAGAACAGATACAGAGTTTTTGGGAGTCTCCAGAGGAGTCAGTGGAACCACCCAACTAGGGGATCTCTACGAAAAGTCCCAATACACGTCCTCTGACGCAAAGTTTCACGCTACCAGTTCGGTAGTACATAATTTAAGTCACCTCTTCCTGTACGCTCTTGTGAAGGCGTTTGAGAGAGAATATCTGGTTGATGTGCCAGAAGTATATCTCAAAGGAGATATCGACAAACGTCAGTTAATCAAGAACATCGCTGACTTTTACAAAGTCAAAGGAACTGACAAGTCAATTAGGTTTATCTTCAACTCTATCGTCTCGAAGAGTGCTGATGATATCCCCACAACATACTATCCAAAAGACTTTACTGTAAAAGTATCAGAATCCAACTGGGATGCTTCATTTGCACTACAAGTCATTGTTCTACAAGGTGATGCCGACTGGTTGATTGGACAAACTATTGTTCAGCAGTCTGACAAGAACTCTCCAAATGCTTCATATGCATCTGTAGGTATTGAGAATGTCATTGGCATTGGTAAAGTTGGTGATTATGGGTTGTTCAACCTGATCATTAACCCAAGTACCGTAAATGGTGAATTTACAATCCCTGAAAAGACAGTGCTGGACAGGGTTCTCACGCCTAGTCAAGGTGCTGGTAGTAGAGTCACTGTAGACTCCACATTAGGTTGGAATACACAGAATGGATACGTTCAAATTAATAATGAAGTCATCCGATACGAAGGAAAGGGTTCTAGACAGTTTATTATTAGAGAGCGTGGTAATGTCACAAGAACTCACGATGTGGGTGACCTTGTAGTAGGTTATTCTAATGTCACTGCATCTACTGATCAAGGTGATGTCAAGTTACTTGTCTATGGAACACTAACAAATTTAAATGTTGATGTTGCTGAACCATATTCTAAAGTTGGAGATAAGGTACAAATCTCCAAACCAGGATTTGAAACCAAGAATCCTGTAATCTATGATCAAACTGCTAACAGAATTCGTTGGCAGATGAACCCTGGTTCATTAACACCTTCAGTTCCACTGAATCCTGGTGTTGGTCAAGGGTTGTCAAATTATGTTGCTGATGTAGGTGCAATATACGAAGATAGTCAGTATTTCTACATCTCAACATCTTCATATCCTTCTACAAGGATTTTGACAGGTGCTACTCAACCTACACCTTTGGTTGATCCTCAACTGCTTAAATTAATTCCAAAGCAGTCTAGTACAACACCAGAAGTATATAAAACCCCAACAAGAGATATTGGCATCTTTGTTGATGGTTCTATTGCTTTTAGTTTCAAGAGTGAGAATAATATTGCTTATGGTGATATTCAGACTTACAACCTTACGAATCGTGGTTCTGGATACACCAAACCTCCTTATGTTCTGGTGAACGGTGATTCAACGATTGCTCTGTCTTCTTTGGCAGGTGATACTGTTAATGCAATCACAACGATCAAAAATAAAAATTATACAGCAGATCCACTGATCGAGATCACTGCTGGTAGATATGGTGCAGCAGAAGCGGTTGTGACTTCTGGAGAAATTACTAGCATCAGAGTTATTAACAGTGGCGAGTATTATTCTGCCCCTCCTCTCATCTTAATCAGTGACCTAGCAGGTAAAGGTAGGTTTGCAGAATATCGTGCAAAGATCAACACGTTAGGAAAAATCACCGAATTTGAAAAAGTCTCTGGTGGTAAATTCTATACACAAGAAAATGTAAGAGTCGAACTGTTCTCCGAAGGTCAGAACAACCCAGCTGCAGCGACTGCAAAAATTTATCGTTGGGTGCGAAATAGGTACTTTGAAAATGAGCTCGTTTTAGATGATAACAACGGACTAGCAGTAAAGGATGCAATTGAAAATGAATATTATTATGGTGTTGCTGCAAACCCCAAAAGACTGCGTGTAAAGTTACAGGATAACATCAATCCAGTCACTCTTCAGGAGACAGCAACTCTCACTCACTCACCAATTCTCGGGTATGCTTATGATGGAAATCCAATTTATGGTCCATATGCATTCTCTGACCCTCTAGACAGTTCATCTTCCATTGCGAGAATGAACAGTGGGTACGAACTCAAGAATACAAGAACTGATGGTCCCGTCGATGCTCCATACGAGATGGGCACATTTGTTGATGACTACGAGTGGGTTGCTACAGTTGATACTGGTAAGACTCGTCTTGATATCAATAATGGTAGATTCTGTGTAACACCAGAATTCCCACAGGGAACGTATGCATACTTCATTTCGATGGATGCTACGAACAAACCTGTATATCCATATATCCTTGGAGACAATTTCTATTCTCTGCCTGTTAGATCTAACTACGAAAGTAAGATCACACAGAAATCCATTCCTTCTAACTCTAGAAGGTTGTTTGTCCCTGGCACATTGAAGAATGGTGCTGATGAAATTGCATTTGTAGATTCTGTCAGTTCTGGATTTGTATCTTCAGTGAAGATTGAAGATTCGCAACCCAATTTCCAAGTTGGATGTAGAATTTATGTTGATGACTCTGGAACTGGTGGTAGTGGTGCTTCTGGTATCGTTGCATCCACATTTGGTAAATATGTCACTGGTATTGAATCAAAAGAACTAAAAGCAGCGCAAATCTCCACACTACAAACCTTCTTTGGTTTTACTGGCGATACAATCACTCAACAGGGAACTAATGCTACTGGCGAACTCATCCGAGATGTGAGTGAAGAGAACACCATGGTGTTGAGAAACATCAGTGGTACTTTTGAACCAGGATATGACATCAATTCTTCTACTAGAGTAATTAACATACTCTTGTCTAAAAATAGTACATACACTCAAGGTGAAACACTTGCTCTTGTACTTTTTGACGATCCCACCACAGAAATTGCTACTGGTCAGATTTTAGCAGGAACAGTCGAACAGAATGCTGTTAGACTAAAAGTATTGACTGGTAGTTTTGATGACTATCTAAATTATGAAGAAGGCGAAGTAATCTTGAAGAGTAGTGACCTAGGTAACACTGCTGGAACAGAAATTGTCATTATTAATGAGTTAAGTAGAAATATCAGAGTCACTGATATTGAAGAGAATATTGCTATTCTAGAAACTGCTGAAGCACATGACTTTGGTGGTGGAGATATCATCGATATTATTGTAGATCCTGATGAAGCAACTACAGAGACTACTTACTATGTCACGAAGAAGAAATTCCAAGAACTAGATCTAATTGATCTACAATATAGTGCCAAAGTAGACGATAGTGGTATCGGAGCATCTACTGTCATCGGTTTGGGTAAAGACTACTATTCAAACACATATAATGATGTACCCCTGGTATTTGCAAATTCTGCAAAGAACAGAGATGATATTGTTCAGGCAAAAGCGACTGTAGTTGTTGGTACTGGTAATTTTGATGGTAGTGGCAATATCGAAAGCATTACTGTTACCGATCCAGGTTCTAACTATCGTAGAGATGATATCTTAACTTTAGAACCAACTGCTATCCCTAGAGTAGATCCTGCTGATTTGGATCAGAGTCCTAATCTTGGTATGGTGTATACCAACCAATCGCAAGTAGAAGCAAATCTATCGAAGAGATTCTTCGTTGCAGAAGCTGACTACGATAATTTCATTGCCAATGAATATGTGGCAGCTGCTTTTGGTGTAAATGACGGTGGTAACGTAAACTTCATTTATCAGGGCACAGATCCAAATAATTTTAGTATTCAGTATTTTATTGTTGATGAAGAGGGAGATGAAATCACAACTTCCGATACAATTGGTGGATATGTAATTACTGCTGTAGATACCTTCTATCCTCCTGGTTCACTGTTACCACAGTACATATTCAAAGATCTAACTACCAACGAAGAAAACCCCACCTACAACCTTCGTGTTGGCAGCACACTCACTATTCCCAACATGGGTGGTCATACCATCTATGTGGTGTCTGATTACAGCACAACGCTGGCACTTGATGGATATGCATTGAAGATTGAGGATTATGATATTGCTACTGGATCTTCTACCGATCAATCTGTCCCAATTACATTCACACCACAATTTGCTGGTACATACTACTATATCTGTATTGCCCACCCAGAAATGGTTGGAACCATTACTGTGTATCCTTCCCCAGGATCATCCACTCCTCTAATCAATGTAGATTCTGCTGGATTTGGTGTTGACAGAACAGATCTCAATGTAACTAACACTTTCGGTATTGCAGTAAATGATTTACTGTCTATCGGATCTGAAGTTATCAAGGTTGTCACAGTTGACAACGCTAATAAGAAGATGACTGTGTTGAGAGCACAGGAAGGCACCAGTAAGTCAGATCATGGTGATGGAAAGGATATAACGTCTTTCAATCCATCTTACAACTTTACACCTGGATCTAGACTTGGCGGCAATACTGCTAATGATCCTGTTGTTGTGTCTTACAATAAGACTACCAAGAGACTAATTGTCAACTGGGATTACAACGCAACATCTACAGTTCCTCTAACAACTGTGTCTTCTATTGAAGACCAGAGCACACCATCTAAAGTGGTGTCTATTTCTAATACTTATCCTATCAAAGAGAAACTTCTCTTCTCTCTAGATAACAACAACTTTATAACTAATCCTGTTGTAGACATTCAGAAGTATTACTTCTATAAGTTCGATGTCAGTCATCCTTCGATGCTGAATTCATACCTGGATATTTCTACAAGTCCAAACTTCAATGTCTTTACAGAAGAGAAAGAAGTCGGTCTGACTGAACCTGGTAATCCTGGTGCATATGTCAGAATCAGACTTGGTTATGGTGCAGACATCGGTGAAAAGACACGTAAAGATGTAAACTTCACTAGTTACTATTACTTCCTCACTAATTCTTCCACAGACACAGAAGGATCTTTCTTGAGAGTCATCGATGATCCTCTTTCTGGTAGAAAGAGAGTTACATACACATCAGACACCAAAGTTGTGTATGAAATCGGAAACATCCCACAATATGATGGATCTGGAGATATTAACTATACAGGAAGATCTGTTGGAAAAATTGCATCTGTCAAACTAGATAACCTGGGTTCTGGATATACCCAAATGCCAGTTATCAAAGGCGTTGTGCCTGCTGATTCATGTAAGGCACAAGTAACGGCAGTTAGAAATGCCTCTACTAATGCAATTGAAGCAATTACTATTGATAATCCTGGTCAGAAGTATTCTAAACCAGAATTAGTGGTTGCGAGTGGTAATGGATCTGGATTACAGACAGAAATTGATATTGAGCTCGGTGTTGTCAAACAGATCAGAATTATCAATGGAGGTACATATACAGAAACTCCATTAGTAGAAGTCATTGAAACTGATAACAAATTGTTCTTTGAATCAGAAAATATTGGTGTTCCACAAAATGTCAATTTTGTTAAGTATGGATCTGGATTCCATACAGACAACACAATTATTTCTGAATACTCGACACCATCCATCTTTATCTTGAAAGATTTTGAATTGGATGCGTTTAAAGCGGGTGAGATCATTGAACAGCGTTCTGGACAAACTGTTACTGCTCAAGGTAGAGTAGCACCTGACGGATGGAAGAAAGGTTCAAATATAATGAGACTACAAGAAATTGTAGGTGTATTTGAAGCTGGCAAACAGATTGTTGGGAAGAGTAAGAATAAAGGTACTGCTATCATTGATAGCATCAGGAAGTCTATATTCTCTCCTGTTATCGTAACTAGAGACAAGACTCTTGGCGTATTCAAGTCTGATAGAGGAAAGATCAGTTCTGGAAATCAGAGAATCCATGATTCAGATTTCTATCAAGATTACTCGTATGTAATTAGATCTAGAACTCCAATCAAGCAGTGGCGTAATATCATCAAAGATACTACACACCCTGCAGGATTCAAGGCATTTGGTGAGGTGTACCTGGAAACACAGGCACCTGCGATCATGCCTGTTAATCAACCTGTCAAAAAGACTACGGTGATTATTACAGGTCCCCCTGTAAGTCTATCTACTGTTTCTACCAAGAGATCTATTACTACTAGTATATTCAAGGTAAAAGACTCTAGAGTTTCGAGAGGTGCTGGTTCTGTATCTGTTGATGAGTTTGACGAGACTCTATTCAGAACTAGAGAGTTAGAACTCACTCCTGCCTTTGATGGTAGATACGATCCTCAAACAGGTCTGAAGATTGGTAATACCCAGTTCACTATCATTGATAAAGCAACAGGCACTGCATACACTCCATATAATGAGCAAGAACTGCTCATGACTATTGATGGTGTTGCACAGCGACCTGGTTATTCTTTCAAGGTGACTGGCAACCAACTCAATTTCTACGAACCACCTCTAGGTATCAGAATCAACGAAGATCAGGAAGTCCCAGCACAGAAAGAGTACATCAGATCCTTTAGGTTTAGAGAAGACACCGACAATTCTCGTTATCTCAAGAGACTGCAAAACATTGCAGATTCTTTTGATGGTAGAACTAGAATCTTCGATCTTAAATGGGAAGATGGTAGTCTTGTAAAGACATCTGATAAAGAAGATTTGTTTATCTATCTTGATGGAGTATTACAGCAAGGTTCGTATGAAATCAGACGATTTTCAAGCGCAAACAAAGCAGATCGTATCGCTTTTGCTAAAGCACCCAAAAACTACAAAGACTTATACGATGCTGATGCTTTTCCACAAGAACTACAGAATGAAACATATTTCTATGGATTTGGTGTGGGTCTATACGAAAGACTTGGAATTGACGAAAGAGTAGTACCATACAACCAATATAATCAATACCTCATTTACGATAGCAATAATAATGTAATCAATTCTGTTGACGACAAAAACTTATATGTTTATGTCGATGGTGTATTGCAGAATAGGGAACTATCTTATAAAATTGCTGGATCTTTGATTAGATTCAATCAAGCAGTTCCTTATGCAGAACAAGCAGATGGTACTTATGCATCTGCAAGAGTTGACATCATTCGTTTATATGGAAAGGATGCAATCCCAACAGTTACTCTGTTTAATCATGAACCTGATGTTTACTACAACCGAGCAAAGGTTGAAATAGACCTTGCTAGTGGTTATGATTCCCTAACAACCTGGCGTACACAAAACACCACTGATACTACTATTGTCAAGCAGGGCAATAATGTATGGGGAGATCTTATCTCGGTTTCTCTAGGTTCTGGTAACAAGTTTGTTATTGAGCTCCGTTCGCAGAATATCTCATCCTCTGCATCAGAACCAATCATCTTCGATAGAAATGATGGAACTCCTCTTACACTGAATCCAGATAGTTTCACCATTACATATGTAACTAATGAAGATGGCGATAGAATCCTCAATAGACTAGAGGCAAACTATATTCCTTACTTACCTACAGGTGATGCCTTTGATAGTTATGACTACAGAGGTGAGATTCTGAAGCAACATCCAAACCTTCGTGTTGGTGATAAGATCCAAATTGATGGTGAAAAATCATACAGAAGTATTATCAGTTCACCACTATTTGCTAGACCAACTGATTATCGTGATGGAGAACAAATCTCCAATAACTTCTTCACAAAAATTGCTGCAAGGGGTTATGACAAAGAAAAATTTGGAGAAGGTCTGTCTGTAATTGCTAATGTTGATGCTGGTAAAGTAACTTCCCTTGATTGGAATCGTAGAGATCTCTCATACTATTTCAATAATGGTATTCTTGTTAATCCCACTGCATATAATTACAACACCCCACCAGTCCTAAACTTTGTTCCTGTCAATGGTGAAGGTGGTGGTGCTAAAGCAAGAGTGATTGTATATGGTGGACAAATCATTGATATTGAGATCGTAGATCCTGGATCTGGTTATACCAAGGCACCTAAAGTCGTAATCTCCAGAGGTTATTCAATCCTTCGTGAGAATAACCATCCAGAGTTCTTCATGACCAGATATACCACTGGTGGTGGAGGTCAGAATCTAGTTGCCACTATCACTGCAGTATCGACTGTCATTCCTCTCTACTACAAGAACATCATTGAATCTGTTGGCGTTGTCAAGGTATTGGATCCAGTTTCTTTTGGCGCTGAAGTTACTAGAATTATTCAATTTATTGGTCCAGCAATTGGAATGGGTGAAGTATCTGAACAGAATATCCTCACTCAAATTCAGTATGTTGTTGCTACAGAATCTCCTGCTGCGGTATCACAACCTGCATTTACGAGAATCTTCCCAGAGAATATGGATGTTGCTTTTGAGTCATTCAGAGCAATTAAAACCAGATACTTTAGTTCTGGTGTTGTTGCATTGGATGAGAACCCTGTTGCTAACCCCGAATACTACTCTCAAGGTAAGTTGGGAACTACAGTAGCATCTTTCCTCGATTATCTATATCTAGATGTTGGATACGCAAATGTATCTGGTATCACCCTTGAGCAACTTGAGTTGACTTATACACAATTCAATGGTATCAGCGAAGGAGTTGATACCTGGATGGAAAATATGGCAATCAATGCCTCTTCATTGACGACAAATGGAACGCTATTCAACCCAGGTGTTCCATCTCTACAAGAGCATGTCAGTTTCTTGGATGCTCCTGCAACTGATGTGTCAATTGTTCTTTATGTTCCCGACACATCTAGATTCCCTGACTCTGGAAAACTCTTATTGGGTAAAGAACTTGTAACATATACTAGCAAGTCAGCTGATCGTTTTGCTGGTGTTACAAGGGGTGTCGATGGCACCACTGCAGAAGCACATACTGCAGGTACATTCATCAGGACTATCGGTCTAGAGACAACTCTCTAAAAACACCGTATAAATATAAATAACACAGAAATCCAACCCGTATCTCTTATTTCAATGGCTGCTATTATCTCGGAAAAGTTCAGAATTTTTAATGCGAAGCAGTTCCTAGAGTCTCTTACTGAAGGTTCTAGCGATACTGGTGTCGATCGAAGTCGTATGTACTTCTTTGTCGGCAGACCCCAAGCATGGGATTCATTTTTAGAAGTATACTCTACAGACGGTGGTTCGTTCGCCGTAGGTAATGAAGTATATGTTGGTGCCAATTACGCAGGCGCTACGTTCAAGGCAACAATCGCAAAGGTTCTTCCTGAAAGTCTTCTACTTAACTTGGTAGGACCACTTCCAACTAGTGCTCCTGCTCTAGGATCTCTGTTAAAAGAATACGACGGTTCGGCGGATACGGGTGTCCAAGCAACCACGGGTGTCTACAGATATTCTACAGAGAACGTTCCTCCTGTACCTCTTGATAACCTAACCGAGAAATTCAGCGTTTATAGTGACATCATTGCAGCGAAGAGAATCACTTCTTCCTATGCAAGATCTGTTGTAAGAAGATACAACTGGGACACAGCGAACAATCCAAAGTTCGACATGTGGAAACCCAACTACTCTGCTACCCCTGCTGGTGGTGGTCAGGTCGGTGTTGGAACTGCTCTTGGTGGATCTTCCATCTCTGGAGCAAAGTTCTATGTAATGAACCAGGGTTATGAGGTATTCAAGTGCCTTTACAACGGTGAGACTGTTGCTAACCCATCTGGCGTTAACGTAGTTCACGAACCCAAAACCAACCCTTCTTCGGGTCTTGGTACATATGCTAATGGCATCTTTACTGCTCCTGACGGTTCTTATGTCTGGAAGTACATGTACACCATGCCTACTGATGATGTACTAGCATTCCTCTCCTCCGACTTTATGCCTCTTGCGGCAGTAGGAGAAACAAGCAGAGTTGCAACCGAAACCGCTGCTGTTGCAGGCAGTCTCAACATTGCTCTAATTAAAGATGCTGGCACTGGTCTTACCAACGGCACTTTCTATGCTCCTGTACTAGGAGACGGCACTGGCGCTGTTGCTAAACTAGTAGTTGCTGGTGGTGCTATCGACCAAATCGAAATGGAAACGGTAGGTTCTGGTTACACCTATGCATCTATTCCTGTTACAACTGGTATTCCTTCTGGAACTGCTGGAAGCACTGAAGCAATTGGTCTATTCTCCGATAATGCTCTCACAGTATCCCAAGCAGTTGCAGCAACATCTGCTCCTTCACTAGAAGTAATCATTCCTCCCCAAGGTGGTCACGGTTCTGACTTCGAGACAGAATTCAACGCAAAGCGCGTTATGGCAAACATTCGTCTCACTTTCGTTGAAAGTGCTGGCGACTTCCCCGTCGATAACGACTTCCGTCGTATCGGCATCATCAAGGACCCATATGATTACGGTACTACTACCTTCTCTACTTCGGACACTCTTTCTGGATTGAAGGCAGTCAAGATCACTGGAGCAACTGGAGACTTCACCCCTGATGAGATGATCACCCAGACTGTTGCAGGAGGCACTGCAAAGGGCACCGTAGTCTCTTGGACCCTAGATGCTGGATCTCCCACTCCAACGCCAGGAACCCCTGGTAGCGGCGTTCTGAAGTACATGCAAAGTTCCGAGTATCATATGGATGCTAACTACATTGTGAGAGCATTTGCATCTGATGCTGCTAACGCAATTGTAGGTGTAGATTCTGCTTCTCAAGGTACTGTTGATGTTGCATTGGCAGATGGTACAGAACTAATTGGTTCCGTATTCACCGATGGTCTATCAGACCCCGAGATCGAAGCGAACACGGGCGATCTCATATACATAGAGAACAGAAGACTAATCACTAGAGCAGCTGACCAGATTGAGGATATCAAGTTAGTCATCGAATTCTGATTATAAACGAAAACAAGACGGTAGTTTAATACAATGCCACAGAAGACTAATCTTAAAGCCGCCCCATATTTTGACGACTACGATTCTAGGAAAGATTTCTATAAAGTATTATACCGCCCTGGTTACCCTGTACAGGGCAGGGAACTTAATACTACGCAATCTATCCTACAGAATCAAATCGAAAGCTATGGCAAATATGCTTTCAAACAGGGCGACCTAGTTGTCCCTGGAGAGGTCGGTCTCAACAAAAAACTTGACTTTGTAAAACTATCGTCTGTTTCTGAAGTTGCTGTCAACGTAGACGGCGAATTGGTATATCAAAAGTATGACATCGATGGTCTGATTGGTCAAAAGATCAACGGACTATCTTCTGGTGTCATTGCGATTGTTCAGACTGTTGTAAAAGCAACAGAGAATAACTCTGATACACTATATGTAAAATATTTGACGGCAGGTGACAGTGGAGATGAAGAAAGGTTCCGCCAAGGAGAAACGCTCGAAGTTATCGATGGCATTAATAGCCCTCTACTCGTTGTTGGCACTGACGGCAGCGTTCTACCTACTAGCGTTGCAGTCTTAAATCCTGATACCAGTGAGACTACATTTGTAGACAGTGGTGCAATGGGATTTGGTTCTGCTGTTCAAGTAGAAGAAGGTGTATATTTTGTCAATGGTTTCTTTGTAAGAAATGATTCTGGTCTAATCGTTGTTGATGGTTACAGTGACAATCCTTCTGTAAAAGTTGGATTCAAAATTGATGAAACTCTAGTCACACCAGAGGATGAACCCTCTTTGTATGACAATGCGTTTGGATCTTCTAACTATGCTGCACCTGGAGCACATAGATTACAGATTTCACTATCTCTAGTCAAGTATCAATTTGAAGAGACTCCTGATAAGAATTTTATTCAACTCCTGTCTATCAAGAATGGAGTTATCCAGAAGCAAGTCAAGCAAGCAGCATATAATACGCTTGAGAATACTCTTGCACGAAGAACCTACGATGAGTCTGGAGACTACGTAGTAGATAGTTTTGACGTTGACATTAGAGAGTTCTATCAGAGAGATGGAAACTTTGGTCTATACACCGCTGGTCGTGATGGCACTGTAGGACCCAATGGCATTTCTGCAGCTGATGCTGCGGATAAACTAGTTGCTACCGTTGGTGCTGGTAGAGCATATGTCCGTGGTTTCGAGATTGTAAACAAAGAAACCAAGTATCTAGAAGTTGATAAGGCAAGAGAAACCCTATCTAGAGACAATGTATCGATCAAGTCTAATGGACTTTCGACATTTACACTAACCAATGTATACAACACACTCCCACTGAATGCAGAGGGAGCAGATCTTACTGCATACCCAACTATTTTCCTGAATGCAGTACATAATGATGGAACTGTTGGTCTCAACAATCTAGAGGAAGTTGCTGAATACAGACAGACTATTTCTAGAAGAGGACAAGGATTTGACAAAGATGATGCCATTAAGACTATCTGGATTCAGGCAGCTGCTGATCTAGGTCTTATTGACGACACTAGTATTTCCGATTCTCCTGGTGCTGGAAAACTAGATTTGAGAACTTTGTACTTTGTTCAGACTAGATCTTCTACTGGTGGTGTTGCAACAACAAATACAGTTAAGTGCTTGTCATTTGCAAAGGTCACCAGACCAGAAATTGGTGATTTGAATGCACAATTCCTTCAATTGACTGTTCAAGGTAGAAAGGATCTACTGGACAACATGTTCCTTGAATATGACGATGATGTATCAATCAGAAGAAGACTTCTTTACACCAGTCTTGCTAACGTCCAACAGGAAGTTAATAACATTGGATACATTGTAGACTATACAGAGAGCATTGTTCCTGTTGTTGGTATTGCAAAACCTAAAGACTTTTCTTTAACAAAGAGACCAGACGGATTTAATCAAGACACTGACATTGTTATCTCTCGTGGAAAACTTGCTGATGGTAGAGATACTTACAGCGGCAACTTCAACCTTTCATACTTCAACCCTGTCTTCTTCACAAGACTCCTAGTAGACTCTCCAGTCACTCCTGACTTCTCTCCTGGCAAATACATCATAGGTGCCCAAAGCGGCGCTTATGGGGTCATAGAGGGTGCTTCCAATGGATATATGTCTCTGGGAAGGAGTTTGTATGTAAAAACTCTGTATGGCAACTTCATTCCTGGTGAAACAATCACCAGCGAAGAAGGATCTACATTACGTATTCCAAAGAACAATACTATTTCTCACTTCGTTGTACAACGTCAAGGAACTGGTTACACTGCAGGATCAAAAATCAATATCAATGGAACTATCTTTGAAAGTGCTGACGTAGAAGTTGGCATTGATGGTGGTACTGTTTACAAAGTTACAATTAAGAACAGAGATGCATTGCAAACAGAATTTGCTGCACCTCCTGTCTGTGAGGTTCTTGGTTCAAGCACTATCGCTGTAAATATTGCTCCTGTTCTGTTCAGAGATAGTGTTCTTACTTACAACTCACAGAACGTCAAGTCTTTGTACTCGACTTTTGGTTCTAACAACAAATTCTCCGCTGATATCGAAACTGGAGATGACTCTCTTGGTGATACGAGAGATGTAACCGAGAATACTTTCTCTGGTACAAAAGGTTACAGATTTATCGAATGTAATGGATTCAATTCCGATGCATCTTTAGTTCTCCAACAGGGAGACATTGTTCAATTTAATGATGACACTGGAAGATTAAACAAGTTCTCCGTTTCACAGGTTACCCAACCTAGAGGAACTGATAAGTCTAGAGTTTATTTGAATGGTGCTCTACCAGATTCGATGACTGCTAAAACTGTCATCAGACAGAGAGGAAAGGTATTAAATGGATCTACTTCTACGTTGATTTTCCCAACGGGAAGTAAAGAAGTCGGCAGTCTTGTTTCTTCCACAGAAAACACGAAGATCACATACTATATCAGAAGAGACTTTGTAACTACTGGTAGTGATAACGGTGGTAACGTTACTTTCGCTGCACAATTAGACTTTGGTACACAGAGATTTACTCAATTTACAGAAAGAGACTTCCTCATCACTGTCCTAGACAAAGGTGGTTCTGACCTAGTAGAAACTGGCGATGTTATTTACGTTTCTCCCGAGTTTGTCAGCATTCTGAATACTACAGATGCTACCTCTGGTTTGTCTTCGGGTAGTATCACTCTGACTTTCCCTGGCAATTACTTTGGTAACAATGTAACCAACTTCCCCAAACTGAAGTTGACTGCTACCATTGAAGTTTCCAAGGGTAGACCAAAACTCAAGACAGCAATTAAGAATAAGAGAGTTATCGTCCAATCTCCTGGTGATCAGGTTCTACCTCTTCGCGGTTTGGACTACGATAGCGATAGCAGTGAAGTATTCTCCTATTCAGATGCATTCCGTATTAGATACATCTATGAAGGATCATCTTCTGCCCCACCAACGGTTGATGTCAATGGTAATCTAGTTGTTGGTACAGATCTTACTAACAGATTTACTTTTGATGATGGACAAAGGGATACATTCTATGACGTGTCCAGAATCGTTCTGAAACCTGGATTCGATCCACCCACAGGTCAACTAGTTGTTGCTTTCGATTACTTTGAGCATTCTCAAGGTGATTTCTGCACGGTTGATTCCTACATTCATGAAGCAGGTGTAGTCCTAGATGAGATTCCTGATTTCAACTCCAACGTTCATGGTAATGTAAGTCTTAAGAACGTTATTGACTTCAGACCAAAAGTAGATTCTACTGCAATTATTCCTGGTTATCAGGACACATCACTACTGTCACAGTCGGAGTACATCAACTTCATTGGACCTGGTGGTTCTGTTTCCAGTACACCATCTTCTGCTAGAAATATTCCTTATACCATCTCTTTCAGTGAGTCACAGTATCTTGACAGAATTGATGGCGTCTTCCTCAATAAGAAAGGTGAGTTCATTGTCAAGAAAGGAAATGCATCTCTGAACCCAAGCAAACCAGAGATCATTGAGGATGGCATTCCTCTTTACTATATGTTCATCCCTGCTTTCACGAAGTCTAGCAAGGATGTAAGAATTACTCCTGTTGACAACCGTCGTTACACGATGCGTGACATCGGTAAACTAGAGAAGCGTATTGAACGTCTTGAGTATTACACTACATTGAGTGTTCTTGAGCAGCAAGCACTTAACATGCAAGTCAAGGATTCTCTTGGTATTGATAGATCCAAGAGTGGATTCCTTGTAGACAACTACGAAACTCATAATGTTGGTAATGTCAAGTCTATTGATCATCTATGTTCCATTGATGCACAGCAGTCTGTATTGAGACCACAATCCAAAGAAGACAGTTTTGCACTCAAAGAAGTCAATACAAGAGACGATCAAAGAGTTATTTCTGGTTACACAAATTCTAATGGTGTGATCACACTGCCATTTACGAGTGTTGAATACGCAAGTAATGTATTTGCAACAAAGACAGTAAATCCAAACCCATTCGTTGTTCTACAATATGTTGGTGATGCTGCATTAGATCCAAATATTGATCAATGGTATAACAGTTTTGTAGCACCTCTGGTTACTGAAAACAATACTAATTTGTTCTCGGTCTTCTTGGCAAAGCAAGATGCAAGAGTAGCATTCTCCAGTATCTACAACTCTTTTGTAATCAACTGGGTTGGTGTGAACAAGACCTTCTACAACCTGAAGAGTTTTGCAGAAAACAATGGAAGATCTGCAGAGTCTACTGTAAGCAGTGCATCCATTTCATCTTCATCTAACGTCAGTCCACAGAACAACGAGATTGCGAAGGGTGTTGGATACAAGACTATCAATGGTACTAACGTATCAAATGCACTGAAGTTCTATGCTAGATCTGTTCCTGTTAAGTATGTCGTAAGGCGTATGAAACCCAAGACAAAACTGCATGTCTTCATGGAAGGTAGAAACATCGCTAGATGGATCAACCCAGACTCAAGATTTACTGGTATTGCTGCAAACTCTCCTACTACATTTGGTACTAGTATTACTACAGATGAATATGGTAATGCTAGTGGCATTATCTTAATTCCATCGGGTTATGCACCAGCAGAAAATTCTTTCTGGACTGGAAATATCGACACCATGCAGTATGATGATACTGCTGAAGAGATTTACTTTACTACTGGTATCAAGACGATTAGATTTACTTCTAGTATGTCTGATGCTCCCATCACTGATGTTGATGGAGTAAGTTCTTTCGCAGAAGTTAAGTTCTATGCAACTGGTATTCTTCCAGAGAATCCTTCTTCTATTATCTCTACAACCCCTGCGATCTTCAAAGCAAATGAAGGTGTTCAGGAGATTGATAGCAACACAGAGAATAAAGAAAGACCCAACCCAATGGCACAGACTTTCAAAGTCGAAAGCTTTGAGGGTGGTATGTTTGCAACAGGCGTTGACCTGTTCTTCTCCGAGAAGAGTTCTACTGTTCCATTGAGAGTGTATCTCTCTAACGTAGAATCAGACAAACCTGGTAAGTACATCCTTCCTGGTTCTATCAAGACCCTTTATCCAGATACTTTCCTCAAGGTATATTCTTCTGGAAACATCACTATTCAGAAGGATGAAGACATCACTGGCAACAGAAGTCTTGCTAAAGGACCTATCACCAAAGTTTTGGATAGAAACAACTTTGAAGTTACCCCTTCCAGCAATGGTGAGATTTCTCTAACAAATGAGCAGACTTATACGTTCATCTTGAGTAATCACAATGGAAGAGACTTCTTACCAAATGAAGATCTAACCATCGGCACAGTTACTGCATACAATAATGCTAACAATGCTACAGTAGGTCTGAAGATTGCTAAAGATTCTGGTCGCGTATCCAAACTGAATATTACTAATCTGGGATCTGGATATGAGAGTGCAACCATCACTATCGAGAGTCCACAGCTACCTGGTGGAAGCAATGCTACTGGATCTGTCAAAGTATCTGGTGGTCAACTATTCTTCAGTGAAGTAAGTCTTGCTGGTAGAGGATACACCGAAGCACCATCTGTTGTTATCAGAGGAACTGGTGCTGGTAATAACGGTGCTGTTATCGAGTCCGAAATCGAGGTCGATGAACCTGCTGTAAGAATGGGTGTTGCAATCGATCCTGAAGGTGGAATCAGATCCACCACACCCACACGTTTCAACTTCGAGTATCCTGTTTATCTACAGAATGATACCGAGTATGCACTCAATATTGAGTGTGATGCTGTTGAATACAAACTATGGTCTTCCAAGTTGGGAGAGGAAGATATTTCTTCTGGTCTGGTTGTCAATGCACAACCTCTCCTTGGATCTCTATTCAAGTCTCAAAATACTGCTAACTGGGAAGAAGATCTGTTTGAAGATATTAAATTCACTCTATACAGAGCAGAATTCGACACTTCTAGAAATGGCGAACTGGTTATCAAGAACGAGGATCTGGGATACGAAAAACTACTATCAGATCCACTTGAGACATATGCTCTTGCTAACAGCACAGCAACTTCTCCTCTGTTCAAAAACAACAGCAGTATCATTAAGGTATATCATAGAGACAATGGATTTGAACAAGGTGGAGATTCTAAAGTATTCTTCAGAGGACTGCCTGATTTCGCTGGATATGATGCCATCGAACTAGAGTCCACCCTATTCCAAGTTTCTAATGCAGGCATTGACTCTTACAATATCGTTGGACCATCTAGAGCATCAGATACTGGATTCTTTGGTGGTGATGCAGTTCTTGCATCCTACAACAGAAAGTACGAAAAACTTTATGCACAGATTCCATATCTACAGGTAAGTGGAACTTCCATCGACAGCATGGTCAAGACTACCAATGTTATTCCTGTTGACTCTGACACTAATAACTACACTTCATATTCCATGACGGATTATGAAACAACTTTCCTGAATGAAGAGCAATACTTCTTGAACCAGAAGATGATTGCATCACCAATCAACGAAAGTCTCAATAACATGGATGCATCTTTAATGTACAAGATGACATTAAAGTCTGATCAATCCTATCTCTCCCCAGTAGTTGATTTAAGATCTGCTTCTGCAAAAACTGTTACCAACAGAGTTGAAAACTCTTATGGAAAGGAAGATAGATATGGCAAGAGATATCAGAAAATTCAAATATTCCCTGTATACAAATTTACTATTCAAGGAAATGAAGTTGGGGGGAACCTTGTTCCTATCGTCATCAACCAGAATGTCACTGGCGTAACTTCTGGTGCAGAATCTGAAGTCTTACGAGTTCGTGACAATGACATCTTTGTCAAAATTAAAAACTCTGTAAACTTTACTTTGGGCGAAACTTTATACTTCAGTACACAGTCTGCCAGTGGTGGTGAACTAGACGGTATCACAGTTACAATCACAAATGATGGTATCTTCAATCAACTTCCAAACTTCGTAGTTGGTTCAACCGTTACTGCATTCAACCCTTCGGCAAGAACCGAGAAGTATGACAACAAAGTCAGTGGAAAAGTAATCTTCTGGGATTCCAATACCAAGACACTGACTCTTGAGAATGATAAGAGACCTATTAATGGTGACTATACTAGTGAAATCACATTAGGCAGTGACTTTGCTAGAACTGCAACCACAAGTCTACAAACATCTGATGTATTCAGAGTTGGAGATCTAATTGATTTTGACGGTGCTTCTTTCGAGACATCCAAGTTCTCTGAAATCAAGGCGATGGAATTTGGAAATGGCATTGACTTTGTTGCAGAAAATGGATCTGTCAACACGTCTGCTGTTGCGAAGTATGTAACTAAAGAGATCTCTCTAGCAAGTTCTGCTGCTTCTCTGTCCACCAAACTTACAGTCAACGCAACGGATGTTAACAATATCCAAGTTCTGTATAAGACAAAACCAGAAGCATCGCAACAAAAATTTGATGATATTAGTTGGACCTACTTCAATGAAGATGGTTCTTCTGACAATGATGTAATCGCTACGGCACAGAATAGCATTTCTGGTCAATATGAATCTCAAAGCGCATATCAAGAATTGTCATTCACAGTATCTGATATCCCAGACTTCTCATCCTTCGCTATTAAGATTGTTATGAAGTCTGATAATCCTTCTTATGTTCCCAAGATTCAGGACATGAGAACTGTTGCTTCTTTCTAATATGAAACTATCTGAATATTTGCAAGTCGAAGGTCAAGAAGGACTTGTCCGAGACATGAATACGGGTGCCATTATCAACACGGCACCCAAACCAAAAAAGAGACTCGCAGAAGAGTTCCGAAATGTGCAGGATGATCTAAATACTTTGAAGGAAGAAATGTCCGAAATCAAGTCCCTCCTTAAGCAGTTAATCAAATGACACTACGTAACGTACCAAAGGCGCATACGCTGGAACAGCAGCGTCAAGAGATTAACTTAATTGCATCTGATCTCGATAATGCGGTCGAGGGCACGAAAACATTTGGTGGGAGTAAAACATTCTCTAGTGATGTAACATTCCAAAGCACTGTAGACTTTGACGGCATTGCAACATTCAATAGCAGTCCTACCTTTTCTGATAATGTAGCAGCAAACTTTGGTGATGATGCTGATCTAAAAATTTATTATGATGGTTCGGTAGGTGTCCTAACATCGTTCATTGATTCTGATGCTTTGCAGATCAGATCAAAGACTGATACTAGTGAACTGTATCTCACAGCTCTCAAAGATGGTCCTGTCGAACTTTACTATGACGGTGCTAAAAAAATTGGAACTAATCTTACAGGTGCGACAGTTTTAGGAGATCTCGAAGTTAATGACGAGTTACATTCTGCATCAGGTAGTTTTATTATTAAAACGGCAGATCAGATAACTCCTGGTCAGATGGTTACTGAAGCTGTCTTTGGTGGATCAATGTATGTACCATACGGTTTTAGTACATATCCTATTGCTGAATTTCCTGGTGGTGGTATCAACGAGACATCTACTAATGCTGGATTTAGTGTAAGCAACGGTGGACAGATTTATATTGCTAACATTAGCGCACAGGCTCTTTGGAAGGGTAGACAAGTAGGAACTGCTGGAATCACATCAGAAATCGATGCTGCTGGTAATGTCACGTTTGCTGGCACCCTAGACATTGGTAGCACTGCTACTTTTGGTGGTACTGTTGATTTCAATGATGCTGTTGATGTAAATGCACACGTTGAATTCAAAGCAGCTAGTGGAAATAGTTCACTATACATGTATGATGAGAATGCAATTAATCTTGGTAGTAACAATGATGCAAGATTAATTTATAACAACACTGGAAATATTGTTAAATTTGAAAGATTAACTGCTGGTGAAATTGAAATTGATGCTGCACCAGTTACACTTCAACACTCTAATAGTACAAAATTACAGACTACCTCCACTGGTGTAACAGTCACAGGAACTCTTGATGCTACGGCATTCACAGTTGGTGGTTCTCCATTCACTGCAGGTAGTGCCGCAACCACATCTTCTACTGGTGTTGTACAACCAGATGGCACAACCATCGCTGTTGATAGCAATGGTGTTATCAGCGTAGCTGGTGGTGGCGACCCATTCACTGCTAATGGATTCAAGTTTGGCGTCAATGAAGGATCTGGTCCAACAGCAACACAAGGTGAGATCAGACAGATTAGTGGTAAACCACATTTCTATGATGGAAGTAACTGGCAAGAGTTTATTCTTGGTAGCACTCAAACAGCTACTATCCCAGCAGAAACTGATTGGGATAAGGTTCTATTAAGATCCACTTTCGATAGTGATTTTAACGACGTAAAGTTTGGTGACACTGGCACTGCTCAAATTTATGGCGGTATAGCTGCCTCAACCCTTGTAGGAACCCCCGCCAATTATGGAGCGAAAGTTCTAAAAACAGTTGGTAATGGTGTTAGGTATGACGACAGAAGTGACTATGATTTCACTAACACATTTACATTAGAGTTTTGGATTAATATAGATTCCGCACCAAACGCTTCTCTGACTGGGGTAAATGATAAGTATGTTATTGTATCAAAATCTGCTGGCACTCTTGCTGGAAGTAATAATAAAACTGCAGGAGCGACAGGTGGTGGATGGCAACTATATTATGCGTATGTTGGTGTTAACATAGGATGGAGACTTGACATACATGATACAGCTACTAATACAACTAGTACCATAGGTTTTCAAACCGATAGTAGCACGGTTTTTGCTAGCAAATTTGTACAAAGTTGGAATCATATTGCTTTAGTAAAAGAATCTGATGGACAACTTCATTTTTATGTAAATGGTCTAGAAGATATCACTTGGACAAAGGGAACCTCCTATAGTGGCACCAATATGTCCAATACTTCCGAACCAATTTTATTTGGAGGAAGTCAAGTATCTACTAACACTGTTGGTATTGTTGATGCATATATTGACGATATTCGTTTTACAAAAGATGCTAGATATACATCATCTCAAAGTAGTAACACGCAATCTTTCACACCACCAGCAGCAGCACATCCTGTCAGTGGCACTACGACAACTTATACACCACCTGCAACTAGCAAGGCTGGTGAGATTACGCTAGGTGCAACTCCTACGTGGACTGGAACAGCAGGAGCAACGGTGTCACGGCAATCTGCTGGCAACTATGAGCTGAACTTTACAAGTCCATTTACTAATGCCACTGACTACTATGTTATTGCTAATGTCATGGATATTAATGGAACAACGAATTTAGAAATAACGAGATCTGCTGACAAGATAGGTTTTAGTGTCCTAGCGGGGGGAAGTGGCACTGATAGTGGATCGATCGCTATCCAAGTTATTGCACACTCATAAATACTAAAATAGAGGAATAGTCTGGTATCATGCCATTAAGAAACGTACCAATTACATATACCCTTGACCAGCAGCGACAGGAGATCAATGCTCTTGCTGCTGATGTAAACGGGTTAGACGTTACCTTTGACGAGAAGGTAGATGATAGGGTTGCTGCCCTATTACAAGGTGGCGTGGGAACAGCGGTTACTTATGATGATGCTAATGGATCCCTAACAATTGATCTAGCATTCAATGAGTTTTCCACATCTTCAGTTCTTGAAGGAACGAATCTTTATTACACAGACACTAGAGCGAATGCCGCTATTGACGCGAGAGTAACACAGACATTTGTCAATAACCTGAACATTACTAATCTTGGTCCCCAAGATTCTATTACTCTATCTCTAGGTCAAACAACCAAGTATCTGACTCCTCTAAACTACAACAATGTATCTTGGGACACCGCGTATGCATGGGGTGATCACGATGCTGTTGGATATCTAACAAGTTACACAGAGACTTCCACACTTAATGATGTGGTTGGACGAGGAGATACAACTGCTTCTAGTATTAATGTTGGTGGAGTAAATACAAATTCGATTACTACAGCAACAGCATCAGCAAACTTAACGTTAACTGGAAACAATATAGTTATTCCATCTAATACTAGGTTTGGTACGATTGCTACTGCACTGGCAAATGACTACGGTGTGCTTGTTGATAAAGATGGTGAAATTGTAATCAACCACGCACCAGGTTCTGGTGGTTTAACACTGAAGTCTAGTGGTAACACCACATTCAATATTGACGGTACTGGAAAAATTAATGGTGTCGTCAAGTTCGTAACTTCTGATGGCAGTGCTGGTCAATCTCTGACCACTGATGGAAATGGTCAACTGTATTGGGGCGAAGGTGGTGGTGCCAATGTCGAAGTAGGTGACAATCCACCATCAAATGCCACTAGTGGAGATATGTGGTGGGAAAGTGATTCTGGTCGCTTAAAAGTTTATTACGACAATGGAGCAAACCCAGCAGCATGGGTCGATGCATCTCCTCCTCTCGTAGCAGATGCCCCAGCTGCAGCATTCAGAACCGCTGTTGGTGATGTTGATGCATCATTCACTTTGGGTGGTTCTGGAACTGTGTTCGCTGATGATAATGGAACATTCAATGCAGGTATTACTGTAACAACCTTTTCCAGAGTTAGAATTAGCATTCTGTTTGGTAAACTAAATGGTACTAACAATACCAGTGGACTTATTGCTCTCGAAAGAAGTGATGGATCCTCACTGACAGAAATCTGTACAGTCGCTACAACAGATCCAAATGTCACTGGTGTGACTCCATTGTATTTTGAGTTTGTTGATAGTCATGGAGGAACTACTGGCGATATCATGACATATCAAATTAGATTGAAGTCTTTGACTGCATCTGGAAGTAGATCTGGCACTGAAACATGTCAGTTATATGTTCAAGAAATTTGAAATAAATAACTAAACGGAGAGATCTTAAGAAATGGCAATTCTATTCCCAGATACCGCTGGACAAGCTACAGACGGTTCATTTACACATACCGAGGGTGGTCTAACTTGGATCTGGAATGGTAGCAGCTGGAAATCCAGTGGTGGAACCCTTGATTCATACCTACTGCCAACTGCAAGTACAACTGTATTAGGTGGCGTTAAAGTAGATGGTTCTACCGTCACTATCACCGATGGCGTAATTAGCTCCGCTGGCGGCGGTGGTGGAGGTGGAGGCGGTGGCACCAGTCTCGGAACAAGATCAGATTTTAATAACTCCACCAGTGCTACTCATGCAAATGATGTCGATGAAGGTATTGTTATCACGGCATACAAATCATATGCACTACTGAAGTTGAATGTTTCTCACCCTGCATGGGTAAGAATTTATCCTACATCTGCAGCAAGAACAGCAGATGGATCTAGAACTATTTCTGAAGATCCCACCCCTGGTTCTGGAGTAATTGCAGAAGCTATCACAACTGGAAACAACGAAGATGTTCTCTTCACTCCTGCTTTGATCGGATTTAATGATGATGGAACTCCATCAACAAATGTTTATCTATCAGTTATGAATAAGTCTGGAGGACAACAATCTATCACTGTTGAAATGACTGTACTCCAACTAGAGGCATAAAATGGAACTGGGCGGTTCAGCGGTATTAGTAGATGTCATTCTTGTCGAAGGAACTGACAAGCAAACGTTTGTAGATAGTTTTGATGAGAATAAAGCAGAGTGGTGGAATATGCTTCCATCCATGCCCTCTTTGCTCGTCATGCTTGTCGAAGGAGATTTTATTGAAACTCTAGTAGCAGACCCCAGAGTTGTTTCTGCAGATGAAGTTCCACAGTCATTTCCATGTACTCTCCCAGATAAAGAGAGTATGTCAAAAAGATTTACTTCTTCCACGAGTTCATCTTATAGAGCAGCATCTGGACTAGGAGAAGATAATTCTGGTCTCCAGTTTTACTTGGACACACAACATATTGTTGCGACAGATCCTGGCGGCGCAGTTCAAAAAATTGGTAGAGAAGTTGGTACTACCAATGGCGATGACGCATATTTTGTTGATGGCACTTATACTTCCAGATGGACTGGAAAGAATGTTGATATCGTCACTCTAGAATCTGGTAGTAGTGGAGATTGGTCTACTCATCAGGGTTTGCATGATCAGCACCCAGACTTTCAAAAGTTATCAAGTGAAGATGATTCTCATTCAAGGGTAGATCCTTATTGGTATCAGTGTACAGCACACCCCAACATGAAAAACACCATCAGCATTAATCCTGCTGATGGCACTAGAGAAGAATATAGCATTGCTGTAAGTTTTGGTGGTTCTGGTATCTACACTTTAACTGGAACGGATAGAAATGGATCTGTTAGTGGAAGCAATCCTCCACTAGTATTTCAAGAAGGAGATACTGTTACATTCACCATAACTGCTTCTACTCACCCATTTGAGATTAGAGTTGGTGATGGTGGAAGTGCAGTAAATGATGGCAGTGTAGATAATAATGGTAGTGATTCTGGAGATGTTGTCTGGAATTTAAGAACAGCATCTAGATTTACTCCAATGGATTGGCCAGATCTAGAAGCAGCTGCTAACAATCAGGTAACATCCCAAGATGGTGGCAACAGTGGACTAACCAATCATGGCATTGGTGTATTGAGTGTTTCTGGTGGTACTATTTGTGGATTTGCAAAGAAAGCAAATCTCTATGCAATGTACCTAGTTACTGGCGACAGTCCAACAGAGTGTATTCAGGCATTGATTGATTGGCACAACGCCAAACCATCTAATCCAGAAACTGGAGAGAAAAACCCCACTATCATGATTGCAGAATATCAGTATCTGCAAGACAGGAAACGTGCAATTCCAGTAGATTATGTTGATAAGATTGTCACTCCAAATGGAACTGTCAATAGACCTGGTGGTGGTTCTTGGGGATCTGATTTGTCGGAATTTGTGAAGGCAAATATTATTCCATTCAAAGTCTACGATGCAACTAACGGCACCAGATGGTGTGTCGTGATGCCTAACCAGAGTTCATATAGTTCTCTGCACACTGCATTAGAAACCGCTTGGAATAGTGGTATCATATGTGTCAATGCTGCTGGTAATAATGGAGGAACATACGCGAAGAGAGATGATGCTCAAGATGTGTATGTCACTGTAGATGCAGCAACGCCATATGATATTACATTCATCAGTTATGGGAATGACAATAGTGCTTCTACATCTAGCACAACTACTTGGTATCCTCACATACCATATGGTCCCCATGGAACTAATAACAATATTGATGTAGCAGCAGGATACAACTCGGAAGCAATGCCTGGTTGGGATGGATATTCAAACCGTGGACCTGGTATTACTGTTACAGGACTTGGAGCAAATACTTATAGTTCATATCAAAGTTCAACGTATGGATCTTATAAGTGGGGTATGTTCTCTGGGACAAGTTGTGCAACACCAACTGTTGTAGGAAAAATTGCCTGCCTGATGGAGAAATATAAGCATTACAACGGATCTTGGCCAAACCCAAGTGTAACCAAGCAATTATTGGTTAGGTCAGCAAAGAATGTAGTTCGTAGTATTCCTTCAGGTGGAACTAGTTTCTCTTGGACTAATGTTCCTAGTGCTGGTGGTGCATCTTTATCCAACGCAATCTCTTTTGGTAACTGCTACATTGGTGGTGGCGGTGGAAACGGTGGTTACACATATACAGAGGCAGCAGGAACACCTGGACTCCGAGCATTCTTTGATGAACCAGATTTCTCTGGTCATAAATTAAAACTTAAAGGTAGAAGACCAGTTGAGGGAGCAACATATCCTAGAACACCAAATTCAATCGGAAGAAGCACCACAACCTACCCAGAATTGAACGTCTAAATATAGATACTTGTTATATTCCATATGGACAACGCAAAGTTGCGAGCTGAATTTGAAAAGCAGTTTGCAGACTATGATCTGAAGATCAGAAGAGGTGAAGAAGAACTCGTCAAGTTGCGTGAATATCGCACTAAACTAGAAGGCGGTTTGGAAGCACTTAACCTACTAGAAAAGGATACCGATGGCAGCGATACCAGTCAACATACTGATTGATAAAGGAGCAGACTTTGCCGTCACCTTTTTCATCACAAATAAAGATGGCACTCCACTAAACATGTCGGGGTACACTGGTGCTGCATCGATGAAGAAGAGTTATTCTGCAACCACTTCAGTCCCATTCACTCTAGATTTTGTAAACAGAACCACAGGGGAAATTGCTCTGGTACTAACAGACACCGAAACCCTGGCGTTAGATCGTAGGAGATATGTCTACGATATTGTTCTTACAGATCCTAACGGTTACAAGACTAGAGTCATTATGGGGAACGCAGAAGTAAGTCCTGGAGTTTCCTGATGGCACAGTATAACGTCAGGGTTGGTAATAATGCATATCGTGTTGGTAAGCAATTGCCAGCACAACATAAACTTGACGTAAACTACCAGATCCCATCGAAGTCAGTACAGAATTCAAATCTTCTGATTGAATCACTGGCATCACAATTTGATGGAACACAAGACACATTCAATCTGATTGTTAATGGAGAGTCATACACTCCACTCAACGAAGAACAAATAATGATTTCTGTTGGCGATGTTGTTTTATCGCCAGGAGTTGATTATATTGTATCTAATGACCAGATTGTTTTTAGTACACCACCAACCGCTGGTGTAGAATTCTTTGGAATAGCATATGCTACTACAGCAGATCTAACCAGAACCCTTAACTATGTCATAGACAGTGGTTCTTTCCCTATGGGGAATGGTCCGAAAGGAACTATGACTGTTGATGTCACTGGAGTTATCGAGTCTTGGACTATCCTTGCCGATAGCGAGGGCAATATTGAAGTTGATATTGAGAAGTGCAGTTTTGCTGATTTCCCTAACTTCCAGTCTATTTGTGGCACTGAACGTCCTACCTTGGGATCCATAAATAGATTTACTGCTAGAAAAAACAAAGACGACAGTCTGTCTACCTGGAACACTACGGTGAACGCAGGAGACATTTTTCAGTTTAAGGTGAATTACTCGATCGACATTTCGCGATGCATGGTCTCATTAAAACTGAAACTATAAATAGTAACGATATAAATAAATTTACACCGAGAGATAAACACGGAGAGTTTACATGGCACTGCTAGTAACCGACAACGGTGAAATTGATTCTCTACGTAATCTGCTGAATTACAATCAGGAGATTCCTAGAAATTTAATTCTAAAGTTGTTCACGACAAATACGTATCCTGCTGAAAGTGATACGCCTTCCCAAACCAGATACTATGAGCCCTACACCAACAACAATACGTTGGGTTATGGTTCTGCACCTGTAACTGGATACCACCAAGTTGAAAATAACAGAACTAATCAGAACTATGCTAACCAGTATGGAATTCTGCTAAACGGCAACCGCTGGACAATCGAAACCCTACAAACTGCTGCAGTTGCTGCAGTCCAAGGTAGCGGTACTCAAGACGAGTATACCATCACTGTTGCTGCTAACACTGGTATTAAAAAGGGCGACTATGTAACTGGCGGCGACGTTGGTACTGGTGCATATGTCGTTGACATCGACGGTCTAACTCTCCTCTTAAGCGTCAAGAACACTGGTACATTCTCCAACCAAAACCTAGATTTTGGTGCTGGCAGAACGACCGCTTCTTATCCAGAGCAAACCTTCACCTTCACTGGTGCTGCTGGTGACGTTTATGGTTACATGCTTGTTCGTGCCAACAACATGCCTACCACCATTCATGGTGTACTAGATGCAGGTGCTGCATCCGCTGGAACAACTATCAGTAAGACTGGTGTTCGTGGTACTATCGGCAATGACTACATCGTTCTTGCTGCTGTTGCTAACACCACCACCATCTCTGGTACTTCTGGTGAGTTCTCCGTAACCGTTGGCGCTACTTCGGGTCTTGCAGTTGGTCAGAGACTAACTGGTACTGGCGTTGCTGCTGGTGCAAGAATCGCTGGTATCGCAGGAACCACTGTTTATCTAGACAAGGCACTCACTGGTGCTGCTACTGGTAACGGTGTATTCCAAGCAGAAGTCGGTGAAGATCTAACAGTCGGCATGGCAGTCTCCCAGACTGGTACTGCTGGTGTTGTCGGTGGTGCTCCTAACGGCATCGACGCTGCAACTATCATCACTGGTATCGATCACGAGACCTATGACGACGCTGGTTCGGTACTGCAGGGACAAGTTACTGTCTACCTGAACAACGTACTGATCGACAACATTCAGCCTTCTAACAACAATGACGAGGTTGAGTTTGACTTCAGTAAGGTAACCGCAACTGGTCACGGTCTTGTTAAGGGCGATGCAATCTACATCGACCAGGGCACTGGTAACACCACCACAACTCCTGGCACCTACACCGTATTCGATGTACTCGATGCTAACACCTTCACTACAACCAAGGCACTAGATGGCACTGGTGATCTAACTCTTTACAGCGCAATCTTCTTCGCTGAAAGATTCACCAATGGTCCATACGCGATTCAAAACGCTGGTGACCAAATCAAAGTCACCTTGAACGTCAGCCTCGACTGATATTCTGAAATTGAGTTTTACATCATGGGGGGATTGCTTATCTGGCGATCCCCCTATTTTTTTAACTTGGCTGTAGTATATGGTATTCTCCTACGCTGGTACTGGAAGAATGCCCCAGTTTGTTGCTGTGAAGGCACTGGGGTTAATTTCGTACAGCTATACATCAGCTATCGAGGAGCAGTTTTTATATCTAGATTTTGGTGCTTTAGGTCGTGCATACTGGGTAATTGCAGACCACGCAACCAAAGTAATACAAGATTACAAAGATGATCAAATAGTTGATTTGGTGGAGTCAGGCGGTCCCCTGAACCAACTCGACTATGGATCTATTACAGAAGTAGAAGCATACGCCACGGATGACTGGGGCGAAATTACAGTCACGTCAAATATTCAGGCAATGGGTCGCACCCATTTCCATTCACTTACCACCTGGTCTGTTATCAAGACTTGGGTTGGTTCTGGTACAGTATTCGAGTTCGGCGGATCCAGATACAGACTGGATGCTCCATACATCGTTTCTGGAACACTGTGGGTTGCTGGCAATGCCAACACTCATTATGTACCTGCGATTGCTACGGAGGGACTACTACCCCTTCGTAGTGACACTAAAATTGCGTATGCTCCTAACTGGAATGTATTCGGCACCTTATTCAGCGGTAGCTTTGCTGGTGAGGCTGTTGTTAAGACATCCCCAGAAGATCGCAAGACACTATTCAACGTCCATGGTGATGCTGATATCAGCTTCAGACCCAACTGGGTTGGTTCTGGTGTCCTGTTCAACTTCAGCACCACTACCTTCAAACAGACATACGATTATGTCGGTGAAGGAACTCTATTCGGCATCTCTTCTACAGAAGAAAAAGTTGTCTGGGATTACAACAATTCCAGCATCGATTACTTTACCTATGAGAACTTTGGATCGGTTGCTGAATCACCGATCAATTCTATTACGATTCAGTCGATTGCTAACGAGACAATCCAGAGTCGTGCAAACGAAAGAATTATTGATCTAGTTGTATCTGGATCTACTTCTGGTGCATTCCTAGACTTCGGTACTATTCTCACTGATGGTGAGCAGACTCCATCTACAGTCGGACTTGACTGGGGTGAGATTCTTACTAATCAGACAGACTATCCATTCGGTCTGTTCCCAATCAGTGGTACTGCCAAGCAAGTATTTACTCCCAACTTTATTGGTTCTGGTGGACTGTTCGCATTCGTCAATGGTCGCGGCAGAACGAAACCAAGATGGATTGCCTTTGTCAACATTGGAATCTTTGGTGCATCGAAGACAAACTTCAGTCTGCTGCACAAAGGTTCTGGTTCGCTCTTCAGCGTTAATAACGCCGAAGATAAGAGAACATATGCATACAACGGTTCTGGTGCCCTCTACGCCTTCTCTGGTGCCTCTGAAGCGGTTGGTGCCAACCCACCAGAAAGCACTGCTATCCTGCCACTACAGGGCGAAGCAAGAGTTGCTTTCTCCCCCAATTGGATTTCACAAGGTACAGTCAAGACAGAAGGCACGGCGGTCGAGAGACAGACAGATCATTACAAAGGATCTGGAACTCTATTCAACTTCGAGACTGCTGTCGAGAAAATCACATATCATTACAGCAGCACATCTAATGATATCTTCCAGTATCGCAACTACGGATCTGTTGCCGATACTCCAATTGAATCTATTACGATTCAATCTATTGCTAATGAGACCATTGAAAGTCGTAAGGACGACAGAATTATTGACCTGGTAGTAGGTGGCACTACTTCTGGATCTTATCTGGATTATGGTCAAATTCTTATCAATGGTCAGGACGCTCCAGAGACTGTTCGCGAAGACTATGGTTCCATCATGGAATCCATCTCTCGTTATGCAATGGGAGATCTGCTGGTTCAGGGTACTGCATCAGTCAGGAGAGAGTTCTCTTACGTTGGTAAGGGTGACCTGTTTGCTTTCGTCGAGGGTCGTGGCAGAACGAAACCCAGATGGATTGCCAATGTCAACATCGAGGTCAAAGGCGAGGCTCAAGATGCGGTCGTCAAACGCTTCATTGGAGATGGCAATCTATTCAACTTCGAGAAAGCAGAAGAAAGAAGAACCTTTGGTTACGAAGGTCAAGGAACCTTCTCCACATCTGGCGAAGCTTCTATCGCATACGAGAAAGCACCATATCGTGGATATGTCCTCTTCGATGTTACTGGCGACACAAAAGTTGCATTCGTACCAAACTTCAATGGTTCTGGTGTTGCCACTATCGATGTCGAGCACGTCGAAAGAACTACATTCAGCGAGGTTGGATCTGGTGTCCTCTTCGACATGGGCAACCTTGTCGAGAAAAGAACGTATCACTACAGTCATACTTCCGACACTATATTCACTCCTCTGGATTATGGTTCGGTTGCTGCCAACCCAATCGACTCCATCACGATCCAGTCTATCGCTAATGATACGATTGAGAGTCGTAAGGACCAGAGAATTATTGATCTTGTAACTGGTGGTTCTACCTCTGGTTCTTACTTCGATTATGGATCTGTCAATGACTTCTTCCCATCCATCACGGATGACTATGAAGGCATCACCGAGACAGTCACCCGATATGCAATGGGTGGTCCACAGGTTAGTGGTGCTGCTGATGTCAACTTCAGACCTGTCCATGTTGGTTCTGGATCCATCACCATCGATATCAACACTATTGTCAGAGTGTTGCCAAGATGGATTGCCTTTGTACCCATCGAGTTTACGGGTGTTGCAACAGACACCTTCACCAAAGCATACAAGGGTTCTGGTATTCTTCCTCTACCTGTCAGCACGACAGATGCAAGAAGCTTTGCATACGAAGGCAAAGGAGAACTATTTGCCATCAACGGTGGAGAAGAAGCAGTTGCATTCGACTATCCACGTCAAGATCCTGTATTTACAATTACAGGCGAAGCGAAAGTTGCATACGTTCCCAACTGGAATGGATCTGGTACAGCAACCCTTTCTGGTACACTTGTCGAGAGAACTGCATTCAATCCTCCTGCGCGTGGAGATCTCTTCAGCTTCAACAATCTCGATGAGCGTAGAACATATCATTACAACTCCAGTTCTATTGATCTACTCAACAGAATCAGCTATGGTTCTGTTGCTTCGCCAGTCATTGATTCTTGGGTCATTGCTAACCATGCAACCAAGGTCATTCAAGACTACAGAAATGATAGACTTGTCGATCTTGTCGAGACTGGTGGTGGCGACTTCTTCGATTATGGATTCCTAGAACAGGAAAATATTGGTGGTCTCCCCAACATCAATACTCCAGATGCTACCGAAGATTATCAGTTCATCAGAGATCCAGATCTCGATGCTTCCAGATACCCCTTCGGTCATCTATTCAAGTTCTCTGGTCTTTCTGGTGGAGTCAAGGTTGTCATCAATCTGCGTCACATCGCAGTTCTGGACAAACCAACACTCAAGCTTTCTGGCGATGTATTCGTCAAACTTCCCAACAAACACGAGGGAAGTGGTGTTCTATTCAACACTGGTGGCGCAGCAGAATCTGCAACATTCAGTCCAGACGATCTTACTGGTCTATTCGACTTTGTTGGATTCGCTGCCACAAGAAGAATCCCCAACTTCAATGGTGGCGGCACCATCAGATTGGATGGTCGAGCATCTTCTGCAGTTGCATTCGCAGGATTCCAAGAGAACACGATTGTTCTTCGCGGTATCTCTGGCGTCAAGTACACACCATCCTATGCTGGAACTGGTGTTATCTCTACATTGTCTGGTGCTGCCGAGGCAGTTACAGCAAGTCCAGACGATCTCATTGGTCTGTTCGACTTTGTTGGAACGGCAACAGAGAAAGCAACAGCAGCATACACTGGTTCTGGTTCACTGTTTGCACTGTCTGGCGCAGTCGAGGCAGTTGCTGTTGCAGAAGAGAAGAGAAATCTTATCAAGGTCAGTGGCAACGCTGGCGAAAGATTCATCCCGAACTTCAATGGTTCTGGTTCTATCTCTGTTCTTTCTGGTGCAGCAGAATCCAGAACAGGAAGTCCAGATCCATTCTTCACTCTGTTCGACTTTACTGGTCGTGGCACAGTCAAGGCAACGGTTGTCGAGTCTGGACTCGCTCGTCTCACTCTGTCTGGAACAACCGAACCAGAGATCCTTACGTTTGCAGAGCAACCATTTGGTACTGCTACGATCCTCGGTCAGGGTGGAGAAAGATTTGTCCCCCATTACAGGGGAAGTGGTCGTATTGCAGCACTGTCTGGAGCAGCAGAATCCTTCACCGCGAATCCTCTGGAGAGACAGCTTCTGTTCTCCATGGGTGGTATTGCTACAGAGGCATTCACCGCAGCACCTGCAGTCGAAGGAACAGAGATCAAACTCTCTGGATCCACATCTCCAGAAATTCGTACATTTGCAGAGCAACCATTCGGGGTTATTCCTGTCAGTGGTGTTGGCGATTATATTCACGTCGATGTATACGGTGGATTCGGTACTCTATTCTCTGGAGGATTCACTTCAGAATCTGTCACATTCAAGATTCCTCCAGTCAGAGAAGGAGACATTCTCTTCCGTGGTTCTGCAGTCGAGGCAGTTGGATTCAATCCACCAGAAGAAACTGCACATCTTCTCCTTTCTGGAGAGGTCGTTATTCCTCTTCGCACATTTGCAGAGCAACCAACCGTTCGTGTTGCTGTCAGCGGTGTTGCAATCGAGAAGAACACCGAAGTATATGTCGGAACTGGTGCTATCTTCTCCAATGGATTCACCTCCGAATCTGTCACCAGAAAACTTCCAGAGTTTACAGCACATCTCAATGTTACTGGTCTCGCAGAAGAGAAAGCAACATTCAGAGAGATCTTCTTTGGTTCCCTCTTCAAGTTCAGAGGATCTGCAGGTCGCGCACTCCTCACGTTTGCAGAGCAACCACAGACTCTATCCAAGATTAGTGGTGTTGCTGCTACCACCAGAGCAAGAGACTTTGTTGGCGAAGGCAACATCGCAACTCTTTCTGGTGCTGCAGAAGCAGTCACCTTCAATCCTCTGGAAAGAGATCTGCTCTTCGATGTTGCTGGCATCGCTGCAGAAAGAAGAACCAATGCATTTGTTGGTACTGGTCAGATCAGAATCTACCCAGAAGCAGCAGACATCAGATTCACCCCCAACTGGAATGTCGAAGGTGTCATTCCTGTCAGTGGTACTGCGGTCGAGCGTGTCGCGAGAGACGAGGTTGTTCAGGTCAACATCGGAACATTCTCTGGTGCAGCAGAGTCTGTTACCTTCAATCCTCTCGAAAAAGACATGCTGTTCTCCATTGGAGGCAGAGCAGCATACAGAACTTCTGTATCGGAAGTCAAACTTGCCGACGCAAGAATCTTCGCAGCAGAAGACAACAACGGAACAACCACCAAGATACACATCGGTTCTGGAACAGCAACTCTATCTGGTGCTGGTCGTATTGTTATTACTCTCTCCTACGTTGGAGACATCAGAATTGGTACATTCTCTGGTGCAGCAGAATCCATTACTGTCAACCCACTGGAGAAGGATCTACTATTCTCCACAGCTGGTATTGCGACTCTACGTTCTACTCGTGCTTACTATGGATCTGGTTCTCTCTTCGCACTCAACGGTGCAGCAGAATCCAGAACTGTTGCTCCACCAGCAGAAGGTCTATACGACATTACTGGCGAAGCGAAGATTGTTATCACAGTCTCCCACATTGGCGACGGCAATCTCTTCAGTTTCGTTACGAGCGACGAGAAAGTTGCATACGATTATGTTGGAGAGCAAGTTCTCTTCAATCTATCTGGCGAAGCAGTCGAGAGAATTACCAATGCCGAATCTGGATTTGGTTCTATCTTCTCGTTCTCTGGTGCAGCAGAAAGAGTTGCCTTTGTACCAAGTCTGCTCGCAGATGTCAACATTGCTGGTCGTGCAGCAACTCCAAGATCCAGAGTATTCACTGGTTCTGGAGACCTGTATGCATTCGACAGTGCAGCAGAGTCCAGAACAATTACTGTCGAGAACGTCGCAATCTTCGACTTCCTCGGTCAGGTCAAACCTGCTATCACCAAGGTATACACTGGCGACACAGAGATCAAAACTTCTGGCGAAGCAAGTGTTGCATTCGTCAGAGCACCTTATGCAGGTCAGACAGAAGTTCAACTATCTGGTACTGCAGCAGAAAGCAGAACCGCCAACCCACCAGAAGAAGGCACAGAGATTGCAACCACTGGCGAGGCGAAGGTTCTTCGCTCCTTTGGTTACGAGGGATCTGGTCAAATTACGGTCGATGTCGATTCCATCATCGGCATTTCTCTCCGTATCTTTGGTACTGGATCTATCAAGGTCGATGTTCGCAGCGTCTACTTCCCACTACTCCAGCACAGACCAGATGTTCACATCTACATCGCTGGTAGCGCAGCAACTGTCAAGATTGATGTTGCTCCACCACGTACCTATGGATGGATTATTTAATAGTATAAATAACATTGGTATCCTAAATTAATTTTAATGACTACCCAGGTACAGTTTAGAAGAGGTACTACTGCTGAACATGCTCACTTCGCGGGAGCGCAGGGTGAGTTGACCATTGATACTGATAAAAATATGGCGGTTGTCCATGATGGGACAACTAACGGTGGATTTGATGTTTTTCGTGCTCGGTGGGAGTATCTAAATCAGAGTGTCACGCTTGGCACTAGTCTTCGTTATCTCGTAGACTCGTCAGGTGGACCACTCACACTGACTCTGCCTTTGTATAACAATCAATTGGTTCCTAAAGCAGGGGACACATTGGAGTTCATTGATATTAATTTTACGTGGGATACAAATAATGTAACAATCGTCGATCCAATTGGAAGAGAATTTCAAAACACTTTTGGAGTTATTTCCAGTCCTTTAGTATTCGACTTGAAAGGAGCGAGAGTGCAACTAATTTGGGACGGTAACTACTGGAGGGTAATTGTATGACAATGTTTATCAGCGATAGCTATCAACAATCTGGGGGGACGGGGCAATCCTTTTCTTCCAATAGCTATACCCTCGGTAACGACTTTACCATTCACGCTCTTCAAAGAGATGATGATGGAATGCTGCGTTACACCAGAATTAGATCTATTGATGATGAAATTGGAGATTTCTACCGTTTAGACGGAACCCCATACCTAGATATTGCTACAGGTGTGTATGACTACGTAGAAGAAACTACTGAATCGAAGTCATATAAGAATCATCCACAAGATAAATACCAACAGTATAGATTTGATAGTCGCAAGATTAGCTATTTTATTGATGATGACGGATACTTTGTAATTCGTTTCAATGAAAATTATGATTTTACCACCGAAGGACCCAAATAATAAGGCAGCATAAACATGGCAGATTTCAGATTAGGCAGACTTAAGTTTAATTGGAGGGGCGACTGGACAGTTGCCACTGCATACGTCATCGATGACATCGTTAAGTTTGGTGCAAACACTTTTGTTTGTATTTCAAACCACACGTCAGCATCGAATGAGGCGCAATGGTATGGATCGGATGGTGCCAGATGGCAACTCCATACCGAAGGCATTTACCACAGAGGTGAATGGGCAGATGCAACCTTCTATAGAACTAATGATATTGTCAAGTATGGCAATGATCAGTATAGGGTTGTCAACCCCCACACTTCCAGCGGATCTTTCGCTGCTGCAAACTTCGTCTCGTATATTAACGGACTGAAGTTTGAAGATACGTGGGACACCAATACTGAATACCAACCAGGTGACATTGTAACTTTCGGTGGTTACTCTTATGTTGCTCAAACAATCTCTACTGGTTCACAACCCAATAGCACTATTGGTAGTGACTGGGAGATCCTAACTACTGGTTTCAAGGTAGTTGGTACATGGAGCAACAGCACCGAATACAAGCCTGGTGACGTTGTACTCCTTGGTGGTAACTCCTACGTTGCTAAAACAACCAACACAAACTCCACACCTGGATCTAATCCTTCTGATTGGGACTTCGTTGTTGGTGGTTTCACCTGGAGAGGCACTTGGGATACAAGCACAACTTACCAACCTGGTGATGCTGTCACCAGAGCAAGTAACTCCTACATCTGTGTTGCCGAAACAACTGGCAACGAACCTGAACTAGATGTTAACGGAGACTACTGGAACTCCCTGACCCAAGGCGCACAGTCTAACGTACTAACCGATGCTGGTGATGTTCTTTACATCTCTGGTTCAGGTGCTGCAAGACTACCTATTGGAACAACTGGTCAAGTTCTATCCGTTGATTCTAACGGATTCCCCGCATGGGAAAACAACAATGTTACCGACCCTGTTTACTATGTTACCACAAATGGTAACGACCTAAACGACGGTTCTAACATCAGCAAAGCATTTGCTTCACTCTCTCATGCAGTAAGTCTTGTTACTGGTCCTGCTACCATTTATGTTAAGGCAGGTATCTATAACGAAACTCTACCAATCATCGTTCCCGAGAACGTTTCGATCATTGGTGACAACATGAGAACGTCCACCGTTAAACCAAACGTTGGACAACCTTCTAACATCCAAAGACTAACACTTGCAACGATTCCTCTTGCTGCAGAGAGAGTCATTGGCGAGACATGCACAAATGGTGCTGGCGATAAGACCGCACAGATCATGGATGTCAGAGACGGTGGTGCTAGCATCGACGTTATGCCTCTTACTGGCGGCGTCTGGACTACCTCCGATACTTTCGACAATGGTGGTGCTAATATCGCACTTAACACCGTGAACACTCTCAATAACGAGAACGCAACTCTCTTCTATCTGTCTAACAGATCGATGCTGAAGGATCTCGTTATGGACGGTATGGCAGGATTCGTTCCTTCTGTATCCGATCCAAAGGATATGAACACCTCTACTCCAGATGGTGTATTCGTTAGACTGAACCCCAACTCCCCAATCTCCAAGTCTCCTTACGTTTCGCAGTGTTCTGCATTCTCCCAGACTGGTATTGGTGCAATTGTTGACGGTGGTGTTCACGATAAGTATGACGGAACTGGAACTCCTTCTAACAAGTCTATCGTTTTTGACTCCTGGACTAACATCCACGAAAGCGGTGGTGTAGGTTTCTGGATTACGAACAACGGCGCTGCTGAAATCGTATCCTGCTTCACCTACTATTGCCACATCTCTTACACCTCTACTAGAGGCGGTAGAATCAGATCCTTGGCAGGTAACTCCTCCTGGGGTACTTACGCTATTGTTTCCTCTGGTTTCAACGAAAATGAGTCTACTCTCGATGGATTCATCGACGGTATCGAACTCAACTACGATCCCCTTACCCTATCTACAGGCGCAACTTTTGAAAGTGCCGAGAATGTTACGGGTGGTACTTCTGGTGCAGTTGGTGAAATTACTAGTTTCCAACCTTCGGCAGATAAGATTCTTATCCGTCCTCTCAAAGGTAACTTTGCACAGAACGAAGTTGTCACTGGTAGCAATTCTACAGCAACTGCAACTCTGGTCAACAACTCTGACGCTCAAAAGGGTATGTCAGGTTTCACCTTTGTTCTCGGTGGTCTAACCGCTGCTCCTGACCCAGGTGGTTCTATTGAATACATCACTGGTCCTGGTGGACTCGGTTCTGATCTATTCACTTATGTTGTTGCTAACTCTTCTTACGCTGGTCCTACTGGACGTGGAGAACTGACTGTAACCAGAGGACTTCTTGGTTCTGCTGCTACAACTCATGATGGTTTGAGCACTGTTGCTAGATACCAAACTGGTACTGCAACATCTCTATCTGCTCCTGTTAGTGACGCGGTTGGCACTGTCATCCAAGTTGCTTCGATTACTGGCATTAACACTGGTGGTTATGTCATCATCGAAGACGAGATGATGGAAGTCGTTTCGTTCCCAACTGCAACTTCTGTTGAAGTTATCAGAGGAGTAGAAGGCACCACTGGTGCTGCACATAACTCTGGCGTTACAGTCAGAGCACTTCAGATCAAGGTTCCTACCGAGACAACTACCGCTAGAGACCTAACAGCATCTGACACAGTTATTCTTGTTGAAACGTCTACGGGTACTCTATCCTCTGACTACATCAAGATTGACAGTGAGTTCATGCAGGTTTCCCAATCCGCAACAATTACAACTGGTACTGTACTGGTTGTTCTTGCAGAAGAGAAGCCTAGTGCAACTTACGATCGTCAAGCTACAAGAATCAGATACCTGTATTCACAAGTCAGACTAACTGGTCATGACTTCCTGGATATCGGTACTGGTAACAAGACCCAGACTAACTGGCCAGGTCAGCCTCTATCGGCACCTGCACCAGGTAATGAGGTTACTGAAAACTTCCCTGGTCGTGTGTTCTTCGTATCCACGGACCAAGATGGTAACTTCACCGTTGGTCGTTACTTCAAAGTTAACCAGGCAACTGGTAGCACAACCTTGAACGCATCTTCCTTCGACTTGTCTGGTCTATCATCCTTGAGACTTGGTTCCATCGGTGCTCAAATCGGTGAATCTATTAACGAGTTCTCGGCGGATGTAACCATGTCTGCAAATAGCAACGCTAAAGTTCCTACGCAGAAGGCAGTCAAGACTTACGTTGACACAAAGACGAAGACGAAAGGCTTCACTTTCTGGGCGGGAGCAATGTGATCCCCTCTTTATAAATACAAGTAAAATTACGAAATCTCGGCAAATTTAAGGAGTAATAAACATGGCTTCTGGCATCCTGGGGACACAAGCTTCCCTATCAGCTAACACCCTAACCACAGTATATACCGTCCCTGCAGCAACTGTTGCATACGTTAACTTTAACATCGTCAACACGAACTCTACGCCTGTTAGCGTTCGTGTTGCTCTCGCTGCTACCAGCACACCTACTGGCGCAGAATACATTGAGTACAATGCAGAAATTGCAGGGTACGGTATTCTGGAGAGAACTGGTATTGCGCTTCAGGCAACTAAAAACATTGTAGTGCTTTCCGATACGGCAAACGTCAGCGTAGCTGCGTATGGCGTTGAAGAAGAGGCTTGATAAATAGTACAAAGGAGTTTTAAGAACAATGGGACGCAATCTATCAGCACCACCCCTAGAGCAAAGAACTACTCTAGGTATCACAGCAAACCACAGTGTTCTGTCGGGAGAAATCCTGATGATTGACACTACCGCTGGATCGGAAATTACACTAACACTACCCGCAAACCCCGCAGTGGGCGATCGTATCAATCTAATTGATGCAGCAGGTCAGTGTGGTACAACGAAAGCAATTCTTGCTAGAAATGGCAATAAAATCGCTAACCTTGCAGAAGACCTAGACTTCGATATTAAAAATGCATCACTTGAGTTAATCTATAGTGGATCTTCTTACGGTTGGTCGATCCTTTCTAACTAATATACCTAGGGAGGATATAAGTCATGTCGAGTTTAAGAGACTTACTGGATGTTGCAGACGACAGTGCAGTACCAGTAACTACATATTACGGTCCCCAAAACAGTCACCAAATTTGGTTTCGTGGGGGTCACTGTTGGGAATATAATAACAACCACAGTTACAACTGGCAAGAACTTTGCTGGTGCGTCCCTGTTTGCTGCGTTTGTAAACTAGAGATTGAAATCTGGGGTGGTGGCGGCGGCGGCGCTGGTGCTTGCTGCTGTATGAACGGATGGAATGGACATTCTGGTCAGTACAATAAGACCACAGTTTGCGCTGCACAATCTAGCATTGGTGGCACCGAACTAGATGGTTGCAAGTATTGCTTCTGTGCTGCCTCGGTCACCTGTAGATCTCCATCTAACAGTGGTTACGACGGTTGTAAGTCCTGGGTCAACGGTCCTGGTCTAGACAACTTCTGTGCTTGTGGTGGATGCCACGGTCGCTCCTGTTGCTTCGGTGCTGCTAACTACTCTGGTGGTTGTAGATCCAGAGAGAACTGGATGGTCAGTCAAGCATGGTGCAGATGGCAGACTAACTGCTGGTCTGCAGATCGCGAATGTCGCGAATACTGCTGTGAGTTCGGTAAGGAATACTGGGGTGCTCAAAACTCCTATAACCAGAACAGTTGCTCCGATTGCGGCAACTGGTGTATGATGAAAAACTATGTGCCTACTGCCCCTTACCAAGATGGTAAGTTCGGCACACTCCACACTACCAGACGTTGCTCTATGGCAACATGTGGTAGAGAAGCAACAATGTGGATGGAAGGTAACAACGCTGGTCTTTCCAGTGACTGTTTCCGTAATGGTCCTCCTGGCATGGGTGGATTCTCTGCTGATGTATTTGGTAGAGGTTGCTGCTGTGGTTCCGAAGGTGCTGCAGGTCTTGTTAAAATCACATGGTACTGTAAGACTTAATTAAAGATGGCAAATTTACGAGGACTACTAGGGAAGGAATTTGCTTCCACAATTACTGACACCGCAGCGGTATATGGTAGCTATACCCGTGTCAGAGACGGGATGGTATTCAACTTCCATCCTTACTGTAACAGAGGAAACTGTGAGCAGTCATACCACGACTATTGCATCAATCATTGGTGTGTTCCTTGTGGTACTACCCAGATCACTTTTGAACTCTGGGGTGGTGGCGGTTCTGGCGGTGGCGCATGCTGCTGTCAACAGGGTATCCCTGGTGGTGCTGGTGCATATGTCAGAAAGACTCTACAGTATCCACAGATCCAAGGTGGATGGTGTTACGCAATGGTCGTAGCATCGCCTACATGTTGCTCACAGTGCTGCTGTGGTATCCAAGGTTGTAAGTCTTACATCACTGGTTGCAACTTAAGTAACCTTTGTGCAGAAGGTGGTCTTCCTGGCAAGACTTGCTGTTATGCATTCTGGGGCAATGAATTCAGATGTGAAGATAGAGTTTACTTCTCTGGTGCTGGTGGTTGGACACCTGGAACAGATAAGTCCAACTCCTATGGTGGAGACGAAATGATTCCTGGTGGTCCTGGATTCTTCAGAACCTATAATAACTCCGATACTTGCTGGGCAAAAATTGGAATGGCATACCCAGGTAGACTCATTGACCACAAAGGTGGTCACATTATGTCTAATAATAGAGGTAATGCTTGTAACCAGGAACGTACCTACTGTAATGGAACTACTCCTTGGGCATATAGCACAAACTGTAATGGCGGTCCTGGTATCCCTGGCGTTGGTGCTCCTTCCGCAACTTCTTGCTCTAATAGCTGCTGCTATGGATGGCGCGGTCAAGGTGGATTTATTAAGATCACATACTGTTCCTGCTGGTTAGGCGTCAATAATGACTGCGCTTTCCACTTCTGTAACTAAATATCAATTAAGAAGAGCCATAGAAGATGCCAAATACCAATTTACGAGACTTATTAGGAGTCGTCACTACCGCACAAATTCAGGCATTAGCTGAAGCGGACACTACAACAAAAGTACCCCCATATCCTTCAAAGGATTACACGGTGATGTACATCGCAGCACACTGCGGTGCAACGTGTGATAACTGGACTTCTAACTATGGATACTTCCAGTATCCTGATTGGAAAGTTCCTGCAAACACCACCGAGGTCATCTTTGAGATCTGGGGTGCTGGTGGATCTGGTGGCGATAGTCGCTGCTGTGGTAGAGGCATCCCTGGTGGTTCTGGTGCTTATGCATATAAGAAACTATCTGGAAATAATGTTGTTCCTGGTTGTTCTTATTCTATTGATATTGGACAGGGTGGTAGAGCAAGGAATAACTTGACTTGTGGTCAAAAAGGTGGAGACACCTACATCACAGGTTTTGGTCTTTCTAACTTCTGTGCTAATGGTGGTGATGGAGGATGCTCCTGCTGCTACATGTGCTGCTGCTTCTGGATGACGAAGTGTGGTGTATGCTGTAATGGACCTTGTGCTCCATACTACGGTGCTGATGGTGGTGCTTATGGCAACGCTGGTGCTGGTAACGTGTTCTGCCAAGGCAACCACTGCCACAACAAGCAATACATCCCCTACCCTGCTGGTCTAGTTAACGGTAAGGGCGGTTGGTTGCCCATGACCCAGTGTGAGCACAGAGGATGTGGATATTGTAGCACAATGTGGGCTACTGCACAACTACAGTGGGGCGGTTCATATTCAGAAGGAAACTATGTTCCTGGCATTGGCGGTGCTTCTGCTTGGACTGATGGTGGATGCTGCTATGGTCAGCATGGATATCACGGTCTTATTCGGATTTCCTACAAGCAATCTGAATGCAGCTACTGATCAATTTTATATAAATATCTAAAGCAATACTCACGGACTATACACAGAGATTACTACCATGGCGAAAATTTCAAAGGAATACACTTATAACCTACCTGACGAGTACACGAAGCAGACTAGTGATCTTGGACTAACTGCTACTGCGACCTACAATGGTCCAGAATTCTTATATGTATTCGTTGATGCAGCGACTGGTACACTACTACCAGCGCAATCCTGCATGCCTGTCAGAAATGAAACTGAAGATGCAGAGAATGCACAAATCAGAGCAGGTCTAGACGAGAGAGCAATTCTTCTCCGCCCTAAAACCTCCAACACTGATGCTATCATTGCATCTGTCTTCTTCCACACCGATACTGGCAAAGATGCTGGTTATCCCCAGAAGGAGTACAAGTTGGCAGGCGAAACCGAAGCATATTACGAGCGTCCCGATCCCCAACTACCCGACCACACCTACAATGTAGATGCAATCGAGTATGATTTTTCTGCTGGTGAGTGGAAAGAACCCTTCCCCTTCATGGAAGTTTGGATCACCATGGAACAGCACAAAGCTGCTCGCGACGGTATCCTAAAAGGCGCACAAGATTTCCTTGCAGAACAGAGAGCTAATCTGATCGCAAGTCAAGTCACTGCTATCGAAACATTCATCACTACGATGGAAAATGTATACACCAAGTATGATGGCGTTGACGCATTCATGATTCCTTTCCCTGAAGATCCTACACTTGGTCTCCTAGAGAACTATGACTATAACGTAGACGAGGAAGGTCTTCTATCTGAATGATCATCAATTCCGTGGTATAATCGGGGCGGGGAACCGCCCCTTTTTTCATGCATAAATAGTAGAAACTAAATCATTTTGTGATTGATTATGAGACCTAAATCATTCTTTATCAATGGTGGTGCTGGACGTGTGCTTTGTTCAATTCCTGCCCTTGAGAAATATCAAGAGGATCATCCCGACGAGGAGTTCCTAATCGTATGTGAAGGAGGTACAGACTTCTTCAAAGGACATCCTACACTTTATGGCAAGGTGTATGATAACTGGCATAAGAATCTCTTTAGAGACAAACTGATTCATACTGACACAATTTCCCCAGAACCTTACAGGGTGTGGGAGTATTACAATCAGAAATGCAATCTCTCTCAAGCATTCGATATTGCTATCAACAATAAAGGTGTTAGAGATCTACCCAAACCAACTTTAAAACTTTCCAGAGAAGAAGCAATTAACGGAAAGTTTATTGTTGCAGAGGTAAGACAAAAGACCAAGAAACCAAAAACCGTAGTATTCCAACCATATGGTAGAGGAGTACAGCAAGCGGGTAGTATCATCACTGATCCTTCTGGTAGAAGTTTTGAGCACAGAAACGTTGTTTCTATTATCAAGCGTCTGCAGAAAAAGTATTCTGTCATTCTAATGTCAGAGTTTGCATTCGACTTCGAGAAAGAAGGACTTCGCGATACTATTTCATTCCCTGCTGGCAATGGAGTCCCCATGAGAGGTTGGGCAGGTATCATCGAGGAAGCAGACTTGTTCCTAGGATGTGACTCTGTAGGACAGCATATTGCACATGCAGTAGGAACTCCAGTTGTTGCTGTCATGGGATCTACTTTTGGAGAGAATGTTTCTTATCCAAATGAAGAGAAGTTTGACATCCTGGATATGGGTGAAGGACAACGTATCTACGATCCTATTCGCATTACTCCTGATGAAGAAGCAGCGAGAGCTAATGATGGTATCATGGCGATGAATGATAAGATCGAGGATGTTATCATGAAGTCTGTTGACAAATTCATGAACAAATACTATCGCAAACCCGCTACTGATGTTGTTCTTCCTCCAGAATTTGGTGGTCCTACAGCAGACGGTTGTAACATGCCTGAAGCAGCACCCAGTAGCAATGGAAACAATTTCCAACTCCCAATGCAACAAGCTGCTCCTGGCGGCACAGACGTAAAGATTCCAGCAATCGAGATTCCCAGTAAAGGGTTTTCTGTTAAAAAATAATTGAGGTAATAATGAACATTCTTGCAATTGCCCGTGGTCATAACGGGAGCACTACTTTGCTGGTTGATGGTAAAGTAGTATTTTATCTAGAAGAAGAACGCCTCACTAGATTTAAGTATGACGGATCCCCTCTAATGGGAATCGCAAAAGCGTTTGAATATGTTGATCACATTGACCACCTGGTTATTTGTCATACTCACCGTCACGGTCCTGTATTGGATTGGTCTGGTGAGGATGCATACCAAGGTTGGGTAAGGAAACTTGCCAGGAAGAAGTTTGAGTTTGAAACTCACTTCATCGACGTTAATCACCACGAGATGCATGCTGCATGTGGTTTCTATAACTCTGGTTTTGAAACTGCTGCTTGTGTCATTGCTGATGGTGCAGGTAGTTTCCTACAGATTGAACAAGTAGGAGATGTCTCCTACGAGTTTGAAACTATCTTTGATGCATCTTATCCTGGTGAATTTGATACAGTGTTCAAACACATTGGATCAAAAGCAGCTATTGGTTGCAATGAACCAGAGAAAGGTATCTTCATTACAGAATACCCTGGTCACACCAAGATGTATGAAGCAGTAACTCAATACTGTGGATTCCCAGCAATTGAAGCTGGCAAACTTATGGGTCTTGCTCCATACGGCAAACCTAACGAAGATTTGCCAGACTTCTTCAGAGATGGTTGGGGTAACAGGGACGTTATTATTCCTACGTATCCTAATGCCGCTCAAATTAACATTGGTCGTTTTGATATTCTCAAGAAGGATTATGACAACCATGTAGAGGGTGAGTATACAGATATTCAAAAGGATCTTGCTTACAAGATTCAGGAACAAACTTCCGACCGTATGGTTCAGTTAATTCGCAAAGCACACGAAATGACTGGTGAAAAGAACATTGTAGTATGTGGCGGATATGGTCTCAACTGCGTTGCAAACTACAAGTATTGGAAGGAGTTCCCTGACCTCAATATCTACTGCGAACCTATTTCGCATGACGGTGGTACTTCTATTGGTGGTGCAAAGTACATCTACAATAAAGTAATGGAAACCGAGAAACCCAGTAAGCAGGAATCTGTTTACTATGGTCCTCAATATGATCCCACTGGTTACGAGGCAGATCTAGAAGGTCTAGAAACTACCGACACTTCATATGATGATGTTGCTAAACTGATTCGTGAAGGTAATATCGTAACCATTTATCAGGGTCGTTCTGAAGGTGGTCCTCGTGCATTGGGTAACAGATCTATTCTGTTTGATCCTACTATCAAAGATGGTAAAGATCACGTCAATGCAGTTAAGCATCGTGAATGGTTCCGTCCATTCGCATGTTCTATCAAGAAAGAAAAGGTTAATGACTGGTTTGATCTAGCAGGTCGTGATGAGACACCTCACATGATGTATGCAGTCAAGTGTCATGACGGAGTGGAAGAGAAGATTCCTTCGGTTATTCATGTGGACAATACTTGTCGTATTCAAACTGTAACCCAAGAGCAAAATGAACACTACTACAAACTCATTGATGCATTCGATAAGATTGCTGGTGTCCCTATTTTGTTTAACACTTCTTTTAATCTTGGTGGAGACCCGTTGGTCGAGACAATCGAAGATGCAGTCCTCACTTTGAAGAGAAGTGATATTGAATGGATGTATCTACCAGAGATCCAGAAACTTGTTCATGTTCCCAACGAATGAAAATCTCGTTTGTAAATGGATGTTTTGATGTGCTCCATCCAGGGCACATCGAACTTCTTAATTACGCTAGGTCTTTTGGAGACTATCTCATTGTTGCTATCGACTCCGACAGGAAGGTAGCAGAAATGAAAGGTCCCGAGAGACCTATTTTTTCGCAATCCGATAGAAGACTGATGCTGTCAGCAATCAGGTATGTTGATGTAGTCCACACATTCGACACCAAACAAGAGCTAGAGGAGTTGCTGGAATCGATCAAACCTGATACAATGGTAGTCGGTTCCGACTGGAAAGGAAAAGAAGTAGTAGGTTCACGCTATGCAAAATCAGTTCGGTTTTTTGATCGACAAGGAGACTACTCCACAACCCAAACAATTCAAGGTACTCCTTATCGGTGACACCTGCACTGACAAATATGTGTATGGTACAGTCACCAGGATCAGTCCAGAGGCACCTGTACCAGTCATGGTATACGATAGAGTAGAGACTGCCAAAGGTATGGCACATAACGTCAGGGAGAATATCATGTCCTTTGGCGATGAAGTTTACATGATGACTCATGAATCACAAATCACAAAGACTCGATACGTAGACTCCAAGTCCAACCAGCAGATCATGCGGTTGGATGAGAACGACGAAGCAGAAGATTTTGGATGGGAACTACCAACAGAAAAGTTTGATGTTATGGTCATCTCTGACTACAACAAAGGATTTCTATCCGAAGAGAAAATAGAAGAATTAGTAAAGTGGTTCAATGGTCCTGTCTTTATTGATAGCAAGAAGACCAGGTTACCAAAACAGTGTTTCATTAAGATCAATGATCGTGAAGCACAAAAGTTAGAAGGAGATTATGCTAATCTAATTGTAACCAAAGGGTCGCAAGGTTGTACTTGGAACGGAAGATCTTTTCCTGGTATCAATGTCCCTGTGTTTGATGTAGCAGGTGCTGGTGATACGTTCCTAGCAGCTCTGGTACATTTCTATCTGTTGCTTGGTACGATTGATCGTGCTATTCCTTACGCAAACAAAGCAGCAGCAATTGCCGTTACACACTTCGGCACATATGTTCTATCTAAAGATGATATAAATGAAATACGTTGTTGATATCGACGGCACTATCTGTTTCCCTGGTGAAGGTGATGCTGTGTACACACATGCCAGACCCAGGGAAGATCGTATCCGTAGAATCAATCAACTATACATTGAAGGAAATGAAGTAATCTACCTCACAGCTAGAGGTATGGGACGCTATAATAATGATCGTCAGAAAGCACATGACGAATTCTATGAGTTCACCAAGAAACAATTATGTGAATGGGGGTGCATGTTCGACGCTTTATACCTAGGTAAACCTTCTGGAGATATATACATTGACGACAAAGGAGTCAGCGACCATGAGTTCTTCAATTAAGTTCGTCCCTAAAGGTTGGGGTCACGAGAAGTGGATCGTCAACAATGAAAAATACTGTGGAAAACTTTTGTTCTTTGAAAAAGGAAAGAAATGTTCCTGGCATTACCATGAGTTAAAAGAAGAAACATTCTATATTCATTCAGGCAAATTACAATTGGTCTATGGATATCATGATGACTTCATAGATGCAGACACAGTAATATTAAAACCTGGAGACAAGTTTGAAGTCCCCAGGTTATTGCGTCATCAAATGAAGGCGTTAGAAGATACAGAGATGTATGAGTTCTCTACGACACACTTTGACTCTGACTCTTATCGAGTAAAGAAAGGTGACTGATGTAGGTCTCAATTGAGATAAAATCTTTGTTCTCCCACTTAAAATTAGAAAGAGTATTGTATTGATACTTGTCTTTCAGATGTTCGGGGAAGGGGATCTCTTTGATCTCCGCCCCGAATTTTTGTGCAATGATTTCTGCTACTTCTCTAAAAGAGTACACACGTCCAGATCCTAGATCGTAGATACCAGACTCTACACCATTGTTATCTACGATGTCTACAACATCATCTACCCACACAAAGTCTCTGAACATTCTTTCAGATCCTTCAAAGATTTCAATCACACCATTCGATACTGCTTGCTCTGCAAACTTGCTTATGGGACTACGTTGATTACCTTTGTGATCTTCTCCCAGACCATACACATTGAAGAATCTAAATCCTTGAATCAGGTCAAACCTATCAATATTTTCAGACACCCACAGGTCTACAGCAACCTTTGACTTTGCATATAGATTGAGAGGATCTAATCCACCATCGTTCCTGTTGCCATACACAGAAGCAGATGATGCATACTTTACAGGGATACCATACTCAAGTGCTTTCTCAAACAATGCAATGGAATACTCTACGTTGAAACATGTAAGTCTTTCCTCATCTGTACATGTAGTAGAAGAGATTGCACCCATGTGAATGATCTCGTCAATATCTTTCCACCCATTAAAGTTCTCAAGCATTGCCCAAGCGTTATAATCTTCTACTCCAATGAATGGTTGGTGTTTTTCTGCAAACTTCTTTCCAATGAATCCATTGCATCCAGTAATCAGTTTAGGCATCGTATTGTAGACGGGTATAAATAAGTATAACACAGAAGGACTATAGCGACAACAAGATGTCTAATCCCACTTTTGGATATTTAGCGTCTCTCGTTTCACCCAAAAAAACTAGAGTCGCACTACACACTGCCCCCACGGGAAGAGTTGTAGAGGGTAAAATTTCGATTACACATAAAGATCCTTATCCAGTACGGGTTAGAATCGGTGTTTCTAGCGGAGGTCTGTTAGACTTCAACCCAGAAAACTATATCTTATTTGATTATGAGATTGGTGAAGGTCAAAGTTATGAAAGTGACACCATCTATTATGGTGGTGACCAATCTCTAATTGTATGGTCAAGTTGTGAGAGCACATCATTTGTTCTCCACGGTCAGATTCAAGAAGACCCAACTCCCACTGGATTTGTTGCAGCATCTCTACCAACACCAAGAGAAAACACAGTAATCTATACAGTTCCTACTGATGAAGAGGCACTGGTTAGTTTGTTTGTCGCAAACCAAGGACCATCACCTGCTAGATTTAGAGTAGCAATCAGTGATGAAGGTGCTGGCACTGCAATCACTTCTGATCAATATCTGGAATACAATAGAGACATTGTTCCCAGAACTTCTTACCAAAGAACCGACTTAAAAATTCGTGGTGGTCAATCAGTAGTCGTATTTACCGACACTGATGGTGTATCCTTCTCTGTCTACGCAAAGTTTAACTACTCGGTAGTTAGTACAGACTTCTCTGTTGGTGGTGAATTAGATGTAGGTGGTGCAACTCTCTTGAGAGATACCCTAGATGTACAAGGTGTCACCACACTGAAAGAAGTATTGAATGCCGAGAAGGCAATTACATTAGGTACTGATGCTGTTCCAGCAAACCTAACTGTAAAGGGTGATATCGTAAACGGTAATTCTACCGTTAGTATTTCAAACTCCACTGGTAACATCTCAACCTCTGGAGTTTTAACAGCATCATCTATTGGAACTACTGGAAATATTACTGCAGGATCTAACAAAGTCGTCTTAAATGCAACCACTGGAGACGTTACTGTAACAGGAGTTTTGGATCCTCAAGGTGGATTCCTGGGTGATCTGAATCTTCTAAATAATAAAGTAACGAATCTGGCAGATCCTGCTGCCGCAACGGACGCTGCAAACCGCAAGTACGTTGATAGTAAGGTTGTAGCATTCTCTATCGCACTAGGATAATACGGAGTTTATAAATGGCAAAAAGACAAATTAGAGACTATGTATTCTCCCCAGGCATTGCTGGTGTCGGTACATTAAAAATCCTGGATAAGGTAGATGTCGATCAGATTCTGCTGATCACTAACACTACTAGCAATCAATTTTTATACAACTTCAGTGATCCGTCATTACCGATCTCGGTAGCTTTCACATCAACATCAGACGGATCTGACCCAGACTTTCCATACAGTAATACGTTATCAAATGGTGTGACCACCATTACGTTCCTGTATGACACTTCTGCACAGTTTGCTACTGACAAGATTCTAATCTTTGTCGAAGCAGAAGAACAGAAGATGCGTCCATACGACTTCGGTACTGATGCTATCGAACGTATGAGGATGGCAGAACCTCAATCGATGCTTGACGCTGACTTTGAGTATGGCATTCAACCAACCAAGTGGCAGTCTCTTGACTTGCTACGTGGTTATCCTTCTATCTACGAAGTTCCTGGATCCGATATCGGTCTAATCGCTGTAACAACTGATGCATCTTCTGGATCAGGTGCTATCGGTCCTTCTAAAATTACTATTGATACTGTCCTAGATCACGGTCTAGATGTTGGAGATCCTATTTCTATCAAGGGTCTAGACGATGCTGTTTCTGGTTTCGCAAAAGCAGAAGGTTCGTTCATCATCGACTCTGTTCCTAGCAACACACAGTTCACCTACTATGCTAAAGCAAAAGTAGGAACAACCCCTGCTACTGCGCTACTATCTTCATTCACTGTATTGAAGCAAGCAGGTTTCTATACTGGCGCTGCAATTGGTACTAACCCTGTATTCAGTGTAGTAACCAATGGTGCTTCTGGAAGCTTCCAAACAAAAGGATCTAACCCACAAGGAACGACAAGAATTGGTGTACAACCTTCGTCTACTTTACCACCTATCGGTGCTCCTCTATCAGGAATCGGTGTTCCAACTGGTACACAGGTAACTTCTGTTATCAGTACAAACGCCACACTAAACATTACTGACTCCTTCGTTGCTCCAGTGTCGGAGATCACATTCAACGATACTGCTTCTATTGAGGTAGGTTCTTCTCTGGATGATGGTAGCGGCAATGCTATCTTCGTTACTAACATTTCTGGAAATATTGTAACCTTATCTTCCCCATATCAGATCGATAAGACTGGTAACAGTTTTGTTTCACAACCAACATCAGGAAGTCAAGTAAACTTCGGTAATGGTACTGGAGCACAGTTTGATATCACCAGAGAGAATGGTGTTTATTCTACAGTTATTATCAACACCCAAAATTATTATAACAACGTTGATGGTGCATACTCTGGTCAACTAGGTAATGGCGCATCGTTTGTTGTAGAAAGAACTGGTGGTGCATCACCATCTTATACGAATGTCTTTACACAACAATCTGGTGGCAACTATTCAGTATCAGAAACTATCACTATTTCTGGTACAGATCTAGGTGGTGCTGCTAGCACAAATGATCTAACTATCACTATCGATGCAGTTGGCGTCAACGGAGAAATTACTGGTATTAGTTTTGCTGGTGTTGCATCAGCAAATCTGTCCGCTGGTGGAACAAACTACGCTGCAGGCGAAGACTTGGTTGTATATGGTAATGCACTTGGTGGTACTTCTCCACTGAATGACATGATCATCTCGATCACATCAGTAGGTTCTGCTGGAGACATTGAAGGATTTAACATCACTGGTGTTGGTGTACCATCAACAGCATTCTACTCTGGTGTCGAACAGAGCTCCACTAGTGGTTCTGGTATCAACGCTGGTTTCAATATCGAAAGAGTTGGTGCTGGCGCGTCAACTGCACAAGTAGATAACGTTGTTATCGGTGGTTCTATTGAAACAGATGATACATTCAGAATCACTATCGATGGAACAAATGATTACACCTACACAGCACAAGTAGGAGAAACTATTGTTGCAGTCAGAAATGGTTTGATTGCTGCTATTAACGATCTCTCTACAGGATCTACAACTGTACAGGCAACTACTGGTGCCACAAGTGATACATTAGAAATCACTGCATTGAATCCTGGTACATCATTCACAATTGCTGTACTGACAGAAGATCAAGGTGGTAACGCTGCTGACACGCAGACAATGACTACCAACAATGTAGTTCCAAACAACTCTAGCGTTTCCACACCAGCTTACAATGTTATCGTTGCTAACCCTGGTCAGTCTTATGCTAACGGCGACACCATTACACTCAATGGTGATCAACTAGGTGGATCCACTGGTGTCAATGACTTAACTATTACAGTACAAACTGTTAATGCACAGGGTGGTATTACTGGTATCACTACATCTGGTACTCCATGGGATGGCAACAGAACATTCCTGAATATGAATCCAAACCCAGTTGCATTCAACGCAACCTTCATTCCTAGAATTTCTAGCGGTAATTATTCCCCTGAAATTGCTAACGCTGGTGAAGGTTACAAACTAGGTTACCAATTCATTATCCCAGGTACTTCTTTGGGTGGTGCTTCGCCAACTAACGACATGACAATTACTGTCGATGACGTTGATGCATCTGGCGCAATCCAATTAGCAAGTGCTACTGGTACTCCTGTTAGTGGCGACACTATTGCATTCTTCCCAGCAGTCTCTCTGTCTGCAGCAACTACCAATATCATTGGTGCAAACGCTACAGTCACATACTCTGCTATTGCAAAGATCAATGTACAGTTCACATCAAACCACGGTCTGGTTCCTGGTGACACTATTCTAACATCTATCACATCCAATGGCAGTGGTCATGATCTGGCATCTGGTCCGTTCTTCGTTGACGAAGTACCTGGACTAGATAACTTCACCTTCACCGCAAGATCGACAGGTAATGTCTCTGGTGGTATTACTGGTGTTGTATATCCAAGAACTGACTCGTTCTATACACACAGACCATTTGACGGTGGTGTTCAGTTGGGTACAGGTTCTCCTGCTCACGGCGCACAGGCAGTTCGTCAATCCAAGAAGTACATCAGATATCAGTCTGGTAAAGGTATCATGTATACCACTGGTGCCCTGTTCGCACCTTCTTATGACTTGAGAAGTGTTGGTGCAGATGGAACTGCAATCGGCAGTATCATCACTTGCGTTACTGACGACCTCAACCACGGTCTACAGGTTGGTGCAGAAATTCAGTTGGTTGGTTTAACCACAGCAGGATACAATGATCACTACACTGTAGCGTCAATCATTGATGAAATTACGTTCACTGTTATTGCGAAGAATAGTCTAGCACAGACACAAGCAGAATTTGGCGACCAACCAGTTGTTGCTCTGTATAGATGGCAGGGTGCTACGGTTCGTGCTGGTGCATTTGATGACCAGAACGGTATCTTCTTCCAGTATGACGGAACAAACATTGCTGTCGGTTTAAGATCTTCTACTTATCAGATTGCTGGTACAGTATCTGCTACACCAGACTCTAACGAACTGACTGGAACAAACACCAAGTTTACTGAACAGTTATCTGTTGGTGACAGAATTGTCATTCGTGGCATGTCCCACGTCGTTACTGATATCCAAGGCGACACACAGTTGTCCGTCAACCCTGACTTTAGAGGTGTTGCTAGTGCAACCAATGTCAAGGCAGCACTGACTAAAGAAATCATTATTCCCCAGAGTCAGTGGAATATTGATAGGGCAGACGGTACAGGTAAGTCTGGATATGACATCGAGATCAACCGAATGCAGATGATCGGATTCCAGTATACCTGGTATGGTGCTGGATTCATCGACTGGATGTTCAGAGGTCCATCTGGTAACTTCATCTTCGTACACAGACTGAAGAACAACAACAGAAACAACGAAGCATTCATGCGTTCTGGTAACCTACCTGTTCGCTATGAGGTTATCAACGAAGGTGCGAAGAACAAACTAGCAAGTAATATGACTTCCACTGAAACAGACAGCATGCTGCTTAAGGATGCTTCCCTGTTCCCACCAAGTGGTATTGTACTAATCAACAACGAGATTGTTAGATACACATCTAAACTGAACAACACTCTCTCTGGTCTAACCAGATCTGCAAACTACACCAACTTCGTTGCTGGTTCTCAAAGAACTTTCCTCGCAGGCAGTGCTGATAGTCATGACTCCAACGCTGGTGTTATCTTACTATCCAACACAGCAACTCCACAGATTAATCACTGGGGTTCTGCATTCCTGACTGACGGTGGATTTGATGAAGACCGTGGATACCTCTTTAACTACCAAGAAAAAGAAGTTGAGATTAATACTACCAAATCTACTATCTTCCTGATCAGACTATCGCCTAGTGTTTCCAATGCTATCACTGGTGACCTAGGTGAAAGAGAACTGATCAACAGAGCACAGTTGCTACTCAAGAACATTGAGATTACCACACAGGGTGGATCAAGTTCGCAGGGTATCATCGTTGAGGGTGTTCTTAATCCCAAGAACTACCCAACTAATCCAAACGACGTTACCTGGGCAGGTTTGAATACAGGCGGTGCAGGTGGACAACCATCGTTTGCACAGATTGCATCTGGTGGTGATATTACCTTCCTTGGTGGTGTTGCTCCAGTTACAGCATCAAACGCTGGAACACAGAACTACACTTCTAACTATGTCTTCTTCAATACCTCCGACATCGGTGGTGTACAGATTGGTTTTGAGGTAACTGGTGGTGACTTGAGAGGAGGAGCGACGGTTGTCCGAATCTTCAGAAGAAATAACAGCACAACATGGATCCAGTTCTCTGACAGAACTAGAGCAGGAAGCGCAGGTAGCACAACCTACACGTTCCAGCCTCTAACGGGTGCAGCAACTCCTGGAGAGCAGGTCTTCGCTTTCACGGCAGCACCTGGTTCTAGAGATACAATCGATCTTTCCGAACTGAAGGAACTTACCAACACTCCAATTGGTGGTAGAGGTACATTCCCCAACGGTCCCGACGTTCTAGCAATTAATGCATACCTAACTTCTGGTAGTGCAATTAATGCAACGATTAACGTTCGCTGGTCTGAAGCACAGGCATAAGGAGAAACATGGCAGAACCCTCTAGTAGACAAGAACTCAAGGAGTATTGTTTGAGGCGTCTCGGTCATCCAGTTCTTGAAATCAACGTAGACGATGATCAACTGGATGACCTGATTGACGACGCTTTTCAATACTACCGTGAGCGACACATGGATGGTGTCGAGAAGATGTATCTCAAGCATGAGATTACAGCAGATGATGTAACAAGATTTGATGGTGCAGATGAAACATCATCCACACCAGCTCCTGATGCTGCTACCTGGATTAGCAGAAAGAACTTTATTGAAGTACCAGAGCATGTAGTTGGCATCTCCAAAGTTATGGGTATCTCCTCTAACTTTGCAAGGAACAATCTCTTTGGCATGAACAACCAATACTTCCTGATGGATATCTTTTCCTTCTCATCAGGATTTGCTTTTGGTAACTTTGACATGTCAAATTACTATATGCTCAAGCAATACTTTGAGACGCTTGACATGATTGTTCAGACTGGATCATTAGTTCAGTTTAGATTTAATCAAAGACAAGACAGACTATTCATTGATATCGACAAAGCAAGAATGATTGAAGGTAACTTCCTTCTAATTGAGTGCTATCGTTTCTTGAATCCTGACGAGTTCACTCAAGTCTACAATGATAGTTTCGTCAAGCAGTATCTAACTGCACTGATCAAGAGACAGTGGGGTCAGAACCTAATCAAGTTTAACAACGTACAACTGCCTGGTGGCGTGTCACTGAACGGCAGACAGTTGTTTGAGGATGCACAGAAAGAGATCGATGCTCTCATGGAGAAAAGTGCAACCTACTATGAGCTTCCCCCAATGGATATGATCGGATGAAAAGTATCTACTTCCCACAACATGGTGGTGTCAGCACAGAACAGGGTCTTATCCAGAGTTTAGTGGATGAGCAGATCAGATTGTTCGGTAGTGATGTCTACTATCTTCCAAGGAAGATGATCAAAGATGTAGCACTAGACGACATTCTGTATTCCGAGTTTAATACTCAATACATGATCGAGATGCTACTGATCAATGTTGAGGGATTTGGATCTCCATCTGAATTCATTAGTAAGTTTGGTCTACGCATCACTGATGAGATTACTATGGTAGTCTCCCAGAACAGATGGAGTCAGGTATTCCAAGAGTTTGCTGACATCACTACTGTGGATGGTAGACCTAATGAGGGAGACCTTATCTATCTACCACTCACAAAAGATCTGTATGAGATCAAGTTTGTAGAAAGAGAGGCACCGTTCTACCAGTTAGGTAAGAACTACATCTACACGATGACTGCAGAGATCTACGAACTTGGCAATGACGAGTTCGAGACAGGCATCGAAGAGATTGATGTTGTTGAGGAGATCCTTGCTCCTTCAATCACTCTCGCTATGGATCCTGATGCTACCACTCATTACTCTCTAGGAGAGATTGTGACTGGTGGTACAACAGGAACTACAGCAGAAGTATCTTTCTGGGACAGAGACAATCATGAATTGAAACTGATCAACAGAACTGGTAACTTCACACCAGGAGAAGAGATCACTGGAGCAGAGAGTGGCACTGTACAAAGCAGCGTTACCGTAGACAATCTATCACTAGAAAACGTCCAGTACGCCGATAATAAATACATTGAGACTACAGGTAATGATTTACTTGATTTTACTGAAGTGAATCCATTCGGAGAGTATGGCAACGTTACTGGTGAATTCTGATGTTAGGACCACATTTTTATAACGAAGCGATTAGGAAAACAGTAATCGGTTTCGGTACACTATTCAATAACATTGAAATCAGGAAGAAAGATCCTTCTACTGGAACTGTGCTAGAAGCAGAGAAAGTTCCCCTTGCCTATGGTCCGAAGAATAAGTTTCTAGTAAGACTAGAACAGAACCCAGACGTTGATAACAAAGTAGCAATTACTTTGCCTCGTCTGTATTTTGAGATGACTAATATTTCTTATGATACATCCAGAAAAATTACAGCAACCCAAAAACTTAAGAAGACTATTGATTCAGACGGAGAATCTCTCTCTGTACAATATGTACCCGTCCCCTACAACATGGAGTTTGAACTCGGGATCATCGCCAAGTCACAAGACGACGGACTACAGATTCTTGAGCAAATACTTCCATACTTCCAACCTAACTTTAACATTACGTTGAACATGATCCCAGAAATGGGAGAGAAGAAAGACATTACAATCAATTTAAATAATGTCAACTACGAGGATGACTGGGACGGAGACTTCCTAGACAGAAGAAGTATCGTATGGACGTTGAACTTTACTGCTAGATCTTATATCTACGGTCCTTTCACCAAGTCTGGTGTTATCAAAAAGGCAACTGTATACGAATCAATTGGAGACAAGAACGATTCTCCAGACAACAGGAATACAAAACTTACGTACACACCCAAAGCATTGGAAGATAAAAATGCTGATGGTGTTATCGATGCAGCAGATGATGCGTTGGTCATCAGCACAGACGACTTTGGATTTAATGAGGGTATTGAATTGCTATGAACGAATTTGAAAAGAACATGGAAGATATCTTTGATATTGAAGTCGAGACTGAAGAGACTGCAATTGAACAATCCAAACCATCAAAACCTGTTCCCGAAAAGAAAGACCAGGATCATCAGGATAAAGACTACGAATATACTCGCGGTCAACTGTACAACCTCATAGACAAGGGTCAGGAGGCGCTCAACGGGGCGTTAGAGGTCGCACAGGAGTCAGGGCACCCAAGAGCGTATGAGGTCGCTGTGAACGCTATGAAGCAGGTTGCAGACACCACTGACAAACTGATTGACCTACAGAAGAAAATGAAGGAACTGGACGCTCCTACAAAGAACTCTGTCAACAACAAAACCACAAACAATTTGTTCGTAGGTAGCACAGCAGATTTACAGAAGATGCTGAAGCAAATAAATAAAAGCGAAGATGATACGGCAGACTAAATATGAAGTCGTTTAAAGAACTGCGTAGTGACATCAGAGAAGCCGCAGAAAAAAGATACTGTCCTGGATGTGAAAAGTGGGAGACTAGAGATGTCTGCCGATTCGGAGTTGAATACTGGGACAAGTACGCCGTCAAAAACTTCAAAGAAGCAGTCCTCGGAGAAGCAGCCTGGACAAAGAAAGCAGGAAAAAACAAAGAAGGTGGACTCAACGAAAAAGGACGCAAGTCTTACGAAAGAGAAAATCCAGGATCTGACCTTAAAGCACCAAGCAAGAAGGTTGGAAATCCCAGGAGGGCATCCTTCTGCGCTCGAATGAAGGGCATGAAAAAGAAGTTGACATCAAAGAAAACCGCTAACGATAAGGACTCCCGTATTAATAAAAGTCTTCGTGCGTGGAATTGCTGACATAACTTGTAAAAAGAATGTTAAAATAGCGAATAATTACCTAGTGATCCTATAATTAGTTATGAGTTTTGAAACTGAAATGCGTCTAAACGACACTGATGTATACCGCCTAATCAAAGCGTGTCAAGTCTATCAAGACAAGACAGGCTCGGAATACATGTGGGATGAATACCATGAGTTAATTGAAAAACTCAAAACATATCAAGAACAACATTCGACTAGCAAATGAGATTTTTATTCGCGTTCCTAGCAACGCTATTTCTTGCTGCCCCTGCATGGGCAGTAGATGTCCAGATGGGTTCCAATGGAAACCTAGTTTTTGATCCAGCAGAGGTGACTATTTCTGCAGGAGATACCGTTCACTTTGTGAACAACATGCTTCCTCCACACAATGTGATCGTGGAAGATCGTCCCGACCTTGCTCACGAATCACTAGCGATGCTACCTGGTGAAGAGTTTGATATTACCTTCACTGATGCAGGTGACTACACTTATTGGTGTGCTCCTCATAAAGGTGCAGGCATGATCGGTACTGTGCATGTAGAGTAATGCAGACAATCAACAGGTTCGTTTTAGATATCACTGTCGCGATCCTAGATTTTCTCTACAAGGGTAGAGACTATCAACGTTTTTGGGTGCTGGAGGAAATTGCTCGGGCACCCTATTTTGCTTTCTTGAGTGTATTACATTTCAGAGAAAGCATGGGATTGCGAGGTCCAGACCATCTATACTTAATGAAACAGCACTTCGATCAGTCACTCAATGAAACAGAACATTTGGAATACATGGAAAGTAGGGGTGGTAACCTTTATTTTATTGACCGCTTTGTTGCCAAGTCTCTCGTTCTTATCTACTATTGGAGCAATGTGGCTTATTACTGGGTGTCCCCTCGTAATGCTTACCATCTCTCCTATGAAGTAGAGATTCATGCTGCTACTACATACGCCAAGTACCTAGCACTGAATGGTCCCGATGATAAGATCCTTGAGATCATGAATGATGAACTACATCATTCAAAAGAATTACACGATGCTATGGAGATGATCTAATGGGAATTGGAAACCGATTTAGAAAACTACCACCACCACCAAGTTACGTCACTAAAGACGAAGTGCAGGAGATGATCGATGATGCCATAAGAAAGCATAATCGTAATGCCTCAATTATCAGTATGTTTGTTGGTTGGTTTGTGCTTGCACTTTTTGCCGAAGGTCTCCTTCGACTTATTGGAGTAATCGATCCCGTATTCCCATGGCTCAACATACACTTATAATTGAATGGATAGGTATCATCCTTGCCCTGATATTTGGGGTGACAATGTTCTGCCAGGGTCATGCCATATTCCATGGTAAATATGGTTACAGACATTCAGAACGCGACAAGCAGAAGATGTCTGATGCTCGCAAACAAGTAGAAAATTTATTAAAAGAAAAATGAAAGTAGGAATGATTGGTCTGGGTCGCATGGGTGAGGGTATGTCCCGCCGTATGCTTAAGACAGGCATTGAAGTATTTGGATACAGGAGAAATTATGCTAAAGCACAAGAAGCAGCAGACAACGGGTATATTACAGCAGCTGCAGATTCTCTGGAAAGCCTTGTTCAAGTAGTACACCAAGACGATGTAGCAGGAACTATTCCTGGTATCTTCCAACTTGTTATCCCCGCCGAATTAGTAGAGGACACAATCAATGAGTTACTACCATTTTGTGTGGAGGGTGATATTATTATTGATCATGGCAATTCCAATTTTAAGGATTCTCGACGCAGGGCAGAAAGGTTATCTAAACTTGGCATCTCGTATCTTGACTGTGGTACTAGTGGTGGTGTTTACGGTCTGGAGCGTGGATACTGTCTTATGGTTGGGGGTGCAGATTATGCAGTATCCACTTGCCGCTCAATCTTTGATGCACTCGCACCAGGTATCGGTGCTGCCCCAAGAACTAGTGACACAGACAGGTACACTTTGTATCCTGAAGAATACGGCTGGATGCATTGTGGTGCCGCTGGCGCAGGTCACTTTGTGAAGATGGTCCATAACGGTGTTGAGTATGGTATCATGCAAGCATACGCCGAAGGGTTCAACATTCTGAAAGAAGCAAATGCAGGTGCCAAGTACGTTAAAGAAGGAGATGCAGAGGTCGCCCCAATGGACAACCCTGCCGATTATCAGTATGACGTTGACGTTGCTAAAGTGGCTGAGCTCTGGCGTCGGGGTAGCGTTGTTGGCAGTTGGTTACTTGACCTTACTGCGGATGTACTTCGCCGCGATCCAGAGCTTGATAAGTTCGATGGAGGAGTTTCCGATAGCGGTGAGGGTCGTTGGACTGTTCATACCGCTGTGGATCTGGGTGTACCCACTCCTGTCATCTCTGGTGCGTTGTGGGCACGTTTTGAGTCGCGCCGTCTTGGTGCTTTCACAGCCAAGGTTTTGAATGGTATGCGTTCTATGTTCGGTGGTCATGACGTTCGCTGATGTCTTACTATGGGTTACCCCGTTCTTTGTACTTTCCACGATATATTTCGGGGTACGAAAAGGTGAAAATGTATACTACGAATCCGACAAATACGATGGAAATGGAACCGCTCACTAAAGGAATTGTTATCTTCGGAGCAACGGGAGACCTTTGTAAGAAGAAACTAATTCCTGCTCTCTACAAACTTTGGCAGAAGAAACTTCTACCAGAGAACTTTTTGATTACTGGTTGTGCTAGGAGAGATCCTGGAGTGGGGGTATGGAAAGAATCTCTTGGTGATTACCCCGAAGAATTCTTACATCATCTAGACTACATTTCAGCAGACCTAGACAATGTTGACTCTCTCAATAATCTTCCTACTCATCTTGACGACAATACTTATTTCTTGTCGGTTCCTCCAGAAAGATATGCTAACGCTATTATCCATCTTAAAGAGGCGGGTCTACTTGATGACCCCGACAAGACCAGAGTGGTTATTGAGAAACCCTTTGGGCACGATTATAAATCTGCTGATAATCTACAGTCTGTGGTGGGGAGACATCTACGGGAAAAACAGGTTTATCGCATTGACCATTATCTTGGTAAAGATACTGTTAACAACATTCTTACTACGCGATTTAGTAACATACTTCTGGAACCTCTCTGGAATCGCCAGTACATAGAAGAAGTTCAGATCTTTGCTACAGAGACCATCGGTTGTGATGGTCGTGCTCAATACTATGAGACTGCTGGTGCTGTACGCGACATGCTACAGAATCACATTCTACAAGTGCTTGCACTGATTGCTATGGAAGCACCCTGTCGCATGAATGCCAGGGAACTACGACGTGAGAAGACAAAGGTTCTAGCAGCGACTAGAATATCACCAACACTAGTTCTAGGGCAATATGATACGTACCGTTCTGAAGAGGGGGTTGATCCTCACAGTACCACTCCTACCTATTTTGCTGGTACTCTATTCGTCGATAACTGGAGATGGGAAGGGGTTCCTTTTAACGTGATGACGGGCAAGAACATGCCTTATGGTTGTGTGGAAGTTGTGATCAAACTCAAAGCACCACCGCTAAAACTCTATGAAGGGGAAGTTAACGATAGGATTGTTATGCGTCTCCAGCCTAGTCCTCATCTGGATATCCGTCTTGACATTAAATCTCCTGGGCTTGGTGATAGTCTTGAACTCGCTACGCTCACTCACGCATACCCAGAAGACCGAGCAATTGACGGATACGAGAAATTGCTCTATGATGTCATCGACCAAGACCAGTCCCACTTCGTGCATGCAGACGAAGTAATGGAATCCTGGAGGATCGTAGATAAATTACTATGCACTGGCGATCAGTGTCAGATCCGAACTACACCTTATGTCTATCGTCCTGGTACGTGGGGTCCTTGGAAACAAACAGAACAAATTACTAATTGGGATTTTCCAGAATGAAGAACCGTATTATTGAAGCACTCAAAGCAGATGCTCAAGGCAAAATTGCAAAAGCAAAAGTGAACATCGAAGTATACCTTCACAACCCCGTGGGTATCGGTGAGCATCCTGATGTGCTTGGAGCAATCCAAGAACAGATTGATGTCATCGCTCATGAGGAAGAGAGGTTAGAAGTCTTGGAGCGGCACTTCTAATGCATAACATACAACTGTTCGTCAGATCTGTTATGAATACCCCGTGGTGCCTAGGCGTCATGGGGTTTTGTGTTGTGTTTGTTCCTATCATAGGAATGCATCTTGTCCATAAATATGGTTGGGAGCATTGGGAACCCTTCGCTAAAAAACACGAATGAATTTTACACTACTACTGTGTCTTTCGCCATTGGTCATCATCTTCGTGTTGATGAAATTTGTTGTTTGGATATCTGCCGTTAATGCTGAACAGGATTATGTCAGAAGAGAACCTTTACGAAAACGAGGACCCTTCGTGGAGAATGCATATGCTGATGTTGACGAAGAGGAAGAGGAATATGGAGATCGCACAGACTATAGATGAAGCGATTAACGAATGGTATTCGCTTCACGATTTGCCAGTACCCAATTGGAAATGCAAGAGGGATCCAGACTGGTGGGCTGACTACTTAAAAAGTTTAGGGAGAGACCCCAGGAATCCATAGTGTATCGAGAACCACACCTCCAAAAAAAGAGCGAAGAATGTGCCCAACTTTGGAGGGAGTGGAATCGCTTGTGGCGAAAAAAGCATTAGGAGCACGAGACGCCAGAAAGAAGTGGTGTCAATGTGTTGACGAACTATCAGAAATGCTGCATCTAGAAGCAATAAACAACCCTAGATACAACAACTTGAAATCAGAATGGAATGAACCTCCTCCTACGACCACTAGAAAATCCTAACGATCCTGTATGGAGTGTGATTATCAGCATCATCATACTTTTGATAGGTGTTGGATATATCATCTACTATATACTGGGTATAGATACACAAGAGTCTCATGCCCGAGGAAGAGGAATGGCTATGCACCATGACTATGAACATAGAGGAAGTCAGGGCGATGTATGACCATTTTGAATACTCTATCAAGATGTGGCCAGGGGCACCTGCCAGACCATACGAAGAACAAATCCTTCTTGATATTATGAGGAAAAGAATGTTTGCTATGATATCAGAATATAATTTTGAAAATTTATAATGGAAATTTGGAAACATAAATTTAAGCATCATGACTCTATCAAGAGAGAACTGATTGAACTGATGGATGAGGAGTCTCCTGCAGAGAACAGAGATCCAGATAACATGGTTTCTGATTACTGGGAGAACAACTCCGAGAAAAAATATATTAATAAATTCTTGGAGAACATCAAAGAATTTACAGACGCAGTGTCTGATCGTTACTATGCTAACGATCTACACATCATTCATGCGTGGCATCAAGTTTATACAAAAACGCAATCTCATGGGTGGCATGTCCACGGTGGATCTAACATATCGTTTGTGTATTATGTACACCTAGAAAATCCTGATGATAGGACTCTCTTCTGGGACTATGATATGAACTGTGCCTTCCAAGCACCTGCCCGAGAAGGAGACATTGTTATCTTTCCCTCACATACTTTGCACACTTCTCCGATTATTAGAACTTCTAAATTGAAGGTAATCATTAGTGGTAACATGAATCTTGGACAAATTTTTGATCCCGTTTAAAATTAGTTAAGAAAAAGTTAGTGTTTGTTACACATTTTTTTACTACATAGGACTATAATACCTGTAGCAGAGTGTTACATATGCTTGGTGTCTACGTAGTAATCACCCTCGTCATTCTACTCGTTGCCTATGCTGGCGTCGAAGAGACGACGCGATTGTTTGTATACTTCGACCTGCAATTGCGCTATGCTTGGGTTAGGTTTAGGATGTATCTTATGCGCCGTAAGTTGGAACAACAACTTATCAAAGACCTACCAGATTATAACAAACTAATAAAGGAGTTACGTAAAGATGACCGATCCTGACAAGGAATTGTCTACTCTCAAACTAGAGAGGAAAGAATGCGAAAAGTGCGGTGCCACCTGGATTAATGGTACACATGTCTGGCGTGGCACTGGGAATACATCTGACTCTAGTGAGCTTGACCTTGCTGGTCTTGTTTGCAACAAACTAGGGAACGAACAATGCATCAATCCAATGAAGGGTATGGATGGTGGTCAGACCTGGGAATACAGGGCAGGTTACATCGATGGCATGATCTCCGAGAAGAAAAAAACTATGGAAGATATGCGAGACAAGTTCGGTGATCTCTAAATACTAGTGGTGAACTAGTTTTCTTATGGCATCCGATCAGATTTATCTTGGTAACCCGCTTCTAAAGAAAGCGAACGTCAAGCAAGACTTTACCAAGGAACAAATTGAAGAGTACGTTAAGTGTCAGAAAGATCCTGTATACTTCACAAAGAACTATGTACAGATCGTCTCACTTGACGAGGGTCTGGTGCCATTCAAAATGTGGGACTTCCAAGAAGAACTAATCAGGAAGTTCCACACAAGTAGATTTAACATTGCGAAGCTGCCTCGACAGACTGGAAAGTCTACGACGGTGGTTTCGTATTTGTTGCATTATGCGTTGTTTAATGACAGCGTTAACATTGGTATCCTCGCTAACAAAGCAAGTACAGCAAGGGATCTACTCGGTCGTCTGCAAACAGCATACGAGAACTTGCCCAAGTGGATTCAGCAAGGCGTGATATCATGGAACAAAGGATCCATGGAGTTAGAGAATGGCAGTAAGATATTGGCAGCTTCTACATCTGCGTCTGCTGTCCGAGGTATGTCGTTTAACATCATCTTCCTCGATGAGTTTGCGTTCGTTCCAAACCATATTGCAGAGTCCTTCTTTGCCTCTGTTTATCCTACTATTACTTCTGGTAAATCAACGAAGGTCATAATCATCTCTACCCCACAGGGTATGAACCACTTCTATAAGTTGTGGACTGATGCACAGAATGGTAGAAATGGATATACCTGGCACGAGGTACACTGGTCACAGGTGCCTGGTAGGGATGAGAACTGGAAAGCAGAAACTATTAAGAACACGTCAGAGAGACAGTTCACCCAGGAGTTTGAATGTGAATTCCTGGGATCTGTTGACACATTAATCTCTGCCGCTAAACTACGAGCATTGGCATTTATAGATCCCATTACTAGGAGTAAGGGACTTGACGTTTATGAAAAACCAACAGACAAAGCAGAATATATTATTACGGTGGATGTTAGTAGGGGTATTGGCGGAGACTATTCTGCTTTTATCATCTTCGACATTACTACAGTTCCATATAAGATAGTAGGAAAGTATCGGAACAACGAAATCAAACCGATGCTGTTCCCCAACGTTATCAATGACGTTGCTAGGGCATATAATAATGCCTGGGTCTTGTGCGAGGTGAACGACGTGGGAGACTCTGTGGCGTCGATTCTAAATTATGACCTTGAGTATCCTAACGTGCTTATGTGCGCCATGAGAGGGCGTGCAGGGCAGATTGTGGGACATGGATTCTCTGGATCTAAAACACAACTCGGTGTCAAGATGAGTGTCACCGTGAAGAAGGTTGGTTGTGCCAACCTCAAGCAGATTATTGAAGATGACAAACTCACTTTCAATGACTACGAAATTATATCAGAACTTACTACGTTCATTCAGAAGAAGCAATCCTTTGAAGCTGATGAAGGATTCCATGATGACCTAGTAATGTGTATGGTTATCTTTGCCTGGTTGGTTCAACAGGATTACTTCAAAGAACTAACTGACAATGATGTCAGAGCACGTATCTATAGTGAACAGAAGAATCAGATTGAACAGGACATGGCACCATTTGGTTTCATCACCACTGGTCTAGAAGGAGACGAGGGATTTGTAGACGATGGAACTGTGTGGGAATATGGAGATACCCAAGAGGATGTCTCATACATGTGGAGTATATAAATGGATGTAGATGATCTGTTTGATTTAGATACTGTCCTGTTTCAACAGAGGCAATGTAGATCGTGCAAAAAAATTAAAGATCTTACCACAGACTTCTATAGATCTAGACCAGACAGGACATCATTGTCTGCGTGGTCCTATGAATGTAAGGAGTGTACCAAGAAAAGAGTGACGAGTAGGAAGCGTAATTTAAAGGAAGACATATACCCAGACTGGTAAAGGGTTCGTGCATGGTTTCCCCACTTGAAAGTTCCAAAAATCTAAATACCTATAGATCAAATTTGGTTTACTCAAGGAGAAAAACATGGCAAGTCAAGTCTCGCCTGGAATTGTTTTAAAAGAGCGTGACATTAGTAATGCTGTTGTTGTCGGTGCAAGCACTATTACTGCTGCACACGCATCAACTTTCCAAAAAGGACCTATTGGAAAGGTCGTGAATATCGCGTCACAAAAAGAATTAATTTCAGTATTCGGTCAACCCACCGACTCTAACGCAGAAGATTTTTTCGTAGCATCTGAATTCCTCGGATACGGCGGTCGCCTCGCAGTCGTTCGTGCTGCTACAAGCGTTAACAGTGCATCGGATGGTGGACAAGCAGTCCTAGTCAAGAATGACGATGACTGGGAAGCAGGAAATGGAAATGGTAATCGCTACGTAGCAAGATCAGCAGGATCCTGGGGCAACTCCCTCAAGGTTGTCGCTGTTGACCGTGGTGCTGACCAAATCGCAACCCTAACAGCAGCACCTGCTGGTCTGTCTATGGGCGATACAGTCACCTTCACTGGTGGTAAGAAAGCAGTTGTCTACAGCTGGAATTCCACAACTCTAGAAGCTGCACTCATCCTAGATGAGCCTACCAGCAGACTAACACCTTCTGACAGCATCGACTCTCCTGATACTGGAGTTGTCGCTAGCGTCGGAACGATCGTTGGTGGTACTGGATACAACAGCGCGACTGCTGTTGCTGTCTCTGGTGGTTCAGGTACTGGTGCTACAGTCAACATCACAGTCTCAACTGGTATTCCTCTCACCGTTGCTGGTGGTCAAGGTGGTACTGCATACATCAATGCTACCGCTCAAGGAACTACTGGTGGTACTGGTACTGGTTTGACGGTTGACATCACCACTTCTGCTGGTGCAGTTACATCGATTGCAATCGCTAACCCTGGAACTGGTTACACCGTAGGCGACACTATCACCATTGCTGGTGGCGGATCCGATGCAACCTTCGCTATCGCTACTGTTCAAGGTACTGTCGGCGCAATCGCAATTGCTGCTGGTGGTTCTGGATACGTTGCTGGTGAAGTCCTCACCGTTGGTGGTGGCAACGGAGATGCAACTTTTGAAGTTGCTACCGTAACCGATACTGCAATCACAATCTCTGCAGTCAAAGATTGGTACACCAATACAATCATCCCTGGCACTGGTCTTCCCCTCGGTGCTATCGGTCCTCGTCCTGGATCATCTGCATTCGCTGTAGAATCTGGTGTTGAGTATGACGAAGTTCACTTCGCAGTTATCGATACCGATGGTGCAGTCAGTGGTTCTGCTAACACAATCCTTGAGAGAATCCTTTATGTCTCCAAGTTGAGCGACGGCAGAAGCTCCGAAGGCGCTGCTAACTTCTACAGAGACATCATTGCTGAACAGTCTTCGTTCTTCTTTAACGGAACTGCTCCTGCTGCTGGTTGGAATCCTTCCACCGATGGTGTTGGTCAGGCACTAGACCTTGCAGGTTCTGCCATCAGTGGCAAGATGCAACTTCTAGGATTGAACGCTGTCGATCTTTCTGGTGGTGCAGATGATTACAACTACACTCCTGCAGAAATCGAGAACGCATTCGATGAGTTCGCTGACACAGAACTAGTTCCTAACCTGAACTTTGTTCTCATGGGCGGATCACTCGCTACAGAACTCGACACCAAAGCAAAAGCAAACAAAGTTATTGCAATTGCTGCTGGTAGAAAGGACTGTATTGCTTTCGTTTCTCCTCACAAGACAAACCAAGTTGGCACCAATGGTTCACTAACCAGCCAACAGCAAAGAGAGAACACTCTCAACTTCTTTAACGGCATGACTTCCACGTCCTATGCTGTTTTCGATAGCGGTTACAAGTATTTCTACGACCGCTTCAACGATAAGTATCGCTACATCCCTTGCAACGGAGACATCGCTGGTCTCTGCGTTAACACATCGGCTCTGCTCGATGACTGGTATTCCCCTGCTGGTCTGAACAGAGGTTCGCTACGTAACGCTATCAAACTAGCATACAATCCTAGCAAAGCAGATAGAGACGAACTCTACCAGAACAGAATCAACCCTGTTGTTGTATTCCCTGGCAGTGGCGTCACTCTGTTTGGCGACAAGACTGCACTCGCATCTCCTTCCTCCTTCGATCGTATCAACGTTCGTCGCCTCTTCCTCAATGTTGAGAGAAGAATTGGTGGACTTGCCAAGGCAGTGCTATTTGAACAAAACGACGCGACAACACGTTCTTCCTTCCTCACGGCAGCAACTAGCTACCTTGCTGAAGTACAAGCACGTCGCGGCGTAACTGATTTCCTTGTGGTATGTGATGAATCAAACAACACCCCCGACGTTGTTGACCGTAACGAGTTTGTTGCAGAACTATTCATGAAACCAACCCGTTCCATCAACTACATCACCGTAACGTTTACTGCAACGAAGACTGGGGTTTCGTTCGCTGAAGTAATCGGTAACTGATAACCCAAAAAAGGAAAGGTAAACACAAATGGCAAACATCTCAAGTTTCTTAAGTAAAATTGGTGAAGGCGTCAAGCCTAATATGTTCAGTGTCGAGATCCCGTTCCCAGCGGGACTCGATAACGAACCAACTGCAAACAGCGAAGATCAGAAACTGGTCAACCTTCTTTGCAAATCCACTGCACTTCCTGCATCCAACCTGGGTGTAATCGAAGTTCCTTTCAGAGGAAGAACTGTCAAGATCGCTGGTGATCGCACATTCGACACCTGGTCTGCAACGTTCTTCAACGATAAGGACATGAAGGTTCGTGGTTTCTTCGAGCAATGGTTGGAGTCTATCAACACTCACGAGGCAAACAATGCTCCATTGTTCCAGCCTAGTGCAACTGATGGATACATGCAGAACATGAAGGTACACCAACTCCGTAAGGACGAGGCACAACCAGATTCACCCAACAAACTACGTTCTTACGAACTGTACTTTGCTTTCCCAACTAGCATCTCCCAGATCGACCTTGCTTATGACAGCAACGATCAGATCGAAGAGTTCACAGTTGAGTTCCAGTATTCTTACTGGAAGGCACTCAAGGGTGGTACAACTGGTTCTTCCCAGATCGAGATCAAGAAGTGATCTTTCTGACCTGATAAATAGTTCATCAGGTAATTTAGAGATCAATAGATCATGAGTCAACTGTTTGGTTTTTTAATCAAAGATGGCGGGGGGAGCAAGGGTCAATCTCCTGTTCCCCCTAATAGTGATGACAGCGTAGCCACCGTAGCAGGTGGCTATTTTGGTACTTACGTAGATGTAGAAGGCGTCTCGAAAAACGAGTACGAACTACTTAAGCGATATAGAGACATGTCGCTACACCCAGAAGTAGACACTGCCATTGATGAAATTGTAAATGAGTTTGTTGTCAGCGATGCAGATGATGCACCCGTTGAGATCGAACTATCAAATCTTCAGATGGGTGCTGGAGTAAAGAAAAAGATTAGAGATGAGTTCGACCACATCTTAAAGATGTTGAACTTCGACAAGAACGCTCATCAGATCATTCGTAATTGGTATGTGGATGGTAGGGTATATTACCACAAGGTCATCGATCTTGAAAACCCCAAAGCAGGTATCCTAGAACTACGAAACATTGATGCAGTCAAGATTCGTAAGGTTCGTCAAAAGATTCAAGACCCAAGAGTTGCATCAGATCCTCAAGCAGTCAAAGGTACTGCGTTGCAATATGATTGGGGCAATTACGTAGAGTATTACATCTACCAACCCAAGGGTTTCTCTGGTTCGATGTCGATGCCACACAACAGTGCATCAGACTTCGCAACCAATAACGGAATCAAGATTGCATCCGACTCCATCGCTACCGTCAACTCGGGTGTGATGGATCTGAACAAGAAGTACAGTCTCTCCTTCTTACACAAAGCAATCAAGTCTCTCAATCAGCTTCGTATGATTGAAGACTCTCTGGTCATCTACCGTTTGTCCAGAGCACCCGAACGCAGAATCTTTTACATCGATGTTGGTAATCTTCCTAAAGTCAAGGCAGAACAATACCTCCGTGATGTCATGGCACGTTATCGTAATAAGTTGGTTTACGATGCTTCGACGGGAGAGATCAGAGATGATAAAAAGCACATGAGTATGCTGGAAGATTTCTGGTTACCTCGCCGCGAAGGTGGTAGAGGCACAGAGATCTCCACACTACCTGGTGGTCAGAACCTAGGTGAACTCAAGGACGTTGAGTATTTCAAAAAGAAACTATACAACTCCCTGAACTTGCCACCCTCTCGTCTCACTGACGACAACAAAGCATTCAACCTAGGCAAGTCTACAGAGATCCTACGTGATGAACTGAAGTTCAGTAAGTTCATCGGTCGTCTTCGCAAGCGTTTCTCTCGTTTGTTCCACGACATTCTCAAGACTCAACTTATCCTCAAGGGTGTCATCGCTCCTGAAGATTGGGAGGACATGGAAGAGCATATCCAATATGACTTCCTGTTTGACAATCACTTCAATGAATTGAAGCAACAGGAGATGATGATGCAGCGCGTCACTCTCGTTACCCAGATGGATCCTTTCGTTGGAAAGTATTTCTCTACCGAGTACATCCGTCGTCAGGTTCTCATGCAGACCGAGAAGGAGTACAAGGAGATTGACAAGCAGATGTCATCTGACATTGACAGTGGCATGGCAATCGATCCAGTCGATGTCAATTCTCTAGAGATGATGAACCAGCAGAACACTGCCTTCGCTCCAGAAATTGCAGCGCAACAGGCAGACGATGCTGGCGAAAGAGAACTAGAGAAAGCAAAGGAAATGGAGAAGTTGAAACCTGCTCCCGCGCCTGCAAAACCTAAAGCTGATAAATAAAATATAATCTCTTGATTACACTATGGATACACCACTAGAGTCTGAACTCGTTGACATTGTTGATTTGATTGCTGACAAGAAGCGTGGCGAAGCGTTAGATAAAATTAACGATTATCTATACGGCAAAGCACAGGACGTGATTGATCAGTACAAGCAGAGTGTAGCTTCTAGCTACTTTGATGAACCTACAGATACTCCAGAAGAATGAAACTCATTACAGAAAACATTGAGGAGGTCAAACTTTTGACCGAAGAAAAAGACGGTCAGAAGCACCTCTACATTGAGGGTGTATTCCTCCAGTCGGAAGTAAAAAACCGTAACGGAAGAGTCTATCCATTTTCTGTTCTGGAAAAAGAAGTAGGTCGTTACAACGAAGAGTACGTAACCAAAGGTCGTGCTCTAGGAGAACTCGGTCACCCCGATGGTCCCACTGTAAACCTTGATCGTGTATCCCACAGGATCATGTCACTCAAGGCAGAGGGAAATAACTTCGTAGGTAAGGCACGAATTCTCGACACACCAATGGGCAACATTGCCAAGTCTCTCCTTGGTGAGGGTGTGAAACTTGGTGTTTCTTCTCGCGGCATGGGTAGCATTGATAGGCGTGAAAACGCCAACTATGTTATGGATGACTTTATGCTCGCGACTGCAGCAGACATTGTTGCAGATCCTTCCGCTCCTGATGCATTTGTAAACGGCATTATGGAAGGTAAGGAATGGGTATGGGACAACGGACTCCTAAAGGAGAAAACTGTGTCTAAATACCAGGGATACATTAGTGAATCATCCAAAAAAGATTTGGAAGAGAGGACCCTACAGGTCTTTGAACACTTCCTGTCAAATCTCTAATTTAATAAATAATCATAGAAATAGCTATAGAAATTCAAGGGGAAACTCAAATGTCAGATATGTTAAAGGAAAAATTTGAGGAGTTTGTAACTGAATCAGGTCTAGTTGTAGAAGCGGGCGATCCTATGCCAACAGTATCTGCAGCAGTTATTCCTGGTGGTGGCGGTTATGAAGCGTCTAGCCAGTCCAAGACCGAAGTCAACTCCAAAGCTGGAGCTGGTGAAGGTAAGGCAACTGTAGGCACTGATGCTGTCAATGGTTACGGAGCTCAACAGTCAGTCACCGACAACGGTGGTCCACGTCCAGACGGAAACGATGAGGGCGAGGATAATCCTGGTGCTAAAGCATCTGCTCCTGTTGGTGCTAAAGGCGCACAGAGCGATGGTACTGCACAGACCGCTAACATCAATGATCCTGGCGATCAGGGCAAGACTCAAACCGTTGGTGCTGACGCAGCATATGCAACCAGCACTGGTCCTGATGTAACATATCCCATCAAACCTTCCTTTGAATCCCTTGACATGAGTGCAGATGTTGCAGCACTCACCGAAGGAACAGAACTCTCTGAAGAGTTCAAAGAGAAAGCAGCAACAATTTTTGAAGCAGCAGTCAAATCCAAACTGTCTGAAGAGTGGGCAAAACTCGAAGAGCAGTTTGAGACTCGTCTCTCCGAGCAAGTAGCAACCGTTAAGGGTGAGCTTGCAGAAGAGGTTGGCGGTACTATCAAGTACGCTATTCAAGCATGGTTAGAAGAGAACCAAGTATCCATCGATCGTGGTATTCGTAACGAAATTACCGAAGACTTCATCTCTGGACTCAAGAATCTCTTCCAAGAGCATTACATTAACATCCCCGACGACAAAGTTGATGTTGTCGAAGGATTGACTGAAGACATTCGTAAGATGGAAGACAGCCTCAACCAACAAATTGAGCGCAACGTGAAACTTCAAGGTCGTCTAGATGAGACTGCAAAAACTGTAATTCTGAACGTTGTTTCGGAAGGATTGGCAGATACTCAAAAAGACAAGCTGGCATCTCTAGCAGAAGGCGTAGAGTTTGAATCTGAAGAGAAGTTTACAGAGAAGGTTAAGACCCTCCGTGAATCATACTTCCCAGCAAACCCTGCTTCCCCTGCTGTAGAAGCTACTGACGAAGCACCAGTCGAAGGCGAAGAGGTATCCCCAGCAATGGCACAGTACCTCCAAGCAATTAATCGCTGGAATTCCTGATAATAATTTTATAAATTTTCCTTACCCTAACAAGCTAAAATGTTTAACGCAGAAAAGCTTCAGGAAAAGTGGGCACCTGTTCTAGGTCACGAAGGCTCCTCGCCTATCGGAGACCGTTATAAGAAGGCTGTCACCTCTGTCCTCCTGGAGAACCAAGAAAGATTCATGCGCGAAGAGCGCGGCATGCTAAACGAAGTTGCAGTTAACAGCCTAGGCGCTGGTACTGTTTCTCCTGCTGGCAGCGCACTCGGCAACGCTAACACTGCAGGTCTTGCAGGTTTCGACCCTGTACTGATCTCCCTCGTCCGTCGTGCAATGCCTAACCTGATGGCATATGACGTATGTGGCGTCCAACCAATGTCTGGTCCTACTGGACTTATCTTCGCAATGCGTTCCCGCTACGAGAACCAAGGCGGCGAAGAGGCATTGTTCAACGAGCCCGACACTGGATTCTCTGCTGCACACGACGCTTCTGCTGGAGCTTATACTCCTAGAACTGGCGCTGGTGTTGGTGGCGATTCCGAAGGCAACAACCCTTCACTCCTTAACGACTCCTCCCCTGGAACCTACGAAGTAGGTCGTGGCATGAGCCGTGAGAACCTGGAGAAGATGGGCGAAGCTTCCCGTCTGTTCCGTGAGATGTCATTCAGCATTGAGAAGACTTCTGTGACTGCAAAGTCCAGAGCACTCAAAGCAGAATACACCTTGGAACTGGCACAAGACCTCAAGGCGATCCATGGTCTGGATGCAGAGCAAGAACTTGCTAACATCCTTTCTAGCGAAGTTCTCGCAGAAATCAACCGTGAAGTCGTCCGTACTGTCTACACAGTTGCAAAGAAAGGTGCTCAAAACAACGTTGCTAACGCTGGCATCTTCGACCTCGACGTTGACTCCAACGGCAGATGGTCTGTTGAGAAATTCAAAGGACTTCTCTTCCAGATCGAGCGTGACGCTAACGCAATCGCACAAGAGACTCGTAGAGGAAAGGGCAACTTCCTGATCTGTTCTGCTGATGTCGCTTCGGCACTGGCAATGGCAGGAGTTCTCGACTACAGCAGCGGTCTAACTGGCGCTGGTGGTCCTTCCATCGGTGATGTTGATGACACTGGTAACCTCTCCGTAGGTACTATCAACGGTCGCATCAAGGTCTACGTTGATCCTTATGCAGCGAACCTCTCCGACAAGCACTACTATGTTATCGGTTATAAGGGTACTTCCCCTTATGATGCAGGTCTCTTCTACTGCCCCTATGTACCTCTCCAGATGGTACGTTCTATCGATCCTGATACCTTCCAACCAAAGATTGGTTTCAAGACTCGTTACGGCATGGTCAGCAATCCTTTCGTCACCACCAACGGTGCATACAACGGCACCCCCGATGGCGAATCGCTCACCGCAAATGCAAACATGTACTACAGACGTGTACAAGTCACAAACCTCATGTGATTCATCACCAGGTTTACACAGCGTCCCTTCGGGGGCGCTTTTTTTATGTTTTGAATAAATAGATGTTAGAATTTACTATGGGTTATTATGCCATCCCTAGAAGAAGCGAAAGCACAAGCAGACGCTAGACGAGCAGCAAAGAAAGTAGAACCATCAACAGAGACAGAGACAAAGAAACCGTCAACGTTCAAGATTCTCATCGGAACTATTGGTGCGTTGTTTGCTGTATCACACATCGGTCTGATCGGATATGTAATTCACAGACCAGAAGAACCAACTGTACCACAGGTTCCAACCATCAACATTCCTCGTGGTGACTATTCATCTTACAGTATCAAAGCAGGTAAGGACGGATACCAGATTGAATACAAAGCAAACGATCCTGCTATTCTAGAATCAGAAAAATCACTTCGACTCAATCAAGAGAGGAAGGGATTCTTTGGTCGTGGTGGTACTGAAATGCGTGACGAGTATCGCAGAGACCAGTACACCATGGATGGCACTCGCAACATCGGAGGTGAAATAGGTGAAGTGGGAAAGACAGGAGGTGTCAGCGCCGAGTGTATCGCGGCGGACGCTGGAGCACGATCTCAAGGTGCGATGGCAGGTAGTGCTATAGCTGCTGGTGTCGCCGTCCCAGCGGTCGCTAGCATCCCCTACGTGGGTTGGTTAGCAGGTGGATGGGCACTTCTCCTAGGACAGAAGGCAGGGTCATCTCTAGGATCCACTGTAGGAGGGGTCTTTAACGACTGCTAAATAGTAGTGCTTGGGAAGTTGACATGACTGCTGATTGGTACAAGAAACAACCATCCAATAGAAACTTTCTATCCCCAACAGGTTTTACCTTTCGGATGGAAAGATTTGAAGGGGTGGATTTTTTCTGTCAATCAGCAAGCATTCCTGATGTAAACATGCCAGTTGTCGAAGTGGCAACACCGTTCAGAAGTGCCCCCATTATCCCTGGCGGTGGTGTAGAATATGGAGACCTGTCATTGAGATTCATCATTGATGAAGACCTCAAGAATTACATGTCCGTTTGGAATTGGATTAGAGACTACGGTAACGCAGATTCATTTGAAGGAGAACCAGAAGGATATTCTGATGGGAACCTCATGATTCTGACATCAAATTTCAATCCACAGTTTATTGTGAACTTTGAGAATTTGATTCCAGTATCTCTAACCAGCATACCTTTTGATGCCACGGTCAGTGAAGTTGAATTCTTTACTGCAACTGTCACCTTTAAGTATCACAGGTACACAGTGAATGATTTGTCAATGCAACCTTTATGAATTTCAACTCCTTACATCAACGCTTCCAATCAATTAAGGAAGAGTGGACCAAAGATACACAAATCGATTTTCAATTTAAGAACAAACAATACTCTGAAGATCTGGCACGTCTTGCGTTGGAGATCCCTTTCCAGCACAATAAATACTTAAACCATTACACAGATCTCTCACAAATCAAAACCTCACTGGAGTTTGAATATCGTAAACTCCTACGAGATAAGAGAGAATACTACGGTGGAGAAGCTGACGCTAAAACCTACGCCGAAAAACCTTTTGGTACTAGTATTAAGACATCAGAAAAGATGAAGGTGTATCTGGAGTCAGATGACGAACTCATCAACACCGAGGCAAAGGTCAAGTACATTGATCAAATGTTATACTTCCTCGATCATGTGATGAAGCAAATCTCTAACAGAGGTTTCCAGATCAAGAGTGCTATTGAATGGGAAAAATTTATTAATGGAAACTAATGTCTCAACTAGTTGTCAAGAAAAAGAATGAGGTCTATCTACAGATCTCATCGGAACCTCATGTCCATCGTGAATTGGCAGACTACTTCTCCTTTGAATTACCAGAGGCAAAGTTTCTAAAGCGTCAACCACGATACAGATACTGGGATGGAATGATCCATCTGTACTCACCTGGTACAGGTGAACTGTATCATGGTCTCTTGTCACACCTCAAAGAGTGGTGCAAAGAGAGACAGTACGCTATCCGATACGAGGATAATGACTGGTATGGTGAGGTAGAGGTGGAGAACGATTTTGTTTCTCCCCCTGCTGTTGCAGATTACATGAAACATATCTGTAAGTATAAGCCTAGAGATTATCAGTACATGACTGTGTACAAGGCGCTCAAGAATAACAGAGGGTTATTTTTGTCACCAACAGGATCTGGTAAATCCCTTATGATTTATTCCATCGTTCGCTATTATGCATCGGCGGGTAAGAAGATTCTACTGATCGTTCCTACGACTTCTTTGGTAGAACAAATGATAAAGGATTTTAAGGACTATGGATGGAATGCAGACGAATTCTGTCACACCATATACTCTGGCAAGGATAAAAATACGGATAAACCAGTTGTTATTTCAACCTGGCAGTCAATCTACAAGTTTCCCAAAAGATACTTTGACGACATTGACTGTGTTATCGGTGACGAAGCACATTTATTTAAGGCAAAGTCACTCACAGGTATCCTCACCAAACTCCACAACGCCAAGTATCGTTTCGGTTTCACAGGGACCCTCGATGGTAGCAAGACTCATAAGTGGGTCTTGGAGGGTTTGTTTGGTGCATGTGAACAGGTTACGAAGACAGATTCGCTTATTAAGAAAGGGTTCCTTTCTAACCTACGGATCAAGATCCTAGTTTGTAAACATGATTACAAATACTTCGCTGATTACCATGAGGAGATGGACTACATTGTAGCACATGAGAAGCGAAATAACCTAATCAAAAATCTTGTCAACGATATTGAAGGCAACACATTAGTTCTCTTTAACTATGTGGAAAAGCATGGTGACCCTTTATACGAACTAATAAATAATTACATTAGTGACGACAGAAAAGTATTCTTCGTCCATGGTGGTACTGATACCGAGGACAGGGAACAAGTAAGGGCAATCACAGAATGCGAATCTAACGCTGTCATCATTGCATCTTACGGTACGTTTTCCACAGGCATCAACATCAAAAAATTACATAACATCGTATTTGCTTCTCCTTCCAAATCTAGAGTAAGGAACTTACAATCAATTGGTAGAGTCCTACGTAAAGGAGATGGAAAAGATATTGCTACACTGTATGATATCGCTGACGATATCTCTGGTCGTAAAGATAACTATACGTTGAAACATCTTTACGAAAGAGTAACAATATATCAGGAAGAGAACTTTAAGTACGAAACTATAAACATAGACTTAAGGTAAGTATGGAAGACGAATTCTATGCAACAGTAAAACTAACATCTAATGAAGAAATTATTGCTAAAGTATGTTACTTGACTGAAGAAGACTGTTTACTTGTAGAGAAACCTTTACTAGTAACTAGAGCAAATCAAAAAAGGAATGGTAGATTAGTAGAAGGATTCTCATTAAGTGATTGGGTAGTTAGTTCTTATGAAGAACTATTCATTATAAAAATGAATCAAGTAGTGACTCTAACAGAGTCAGATGAAAGGATAGTAGGTTTCTATGAACGTCATTTAAGTGATGAACAAGATTCATCTATAAGTAAGATGTCAAAAGAAATGGGATATCTAGGTAATGTTAATGATCAAAAGAAAAAATTAGAGAAGTTATTTAATAATAGTTAGTAATTAATTAATAGCTATAATGATCTTGAACCCTTGACAGAGTTATTCTATAGGTGTTAGGTGTATTTGTCAAGCCCCTATGGAAAATGGTGTTGAGGTTGACATTAAGTACATTCTGTACTATACTGTCTGAAGCAAACGGTATGGTATGAAGAAAACCAGAACAAAGACAGAGTATTACGTAAACAACAAGGAGTTCCTTGCTGCCGTGATTCTGTTGCGGGATTTCTTCCTGGATGGTGAACGTCTGGGACATAAGTCATACCTTGAATCTATCAGGTACTACCGTACCCATAGAGATAGAAGAACAACGGTCAAGTTTAAACGATGTTATGAATACCTAGGTGATTGCTTCTCCAAGATTGCTACACACCTATCATACAAACCAAACTTTGTCAACTACATGTTCAGAGAGGACATGATTTGCGATGGTGTGGAGAACTGTATTCAGTACATCCTTAACTTCGATCCAGAGAAATCTTCTAACCCGTTTGCTTACTTCACCCAGATCATCTACTATGCTTTCCTTCGTCGCATTCAGAAAGAGAAGCGTCAGTTAGAGATCAAGAGTAAGATCCTAGAGAAGTCTGGACACCAGGAGATCATGCACACAGACACGTATGATGGTGACATGGCAGGCATGAATGCCTCTTACTCCGACATGGGTAGCATTAAAGAAAACATTGAAACAAGAATGAACAGATGACTATTGCACTTATTACTGATCAACATCTCGATGGTCGTAAGGGTAGTCAGGCATTCTGGAATTACTTCCTCAAGTTCTATGAGGATGTGTTCTTCCCTACACTAGAAAAGAAAGGAATCAAAGAGATCATCGATCTAGGTGACACGTTTGATAACCGCAAAGCAATTGACTTCAATGTCTGGAACAGGATCCGTGCTCACTACTTTGATCGCCTAGAAGAGATGGGTATCACTGTACACACAATCCTGGGTAACCACTGTGTGTACTACAAGAATACAAACTCCATCAACTCTCCTGACCTGCTGCTAGGTAACTATGACAATATTCGTGTGTACGATGAGGTGTGTACTGTTACTATTGAGGGCACGAGAATTTGTTTTGTCCCTTGGATCAATAGGGAGAACGAAGCGTCCACGATGGAACATCTCCAGCAGACAGATGCGAAAATTGTGATGGGTCACCTTGAACTTGATGGGTTTGAAGTGACACCAGGCATGAAGATGGAGCACGGTATGGACCCCAAGGTCTATAAGAACTTCAAGCAAGTCTTCTCTGGTCACTTTCACCACAAGTCAAGCAAGGGTAACATCACATACCTTGGCAATCCTTACCAGATGTTCTGGAATGATTACGCTGACCAACGTGGATTCCATCTCTACGAACCAGCAACAAACAAACTTCGCATGGTCAAGAATCCATATGACATCTTCAAGAAGGTCTTCTACAACGATGTAGATAAGGACATGGTTCTAGACTACACCGAGTACAAAGATACCTTTGTCAAACTGGTTGTGGAAGAGAAGCGTGACTACTACAAGTTTGAGAAGGTTGTGGAAAACCTGTACAATGCAGGTGTGCATGACATCAAAGTTGTAGAGACTCTGGTTGATGAAGACAACGTAGAGGAACCAGACCTGGAAGTCAAAGACACACTGACATTACTCAATGAGTACATCGATGAGGTAGAGATGACCGTAGAGAAATCTGACCTGAAGAAACTGATGAGATCGCTATATATTGAAAGTTGCGAGATGGTCTAATGTCTTACATCTTAACTCTCAAGGACAAGCCAGAAGGTGTGTTCTCTATAGTCGATAGAGATAGTGGAGACCACGTTGTGCCGATCTTTGATGAGTTGGATGACTGTGAGCGTTATGCCATTCAGTTGACCGAGTGTGAGACTGGACTGCAGTTAGCATTGGTAGAAATAGACAAGAATTTAATAGTAGGAGCATGCGAGCAGAGAGATCAAAAGTATGCTATAATCACAGTGGACGACTTCATTATACCCCCTGACGAATTTCCATGATTACGTTTGAAAAAGTTCGCTGGAAGAATTTTCTTTCTACTGGCAACACCTTTACTGAAGTCGATCTGACTGCCAACAAAACCAATCTTATCATTGGTACTAACGGAGCGGGTAAGAGCACCATTTTGGATGCCCTTACCTTTTCTTTGTTTAGTAAACCTTTTCGTAAAGTGAACAAACCGATGCTGGTCAACAGCGTCAATGAAAAGGATTGTATGGTGGAGATCGAATTCAAGATCGGTCCTAACGAATTTGTCGTCAAGCGTGGTATCAAACCAGCGAAGTTCGAGATCTGGCAGAATGGGGCAATGCTAGATCAGTCCAGTAATGCTGCTGACTATCAGAAGCATCTGGAACAGAACATCCTGAAGATGAACTATAAGTCGTTCACTCAAATCGTTGTGCTAGGTTCGTCAACGTTCGTTCCGTTCATGCGACTGCCTCTAGCACAGCGTAGAGAAATTATTGAAGACATCCTGGACATCCAGATCTTCTCGATGATGAACATCGCTCTCAAAGATAAGATGAAATCTTCTACTGAAGAGATGAGAGAGGTTGATTACAGTTGTGACATGGCAGATCAAAAGATTGACATGCAACGTCGGTTGATTGATCAGTTGTCCACTCGTGATGAGTCCCTGATCAAAGAGAAGCAGCAGTACATTGACAAATTGTTAGGAGAAGAAGAGATTTGTCAAGGATCCGTATCCAAACTTCATGAAGAAAGTGAAAAACTTTATGAAGATTTAAGTGGTTTAGAAAGCGCGAACAAGAAACTCCTGACTTTAAACAACTTGAAAGGAAAACTTACAAACAAATGTACGACTTACAAGAAACAGCACGAGTTTTTTGAGGAGAACGACACATGTCCTACGTGTAGTCAATCTATATCTAAAGAAGTTAAAGAAAACAAATCAGGTATCATTAGAAGTCAAGTCAAAGAACTTGTCCTCGCTATCGAAGAACTTCGATGCAACATTCTCGATGAGCAAGAGAGAAGTGAACAACACCTGGTCAAAAGCAAGGAGTTGAATGACATCCAGCAGAAGATTGCTGGTCACAATGCTACTGTTACACGCATCAACAAGAACGTCAGGCAACTGATGGCAGATGTAGAAACATTACAAAATTCCAAAGATGATAACTCCGAGGAAGAAGAGAAGTTAAAATACTTGTTGGAAGAACGTGATAACCTGAAGAAGCAAATTGCCCTCGTCAAAAAAGATAGAGACACTTTGCTAGCAGCATCTCATCTCCTGAAAGATAATGGTATCAAAACCAGAATCATCAAGAGATACTTGCCAGTGATGAACAAACTCATCAACCAGTATCTTCAGAACATGGACTTCTACATCAACTTCGCATTGAATGAGAACTTTGAGGAAACGATCAAGTCGCGGTTTAGGGATATCTTTTCTTACGAATCTTTCTCCGAGGGAGAGAAAGCTCGTATTGATATTGCTCTGCTGCTTACTTGGCGTTCTATCGCTAAACTTAAGAATAGCGTTGACACTAACATCCTTATCCTCGATGAAATCTTTGATGGTTCTCTTGACAACAACGGCACTGGTGAACTAGGTTGGATCCTACGCAACTTCGATGACAATACAAACGTGTTCGTCATCAGTCACAAGGAGAGTTTGGAGGGGAAATTCGACAGAACTCTCGTGTGTGAGAAGGTCAAGAACTTCTCCGTCGTCAAGGAGACACTTGCAGAAGCGGTCTAGGGGTGCCTTCGGGCACCCTTTTTTTGTATATACTATGTGCATCAACGCAAGAGACCGATGAACACCGCAGAAATCAAAGGTAACCTCGCTCGCCTACTCGCTACAGAGAACCTCGTGGTTGAGCATCGTAAGGTCCCCACAGCGTCCTTCAATGTTGACACTCGTGTCCTTACCCTGCCCATCTGGAACGCTTCTAACAGCGTCTACGACCTGCTGGTGGGTCATGAGGTCGGTCATGCCCTCTACACACCCAACATTGACTGGGCAGAGGTAGCAAAGGTGCCCAAGGATTATGTCAACGTGGTGGAAGATGCTCGCATCGAGAAACTAATGAAGAGAAAATACCCTGGTTTGTCCAAGACTTTCTTCAAAGGTTACCAAGAACTCGACAACCAAGACTTCTTCTCGATCAACGATGAAGCACTGGATAACATCTCTTTCATCGACCGTATCAATCTCCACTGCAAGATTGGTGCCTTCTCTGCCATGCCTTTCAGTGATGAGGAGCGTGTGATGGTGAAGAAAGTGGAGAATTGTGAGACTTTTGACGACGTTATTGCTGTCTGTCAGGAGATCTATGCCTATTCCCAGCAGGAAAAGCACGTAGATGCACCTGTAGATCCACAATCTGGTGCTGCTCAAGGCACTATGGAGAAGGTTGAGTCACAAGAATCCAAGCAACCCAGTGATACTCCAAGTAACGATGGCGCACAATCTGTGCAGCAACCTGACAATGATCAAGGTGAACTAGGAGAGGGTGAAGTAGCAGCTGGTGGTTCTGCTGGTGGTGACACTGCTGAAACTCAACGTTCTTTCGATGAAAAGGTCCAAGATCTAGTCGAAAATGCACCGTATCATTCTGATCCTGTGTACGTTGAGATTCCTACGATGAACATCGACCAGATTATTGTGGACCACGCAGTGCTTCAGAAGCACATTGAGGCACACTATGCTGAAAATGCACACAATCGTTACGATGATCCCATCGGATTTGTCACTAACAAGTACAATGAGTACAAGAAATCAGCAGCGAAAGAGGTAGGTTACCTGGTCAAAGAGTTTGAGTGTAAGAAGGCAGCAGACTCTCATGCTCGCACTACAACTGCACGTACTGGTGTGCTTGATACAGCAAAACTGCACCAATACAAGTACAATGAGGACCTGTTCAAGAAGATTTCTATCCTTCCTGACGGTAAAAACCATGGAATGATCTTCATTCTTGACTGGTCTGGGTCCATGTCGAACTATCTTCAGGACACAATCAAGCAATTGCTGTCCCTGGTGTGGTTCTGTCGCAAGGTAAACATTCCTTTTGAGGTTTATGCCTTCACATATGAGTGGCACCGTCGCTTCCTTGACCCAGATGAGCATGACTATGACCCGACAATCGTGGAAGAGAAATGTGTCCGTGAGGAGAACAAATTAGTTTTCCACAAGCGGTTTTCTCTCCTGAATGTGCTGTCATCTCGTGCCAACACCAAGAATTTTGATCGTCAGTGCTGCAATCTGTTCAGCATCAGTTACTTCATGAACATGTATGGTGTCACTACACCTGCTGGTTTGGACTTGAGTGGCACTCCATTGAACGAATCAATCATTTCTTTGCATGAAATCATCCCCATGTTCAAGAAAATGACTGGTGTTCAGAAGATCAACACTGTGATTCTGACTGATGGTGAGTCAAACAACATCAGCTACAATGTTTCTATCAAAGCTGAAGGTCGTCACTGCTACTGGGGTCAACGTGCTGTGTCTCATGACGTTCGACTGCGTGATCGTAAGACTGGACACGTTTCTCGCTCTGTTAGTTCTAATTTCAATGACAATATCACCACTCTTTTGCTTGAGAACTTGCGTCAAAACTATCCTGACGTGAACTTCCTTGGTTTCAGAATCCTGACTGGTGGTGATTTTTCTTACTTGTATCGAAATACATACAATGAAACTGCCGACAACGTTCTTAAGAAGTGGCGAAAGGATAAGTCTTTCGTCTTCACCAAGCAACTTGGATTCCAGTCCCTGTACCTGATTGCATCTACTTCAGTCAATCAATCTTCCGAGTTTGAAGTCAAGGAAGATGCTACCAAGGCACAGATCGCCAAGGCATTCAAGACTATGTTGAAGGCAAAGACTACGAACAAGAAAATCTTGTCCTCCTTTGTCGATATGGTCGCCTAAAAAACCGTCCACTGCCCCTGGTTTCAGGGGCATCATGCCCTATAATAAGTTCATCGACACAAAGACCAATGCCTCGTTCCGCTAACATCGACCCTGTTGTCCTCACCCAGTATCTCTCCGATAACTTTGGCAATGAGTTTGGTAGTCAAGCAGTTCTGAAAGCTGCTGATGAGTTTGGAGTCTCCTACCCCACCATCTGCAAACGCCTTGATCAATACAAGGTCGGATATGGTAAGTGGAGTCTCACTGCCGAGCAAATTGAAGTACAATATAATGCACCCGCTGCAGAACCTGCAGTAGAACTCAACCTTATCCCCCAGAAAGATGATACCTTCGTCCAGTTTGGTGATTTCGCTGATATTAAAAAAATTATTAAGTCCCGTCTCTTCTACCCTGCGTTTATCACGGGTCTCTCGGGCAATGGTAAAACGTTCGGTATCGAGCAAGCGTGTGCTCAACTCGGACGGGAACTGATTCGTGTAAACATTACTGTAGAAACTGATGAAGACGATCTTATTGGTGGGTTTCGTCTTGTGGACGGCAACACTGTATGGCATAACGGTCCAGTCATTGAAGCGTTACAACGCGGTGCGGTCCTGCTCCTTGACGAGATTGACCTTGCCTCCAGCAAAATCCTTTGTCTACAATCCGTGCTCGAAGGAAAGGGAATCTTTCTGAAAAAGATTGGTAAGTTCATTCAACCTACTGATGGATTCACTGTGGTTGCCACTGCAAACACCAAGGGTAAGGGTTCTGATGACGGTCGCTTCATTGGCACCAACGTTCTGAACGAAGCATTCCTTGAGCGTTTCCCAATCACCTTCGAGCAAGAGTATCCTACTCCTGCTGTTGAATCGAAGATCCTTTCAAAACTCTGTGAAGATGATGAGTTCGTCACCAAACTGGTAGACTGGGCAGACATCATTCGCAAGACCTTTCGTGATGGTGGTATCGATGAGGTGATCAGCACTCGCCGCCTGGTCCACATTGTCCAAGCGTACAAGATCTTCGGTAAGCGTATGAAGTCTATCGAAGTTTGCACCAATCGTTTCGACGAAGAAACCAAAACGTCCTTTATTGAACTCTACGACAAAATTGATGAGAATGCCGAATCACCTGACCAAGATGCATAATTACATCGGTAGCATTGCAATGCTGAAGACTGGGAAGTCAGTCAAAATCCTCGGCGGTACGGGTCTGGAACTCTATGTTCAGACCCTTGACGGATCCGTTGAGAGGTGCTATCATAATCAACTGGAGTACATCTATCAAGCATGACTTTCAAATATAATGAAGATGCTCTGTTAAAGGAGCTACGTGATTACATTTCTGCAACTTATGAACAACACTATTCTGCTGGTAACGACAGCATTCAAACGTTAGACCTGATCGAAGCATGTGGTGATGCAGAGGCATTCTGCCGTAGCAACATCCTCAAGTATGCTTCTAGGTATGACAAGAAGGGCACTGCCCGTCGTGATATCGTCAAGATCCTTCACTACGGTCTGCTTCTCTTGCATTTCTCTGACAAGTCTAACGTTACTGAACCCTACAACCAATGAGTAAATTGATTCTATCTAGAGATACCCACCAGATCCTGAAGAACTTTTGTACAATCAATGCTTCTATCATGATCCGTGAGGGTAATACTCTTAAAACCATTAGTGTTGGTGAGAATGTCATCTCCCAGTTCAAGTGCGAAGAAAGTTTTCCACAGACGTTTGGCATCTATGATCTGTCAGAGTTCTTGTCTGGATTGAGTCTGTTCGACTCGCCAGTGCTTGAGTTTGAAAGCAACAAGTATGTGAACATTGTCGGTAACGGCAGGAAAGCACGTTACTACTTCTCTGATCCAGAGATCACGCTGAAGGCAGCACCAGAGAAAGACATCTCTGAACCTGAAACTGACCTTGAGTTCAATATTTCTCAAGAAGATATTCAGGCATTGCAGAAAGCATCCCAGGTGTATTGTCTTCCCGACCTTGCATTCTGTTCTGATGCTGATGGCAAGATTACCATCAAACTCTTCGACAAAGAAGATGACACCTGTAACGTTTACGAACAGGATGTTCTTGGTAATAGCACTGGTGAGTTCCACCTTCGCATGAAGATGGAGAACCTGCGTCTACACACAGGTGACTATCATGTTCAGGTGAAAGAGAAGTGGGCAAGCATCTGGAAGCACCAGCGTCTTGATTTGAAATACCTTATTGCACTTGAACCTTGACTAGAGAATGTGGGGGGTGTACTCTGTGTTGTAGGGGAAATCTAACGCTCCAAGCAAAAGAACACCAAGTATATCCAGGTCACCCTTGCCCATATCTAGTCGATTCTGGTTGTGGTATCCATGACGATCCATCAAAACCAGAGTGTTGTGATAGTTATCTTTGTGCTTGGTTGAAACATCCTGACATGCCAGATTGGATGAAACCAGACAAAGTTGGGTTCTTACTGACGGAAGCAAACTCTTATGTAACACTTACTGCAGATTTTGCTAGCGGTCAGATTGATGGAACTGCATTGCTTTATGCTATTGATTGGTGTAAAGTAAAAAAGAAAGCCATGTTCTATACTGCCAAGTCTCCTGGGACAGGTGAGTATATTCGTGGTAATATTATGAATCATCCAGACTCCTTTCACAGGAGAGGATCTATGGATGAAATTTTTGAACCTATTGAATTATTTAATGATGGATAAAAAATTCCTTTGGGTGGAACAGTACCGTCCTCGTACTATTGATGACTGTATTCTTCCTCCCAGCATTCTAGATGTGTTCAAAGGTTTCGTTGAACAGGGTGAACTTCCTAACTTGCTGCTCCCTGGCACTGCAGGCATCGGTAAAACCACCGTTGCAAAGGCATTGTGTGAAGAGATTGGTGCTTCTTACATCGTGATCAACGGTAGTGACGAAGGTCGCTTCCTAGACACCATTCGACAGAAGGTTCGCACCTTCGCCAGCACTGTCTCTCTGTCCTCTAGCAGCGCCCACAAGGTCGTTATCATCGATGAGGCAGACAACACCACCAATGACGTGCAGTTGTCCTTGAGGACCGCTATCGAAGAGTTCCACAGCAACTGTCGGTTCATCTTCACTTGCAACTTCCCTAACAAGATCATCGAACCACTGCATTCTCGATGCACTGTGGTTGACTTCAAGATCAAGAAGGGTGATCAAGCTGGTCTACAGGTGAAGTTCTTCAAACGCTTGAAGAACATCTTGGAAGAGAACAATTGTGAGTATGTACCTGAAGTTCTCCTCAAACTTATCGAACGATACTACCCAGACTGGCGTCGTTTGATCAATGAGTGTCAGCGCCACGCTGCTGCTGGTGCTATCAACACAGATATTCTGGTTGATATTGCTGACATCAAACTGGATGACCTTGTGAAAGCGATGAAGAACAAGGAGTTCACTACTATCAAACGATGGGTGACAGACAACATCGACAATGACCCAAACATTGTCATGCGTAAGATCTATAACACTCTCTATGAGAATGTTAAACCCAAGTACATCCCAGAAGCAGTGCTGATTATCGCCAAGTATCAGTACCAGATCGCATTCGTTGCCGATCAAGAAATTAACTTACTTGCATGCCTAACCGAAGTCATGCTTGGTTGCGACTTTAAATGAAACTATGACCGTAAATGCATTCCACGTCACCATCTACTACACTGAAGAAAGGAAGCGTGAGTTCCACTACAAGATGCCTAGTCATCAGCAAGGAACAGACTCAATTTTGAGAAAAATGAAAGCTGAAAATCCAGACGCATTCTGTGTTATTGTTGAACGCAATGGCAAAGAGTCTCAATGGATTAATCCAGACTTCAAATGATCACAACGCTCAAAAACTACAAGACAGGAGCATACAAACAGTTGAAGGAGACTATTATGTCTCCTAATTTTCCATGGAATTTCTATGGAACAACAATTGAAAATCAAACTGATGACCTGCACCTGATGTCTCACTGCTTTCTAGCGAGACCAGGGCAGGAGAATCCATATACCATATCGTTGAGTGAACATACGCGACTTGCTGCGTTTGTTTGCCGACAAATTCTGGGTATGAATGAGATAGAAGTACACATGTTCTATCGTATTGCTGTCAACCTAGTCTTTGACACCGAAGGTACTAGCGTCAAGCATGTTGATCACGAGTATCCACATGAGAATCTGATCATTTACTTAAACAAGTTTGACAAAGGCAGAACTTTGGTGTATGATGAAGATGATAATGAGCATAGTGTGACCGCCAAAGAAGACAAGGCAGTCACATTTAATGGTTCCTACCAGCATTGTCATGAATCTTCTTCCAACGGAAGGAGAATTGCCCTTATTGCTACCTATTTAAAAGATGAGTGAAACTGTATTGATGCGTCTGTATTCTGGTGAGGATGTTCTCACCACCATTGCAGAAGAAACTGATGATGCTTATCAATGTGAGAACATTGTGGTAGCAGTGCCTGCTCAACAAGGGCATATTGGATTTGCTCCATGGGCACCTATTGCCAAGGAAGGAGTCTCTATCAGGATTGCTAAAGACTACATCGTGTATGTTACTGAACCCAACCCTGATCTGGCAGAGCAATATGAAGGACTATTCTCCAAAGTAATCACCCCTAAAAAGAAACTGGTTCTCTAATGAATGTACCTAGTAACGAAGAACTTGTCCACCTCAAAATTCAAGCAGCACTACGTGAGAATGTGTTTGCTGAAGACCAGATGAAATATCTGGGAGAACGTGCAGGACATCACTGGTATCTCATTGCTGGTGAGCACGAAGTTCCAGTTAGCGAAATTGAAGAATTTGAATTTGCAGGTTATGTCGATGAAGAAGACGACTCCCCAGAACGTACAAGAGGCGAATGAAAGTCTCTTTCGTGCTACAATGAACTTACCTGCTGCAGCCAGACACTGTGGCATGACTGAACGAGAGATGAAACACATCTTTCGTGAATATTTGAAGTACAATTCTCCTGATTATGAAGTCATTGAAAACACCGCTCCGTTACCCAGGCGGGAAAAGCAGAGCGGTAAGCAAACTGTTCCAATACCTCCCCGACCTTACCCAGGTAAGAGAGTATCGTGAACCATTTCTCGGTGGTGGTAGTGTTGCCATTGAGATCACGAAACGTTATCCCAAGATGAATATCTGGGTGAATGATTTGTACGAACCATTGTATAACTTCTGGTGTGAGGTGCGTGACAATGGTAGAGAGATGCGTGATCAACTGGTACAACTGAAGTATCGGTATTGCGAACCAGCATCTGCTAGAGTTCTGTTCAACCAAGCAAAGGAAAAAGTAAACGATGATCAAGCATCCAAACTTACTCGTGCTATTAGTTTTTACGTTGTTAACAAGTGCTCTTTTTCTGGTCTCACTGAATCCAGCTCCTTCAGCAAGCAAGCGTCAGAAAGCAATTTCTCGATGCGTGGAATTGATAGACTACCTCAATTCGGAGAACTGATCGAGAACTGGAAAATTACTAATCTATCTTATGAAGAGCTCTTTACCGACAGTCGAGATGTATTCACCTATCTCGACCCCCCATATGATATTAGAGATAACCTCTACGGACGGAAAGGGTCTATGCACAAGTCCTTCGATCATGATGCCTTCGCTCGTGATTGTGATCGCTTTGCTGGTCCTCAATGTATATCTTACAACTCGTCTGCTCTTATCAAAGAACGGTTCGAGGGGTGGACAGTAGGAGAATTTGCACACACTTACACCATGAGGAGCGTGGGGAGTTATAATACAGATCAAGCAAAACGGCACGAACTGGTGCTGACTAACTATGAAGTGTGAAGTCAAACTCTATGTCGCAGGCACCGTCTTCACCGAACAGGTGATCGCTCGCGACTACCAAGAAGCACGAGAGGTTGCTCTTGCTCGTAATCCCAACGCTAAAGTTCTAGGAGTCACTGCTAAAACATGAGTTACAAACTTACAGATTATCTGTATTCAATTAACCAGTCCAAGAAGAATATCATGGACGCTGATGAGGGTGCTGTAAAAGGTTACCCTCCTTTTATTATCAACAAGTGTATGGCACAGCACACTGATGCTGTTTTGTTCGCCAATGAGATGAACAAGCATCCCGAGTTGGATAAGAAGATGCAATATGACTTTTATATAAATAGTTTGAAACCTAGGAAGCGTTACGCTCCTTGGGCAAAGAAAGAAACTCTTGAGCATCTTGAATTGGTGAAGCAATATTATGGATATAACCATAACAAAGCACTTGCCGCTCTACGTATCCTCACGAATTCTGATCTTGAACAGATAGCCAAACTATTAGATACAGGCGGAATAAGATGACAACTGAAATTGAAGTACAGTGGCAACCTTCGGACATGGTGGAAGTAAGTCTGTCTGAACCAGATGATTTCCTGAAGGTTCGTGAGACTCTGACCCGTATCGGTGTTGCTTCTAGAAAAGAACGCAAACTATACCAGTCTTGCCACATCCTTCATAAGCAGGGCAGATACTACATTGTTCATTTTAAGGAACTCTTCGCCCTAGATGGGAAGAAGACAAACCTTACACAGAATGATGTCCAGAGACGTAATCGTATTGCACAGTTACTGTCTGACTGGGGTTTAGTATCTGTGGTGGAAGCAGAACGTATCGAAGATATTGCACCCTTGAATCAAATTAAGGTTCTATCATTTAAAGATAAAGATGATTGGATCCTTGAGTCCAAATACAACATCGGTCGTAAAAAGACTGAAGTATAGTAAACTAATCTTAAAAAGTGTGGTAAATACTACCGCACTTTTTTAATGTTCTCTTATAATTAGTAGTGTAGAAGGCGAGGGACCTAGGTCCCCCTTTTACGCCAACGGTTGCCTTCGGGGACCACACAAAAACACTCGCTAACTATAGGAGTTACTCATGAACAAGTACGCTTGGGATATCTATTCCCCTCATTTTGTAGGGCTCGATGATATTTTTCATCGACTAGATAGTATGTCAAATCATAATACTAACTACCCCCCTTACAATCTAATCAAGCATGACAACAGCAAATTCACCATTGAAATTGCTCTGGCAGGATTTAAACCAGAGGAGATTGAAGTCTCTACAGAATCAAACATTCTCAAAGTTGCCACTAAAAATGCGGCAAGAGATCCTGAAGTTGAATACCTCCACCGTGGAGTATCGAAACGATCATTTGTCAATACGTGGCAACTCTCGGACGACGTTAAAGTCGGTGATGTAAGCTTTGAGGATGGACTACTGGTAGTTCAGTTAAACAAATATATTCCAGAACACCAGCGTAGAATTGTTTATGATATCTCTGGAACAAAAGAATTACTACTCGAATAAATAATTTCATATCGTCGCCGCACGGGGGTAACTGGCAAAATCCAGTTGACACCCCCATTTTTTTGTGGTAAAATTACGTCGTTCACTATTTTTCCGTTATGGCAAACGCTATTGTAGTCCTCCAATCTACTGGAGACAAGATCATTTGTGATCTCCAGGAAGTTCGGGAGGAAAACAAAGAAGATGGCAAGCCCGTGTGTCTTGTCATGATCCGTCCTTACACCCTCGGCATCGAGAAGTCAGAAGAACCTGGTCCTAATGGACAGGATGTTCAGGTCCGCTTTAACAAGTGGCTGCCTTACTCTGGAGACACACAATTCAAGATTCCTTTCGCTGCTGTTCTCGCTGTGGGTTCTGTTGACCCTGGTCTGGAGCAAGCATATGTACAGACCGTCGCCCAAGCAGTCGCTATGGAAGAGGCACAGGTTGAAGCAGCTGCTGCAGTTGCTGCAGAGACTGGTTTCGTTCCTTCCGAGGAGGTGACTGATGCTGAAACTGCTTCGGTTTGAGAGTCGCTGGTTGATCAGCGAAGTTGAAGAGATCCCTGGTGTTGAGTTCGGGGATCCCGATTGTGTGCTAAAATACCCCTATGAGGTGACGGAGGACGGTCTCACGTCCTTCCCACCTTTCTCCGATGAACGTGAGTTGGCGGTCAGATCTTCAGACATCACTTTGATTGCTGAACCTGATGGCAAAACCGCATCGCTTTATTACGAAATGAAATCTGAATGAAGTTTTACACCAGTGTGCAGCAGACGGGTAACACGATCCTAGTTCGTGGTTACGATCACGGACTACCCTTTGAAGATCGTGTCAAGTTCAACCCTACACTGTACCTCCCCTCCCAAAAACAAGAGGAGTGGAGAACTTTGGATAACAAGTGTGTTCGCCCCGTCAAACAGGGCACTATCAGGGACGCTAAACAGTTCATCGAGACTCATAAAGAGCTCCCTGACTTCGAGATCTGTGGTCAGACTCGCTTCCTCAATCAGTATATCTTTGAGGAGTATCCTGATGAGGATATGAAGTGGGACATGAACAAGATCCGAGTCTACACCCTTGATATTGAGACTGGTGCTGAAAATGGTTTCCCAGACATTGAGTCTGCTGACCAAGAAATTCTACTCATTAGTATTAAAGACTCCACAACTGGCAAGATTACTGTATACGGTTCACGTCCCTTTGTAAGCACAGAGAAGGACGTGAACTACATGCACTTCCAGACCGAAGAAGGTCTGCTGAAGGCATTCCTGCATGACTGGCAGGCAAACTGTCCCGATGTTATTACGGGATGGAACGTACAGTTGTTCGATATGCCCTATATTGTAGGTCGCATTGAGCGTATCCTAGGTGCAGGATCTGCAAAGATCTTGTCGCCTTGGAAGAACATCTATCCACGCAAGATCTTTATCAAAGGCAGGGAACAACTTGCCTATGATATCACTGGTGTAGCAACACTAGACTATCTTGAGTTGTATCGTAAGTTCACCTACACCAACCAAGAGTCATATCGTCTGGACCACATTGCATTTGTGGAACTAGGACAGAAGAAACTAGACCACAGTGAGCACGACACCTTCAAAGAGTTCTACACAAAGGATTGGCAGAAGTTTGTAGAGTACAACATCATTGACGTTCGCCTGGTTGACAGGTTGGATGACAAGATGAAACTCCTAGAACTTGCTATCACCATGGCATATGATGCCAAAGTAAACTTTGAGGATGTGTACTCACAGGTACGAATGTGGGACAACATCATCTATGTCTATCTTGCTCGTCAAAACATTGCGATTCCCCCTAAACATGTCAACACAAAGAGTGACAAGTATGCTGGTGCCTACGTTAAGGAACCTATTCCAGGGATTTATGACTGGGTGGTCTCTTTTGACCTCAACTCCCTATACCCTCACCTCATTATGCAGTACAACCTCTCGCCAGAGACGCTGCTACCCCGTCGTCACCCGTCTGCAAACGTCGATAGACTACTTGCCCAAGAGGTAGACACGAGCGCCTTGGAGGGGGTCACACTGTGTGCTAACGGCACCTATTACACCACCAAAAAGCAGGGATTCCTTCCCAAACTGATGGAGAAGATCTATCAAGAACGAACCATCTACAAGAAGAGGATGCTCGCTGCCAAGCAGCAGTATGAGAAGACTCCCACAGTTGAACTACAGAAGGAAATCTCTCGCTGTAACAACATCCAGATGGCAAGGAAGATCCAGTTGAACAGTGCTTATGGTGCTATCGGCAATGAACACTTCCGTTACTATCGTCTAGAGATTGCAGAAGCAATCACACTATCAGGTCAGTTGTCTATCCGTTGGATTAGTGACAAGACCAATGCATACTTGAACAATATTCTGAAGACAAATGACATTGATTACGTTATTGCTTGCGACACCGATTCTATGTACCTTAACCTGGGTCCTTTGGTGCAAAAGGTATTCGAGGGACGAGAGGCAGATGATGAAGTCATTGTTGGGTTCCTTAACAAGGTGTGTGAGGTGGAATTTGAGAAGTTTATTGAAAGTTCTTACCAAGAGCTCGCCACTTATGTTCGGGCATACTCGCAGAAGATGAAGATGAAGCGGGAGAACATCGCTTCTAAAGGCATTTGGACTGCCAAGAAGCGATATATCCTCAACGTCTGGGACAGTGAGGGTGTTCGTTACTCTGAACCCAAGATGAAGATCTGTGGTATGGAGACGGCACGTTCATCTACTCCTGCATACTTCCGAGACAAACTTCTCAAGGCATACACCATCATTATCAACGGCACTAACGATGATGTCATTGATTTTATTGAACAGGTCAGGCAAGAGACAAAGAAACAAGACTACCAGGACATTGCATTCCCTCGTGGTTGTAATAATCTGAAGAAGTACAGCAACAGAACTGACATCTATGACAAGGGGACACCTATTCATGTGCGTGGTGCCCTGCTTTATAACTGGTATCTAAAGAAGCACAAAGTTGAGCATAAACATGCCAGCATTCAGGAGGGTGAGAAGGTTAAGTTCTTGTACTTGAGACTTCCAAACCCCATCATGGAAAACACTATCTCTTTCATGGGTAGGATCCCTACCGAGTTCCAGATCGAGAAGTACATCGACCACAAAATGCAGTTCGAGAAGTCGTTTTACGAACCACTCAAGAATGTGCTACAATGCATCGGTTGGAACTCCGAGCGAACGACCTCCCTACTATCACTCTTTTAATTATGGACTTCTTATCTTCTATCCTGAAGGACACCAAGAATGAATATGCTTCTCGTGCATCTGACGGCATTGCTGCTGGTGACGTTGAAACTTTTGTTGATACTGGTAGTTATATCTTTAATGCCCTTGTTAGTGGTTCGATCTTTGGAGGTATTCCTTCCAACAAAATCACTGCCCTGGCAGGAGAATCAGGCACTGGAAAGACTTTCTTTTGTCTTTCTGTCGTTCGCTCTTTCCTTGATACTAATCCTAACGCTGGCGTCATTTATTTTGAAACCGAGTCTGCCATTAGTAGGAACATGATCGAGAGTCGTGGCATCGATTCCAAGCGTCTGATCATCATGCCTGTCAATACCATTGAAGAGTTCCGAACCCAAGCAGTTCGGATCGTGGACAAATATATGGAAACGCCCAAAGACGATCGCGTTCCCATGATGTTTGTGTTAGACTCTCTTGGTATGCTAGCCACCAACAAAGAAGTGCAGGATGCCACGGACGACAAGCAAGTTCGTGACATGACAAAATCTCAATTGATTAAGTCTTGCTTCAGAATCCTGACACTCAAGCTTGGCATGGCTAATATACCAATGTTAGTTACCAATCATACCTATGATGTCATCGGCGCTTACGTTCCTACAAAGGAAATGGGAGGAGGAAGTGGTCTCAAATATTCCGCCTCTACAATCGTTTATCTCGGAAAGAAAAAGGAAAAAGATGGAACGGTACTCATCGGAAACATTATCAAATGCGAGGCTAAAAAGTCTCGTCTGACCCGAGAAGGTTCCAAGATTGAAACAAGACTGTTCTTTGATGAACGTGGTCTGGAACAACACTATGGATTGCTTGAGCTCGGTGAGGCAGCAGGTCTGTGGAAGAATGTTGCTGGTCGATATGAAATCGACGGCAAGAAAGTCTATGCCAAACAGATCCTGAAAGATCCCGAGCACTATTTCACACCCGAAGTTCTTGCCCAACTAGATAAACAGGCACAGAAGACATTCTTGTACGGAGCAGAAGATGACGGAGAAGCTTGAACTCTCAATTTTGAGGAACCTGCTTTGCAATGAGGAGTATTTTCGGAAGGTAGTCCCCTTCATCAAGGGGGAATACTTTCAAGAATTATCAGAGCGAGTCCTCTTTGAAGAGATTCAAGATTTCTCTAACAAGTATGATAAGTATCCGACTAAAGAAGTCTTAATTATCAACCTGAACCAACGTAATGACCTTACTGAAGAAACTCATACGCAGTGTGTCTCGTCTCTTGGCGAGATGTCTGAAGATTATATTGAGACCAAGTGGTTGGTTGACACGACGGAGAAGTGGTGTCAAGAAAGGGCAGTCTATAACGCCCTACTTGAGTCTATCAAAATCGCAGAGGGAGGAGGTGATAAGGAAGTATCAAAGGATGCGATCCCCTCAATTCTACAGAACGCTCTCGCAGTATCGTTCGACGAACACATCGGACACGACTACATCGAGCAAGTAACTGATCGATATGATTACTACCACCTAGAAGAGAACAAGATTCCATTTGACATTGAGAAACTGAATGTCATTACCAAAGGTGGTCTGCCTAACAAGTCACTGAACATTGCACTCGCTGGCACAGGCGTAGGTAAGTCTTTGTTCATGTGTCACATGGCAGCATCATGTTTATCCATTGGATTCAACGTGCTGTACATCACACTGGAGATGGCAGAAGAGAAGATCGCTGAACGTATTGACGCCAACCTGTTGAACGTCAATATCAAGGACATTGCCACCATGCCTCAAACAATCTTTGAGAATCGAGTCAATGAAATTGGTAGAAAGTCTCAAGGTAAGTTGATTATCAAGGAGTATCCTACTGCATCAGCACACTCTGGTCACTTCAAATCATTGTTGAGTGATCTTGCTCTCAAGAAAGACTTCAGACCACAAATTATCTTCATCGACTACCTCAACATCTGTGCTTCGTCACGATACAAAGGTCACATTGTCAACAGTTACACGTATGTTAAAGCGATTGCAGAAGAGCTTCGTGGTCTTGCTGTCGAGCATGATCTACCTATTGTATCTGCTACTCAAACTACTCGTTCTGGTTTCGGTAACAGTGATGTCGATCTCACTGATACCAGTGAGTCTTTTGGTCTACCTGCTACTGCCGACCTTATGCTTGCTCTCATTTCTACTGAAGAACTTGAAAAATCGGGTCGTATCATTGTTAAACAACTCAAGAACCGATACAACGATCTCACCTACTATCGCCGCTTCACCGTGGGGATTGACAGGTCGAAGATGAAGTTGTATAATGTCGATGATGCTGATGGAGACATCACCTCCGACGCTCCTGAAGAGGAGACCTTTGACCGCCTAGAGGACATCTCCGACAGGCAATCCAGACTAGACAAATTTTCTCAATTCGTAATCTAACATGACAATCAATTTCTCACGCTATGAAAAGTTTGTATCGGGTGTTACGTCCGATGCTTCAACAAATTTCGTTGACTTTGCTGACCGCATTGTTGAACTTGATAGAAATGGTGCCAATATTGAGCGTCTTCTTACTGCTGGTGTTGGGATTAATGCTGAAGGTGGTGAGTTCCTGGAGATCATTAAGAAGATGGTGTTCCAAGGCAAACCCTTTAACGAGGACAACCGAGAGCACATGATCATCGAACTGGGTGACCTGCTGTGGTATGTCGCTCAAGCAACTCAAGCACTGGGTGTCTCCTTTGAGGAAGTAATCGAGACTAACGTCAAGAAACTGGAGAAACGGTATCCTGGTGGACAGTTTGACATCTATTACTCCGAGCACCGAGCAGCGGATGACCGTTGAATCCAAAGAAATTATAAAATAACGTAGGTTTGTGAGGTTTTCCTGATAAAATATATGGAGAAGCAATCACCCCATGATCAATTTGCACGAGAAGTTCAACCACTATCTGCACACTGACAAGACACCTGATTGGCATGGCATTAAAGAAGCACTAATCGGGTATGGGTGGCGAGATGATGGTAGCAATATCGTTGGATACTATCTTCTCACTAAAGAGCACAAGCATCACTACTCCCTTAAGCACGAATACCTTGGCAAAGAATCTACCTGACCTTCATACCTCCTCTAAATACTAGGGGAGGTTTTTTCGTATGAAGTTAGCAGATCTCTGCCGCAATGGCAAAGAGTATGACATGCGTATCACCAAGATGATCAGGAAGATCGCTTCGGGTGGTAGATTTTTGCTTGCCGATGACATGGGTGACATTAACATCTATGAAATTACAGTCACTTTCAAGGACGGCACCCAGTCTGGATACGACGTTGAACACCTACGAGATGCTACAATACAGAGGTATCTGCGCCAGGACATTTTGTCGCTAGCAAACAATGGTGGTTTTCGTGGCAAGGGAAACATTGAGGTGTTTGGTGGCATCAGCGACACACATCTCACCGCTACCTTTGACTTCCAAGATCTAGTAAAGACAGCAGAATTTGGTGGTCAAGGTAAGAAGGGTGGTAAAACAAATAAAGGTAATGACTACGAGAAAGATCTCTTCGAGAGTTGCGAGCACTATTTTGAGGCGGGTGGTCCTTACCCAGAGCATGCGAAACAGATCATTGACAAGATAAGTAAGGCAACGAAGCTCACATTTAAGGGTGCTAAACATGCTGGTGGTGACAACAGTTCTAGACCATTGAGGATGAGAGGTGCTAACGACATCTACATCTCTGCTGGTGGTTCTACTACCCTAGATATGGGTAAAACACTGACAGATATTACACTTCTTTTTGGACCAGCGGGAGGTAAACCAACAAAGGAAATCTACCTGTCAGTTAAGATGGGAGACACACTGTCTTTCTTTAACTGTGGTGTCCGAGGTGGTGGTAAAGATAACCTATCACTGTTCCCCACTACTTCTTTCAAGACAGGAGATATTCCACCTGCTGGTCTAGCATACCTGAACATGTTTGGTATTGAGTCTGAAGATTTTCAGACAGTATTCAAAGAATATGTTGGCAAGGATGCTGGTAAAACGACAGTAAATAACCACCGAAGGAAAGTAACTTTAAAACCTTCTGGTGTCAGAGCATTGAAGAGACTCATTGCATCTGGTGTAGGTTATGGATATTGGATGGTCCATTACACGGGCACCGATGTACATTGCTATGAAGTTGACAGAAGATATATGGCAAATTCTTCTGCTCTGATTGGCAATGAGATTGAGATTCACTATGGTGGTGTCAACGGCAAAGGAAAGCGAGTTGATATCCTATTTGAAACAAAGAACTATGAGTTCAAATTTAATATCAGATCAAAGAGTGGAGGAGAGACATTCCCAACACACACCAACGGGGATTACTATAAGAAGTAATGGCAAACATTAAGCAATTAAAACATCTAGAACACATAGAAGATGAAATGCTAAACTATGGTACAGAAGGATGTACTGCAGCAGTTGCTTTCCTGAAGGAACTTCGTAAGATGCTGGGTCACCAGGAGTCTCAAGGTTTCATGCAAACCAAGTGGGATGGTGCTCCATCAGTCATCTGTGGTGTGCATCCATACACGAAAAGATTCTTTGTTGGCACTAAATCTGTGTTCAACAAAACAGAACCAAAACTATGCTTCTTACCTGGTGATGTAGACGCATACTATTCAGGTGATTTGGCAGAGAAACTTAAGTTCTCTCTAGAATACTTTAGTAAACTAGGTATCGATGGAGTCGTGCAAGGCGACCTCATGTTTACTAACAGCACATTGAAAACAGAGACGGTTAATGGTGAGAGACTGTACACATTCAGACCTAACACTATTACCTATGGCATTCCAGTAGATCATCCTATCGGCAAAGCAGCAGGTAGAGCAAAGATTGGTGTAGTATTCCACACTCATTACACTGGTGATGACCTTGCAGACATGCAAGCTCGTGCAGGTGCTGATGTTACTGGATCTACTGATGCATTAGTCATAAAAAATGACACACCAATGGATCGAGTTGGTTTTAGTAAGCAAGAATTACAACGCTTTGATAATCATGTACAAAAGATCGAACGCATGTGTGCCATTACTGGTCCTTTTCTTGACGATCTCGTTTCCAATATGGGCAGCACTGGTGATAAGAAATTTCACATCTCAACCTTCGTCAAACAGTTCTTCAACAGCGAGGTTAAAGCTGGAGTACAGATTACGAACGTGGACGAAACGATCCATGCCCTGGTAAATTTCTACGATGCCAAGATGCAGAAGGAGTTAGCAAAGATCAAGACAGTTGCTAACAGAACAAAGAAGTGTGCGCTGGTATATGAGAGTGAGAACTATCTCCTAGATAATGTCTACAAGTTTAAGATGATGATTGCTCTATACAAAGAGTTGCAAAATCTTAAGCAAATGGTTATAGATAAACTGGACCACCTTGAGGAGTTCAGAACCTATGTCCAGACAGAGAATGGATATAAGGTGACGACACCTGAAGGATATGTTATGCACAAAGATGGCAGCATGATTAAGTTTGTCAATCGCTTTGAGTTTGCGTTCAACAACTTTACTCTACAAAAGCAATGGCGTTAAACTGTAAGACCTGCTACTTTACTTTCGGCAGATTCCAACCACCTACTACGGGACACAAAGAAAACTTTGATGGAGTAAAACGTGCATCAGGACGACACGATTATCGCATTTATATTTCTCAATCCTTTGACACTAAAGGAAAGAATCCCCTCTCACCTGATCGTAAACTATTCTACATGGAGAAGATGTTCCCAGAGCATAAGGGTAAAATCTTTTCGGGTCCTAAACAACCCGTGGAGATCTTACAAGACCTTATGATGGCAGGGTATAATGAGGCAGTGTTCCTTGTAGGATCTGATAGGGTGAATGCCATGTCATTCCTCCATAAATACAACGGAACGGAGTTTTCTTTTAGGAAACTTGAGATCAAATCTTCTGGCAGTAGAGATGCTGACGGAGATACGTTTGCTATATCTGGAACGAAGATGAGAAGGGCAGCATTTGCTGCTGACTTCAAAACATTTAGATCTGGTATACCTCGGGCGTTGGATGATAAACATTGTATGATGATGATGAATGAAATTAAAGAAAACCTGCCAGCAAACTTTAAATGAAAGACTTCAAAAAGTTACGTGAGCAGGCAGTCCGTCAGCAGCACAGACAAACAGATACGTTTGCTGAAGGTGATACTATATTCAATGCTCTGACTGGACAGAAAGGCATTATACATAGGTCAGGCGTCAACTATGTCATCGCAATCACCGAGTCTGGTGACATGTTTAGAGCATGGGTAAAAGACATCCGCGCTGTGCAAGTAGTTGATACCATAAATAAAGAAAGGAAAAGTAGTATTTTCAATAATGGAAAGACAGAAACCAGTCAATAGTGTTCGACATAATGATGCCTATTCAGAGGCATTGATGGATTCCTATGCACAGTGGATGGGAGGAAGTGGATTCCAACAGTCTACTATCAGTGAAGAGTCTGCTACCATCCCAGCACCAGAGAAGAAAGAACTAGGAGCACCTGGTCCTGCAGGTGGTACTGACGCATCTACTTCTATCCCTGACCTTTCGGGTAAGGAAAAGAAAGAGGATGACTTCTCAACCAAGGATCCCAAGGAAGGAGCAGGTGCTCCAGACCCTGCTGCTAACCTACGTACAGGTCAGGGTATGAAGTATTCCCTCGGTGCAGAGATCAAAGATACTACAAAGGTTGTTGCTCGCGAAGAAGCAGTATCCGAAGCAAAGAAAGGACTATACGCTAACATTCATGCAAAGAAAAAGCGCGGTGGTACACCCGCAAAACCAGGTTCAGAAAACTATCCTGCAAAGGACGCTTTCGAGAAAAGCGCAAAGACAGCAAAGAAGGAAGAGATTTCTTTCGAGCTCGATGGCGAAACTTACATCTTTGAAAGAGAAGTAATCGAAGAGGGTATGAAGGCAGCGCGTGATAACGTTGGTGCTTCTACCTGTTGGAAAGGATACAAGGCAAAGGGCACCAAGAAAAAGGGTGGCAAAGAAGTTCCTAACTGTGTCAAGGAAGAAGAGATTCAAGAGAAGAAACTTGATCCTGTAGGTAAGGAAGACAAGGACATCGATAACGATGGTGATCACGATAAGTCTGACAAGTATCTTCTAGCACGTCGCAAGAAGGTCTCCAAGATTATCAACACCAGCAAGAAGATGAAGGAGCAGGCAGAACTTCGCAAGGAGATCGAAGAAGAAAAAAAGTGAATGAGGCTTGCGGATGTGACGACAAGCCTGCAAAGAAAGGTGGTGCAACCGTTGAGATAATGCCTCAAATTAAAGATGGTGCTGCCGAGGATAAAGAGAACACCAAGAAGAATAAGAAGTACATTCTTAAGGCAATGAAGAGCCAGAAGAAGGCAGACTAAATAGGGGCGTATACTATGCCCCTAAAATCATGCTAGCATTCTTACTTCCATTAGCGTCAAAGATTATCACTGACGCTGTATCCAAGATCCCCGAGAACGAAGAGCTCGGAGAAAAGTTGATCGACATCTGCCTAGTCATCCTAGGTAAAGCAGTCAAGTTGACCAAAACTGACATGGATGATCAACTTCTAGAAGCAGTTACTGCAGCAATTAAAGCAAGAGAAGAGTGATCTCTACTGGGGGGAGGCAAGTGCCTCTCCCTTTTTTTATAAATATATTCAGACTAACGTAGACCTAGAATTCTCATGTCCTTATACGGAAAGGATGATAGCAATGCTAATAAGACTAAAGCAGGTCGTGGCATTGCAGCATCATCGCAAGCAAAACAAACAATTTTTATTGATGACACCGAAGCAGCACTCGCAGAGAACAAAGCTCGCGGTTTGAATGCTCCTGGTTGGTGGTCCTATTTTACCTATACCGATACGGAAGGTAACACTCGCCACAAGGCAGAGATGTTGGTAACCATCGCTGATCCTGAAGCGAACTCTAGTGAGACCCAGGCAGATGATGCTGTAGCAGCAGATGTATCTGTAGTAATTGCAATCGGTACTCAACCTGCAACTGCTGAAGTTACTGCTGGTGATGCTCACACCCTCTCGGTTGTTGCTACTGCTACACCTCCTGGTGACGCTTCTGTTCTCACCTATCAGTGGCAGAAACTATCTGAAGCAGGTCGCTGGCAGAATATCTCTAGTGCAACTAGTGCATCTTATGCTATTGCATCTTATGCTGCTGATGACGCAGGATCCTACAGAGTTAAGCTTAACTCTACCAATGGTGCTCCAGAAGTGACTTCCGCTACTGCAGTTCTAACTACAGCAGAATAATCTAAATGAAGTTCGATGAGTTGAACCAGGATAACTGGTTGATGTTCGCTATTCAAAATTATAATAACCCGAACTCCGTTACGTTCGACGACTTTAAAAAAGATCTAAATAAGATTAAGTGCGTCAAGCGATTATTTCGTCGTTATGAAATGCATGGTGAGTTGAAGGTTCATCTCATACTAAATCATATCATCGTCATGTACAATGTATTTGATGATGCTGCAACGCCTCTATTGTTTTACAAGATAGAGTCAAAACATTGGTCCATATTGAAAGCATTCATGTTGGTCCTTAACCGTTTACCTGAAGTTCTAAACACCGACGTTGATCAAGAATGTCTGAAGAATCTAAATCTACTATGAATGAAATGATGGCAGGTGATGGCTCTGCTCTGTCAATGCCCCCTGCTTTTGTCTTTGTTAATCCAAAGTCACATCGTAGATATAAAAAGGCGAATCAAGATAAGGTAGACGGTCGCACCAAGGGTGCAAAATCAATGCTCTCTCGTATACAGTCCCGTAAGAAAATGAAAGAAGAACTAGAATCACAAACTATTTCTGAAGCAGTGCCCTCGGAAACCGAGAGAGCACAGAAGCAGATCGGTCAGATGAAAAAACTGAACCGTGCAAAAGATCTGCAGAAGAAGCGTGGCGAAGCGAAAGCAAAGATGCAGAATAAAACTAAAGAGATGGATACTTTGATGAAGGCACGTATGTCTGACTTTAAAAAGAAAGCATCCGACCAGACCAAGAAACTTAAGAAAGAAGAAACTGAAGTGACTACTGACATGATTACAGAAAATACCGCACAACAGGACGCTTTGGACGTTGCACTACAGGTTGCAACATCTGAACTCAACCCCACAGGAGAGGCATCCTTCGCCAAGATTACATTTGGTGATGGATCCGAACAGAACCTGGACAATTTTTCAGCGAAACGTATCGCTGCTTGTTATTCACAATTGCCAGACGAGCAACAGACACAGTTCCGCTACATGCTGAACAAAGATGCTGCTACGTATCAGTCTGCTCTTGAATTTGCTATCCGCAACGTTTAACAGAAAGTCACATGGCATTTGGGTTTGGTAAATTAGCAGTTTTAGAATCAAAACTGAACATTTATGAAGATCTCTCCAAGGAGATGCTTGACAAACTAGAAAAAGCAGTCGGTACTATCTCTGATAATAGCAACAAGATTGCTATCATCTTGGAGCGCCATGAGAATCGCTTGGATGAAAGCGAACGTGCTGACCAGTTGATCCTCAAGATGCTTGAGGAGATGAAAGATCGTCACGATAAAGACAACGAAACTATTCACTCTAGGATTACTACTCTTCAGAAGAAGGTAGAGGTGAATGCTAAATTTGTGATCGGTGCAGGTGCTGTCCTGGCAACCATTGTGGCAGTGCTACAAGTGGTCCCACCTATGGTAAAGGTATTGACACCTACCAGTAATGCTGGTATAGTAGGCGCAGGAATAATCGGCTATCATAATGAGTTACCTGGACAGCAAGTACGTAAGTTTAGTTAGTCCTCAACTCCAGAGATTTACCAAGAAGAAAGCTGACCTGTATAATTTCAGGTGCCCTTACTGCGGTGACAGTAGAAAGAAGAAGAACGTAGCGCGTGGGTACATCTTTCGTAAGAAGAATGACTATGTGTACAAGTGTCACAACTGTGGCATAGGTAGGACGTTCACTAATTTTCTTAAGGATCAGGACCCTCATCTGCACAGTCAGTATGTCATGGAGAGATACCGTGATGGACTCACTGGGAAGGGAAGTAATACACCTGAACCAAAGTTTGATTTCAAAAAACCAGTGTTCAGAACATCCACTGGTTTACAGAAGATTTCCGAGCTAAATAACTCTCACCCAGCGAGGCAATATCTAGAGCAACGAAAAATTAAAGATCTCGATTACTTCTTATACGCTCCTAAATTTAAGGAGTGGACCAATGAACAGACGCCTACGTTCGATGACATGCGAGGCGATGGTCCACGTATTATTCTGCCACTATACACAGCAGAAAAAGTAATGTTTGGTTTCCAAGGTAGGTCACTCTCACCTAGAACCAAGTTGCGATACATTACTATCATACTTGACGAATCGCAACCTAAAATTTTTGGTCTTGACAGAATCAATTTTAATGAAAGAGTATACATCACAGAGGGACCCTTTGACAGCACGTTCCTTCGCAATTCGATTGCTATGTGTGGAAGTGACGTTCATGTTCCTGACGGGACTATTGACGATTGCTGTTATGTCTATGATAATGAACCCCGCAACGCACAAATCGTCCAGCGAATCAGTAATTCAATCGATTCAGGCTACTCCGTAGTTATCTGGCCATCATCTGTTAAACAAAAAGACATCAACGACATGTACCTTGCTGGACATGACGTGCAAACTATGGTAGAATCTAATACCTACCGTGGTCTGGAAGCGAAACTTAAACTGAACACATGGAAGAAAGTATGAGCATCAACGTAAAAAAGCGTGACGGGTCCGTTGAATCCCTGAACTTGGAAAAGATCCACAAGATGGTGGAAGAGGCATGTAAGGGTCTCGGTGGGGTGTCTGCTAGTCAGGTAGAGATGAACTCTGGCATTCAGTTCTTCGATGGCATCACCACAGAACAGATTCAGGAGATCCTTATTCGCTCTGCAAGCGACTTGATTGACCTGGACCACCCCAACTATCAATTCGTTGCTGCTCGCCTTCTCCTCGCCACTACACGCAAGGAAGCATTCCATAAGAACATCTGGAAGGAAGGTATGCCTTCGGTGTTCGACGTTGCTGCTTATAATGCTACAGTTAACAAAGTCTACGATGAAGAAATCCTAGATAAGTATAGCGATGAAGATTGGGACAAGATTAATTCTTGGATTGATCATGACCGTGACTACTTGTTTACCTATGCTGGTCTTCGCCAGGTAACTGACAAGTATCTTGTACAGGACAGAAGCACTGGTGAGGTCTACGAGACCCCACAGTACATGTACATGTTGATTGCACTGACTCTCTTCGCTGAATACCCACTTGCCACAAGACTCGATTATGTCAAGAGATACTACGACGCAATCAGCAAGCACCGAATCAACATTCCCACACCTATCATGGCAGGGGTCAGAACTCCACTTCGACAATTTGCTAGCTGTGTTCTTGTTGATTCTGATGACACCCTCGATAGCATCTTTAGTTCTGATATGGCTATCGGCAGATATGTTGCACAAAGGGCGGGCATCGGTATCAACGCAGGCAGAATCCGTGGCGTCAACAGTAAGATCCGAGGTGGAGAAGTCGCGCACACAGGTGTTATTCCATTCCTCAAAAAATTTGAGAGCACTGTCAGATGCTGCACTCAAAATGGCATTCGCGGTGGAAGCGCAACTGTCCACTTCCCAATCTGGCACCAAGAAATAGAGGACATCATTGTCCTGAAGAACAACAAAGGAACCCAGGACAATCGTGTTCGCAAACTAGACTACAGTATTCAATTAAGCAAACTGTTCTATGAACGATTCATCCAAGATGGAGACATCAGCCTATTCTCACCTCACGATGTCCCAGGTTTGTACGATGCTTTTGGCACTGACAAGTTTGATGATCTCTATACAGATTATGAATCTGATGGATCTATTCCACGCAAAACTATTGGTGCTCAAGAACTTATTCTCGATCTCCTGAAAGAGAGAGCAGAGACTGGTCGCATCTACCTGATGAACATCGACCACTGCAACACTCACAGTTCCTTCCTGGACAAGGTGAACATGTCCAACCTGTGTCAGGAGATCACCCTGCCTACAGATCCCATTGAACATATCGATGGTGATGGTGAGATTGCTCTGTGCATTCTGTCTGCTATCAACGTTGGCAAACTCAAGAACCTTGAGGAGATGGAGAACCTATGTGACCTTGCTGTTCGTGGTCTGGAAGAACTCATCGACTACCAGGAGTACCCCGTCAGGGCAGCGAGAGAGTCCACACTCAATCGTAGGTCACTTGGTGTTGGATACATCGGTCTAGCACACTTCCTGGCGAAGCAGGGGCACTCCTACGACTCTCCTGATGCAGTTAAAGCAGTGCATGATCTGACTGAAGCATTCCAATACTATCTGCTCAAGTCATCCAACCAACTTGCTAAAGAAAAAGGTGCTTGTGGATACTTTAATCGCACCAAGTATGCTCAAGGCATCTTGCCAATCGATACATATAAAAAGGACGTTGACGAACTAGTACCAAATGACCTATCGCTTGATTGGGGAACTCTACGGGAAACAATTCGGGAGTTCGGATTACGACATAGCACGTTGTCCGCTCAAATGCCAAGCGAGAGTAGTTCCGTTGTGTCAAACGCAACAAATGGAATCGAACCACCTAGAGGGTATCTGTCCGTTAAGAAGAGCAAGAAGGGACCGCTTAAACAGATCGTCCCGCAATACCAGACTCTTAAGAACAATTATACCCTTCTTTGGGATATGCCTAACAACACTGGGTATATTAATATTGTTGCTGTGATGCAGAAGTTCTTCGACCAGGCAATCTCTGGTAACTGGAGTTACAATCCACTGAATTACCCCAACAATGAGATCCCAGTCTCGGTTATGGCACAGGACTTTCTCACTACATACAAGTACGGTTGGAAGACTTCATACTATCAGAATACCTATGATGTAAAAGAAGACGAAGACAAAGAAGAAGAGCAGAAGCAAAGCATCGAAGACCTACTAAACCAAATTCTAGAAACAGAGGAAGAAGACTGTGACAGTTGCAAAATTTAGAGTAAGCGACGACATGCCAAAGAAACCTATCGAAGGCATGACTGTCTTCAATACCAACACTGTGAATGCACTGAAGCAACCTATGTTCTTTGGTGCTCCCTTGGGAGTCCAACGTTATGATCAATACAAGTATCCTGTCTTTGAGAAACTTACTCAACAGCAACTGGGATACTTCTGGAGACCTGAAGAGGTGTCGCTCCAGAAGGACCGTGCAGACTATCAAACACTTCGCCCCGAGCAGAAGCACATTTTCACTTCCAACCTTAAGTACCAGATCCTCCTGGATAGTGTACAAGGGCGTGGTCCTGGGATGGCTTTTGCACCTTACTGTTCTCTACCCGAGCTTGAGGCTGCCATGAATATCTGGCAGACTATGGAGATGATTCATAGTCGGTCCTACACATACATCATCAAGAATGTGTACCCAGATCCTACCGAAGTTCTTGACACCATCATTGATGACGAGAAGATTATCGAACGTGCTGCTAGTGTGACTAGAGCATACGATGACTTCATCAATGCTGCACAGGAGTATGGCACAGGTAACCTGTGGAAAGAAGACTGGAAGGACTCTCCTACTTCTGGATGGACACTGCATGATCTGAAGCGCAGACTCTATCGTGCTGTCATGAATGTGTATATCCTTGAGGGTATTCGTTTCTATGTTTCTTTCGCTTGCTCGTTTGCTTTTGGTGAACTCAAGATGATGGAAGGCAATGCAAAGATCATCGGTCTGATTGCTCGTGATGAGTCACAGCACATGACTATCACTATGAATATGATTAAGAACTGGCAGAAGGGTGATGATCCTGAAATGCTAGACATCATTAAGGAAGAGGAACAGAACGTCGTTCAGATGTTCCGTGATTGTGTAGAGGAAGAGAAGAACTGGGCAGAGTATCTGTTTAAAGATGGTAGCATGATTGGTTTGAATGACAAACTGCTCAAGAACTATGTTGAGTGGGTTGCTAACCGTCGTATGAAGGCAATCAATTTCAAACCTGTCTTCGATCAACCTATCTCTAACAATCCTCTCCCCTGGACAGAGCACTGGTTGAACTCCAAGTCTATGCAGGTGGCACCACAGGAGACAGAGGTTGAGTCTTATGTCATTGGTGGTATCAAACAGGACGTTGGTGAAAAAACATTCTCTGGGTTTAAACTATGAACGAGTGGAGTGCTACACGATTTGCAAGTGATGAACCACAAACTCCTTTCGCACCATCCTGGGACTACACAATTGCAGAGAAGCAGATTGATCTAGATTTAGATTCTCTTGCTGATATCGTACTAAAAAAAGAAGTAGAGATCAAAGAACAGTTTCCTGGCAATAATGATGGGAACACTGGTCTTGGTCCTGAAAGTCTAACCTCTAGGTTCAGTCACTTTAATGTGCTGACCTGGGGGTTTCCTGCTACCGATCAGTTACATAAAGAGATCAGAAGATTTCATAGACAATACTATCAAAGTTTATTTGGTCTACTAAAGAAAGCACCCAATCTTCGTATCAGATGTTGGGCAAATGTATTGAGGAAAGGAGAACAGATTCAGAAACACTGGCACTGTTCTCACCCTTATACATACCTTGGAGGACACTTCACCGTTACTGCTGGCAATACTTGTACAGTATATGTCAATCCAATGGATGACATCGGACAGGTATATCATGCAGAAAATGTGCCAGGGAAGTTAACTCTCTTCCCCAATTATATCCCACACTATACTTCCATTCATCAGGAAGACTTTCCTAGAATTACTATTGCATTTGACCTTTACCCAGTGTCAAATAGGTTTGTTTACCATGATGACAGTACCTTGATAGACTTATGAATTCTGATACTCCTTTACCAAAACCAATGGTTGCAGACCCCAAGCAACCCAAAGCGGTTGAACAATACCTTAAGGTCATGCGCCAGGTTGCTGATCCAAGAGATCAGAGTGAAATCTTTTGGTGGACCAGGATGGATGAGGATCAATTGATGCGTGTCATGCAGAAGTTCTGTTGGGACAATAGCATAGATTATAATACTGTGAACTGGGGTAAGTTCCTGCGAGGAGATAACATACCCGAATGAATATATTTTATAGGTGGTTACATGACAAAAGAATTGCCAGAGTGGAGAAGGAGAGCATTAGCAGATCCGAATCTGCCAGCGAACAAAGTGGAAGTTCTAATGAACGGTCCCAAATGTCTGACGGACGCATGGTTTCTCCAAGCAATGAGATACAAATACCAGATCCGTGGTTATGAAAACTAGTAGTGCTAAAGCTAAAGGAAGAAACTTACAGAAGTGGGTTCGAGAGAAACTGATTGAGATGCTGGATGTACATCCAGAGGACATCGAGTCTAGATCAATGGGTGCAGGTGGTGAAGACCTCATCATGGCACGAGCAGCTAGACAAAAGTTCCCACACTCGATAGAATGTAAGAACGTTGAACGTCTCAATGTTTGGGACGCATACGAACAGGCATGTGAAAATTCTGGTGACTATGAACCTATCGTAGTCATGAAGAAGAACAGAAGGAAACCACTGATTGTGGTGGATGCTGAATATTTCATTGGTCTGTTCGAGAACAACAAATAAATATTTCAAAGTGGTTTTATATTATGCCAAGAGGAAGATTGCTCAAGATTGATGCACTGCATCACGTTCTCAAATTAAAAAATGAGATCAACGATGGCAAGTATAACCACAAGAACGATGATTGGCGATCTGGTGCCGATCATATGTTGAACCATATGCTAGACAGAATCAATGAGTATTCTAACTAAAGAGCAAGAAAAGCAAATCCGTGCTAGAATGGTACGAGCAAAAGTTGATCTCCTTATGGAAGAACCTTGCCCTATCTACGAAGCAACAGAAGAAGACTGGAACGACTTCTGGTACAACGAAGATAAATAACACACATTGAGGATTATTATGTTTAAGTATATTTTGTCAGGTCTGCTCCTCGGAGCAGCTCATGGTATGACTGTGCCCGTAGCAGCGGAACCCACCAGAGGTTACAACACTATGGATTCTATGGGATGCATGTTGCTGCAAGAGTGTACCGACAATGTTAAACGAGTCACGAGTATTCAAGATTTTATCGATCGTTATCCCAACAGCGATTTTTCTGCTGTTGTTAACGAGTTTAATGACATCATCAGTGCCTTTGATAAGATCGGAGTTGGGGTATTTCTAGCAGATTCAAAATACTTTCCACCAGGACACCGTGGTGTCTATCATACTGTAGGTAATAACTTCTTCCTGAATGATGCTTTCATGCACCGTCAAGGTGTACTCATGAGCGTCACACGTCACGAAGGATGGCATGCAGCACAGGATTGTATGGCAGGGACTATTGAAAACAGTCTGATTGCTATCATCAAACCTGAAGATGCTGTACCTATGATCTGGCGTGAACTTGCCGAACGCACCTATCCCAAATCAGCATTGCCTTGGGAAGCAGAAGCAGGTTGGGCAGGTCGCACAGAGGGTATGACTGCTAGGGCACTAGAAGCATGTGCAACTGGTGAGATGTGGAAAGTTTACCCACCCACACCACTCACAGCGCAATGGCTAAAAGAAAATGGTTACCTTGCAGACTAAATAAAGATGCCTCAACTATTCCAGACATGGCAGACACTCCTGTAAAGGAAGCGCCAGCGAAGAAGGAAAAGTTTGAATGGGCAGACGAAGGTTTGTCCGCATTGGTGCGTGTTATTATTCTTGGGTGGTCTGCAGCAATTCTTACACTTAATTATGTAACTGTTCCTGGCATTCCACAAAGACAAATTGATCCGACTTTTATAGCCAGCGTTTTTACAACGACTTTAGCTACGTTCGGAGTCCAAGCGTCTAAAAAGAAAGAAGACGACAAAGATAAAAAACGTGAGGAAAAAACAGATGCAAAAAGTGATTAACGCAGTGGCACTACTGTCGGGACTAGTATCCCTAACAGTAGTTGGCACCACCACATATGTGTACTTGAATAAAGATTCGATTACTGAACGTGCCATCGAGAAAGTTACGAAGGCAGCGACTGATGCAGTGACTAAAGCACTGCCAGGTATTGTAGACGGTGCAATGCCTGAAGTACCGAAACTCCCAAGTGCTACAGGTGGTGCAATCCCTCTACCCTGATGGATATCCCACAGATTAGTACAGATAGCATCAGGATTCGTGACCTTGACATCGGTCCAATTAACATTTGGACTGCTCCAGAGGCACGAATCCCTGGTGTTCCTCCCATCTATCCAGTCACCAATCTGATTGGTGTCCCTGTCGTGGACATGCCTGGCTGTGTGGAGGCACATGAACGTAATGACAACAATCAATTAGAGGTTGACGATCCGAAAGGTGTTAAGGTGTACTGTGATGCAGGCACACCGTCGTTCAATCCTATGGATTATAATAGAAGTAAGTTAAAGCTTGAGCGTGAGACTCCAGTGCCACCTATTGGTGCGCCACCAGATAAGAAAGCACCAGAAGCAGAGGCACCACCATCAAAGACTCCAGACACAAGTGGAGCAGCATCAGCAACTGTTGAATGTCCTACCCAGAAGCAATTGTCAGAGGAACCTGTTGGTTTCATCTTCGACAGTGGTAGGAAAGAAGTTACTGGATATAAATTAGTCGGCAATCAATGTATTCGTGAGGTACGTGATGTACCTATCGTTGAACAAGCCATAAATGGATTACCCCCAACGGGGACCGTAATCACCACTGGGGGTATTGCTGTAGTTGCTACTACATCTGCACTGCTTGCTAAACCTTTTGCAGATATACTTCTGAAGGTGATCAAACCTACAGTGAAGAAAGTATTGAAGAAGGTTGCTGCAATCAGAGGAAAGAAACTTAAGGTCCAGTCTGTAGAGGACCGCCGAGCAGAGCAGCGGGATCGGAATCAAGCGATTGCAAAACTTCGGTCTGTGAAGGCGAAGACGAAGAAGTAGGAGGGATCTTGTGTCTGTGTGGAACCATGAAGTTCACACCTACTACCTGTACATCCTCACATACCTTGGCGTATCTAGTACCAGGAGCGAAGCGAATTCCCTCCTTTAACAATTGTCCACAATTCTTAAGTCTCGCGATCTCAAAATCTAATCGCTTGTTAGCAGCGAGT
>VMHT01022513.1_pt1 | contig 122575 bp, 132 predicted proteins | sample 4693611 | NCBI WGS metagenome assembly VMHT01 (sample SAMN12280063, study PRJNA550983) | marine metagenome | isolation source: seawater sampled from same location over 5 years 0.02-0.2 micron viral filtrate | place: USA: collected off the coast of southern California halfway between the port... ... | reverse complement strand
TAGTTAAATAAACTAATAGTGAGGTAAGCTTATAGCCTGGCTTACCCAGAATTTTGGTTTTGAATTATTTGAAATTTCCATTTTATTCTCCAATTAAAAAATCAAAGAATAAGATATCCTATCCTTTGAGAATGATAATGATAATCATTCTCATTTAGATTTGCAACTACTTTGTTAGTTATTTCCTCTTATAGCGAAATAGGTTCCCAAAGCCAATAAAAAAATTTGTTCACTCATGAACAATTTTTTAGTAATCAGCCAGTCAGGGTGAGCAATTAAAAGAGCTCCAATCATAATTACAGCCACTGCACCACCGCCTAACCGAGTGACCAGGTGCCCTGTTGCTCCAAGGAAACCACCTATTATGACTGCAACACCAGCACCAACCTCTCCTAGTGCTACGAGACTAGCGATTAACTCAGGAAAAAGGATTCCTTTACTTTCGAATAATTTGACCATGCCATCAGCTGGCATTGGGAATTTACCTAATCCATGAAGAATAAAAGATGTCCCAAGTGAGAGCCTGAGTAACCAAGGACTTAAATTCATAAATGGTTTTGCGACGTTGTCTAAATATGCTGAAATGCTCATATGTCCTCTCTTTGAAAATTGGTTGCTAGCTAATAAAATATTACGCTAATTAATAGTCAAAGGGAATTTATGTTTAATCCATTAAAAATGGCAGGTGACATTAAAGGTATGGAAAAAATACTCAAGCCTGCGCTTGAAAAGTTTTTGAAGGAATCTGGATTTGTGAAAAAAGCTGAGCTCTCAAAATTAGAAGCTAGAATTGAAAAACTTGAAGCAGAAGTCAAAAATTTAAAAGGCTAAAGATCTCCCTCTTCTCTCATTTTCATTCTGATTTTAGTTGCACTAATATCAGTTATTGATTGATCAAAGACCTCTTCCTCGAAAACATAACCTACGCCACGCCCGTAAGTAATATTAACTATGTTAGGAACCAGCATGATTTCGTATTCAATACCTCTTGTAAAATCATCCTTAGACAAACCTTCCTCAATATTTTTACATACTGTGTCCCAATCAAAAGGATTGTCATCTTGGCCCTCGCCTCCAGATGAACCTTGAACATCTCTGACTTGAATGATTACCTGTCCAGTCTTAGCCACACACCGCTTAAAAAGCTCTTGATGGCCTACGTGCCAAGGTTGCCATCTTCCTAACATTTGAACAGTGGGTTTTTTTGGATCAAACATTCTTTAAAATTTTTTCTGCTATTTCTATATGGTTAGTCTCATTCCATTCAGTAACATGAAAATCAACCGATTCAGGTTTTTGAAAAATCTTATTTGTATCCTCAAATCTACCAGATGAGATTGTATCCAGCCATATAACAATATCGGGTTCAAAATTTTCCCTTGTTTCCTTGGTAGGACAAACAAAATCACAGACAACGAATCGACCGTTAGCTTTTTCAAAATCAGCAAAGGTTTTCATTCTCATGCTCTGCCTCAGCCTGCCGGATTCAGAAAAGTCCCAATCATTTGCCATAGTTCTAACTTTATCAGCGTTATACCATGCAGCCTCAAGCAAAGGAACAAGCCTCTCTGTAAGGTATGTCTTGCCACTACCAGGCAAACCCATAACAAGAATTTTCATTAAGTTAATTTTAAGTCACTTTGTGCTAGAAAAATACATGAAAAAAACTTAACTAAAGATGTAATAGAGAAATTTTTTTATTCTGAAGATAGAGTGGTTATTGAATTATTCCAATAACTCGATCAATAAACCAATAAGCGCCCATACTGCCAATAACTAAACTTGCAGCGATTTGAGAGTGATTTTGAATATTTATTTTTGCAGAAAGATAAAGAATCGTCAGCGGAATAGGGATTAAAGCTATTTGCGCAATCTCAATGCCAACATTAAAAAATAATAAAGAAAGTAGCATTTGGTTGTTAGCAATTCCAATGTCACTTAAAGCTCCAGCGAATCCTAATCCATGCAACAGACCAAAGCTAAATGCCATCAGCCAGGGAGTTTTAAATTGCCTATCAGATTCATTAATTTCCAAAGCTAAATAGATAATTGTTAAGGCAATAAGTGCCTCTACTGTCCCTTGCGGTAAGTAAACTAAATCATATATAGAAAGTCCAAGTGTAATGCTGTGAGCGGCAGTAAAGGCAGTGATGGTTTTAATAATGTTTCCCAATCCACTAATACAAAATATAAGACCAAAAATAAATAATATGTGATCAAGGCCATCAAATAAGTGATCAATGCCAAGGTAAAGATATGTGGTTGGATAATATTGTTCTGTGATTGGAATATCTAATTTGTTTCTCTGAGCATTTACCAATCCCTCAAAAGTATCATCTTGAAAATTTATGGTTACCAGGACATCTGTTAAGACGCTTAAATCAATTATTTTTAAGAATCTTCCTTTGATTGATTCACTGCAATTAAGGACAATTTTTTCAATATAATATTTACCTTGCACATAAGGATCCGAGGCCTCTGAGATGCATACATCAGGAAATATAACTTCTGCTTTTTTCCCAGCATTTTTTACTGGATACATCCATGTAGCATCATAAGCTCCCTCATTATTATTATTTTGGTTAATAATTAAATGAGCTGGATTAAATTCATGCGACTCAAGATTAGCTATTGGTAACAGAAGAACAAATAAAAAAAAAATTTTGATCATAAATTAACTATTAAGCTATTTGAAAGGTCAAAAACAATGAAGCTGGGATAATAATAAGCCAAATTAAAACCGGAAAGATAAATAGTCTTTTATCAACTTCCATAAAAGCATTTTTAGTAATCTGTGTACCTATACAGAAAAGACCTAACAGTAAGAAAAATGAACTTAATTTTTTGAATTGTGAAGAATCAATTGGTAGTTGAAATGAGGAACCTATATAAATAGCTAAGATAAAACCAATTACAAATAATGGTAATTTTGGTCTGCTGTTTGTCCTATTCATTAATGAAAGAATGATAACTAAGGGAATAATCCATAATGTTCGACCAAGCTTTAATGTTGCAGCAACCTCTAGGGATTCCGCTCCATAAATCATCGCAGCTCCAATCACTGCACTGGTATCATGGATGGCTGTCGCCGCCCATAAACCAAACTCCGATTGGGAAAGATTGATCTGTTCAGCAATCAGAGGAAAAAATAATATGCCAATTGCATTTAATAAAAATATTATGGCAATGGCTATCGACAACTCTTGAGGTTTTGATTTAATAACTGGAGCTACTGCAGCCATTGCTGTTCCACCACAAATTGATGAGCCTGATGCAATTAAATATATGTATGATTGCTTTAATTTCAGTAGCTTTCCTAAAATTAAAGTTAATAAAAAAACAAAAACAACAAACAAAGATATTGGTAACAAATAGCTTGAACTGGTTTCTTGAGCAACACTAAAGTTAATCGAAAAACCCAAAAGAATGATTCCAGTTTGTAATAATCTAGTGGCGTACTTTCTGGTTATAAACTCATTATCAGTTAAAAAAACTATTGAAAATCCAATCCCTAGTAATAGCCCTACTACCGGACTGCCTAAGTAAATAGTTATACAAGCAAGAATTAGGGCAATTAAATATTGCATAGATATTAATTTTGCATTGTTTCAGACAAAAATAGTATCTGTCTGAATTAAAATACCTATCAAAAAATGTTTGTAGTAGTAAAAAATAAGAAATTTCAATATGGGTGCTTAATTTTATCTTTTGTCTGCATATGTGCTTTTCTATTTATTGGAAACAGGTTTGAAATAAATTATTTAGATCAAGAATACCTTGATCAAAGGGTTTTTTTTATTCTTGAAAATATGAGTACTTTGCAATCAAGTATTCATCTATGGGTAACAATGACGCTGGATATTATTTTCCCAATTACCTATGGGTTTTTATTTTTTGGGATCCTATTAAATAATCTTGAAGGTCAATGGAAGTTTTTAACTGTCCTACCTCTAATATTAATTGCAGCCGACCTTACCGAAGGAATTTTTCAGATTCAGCTGTTAAAGGCTGAAACAACTGAAATGACGATAGTAAGTTATAAAAATAAGATTACTCTCATAAAGTATTTTCTTTTTTTAATCTGTATGGGAATTTGCTTATTAACAAGCATGTTAAGACTTGGTGGGTCTGGGAAGACTTGAACTTCCGACCTCACCCTTATCAGGGGTGCGCTCTAACCAAGCTGAGCTACAGACCCAAAAAAATTGGAAGGTGCATTCTACAACTCATTCGTCTGAGTGACAATCAGATATTGTTTGGATGCAGTGATTTATAAAGACTATAAAAAAGATAAAAAAGTGGTATGAGTGTGAAGTATTTGACCAAAGCTAAGATCAATATTGCAAGCATGTTGGTATCAATAGCCAGAAGGCCAAAGATTAAACCTATAGCTAATTGAAGTCCAATAAATACACTCGTGATTAAAAAGAGCTTGATGCCTTCTTTATCTGAATCATTCCATGCTAGGCCCAACGACTCGAATGCCCTTTTGTTTTGAAACATAATGTATGCTGGATACATTCCTAGTCTTGCGAATAGGTAGAATCCTGGCAACACAAGCAGTAATAGCCCAAGCCCATATACAATTGATGCTGCGATTGAGCTCCAAAGTAATGGAAAAAATTTTTTCAAGCCCATAAGGTATGCATGATTTATGCTTAAGTCATGATTGGATCTAAGAGCTTCAAATGCGACCATCATTGCACCATAAAAAGCTATTGATAGAACCATTGAAACAATACCTAGGACAGCCAACTGTATTGCGACTGGTTGGATGGATTCAATAATCAAATCATTGGACATATTCTCATTCAGATCCAATTGTAAAACTAAATAACTAACTGCAAATTCCAATGTTATAAGCGGCAGCGCCAGCACAAATAAATAAGAAAAGTGCTTCAGGCAAAATGAGAGCGTGTAAAAGAACTGATTCATTGAGAAGTTTTTAATTTATGTGTTTGTATTTTATCAGGTGACGTTAATTTTCTTAAAATTTCTTTTGCCAACTTGGTAGGTTTGATTAGTGCCTTTTTCAACTTGGAACTTAGGATCTTCAATTTTTTGCTCATCAATTTTTACTGCTCCTTGCTTTATGAGCCTCATGGCTTCAGAAGTGCTCTTTAACATACCGCTATCCTTAAGTAAGTTCGGTAAAGCTATTGATGATGATGCGATTGTGAGTTCAACCTCTTCAATATCATCTGGTGTTTGTTTTTTTTGAAATTGATTCACAAAATTCGAGTATGCAGAATCAGCAGCAGCCTCATCATGAAACCGAGCAATGATTTCTTTGGCTAGTTCTATTTTTATATCTCTAGGGTTCGCACCCTTTTCTTGTGATGCTTTTAATTGTTTGATTTCTTTATCCGATTTAAAGCTTAATAAATCAAACCAACGCCACATTAACTCATCCGAAATTGACATCACTTTACCAAACATATCGTTGGGTTCTTCATCAATACCAATATAGTTATCCAGCGACTTAGACATTTTTTTGACTCCATCCAAACCCTCTAGAATGGGGACAGTTTGAATTACCTGTGGATCAATTCCGTAAGATTTTTGAATTTCTCTGCCGACTAAAAGATTAAATTTTTGATCCGTACCACCCAACTCGATGTCAGCTTTTAAGTAAACAGAATCATAGGCTTGCACTAAAGGGTAAAGCAGTTCATGAATGGAGATGCTTTGATTTGATTTGTATCGTTTATTAAAGTCGTCCCTTTCAAGCATTCTTGCTAGATTGTATTGAGATGCAAGCTCAATAAAGCCTTCTGCTCCCAAAGCTGAGCACCATTCAGAATTAAACCTAATCTCAGTTTTCTTTGGATCTAATATTTTGAAGACTTGTTTCTTATAAGTCTCCGCATTTTTTAAAACCTCCTCTTTAGTTAAAGGAGGTCTTGTTTTATTTTTACCTGATGGATCACCAATCATTCCAGTAAAGTCGCCAATGACAAAAATAATCTTATGGCCTAAATCTTCATAGTGCTTCATTTTATTTATAAGCACGGTATGGCCTAAGTGAAGATCAGGTGCAGTTGGATCAAAACCTACTTTTACAGTAAGGGGAGAGCCTTCTTTTAGTTTTTCTACAAGCTCTTTCTCATTAATTAATTCATCAGAGCCCCGATGAATTAATTTTAATTCTTCTTTCATGATATTGGCTTATTATAGTATTAGATAGAGAGGTATTAACTAAATGGGTGCAGAAAATAAACTTAGCTTTGAATTCAATCCAATTGTTAGAGGCATGAAGATTGCAGAATCTAATACTTTATTTCCGATTCATAGGGTTTTTTGTGTTGGAAAAAATTATGCTGAACATGCAAAAGAAATGGGTTCTGAGGTTGAAAAAAAAGAGCCCTTCTTTTTTTCAAAAGTCCCTGAGTCAGTTACTCAAGTTGATAAAATCTTGATACCTGAAGATACAACCAATCTTCATCACGAGGTTGAATTGGTCGTTTGCTTAAAAAAAGGCGGTATGAATGTTAGCTTTGAAGAAGCGCACAAATGTATTTTTGGATATGCAGTCGGAGTTGATCTAACTAAAAGAGATATTCAAAAAAGCTCCAAGGATAAGGGCCATCCTTGGGAAAGCGCTAAATCATTTGATCAATCAGGACCTATTTCAGAAATTAAAAAGAGAGAGAATGAAGTTTTAGAAAATAAAAATATCTCTCTATTAATTAATGGTGAAGAGAAGCAAAATTCTTCCGTCAACAATATGGTTTGGGGAATAGAAGAATTAATAAGTATTTTGTCTAAAAAAATAATTCTGAAGCCTGGAGATATTTTATTTACAGGAACTCCAGCTGGAGTTGGTAAGATCAATAGAGGAGATTTTTTAGAAGCTTGTATCGAAGAAATTGGTAAGTTAGAACTTAATTTCAATTAATTTAAGAATAAAATATATTAATCAAAGAAAAATAAAGACTGCATAATATAAAAATTTAATATGGCAATTCTCAAAGAGCTATCGTATAAAAATTTTTATTTAATTATCCCGGCAACTCTTACGGTATTGATTGTGTTTTTTGCAGCTCAAGAAAATGAGGAAATTCCTGAACTAACTATTGACCAAAGCTCAGTTAACCTAGAAGTTTCAATTAAAAAAAATAAGTATTCAAACTTCTATACTGTTGAAGAGGGTGACAGTATGAGTGTTATCTTTGAGGAGAATAAGGTACCTCTAAATCTTACCTATAGAATCTTAAGAGGCCCATATAAAAAAGATTTTGCAAACTTAATGCCTGGAAATGAATTTAAATTTTATTTTCTAAATGATGAGTTACATAAGATTGAGCTTCGAAAAGGTCCGCTCTTTTTCTTGTCCGTATTAAACTCAAACGAACCTCAATATGAACAACTTAACATAGAGCCTGAAGTTATTAGGGAGTTTAAATCGGGCAGAATAGTTTCAAGTTTCTATGAGGCTGCCCTTGATAGTGGAATTCCTGATAGTGTAATCATGGATCTTGCATATCTTTTTGGCTGGGACATTGATTTTATTTTTGATATAAGAGAGGGAGATAGTTTTAAGGTTCTCTACGAAACACCATTTGTTGAAGGAAGTAAAATAGCTAATGGAGATATTCTTTATGCTGAGTTTACTAATCAAGATCAGGAATACACTGCCATTAGATACTTTGCCAGATCCGGGGAAAAGTTTTATTTCGATAAAGATGGTAACAGTCTAAAGAAAGCTTTTTTAAGGGCGCCCTTGGATTTTGCTTACGTAAGCTCCCACTTTAATCCACGAAGAAAGCATCCTATATTAAATAAAATCAGAGCACACAATGGAGTGGATTATGCTGCAAAGAGGAATACCCCTGTAAGATCAACAGGAGAAGGAGTGATTATTCATCAGGGTTGGAAAAGTGGATATGGTAGAACAGTTCAGATTCGTCATGGAGGTGAAATTACCACCTTGTATGCTCATCTAGAATCTTATAATGCGAAGCTCGATGAGGGATCTAAAATAAAACAAGGAACAGTCATTGGTTATGTAGGTGATTCAGGTCTAGCTACCGCCCCTCACTTACATTATGAATTCAAGGTCGGCGATAAAAGAACAGACCCTTTAAAAGTTAGGCTGCCAGATGATAAACCGATAGATAAAATGGAGCTGCCTAAGTTTAATCAAACAAAATCGCAGATTTTAGACTTAACTAAAAAGCTATCTATAATGATAGCTGATGCCAACTAAAGATATATACATAGGGACCATGAGCGGAACTAGTGCAGATGCTGTGGAATCATGCGCCCTAAATATTGATAATAAATCTATATCAATTATCGGTTCATACAGCACCAAAATTTCTTTAAAAGATCAAACTAAAATTCTTAACCTCGCTTCAGGTAAGATTACTACTGCGGAAGATTTTGGTGAGATTAATCAATTATGTACGCGTTATTTCTTGAAGAGTATTCAAGGGCTAATAAATAAAAATTCTATCAGGCACTCAAGAGTAAAAGGTATTGGCTTATCAGGGCAAACTGTATGGCATGCACCAAAATCTAAACATCCCTTCTCAATACAGCTTGGCGACCCAAATTATATTTCGCATGCATTGGGTATGTCTGTTGTGTCTGATTTTAGAAATTCTCACATTGCCCTTGGAGGCGAAGGCGCTCCATTAACAACTTATTTTCATCATGAAATGTTTAAGTCTCAGAAATCAAGGCTCATCATCAACCTTGGAGGCATTACAAATTTCACTTACATAAAAAAAACTTTTGTTTTAGGTTCTGATGCTGGGCCTGCAAATGCACTAATGGATATATATTGCCAAAAAGTCTTAAAGAAAAAATTTGATAAAGGTGGTGAAATTGCATCAAAGGGGAATATTCATGCTTCATCAATCAATGAGATGAGCAAGCATTCTTTTTTTCAAAAAAAATTACCAAAGTCTACTGGTAAAGAAATCTTTAATTTAAATTTCATACCAAAAAAATTATTAAAAAGACCTAAAGAGGACATACTTGCAACACTAAATTTCTTTTCGGCCATGATGATATTCGAACAGGCTCAAAAACTTAAAAAAGCCATTGATGAAATTTACGTCTGCGGGGGTGGAATCAAAAATCAAACTCTTATAAGCAATCTTGAAAATCTTTTCAAAATAAAAATTAAATCTTCAAAAGAGATTGGTCTAGATCCAATTTTGGTTGAGTCGGCTGCTTTTGGATGGCTTGCAAAGAAAAGGCTAGGTCATGAAGCACTTCAGGTCTTAAATAAAGGTAAAAGTGCTAAAGGATTGCTTGGATCTATTACAAAAATCAGATAGAAAAAGATTCACCACATCCACATGTAGTTTTGGCATTAGGATTTTGAATGATGAAACGGGAACCAGACAGGTCTTCAACAAAATCAAGTGTTGATCCGTAAAGATATGGGTATGAAAGAGCATCAAGCAGAATACTAAAATCTTTAAATTCAATTACATCATCATCAAATGCAACTTCTACATCAAACTTGAAACCATATTGAAACCCTGAGCACCCTCCTCCCGTGACATAGACTCTAAATTTATCATTATCAGTACCTGCAGAGAGACCCTGTATTCTAGTTACAGCATTTTCTGTAAGATTTATTGAACTGATCATATTTTAATCTATAAGGACTAATATTATATTCACAAGAATATCCTTTCAGCCAAACATTTAAGTTTTTTAAGGATAAAATAACCCTATGTCTTTTTACCTATGGCTTAAAGTATTTCATATTGTATTCATGGTTTCAGCTTTTTCTGGGATTTTTTACTTGCCTAGGCTCTTTGTTTATCACATTGAATCAGATAATGCCTCAACGCGGGACTATCTTTCAAAAATGGAAAATAGGTTGTTTCGATTTACTTTATTACTTTTGAGTATTGGATTAATTCTTGGTGTTGCTATGGGATCACAAGGTACAAATTTTATTGTATGGTTTTTCCAGTCATGGCTCATATTGAAAGTTTTTGTAACATTCTTAGTTATTAGTTATTTAATAATGTGTAAAAAGATTATGCACCAGCTTTCAAATAATGCTTGCGATTGGACCTCGAGAAGCATGAGGCTATTTAATGAAATCCCTGTGATCCTTTTACTTATCGCTGTAATTGCAGCAGTATTTAAATTCTAGCTTTGCAGAAAAATAAACTCGAAGGAATATATTGCATTATCAGTGAAGCAAACTTTTTGCATGATACTTTTGATAAAACTATTAAGGTTTGCTTAGAGAATAAAATTAAGCTATTTCAAATAAGGTTTAAAAACAAAAATATCTTTTTTGAGCATGGACCAAAATTAAAAAATCTAATACGGGAGATTCATAACCATTCAGGGCTTGTCTTAGTCAATGATCATATTATCCAAATAGAAGAATTTAATTTTGATGGTATTCATTTGGGTCAGTCAGATATCTCACCAATTTTTGCAAAGCATATCTACAAAGATAAGATTATTGGCTTGAGTTGTTATAACAGCATCTCGCTTGCAGATCAGTATTTAGATTACATTGATTATGTTTCTTTTGGAGCTATGCACAGATCCTCAACAAAAAAAAATGCACGCAAAATATCTAAAGCTGAGCTTCAAAATATAATCAGATTCAAGAGCAAACCAAAAGCCATAATTGGCGGAATTAATTTAGATACTTATGAGTCAAATATCAGTAACAATTTTGATATGATTGCTATATCAGATGGCATCTTTTCTTCAGAAGATTTGCCCTCATTCTTAAATATGTTAAATAAGTCATGAATCGTAATAAATCAGATGCTCTTTTTAAAGAGGCGCAGTTGCTGATGCCTGGAGGAGTTAATTCCCCAGTAAGAGCTTTCAAGAATGTTAACTCAAAACCTGTTTTTTTTAAGAGTGCCGATGGACCATATTTAGTTGATGAAGATGAAAATCAATATATAGATTTTATTGGTTCCTGGGGGCCAATGATATTAGGCCACAGTAATCCTATTATCGTTAAAGCCATCAATGAACAACTAAAAAATGGAACAAGCTTTGGAGCACCAACAAAACTAGAGAATCAAATGGCTACCCTGATTAAAGAAAGCATCAGCTCTATTGAGAGAGTCAGGATGGTTAATTCGGGCACTGAAGCAACAATGAGTTGCATAAGGTTAGCAAGAGGATATACGAACAGAAATACCATTATCAAATTTGATGGTTGTTACCATGGGCATGTTGATTCATTACTTGTTAAAGCAGGCTCAGGTGTATCTACTTTTGGCTTGCCTGACTCTCCTGGAATCCCTGAAGAGCTAGCTAAATTCACTATTTCTATTCCATACAATGATACTGAAGCATTTACTAAGACCTTTTATGAAGTGAAAGATGATCTTGCTGCAGTAATTGTTGAACCGATAGCTGGTAACATGGGTTTCATCAAAGGGCATGCTGAATTTCTAAATGTTCTGAGAGAAAAAACTCATCAAAATAATTCGGTTCTAATTTTTGATGAAGTAATGTCAGGATTTAGGGTCAATCTTGGCGGCGCGCAATCAATGTATAACATTCAACCTGACTTGACTGCGCTTGGTAAGATTATTGGTGGGGGTCTTCCTGTTGGGGCATTTGGTGGTAATGCAGATATTATGAAATGTCTTGCTCCTGAAGGCCCTGTTTACCAAGCAGGTACACTTTCAGGTAATCCGCTTGCAATGTCAGCAGGTATAGCTCTAATCTCTGAGCTACAAAAAGCTAACCCATATGAACAATTAGAATTAACTATTAAAAACTTCTTAAATGCTATTTCTAAAAGCTTAGAGACTAAGAATATTGACTTTACTTACAATGCTTCCGGCGGAATGTTTGGTTTCTTTTTCTCAAAAGAACTGCCTGTAAATTTTGAAGATGTTTGCGCAACAGATTCAAAAGTTTTCCAAAACTTCTTTATAAAATCTTTGAGTAAAGGTATTTACTTTGCGCCTTCAAAGTTTGAAGCTGGATTTTTATCGACCACGCATGTAGACGAAGTAATGCAATCTGCATCCCAAAAAGTTTTAGAGGCAATAGATGAATTATGAAAATGAAATATGACATAACTGCGATCGGAAATGCATTGGTTGATACTCAATTCAAAGTATCACATAAGTTTATCACTGAGGTTGGCCTGGAAATTGATCAAATGAATCTATCTAATGCTGAGGAGCATGCTCCAATTATCGATAAGTTAAAAAAAGAGAATGCGGAATCGGTTTCTGATTGTGGAGGCTCAGCAACAAACACTTTGGTAGCTGCAACTCATTTTGGTGCTAAATGTTTTCATACTTGCGTGGTTGCAGGTGATGAGGATGGTCATAGCTACCTTGCAAACCTTAAAAATATTGGCGTTAATCATAATTTTAAAATGCGGGATGCTGGTGAAGTCCCGACAGGTAAATGCTTAATCTTAGTTACAGCAGATGCAAAAAGAACTATGTCGACAGCCCTTAACGTAAGTGCGCTTATGCGAATGGATGATATTGATTTTGTAGCGATGCTTGATACAGATATTCTCTACGTTGAAGGCTATATGGTAACAAGTGATGAAAACTATGCCGTCACTCTTGAGCTCTTAAAAAGAGCGTCTGAAAAGAATATAAAAATTGTCCTATCACTTTCAGATCCTGGCATCGTCATGGGATTTAGAGACAGATTTACTATGCTAGAAGGTTTTGGAGTTGATTACATTTTTTGTAATGATGAAGAAGCAATGGCTTTTACATCAACTGAATCTGTTGATTTGGCACTTGATGATCTTGCGAAAAAAGATTCTATTAGTATTGTTACAACAGGCTCGAAAGGGTGTTCAATTGTGAATAAAGATGAATTAATTCAAGTGAAAGCTGAAAGCATTAATGCGGTAGATACAAATGGAGCTGGCGATATGTTTGCAGGCTGTTTTTTATATGCCCTCTCTAAGGGCAATTCTCTACATGAATGTGGAAAATTTGCTAATTATGGAGCTTCTAAAATTGTTGAAACTTTTGGTCCAAGATTAACAGAATCTGGCTATCATGAGGTTCTAAAAAAATTATAAAAAACTAGCTTATTAAGTTCATTTCTGCTATTTTCTTCGCCCTTAAATAATTTGATTAATCTCAACAACTGAAAAATTAAAATGCCAACTAAAAAAAGTAAAAAAACAACAGTAAAGAAAACCACAAATCAAAAAGCAACAACCAAGACAGTCAATAAAAAAGCGAAAGCTGCTTCTAAGAAAAAAACCGCAGCGCCGAAGAAAATAACTAAAAAGAATGCTGCAGCTAAGTCTAAGACTACAAAAAAGAAAGTAGCAAAATTATCTGTTGCAAAAAAGAAAAGAGTCGCTAAGAAAAAAGAACCGCAAATCTCATCCTATAAACCTAAAAAGAATGAGAAATATATGAGTGCTGCTATGAAGCGTCACTTTAATAAAGTTTTACTTAATTGGAGAGAGCACCTTAAAGAGGAAATGCAAAAAACTTTTGATCATCTTAAAAATAAAGGTGAAACTTTTGCGGATCCTGTTGATCGAGCTTCACAAGAAGAAGAGTTTGCCTTTGAGTTAAGAACTAGGGATAGGGAAAGAAAACTTATCAAAAAGATTGTAAGCTCTTTAGAGCAAATTAAACAAGATGACTATGGATACTGTTATTCGTGTGGAATTGAGATTGGCTTGAAAAGACTGGAAGCAAGACCTACTGCCACGCATTGCATTGATTGCAAGACTCTAGATGAGATAAAAGAAAAACAACTAGGGGGATAATCAATCTCCAAAATTTTAATTTGAGTAAACCAAATAATTCATTTGTAAGCCCACCAAAAAAACTCCTCCAGAAAAAATTTGATAAGTTTGCTGAGGAGATCATCAAGCAATTACAAAAAAATGGTCACGATGCTTACCTCGTTGGGGGATGTATTAGAGATCAGTTAATAGATATTCCAGCTAAAGATTTTGATGTAGCGACCAGTGCAACACCAGAGCAAATTAGAAAGATATTTAAAGCCTCACGAATTATTGGAAAAAGATTTAAGTTGGTTCATGTTTACAAGGGTAGCCAAGTTATTGAAGTTTCTACTTTCAGAGCATCCGGAGCAAAATCGAATCAAGAAAAAATTGTTAAGGACCAGCTGGGTAAAATTTTAAGGGATAACGTCTGGGGAACAATTGAGGAGGATTGTGAAAGAAGAGACTTTACAATTAATTCTCTTTACTTTGATCCTATTCAAAAAAAATTGTTCGATAAGCATCAAGGCATTAATGATTCTTATAAGCGTAAAATAGTTTCTATCGGCGATCCCATGCTGCGCTTTGAAGAAGATCCTGTCAGAAGTTTAAGAGCTGTAAGATTTGCAACAAAGCTAAACTTTAAAATTGATAAACAAATAAAAGATGCAATTTATGAAAAAGGACATCTTTTGAGCAGCATATCCAATGCCAGAAGGTTTGATGAATTTAATAAAATATTTATGCATGGAAAAGCTCAACATAACTTTGAAAAGCTAGAAACTTTTGACTTGTTAAAACATTTAGTGAGTCATGTAGGACAGTCAAATAGCTATGGTTATCGATTGCAGATGTCAGCGCTTATTAATACTGATAATAGAATTTATGAGGGTAAATCAGTAACTCCTGGATTTCTTTTGGCAGCTATTTTGTGGCCAAAGTTGATTGAAATAGCAACTGTTGAAAATTTGATCAGTACAAGAAGATTTTTTCCTAACATGGATAAAATCTTAAGAGACCAGCAAATCTTAACTGCTGTGCCAAGGAGATTTTATACTTACATAAAAGATATTTGGTCATTGCAGTTGAGGCTTCAAAGCAGGATAAAAAATCAACCCTTTAAAGTACTACAACATCCTAGATTTAGAGCTGCATATGATTTGTTATTATTAAGAATTGAGGCTTCTAATTCAAAGAGTGATATTGGTGATTGGTGGACAAAATTTCAATCATGCAACCGACAAACTAAACTTGAGATGATTAAAAGGCATCGAGAGAACTCATCAAACTCTAAAAAATTTGGCTTATCTGGAGAGTTGGGATAATCTTTGTAAGATAATTTTTTTACATTGATGGATTTAGCAATTCAGGAAGCCCCCATACCAAAGTTCATAGCAGTTGAAGGGCCTATAGGTGTTGGAAAGACAACCCTTGCACATAAAATAGCGCAATCATTTAATTATGATGTATTTCTAGAAAAACCTGCAGAAAACCCTTTCTTAAACAGTTTTTATAAAAATCCTAGTCAGTCTGCCCTAGCTGCACAACTTTTCTTTTTATTTCAGCGGATGCAACAAATCGAGGATCTTAAACAGCAAAGTTTGTTTGAGCCTGTTCGAGTTGCTGATTTTCTAATAGAAAAAGATAGGCTTTTTGCTGAGGTCACTTTATCTGAGGAAGAACTAGCACTGTACGACAAAGTTTATGAGCACACCACAATTGACGCCCCATCTCCAGACTTGGTGATATACCTTCAGGCTCCTGTTGAGGTTTTACTCGATAGAATTAATAAAAGAGGGAATCCTAATGAGAGGTATTTAACTGGTGAGTACCTTGAAAGACTTAATGAAGCTTATTCAAAATTCTTTTTATACTATGAAAATGCCCCGCTCCTCATAGTAAATGCTGCAGACATTAATCTTGAGGAGGATGGTAAGGATTATGAGATGCTTTTAGAAACTATTACCACAAATCCAAAAGGTAAAAACTTTATAAATCCTCATCCAACAATCCTTTAATGACTGGTACAAAAGTCATTTCACCTGAAAGAGGTTTCACAAACCCACATTTAAGCACACTGGAAGAGTATAAAAGACTGTATGAACAGTCCATCGATGATCCTGTTGCTTTTTTTCAAAATGCCGCAAAAGAAAATTTAGTGTGGAGTAAGCCTTTTACAACTACTTTTAATAATCAATTCAAAAATGCGAAATGGTTTGAGGATGGTGAGTTAAACATTGCTTATAACTGCATTGATAGACATCTAGAGCATCATCAAGATAAAACTGCTTTTATTTGGGAAGGCGATGATCCTGCTGAGAGCAAGAATATTTCTTATCAAGAATTACATGACCAAGTATGTCGATTGGCTAATTTTTTGAAAGATCTTGGAGTAAATAAGGGCGATAGAGTCTGCATCTACTTACCCATGATTCCCGAAGCAGTATATTCAATGCTGGCTTGCGCTCGGATAGGCGCAGTTCATTCTGTGGTATTTGGAGGGTTCTCTGCTGAATCTCTTAAGGATAGGATTCTAGATGCTGACTGCTCATTAGTCATCACTGCTGACCAATCACTTAGAGGAGGAAAGAAAACTAATCTCAAAAAAAATGTTGATACTGCATTAGATTCTTGTCCTGGAGTTAAAAATTGTATTGTTGTTCAAAGGACAGGTGAAGGTATTGAAATGGTTGCAGGCAGGGATCATTACTACACAGAAAAGATTGCTCAATATGATCCGACTTGCGAATGTGTGGCAACTAATTCGGAGGATCCTCTTTTTATTCTCTATACATCTGGATCTACAGGGAAACCTAAAGGAGTCATGCACACTGTTGGAGGATATCTGCTGGGAGCACACCTGAGCTTTAAATTTATATTTGGTTATCAGCAGGATGATATCTATTGGTGTACCGCAGATGTTGGCTGGATAACTGGGCATACTTATATTGTTTATGGACCTCTAAGTAATTGTGCAACCAGTGTTATTTTCGAAGGCGTGCCTACTTATCCCTCATCCTCAAGATGCTGGGAGATATGTGATAAGCATCAGGTAAATATTTTTTATACTGCACCAACTGCTATTCGAGCATTAATGGCTCAAGGCAATAAACCTGTAAAGGACACATCTAGAAAATCTTTAAAATTGCTTGGTACTGTAGGTGAGCCCATCAATCCTGAAGCCTGGGATTGGTATTACAAAATTGTTGGAGAATCGCGTTGTCAAATTATTGATACCTGGTGGCAGACAGAGACTGGCTCTGTATTGATCTCACCCATTGCTGGAATTACACCTGTAAAACCAGGCTCAGCAACATTTCCTTTTTTTGGTGTTAAGCCAGGCTTAATGAATGATGAAGGTAATTTAATTGAGGGTGAGGGTTCAGGAAATCTTGTTATAGAAAATTCTTGGCCAAGCCAAATAAGAACGGTTTATGGGGATCACCAAAGAATGATTGATACGTATTTTTCTGAGTATGAGGATATTTACTTTACTGGAGATGGTGCAAAGAGGGATAAAGATGGTTATTACTGGATAACAGGAAGGGTGGATGATGTATTGAATGTTTCTGGTCATAGGCTTGGAACAGCAGAAATTGAAAGTGCCCTCGTGCTTCATCCGGTTGTTGCTGAGGCTGCAGTCGTTGGATTTGAGCACCCCATCAAAGGGCAAGGAATCTATGCATTTGTAACCCTGATGGTTGGGCAAAATTCAGACGACGATCTTGCTAATGAACTTTCAAAGTTTGTTGCCAATGAAATAAGTCCCATTGCTAAACCTGATCTAATTCAATGGTCACCCAGTTTGCCTAAAACGCGTTCAGGAAAAATAATGAGAAGGATTTTAAGAAAAATTGCAGCAGGTGAAATTCATGATCTGGGAGATACTTCTACCTTAGCTGAACCAGAGGTTGTTAAGAATTTAGTTGAGAATAAACTCTCTTTAAATCAAAACAGTGAATAAAGAAAAAACTCCTCCAAGCAGATAAAAGATTACAGAAAAATTTATCATTGAGTTTTGACCTAGTGCGTCAATTTCATTTCTCATTGAGTAAAATTTTTCAGCATTGAAAGCCAATATATAAAAACCCATGAAATGGATTGCCAGCAAAATAAAGAAAACCCAACTCATTGATTCCAGCAATGCAAACATACAAAGGACCAAGAAACTGAGTTCATAACCAACATAGAATTTATGATTTGCTTTATTAAAAAAGAATCCAACGAGATCAAATTTTCTATTATTAAGCCAAAGAAAAGTTAAGGCACTTACCAAGTAGAAGCAGCCTAAAATAAATCCAAACATGGCTAATTAAGTGACCAGATTTTTTTATCTTCACTCAAAATAGCTATGCCATCCTCTTCTAATTTTTCTAAATGTGCTGTGAGGCTCCACAGTGCAATTGGATGTAATTTTGGGTCAACGTCATCATAAACAAGGCTGACCAAATCATTGACATCACATGGAGATATTTTTTTTAGGCACTCATGAACCTTAGATTCTCTTTGAAGTCGATGATTGATAATCCAATCAACCACAGCGACTGGATCTTCAAGGTAATCTCCATGACCAGGCGCAATGTAATCAAATGCATAGTCTTTGAGAAGTTTTAATGAAGACAGGTATTGCTTCATGTTCCCATCAGGCGGGGCAATCACTACTGTTGAACCGTTCATAATATGATCACCAGTAATTAAAGTTGATGCATCATGAACTAAATAACAAAGATGATTTGATGCGTGGCCAGGGGTATGAATGACCTCAATTTTATATTCTTCGCAGTCAATCACATCGCCATGACCTAAGACTTTATCGGGGGCAAAGGTTTTGTCTTGATGTCCATCATCTTGCTCCACCATCAATCCATAGGAGGGAATATTTAAAATATCTTTTAATGGTCTCACTCCTGGTGAATGGTCCCTATGAGTATGGGTTACCAAAATCCTTGTTGCTTTTTCCCCTACTGCATTAGCAATTTCATTAATGTGTGTCTCAATGTTTGGGCCTGGATCAACAATAGTGATCTCTTCTTTACCTATCAGATAAGTATTTGTTCCGCCGCCTGTAAACATACTTGCATTGGGTGCTGTAATCTTTTGAATTAATTTACTATGCATCTTCATACCCTTGATCATCAGGCAATAAACCTATCCAGCCTCCATCTCTCTTGAAAAACTTTGGCAGAATGGATTGAATATTATCAACCTCATCTTTCAGGCCAGCGAAAGCATCAGCTACTGTTTTATAAGGTAGTAACAGTGAAAGGTTTTTGATAGTAGGCATGATCATATTAAAAGTGCCTTCGCTGTTTGCTTTAAGTGCATCACTGGGTGTAATCCATACGCTTTCGGTTAGCTCCCAGCCATCATGATCATTTTGTTGTGAATCATCTGTTTTTGTAAAAAAGAAACGGGTATCAAATCTTTTCTTCTCTACCTCAGGTGTTATCCAGTGTGAGATTGGAACGATATTAGTAAAATCAAAATGGATTTCGTTACTAAGACAAAAATCATAAAACGTTAATTTTTTATTATTGATCTGATCACGAAAGTTTTTTAGTGCCTTTGGGTCAAGGGATGCCGGCAATGATTTAGACATCAATATACCAACCTCTTCAAAACACTCTCTAACGACAGCAATCATATAAGCAAGGCCATCTTTTTCAACTTTTAACATTGATGAAGCTGATCGATCATCAAGATCATCGCTCATTTGATAAATTTCTGACAAATAATCCTCTGGATCAAGAGTGCCTCCAGGGAACACATGCAAATCACCAAATGCTGAGTTTGTGCTTCTTTTGACCATCAATACCTCAGGACCCTTTAATGAATCCCTTGCTAAGACTATAGTTGCCGCTGGTCTGATCAATTGCATAATTCGTTTAGTCAGCCATTATCTATTAGAATGCATCTAATGAAAATATCCGACTCGTTTAGGGAAGATATTGCAGATGCTCCGAACTGGTTTCATCAAGCAATTGAAGCAAAATTAGAACAAAAAAAATATGCTTTTAATGGTCATGAGGTTGCCTATCAGAAATGGGATATTGACGATGAAGAACATCTAACTGTTTTAATTCATGGGACCGGCGCACATAGTAAATGGTGGGATCCTATTGCACCATTGCTCGAATCTAAAGGCACGATTATTGCCCCAGAACTTCCGGGCATGGGAGATACCAGTCATTTTGATAAATATGACTTTGAGTTATTTAAAGATGCTGTTCTTAGCGTTATTGATAACGAAGGAATGTTAAAACGGAAAATTTTTTTAGTAGGTCATTCCCTTGGAGGGCATCTAGCTGCATACATTGCATCTGAAATGCCAGAACTTGTTAGTGGTTTAATCATCATCGACAGCCCAATAAGACCTCCTGACTATGATTACGATAAGCACATAAGTAGCGGCCCGTTAAGACCCATAAAATATTACTCATCTAAAAGAGAAATTCTTTCTCGTTTTAGGCTAATGCCGCCCCAAGAATGTAAAAATGATTGGTATTTAAGATTTATTGCTGAATTTTCAATCAAAGAAACAAGCGATGGATGGCGATGGAAATTTGATGACAGATTATTTAGATCATTAAAACGACTGGATGGATATGGATTTTCATTTTCCTGTCCTGCATTATTTATTTCTGGAAGCGAAAGCTTGCTTTTAGGATCAAAGATAATGAAATATATGCAAAGTGCTTTCAGCGAAATAATGGAATTTAAAGTTATAAAAGATGCGGCTCATCACGTATTGGTAGACAAGCCTCTTGAGCTTGCAGAATTGATCAATATGGAGCTAAAAAAATGGAATTAATTTTTGGTGTATTGCTAATTGCTCTTGGCGTTAGCCTTCCATTGTTTTATAAGTTTTGGCATAAGGCCGTTATTCGAACCCTTGCCTCAAATTATCTGAAGATGTTTGGTCTTTTTGGTGTCATTATTGGCGGGATTTTCTTATATTTTGGAATTCCTGAAAGTCCTATTTATTACCAACCATGGAATTACATCGTTATTTTAATTGGCATTTTGAGTATTTTCAGGGGCCTATTATTTTTATTTTTTAGTGATTGGGCCAAAACAATTGCATTAGATCATTTCAAAAAATTTATGATCTTTGGTACTCTTTTTCTCTTTGCAATAGGTACGGTTCTTCTTTTAGAAAGTGTAAGAGATAAAACCCCATTTGAGCCATTGGTTGGATGTGAAAGCAATGATGAGATTCAAGTTGTTTGCGGTTTTAAAAATCCTGAGGACCTTGTAATAATTCCAGATGGAAGTGGGCTCATTGTTTCCGAATACGGTGGACAAAAACCAATTCAAGAAGAAGGGGTAGGCAAAATTAGTTTGCTAAACCTTATAACCTTGAAGAAAGAAAAAATCGATGTTTTATATGGTAGCAATGAATGGGGGGATGGGAAGTGCTTACGTAAAGACTCAGATCTGATCGGGCCCCATGGCATTGACCTTGTTAAACGTAAAGATGGTCAATATCAGTTAGCGGTTGTTTCTCATCTGCCTGATGAGCGGATTGAGATGTATAAGCTTTTTAAACAAAATCAGACTTGGAAGCTTGAATGGAAGGGCTGTGTTTCAACAGAAAACAAATACTACTTGAATGATGTAAGTTTGACTGATTCAGGATCATTTTATGCAACGCATATGTTTCCTAGAAATTTTAGTATGGAGAAATGGATTCTCGCATATTATTTTAAGTTCAATACGGGTTTTGTAATTAAATGGGAAAAGGGAAATGGATTTACGGAGCTCAGATATACTTCAGGTGCTTACCCTAATGGCCTAAGCTATGATCCAGAAAAAAATTATTTGGCTGTAAATTATAATCTGGGTGATTCAACTTCATTATTTGACCTTGGAAGTAAACAGCATTTAGCTACTTATAAAACAAACTCTCCTGATAACATTATTCTTCAAGACAATGATTATTGGGTTGTCTCTCATGATTCAAATATTTATGACTATGCTCGATGCGGCCTTAACGAAAACTGTACCTTGCCATGGTCAATTTCAATCCTAAATAGGAATACGCTGAATCTAAAAAATAAAATCTCTTTTAAGAATACAAATATGGGTCCAGGGACAGTTGCGCTTATGGAAAATGGGAGAGTTTGGCTGGGTTCATTTAGGTCTAATCGCCTTGGCTATATAACTCAATAGTCTTGAAAAAACTCTATTTCCCATCTCAGATATATGATTTTGAAAAATCATTATTTGCATCAGGCATTGATGAATTAGGTCTAATGAAGGATGCTGCAAATGCTGCAGCACAATGGATAATCAGTAATCTCAAACACAAAATCTTCATTATTCTTGTTGGTCCTGGCAATAATGGTGGTGACGGGATTTATATAGGTAAATATTTAATTGATCATGGTTATAAAGTTTATTTTTTAAGAGTCCTACAAGAAAAAGCTAAATCCAACCTCACCATGAGTGCTGAAAAAGATATTGAAAATCACTTGATTGCATTGGTTGATCTGGATGATTTCAGTAAACAGGAAACTGTCATTGTGGACGCCATGCTTGGAATCGGTGGCAGAGAAACTATTTCGAATGAAATCAAATCAGTAAATAAAATAGCAAATACATTCGAACATAAGATTGCTATTGATGCCCCCACTGGCTTAAATGTATCAAGTGGTAATGCATCAAAAGAAACTTTTCTAGCAACAAATACACTGACTTTTTTTGGATATAAAATTGGGCAAATTCTTGATCCTGGAAAAAATTTCACTGGTAAAATGGAATTACTTAAATTAAATAAAAATATAGATGAAGAGATGACAGAAGCCGCCAATTTATTTTCATTTGAAGATGTGAAAGACCTTTTACCAAAACGAAAGTTAGATTCTCATAAAGGCATGTTTGGAAAGATAGCTATCTTAGGAGGCGATGCAGGGTATGAGGGTGCTGGAATACTTGCAAGTGCAGGAGCTCTGTCTGTTGGAGCTGGACTTGTGAGGCTTTTTAGTCAGGAGAATGCTATTACTCCTGCACTGTCATATCTTCCAGAACTTATGGTTTCTGGATCTGATAATCCACAAGATTTTAAAGACGACATTAAAAGTGCTGAAGTAATCGTTTGCGGTCCTGGATTTAAAGACAGCTATTGGTCAGAACAACTAATGTATATGGCAATTGAATCAGCAAAAGAAAACAATCAAACCTTGATCATGGATGCTGGGGCATTAAGGCTCTTATGCAATAAGCCATTTCAAGATACTGACCTTCCTTCTAAATTAATCCTGACACCACATCCAGGTGAAGCAGCAGCTCTGTTAAACTTGTCCACTGAAGAAATTCAAGAAAACAGACTCTCTGCATCAACCAATCTAGCAACAAAATTTAAGGCATCAATTGTTCTCAAAGGGTATCAGACCGTTATTTCAAGTAATGCTAATTATATTTGTAATGAGGGCTCTCCAGCCCTATCAATTCCAGGATCAGGAGACATTCTTGCGGGCATAATTGCAGGTCTAATTGGTAATAAGCTGGATTCATTAAGCGCAATTAAACTTGCTGTAGCTGTTCACGGAAGATCTGGCACCGAGTACTCAAAAAATTTTGGCGATAGAGGGTTAGATGCTAAAACACTCATCGGGCTGATAAAAAAGTATATTAATTAGTTTTCCTATGAATATTTTGCTTGAGGATGAATCTGCTTCAATTGAACTTGGACGATTATTGTCAGATGCATTGCGATCCGTTGATGAAGAAAAATTTGAAATCCATTTAGAAGGTAACCTTGGAGCGGGTAAAACAACCATTGCACGCTCTTTGATAAATGGTCTTGGCTGGCAGGGTAAAGTTAAAAGTCCAACCTACACAATTTATGAAGAATACCAAGTTAAAGATTTTCTTTGTAAACATATTGACCTATACAGAATTGATAATCAGGAAGATGTAGATATGTTAGATCTTGAAATGGTTTCTGAAAAAAAATTATTAATCTTGATTGAGTGGCCGGAGAAATTACCCAACAAAAGAAAATTTGATTTAAAAATTTCTATTGTGCATAAAAATGAATCTCGATTAGTTAAACTTTCAGGTACAGCTAGTAAAATAATAAAAACTGTTGAATCTAAGCATGCATAGAGTTATCTTTTTAATTGTATTTTTTTTGTGTCTATTTACACCCCTTGGCGCAAACTCACTAAATTTTGAAAACATAAAAAAACTATCCAATGGTGATATAAGAATTTCGTTCAAGCTTCAAAAAGTTGCCTTAATTAATGCCTATGCTCTAGATGACCCATCAAGAATTGTTATTGATGTTCGAGATACCAAGGTAAGTCCATTTTCAGAAGAAAATAATCTTGGGCCATTAAAGCTTGTAAGAGCATCGGATCAAAATAACCTTTCTCGGATTGTAATTGATCTTAAAGAGTCTGTTTATTGGAAAAAGCCATGGCAGATTAAATCTAAAGACCACGTAAAATTAATACTGGAAATCAAGCAATCGCAAAAAGTCAAAAAAAATACGCGCGATATTTTAATTGCAATTGATGCTGGCCATGGAGGAAAGGATCCTGGATCGGTTGGAACCAACATTCTTGAAAAAGACGTAACTTTGATGATTGCCAAAGAGCTTGAGAGAACTCTTAGGGATACTCAAGGTTATAAGCCGATCATGATTAGATCTACAGATGAATTTGTAAATTTAGATGATCGCTATCAAAAAGCAAGAGAATTAGGAGCAGATCTTTTTGTTTCTATTCATGCTGATGGCTTTCGACTCTCAAGAGTTAAGGGGGCATCAGTGTATGTGTGGTCTGAAGAAGCCTCATCGATTACAGCAGAGAATTTGTCAAAAGCTAAGCTTGCTGCAGATAGCTCAATAAAGTCAAAGGTTGGAAGGCTTGATTTCCAAGACTTTGATGAGGATGCTGCCAGAGCAATATACCAGCTAGCTTATGAGGCTAAAATTGAAAATAGTATAATTCTTGGTAAAAAGATATTAGAGCAATTAAAAAGAGATCCTTTCACACACATGCATAAACCAAATGTTGAATTTGCTGACTTTAGAGTTTTAAAATCAATAGATATCCCATCTGTTTTAGTTGAGTCTGGGTTCATAACTAATCCTGACGATTCCAGGAGATTATCAAAAAAACCTGGCAGAAGAATGATTGCAAGAAGTATATTTCTTGGGATTCATGAATATTTCAAAGTTAAGCCAAAACCTAATACCATTATGGATCCCTTACCCGAATTCTTGACATATACCATCCAAAAAGGAGATGTTATTTCTGAAATTGCAATTCGTTTTGGGGTAACCGTCAACGAAGTGATTAAGTGGAATGAATTAGATCCATCTAGTATATTTCCGGGTCAAAAAATTAAAATCTATATCTGATGAAGTGGACAAATAACAAAACAATTTTGATTACGGGTGCTACGAACGGTATTGGCAAAGCTGCCGCAGTAAAGTTTGCTGAATCAGCAAAATCAATTGCTTTTACCTATCGCAATGAAGAGCTGGCTGAAGATTTAAAAAATGAAATGCAAAAAATTAATCCAAATCTTTCAATCAATAGTTTCTTTTGTGATTTTTCTGTTCAAGACTCTATTCGAGAATGTGCTGATAAAATTAAAAATGACCTTAAAGCAATAGATTTGCTTATCAATAATGCAGGAGTGGTAAATACTGAATACAGTGAAACCATTGATGGAATTGAAAATACATTTGCAGTCAATCATTTGGGATACTTTCTTTTTACAAACCTATTGCTAGATCTTGTTAAAAAGGAAAGTGAATCAAGAATCATCAATGTTTCTTCAGCAGCACATCATTTTGTAAAAGGAATGCAGTGGGATGACATAAATTATAAAGATGACTTTAAAATGGGGCTAAAAGCTTATGGTCAATCAAAACTTGGGAACATTCTTTTTACAAAACAATTAGCGAAAAAACTTCAAAAAGATGGCGTTACTGTCAATGCAATTCATCCGGGCGGAGTTAATACCTCATTGGGCAATCAAAATAATTCACTCTTAGGAAGAGTATTGAAAATGATTTTAAAGCCATTTTTTAGATCACCTCTCAAAGGTGCAAATACAATAATTTATCTGGCTGAGATAGATGGTCTCAGCATTACTGGAGCTTACTGGGTGGATGGAAGAGTTGCCAAAACATCACACTACTCAAAAAATGAAGCGGAAGCAGAAAAATTGTGGAGGCTATCTGAAAAACTTGTTAATCAAGAATTTGATATCTAACTAAAAGTTCAACGGGTCAATTTCCACTTTCCATCTCACGCTACTTGATTTTGCTAATTGGCCAATTCTTTTTTCCAATTGATTTAAAGCATTATGGAGTACCGTTCTTTTGTTAGCTTGCAAAAGAACATAATGAAAATATCGTCCTCTGACTTTAAATATCGATGCAGGCATCGGTCCATAAAAATCACATCCTGGTAATTCAAAATTTTTTAAAATAGCTTCTAAAAAGTTAATATTTTTTTGAATCACTGTTGATGAAGATTTTAAAAGAGCTTGATAAGCGTAAGGCGGTTGGCTCTGCTTTTTTCTTTCTGTTAATAGATCCATAGCAAATGGCATATATGTTCCCGATTTAAGTTTCTTTAAGAAGGGGTGATCAGGATACCTAGTCTGAACTAGGACTACTGCTTCGGTATCTAGCCTCCCTGCTCTTCCACTAACTTGAATTAATTGCTGACCAAGATCTTCTAATGCTGATGGATTAATACTGGTTAACCCTGAGTCAATATTCATGACGATTACTGTTTTTAATTTCTTAAAATCGTGTCCTTTGATGAGCATTTGAGTGCCAACAATTACACCCTGATTGGCATCATTAATGTTTTTTAATAGCTCAGTTAAAGCACCCTTTTTTTTAGTTGTATCACTATCAAATCTATAAACCTCGCCCCTATCAATCGGGGTATTGTCTTGTAAGTATTTCGATATACTCTCAGTGGCATAGCCTACTCCTCCAAGCTCAATATTCCTGCAATCCGGGCATTGCTCAGGTATTCCATATGCAGAATCACATCTATGGCATATCAATCGATTTTTTTCATGATGGAATACCATGTTGGTTTCACAATTATTACATCTCGCAACCCAGTCACATTCACTGCATCGATATTCTGGTGCAAATCCTCGCCGATTAATAAATACCATGCTCAGTACTTGGCTCGCATAATCATCTAAGATGGCTTTTTGGCCAATCTCAGAAATCCCGCCCTTTAAATTATTTGCATTGATGTCTACCAAAGTTAATTTAGGTAGCGATGATTGATTAAACCTTTCAAGTAACTCTATTTTTTTAAATTTCTTATCTTCAACCTGGCGCAATATATTCAAAGATGGGGTAGCAGAACCTAAAATTATTGGTATCTTTAGGTCGCTAGCTCTTTTGATTGCTACATCACGAGCTGAATAACTAAGGCCCTCAACTTGTTTATAAGAATGATCATGCTCTTCATCAACAATAATTAAACCAAGGTTTTTTAGTGGTATTAAAACAGAAGATCGAGTTCCAATAATAATTTTTCTATTACCATTTCTAGCATCCCTCCAAACCTTCCATCTATTTAAGTTAGTAATTCCAGAATGGTAGTAAGCTACCAACTCTCCAAAAATTTTCTTTAACCTCTTTACCATTTGCGGAGCTAGAGAAATTTCAGGAATTAGTATTAATGCAGATTGATTGGTCTTAAGTTGTTCTTGAATTAATTTAATGTAGATCTCAGTTTTGCCAGAACCCGTCACACCATAAAGAAGACATGGATCAAAACCTTTTAATTGTTTTAAAGCTGAAAATACTTTTTCTTGATGTGAGGTTAAATCTAAATTAAAGTCCGGCACTGCCTCACTCACTAAATCATTGTTTTTGAGTTCAACTGCATTAGCTTTTCTTAAATAGGGGGGCATAAAGTTATCGATGACTTGCCCAATCGGAAAGTGATAATAGTCTGATATCCAATGCAGCAGTGCCAATTCATTGGTATTGAAAATTTCAAAGCCATCAAAAACCTTTTTTATTTTCAAGGTCTTAAATGCAGGCTTATCAACTTTTTTTATTACAACACCAATTCTTTCTCTGTTGGAGAAATCAACCAGTACTCTAAATCCAATTTCCAACCTAATATCTGACGAATAAGTAAATGTTCCTTGAACAGCGAGCGGTAAAGAGATGTTATAAAAAAATTTACTCATTTATCTTTGTAAAGCCATCAGGTTTTGATATAGTGCTCATCCTTAGAAACTAATTTTATTATGAAAGCAGATATACATCCTGAATACAGAGAAGTTTTATTCCATGATTCTGGTGCTGATAAGTACTTTCTCATACCTTCAACATTAGAAACTAGTGAAACAAGGGATTATGAAGGCAAAACTTATCCGTATTATCCTCTTGATATTTCATCTGCATCTCATCCTTTTTACACAGGCACTCAAAGGATTGTTGATACCGGCGGTCGTGTTCAAAGATTTGAAAAAAGGTTTGGAAAGAAATAAATTTTCTAACCAACTCCTGAGCTACCAAATCCCTTTACTCCTCTTTTTGATTCTTTAAATACATCAACTATGTTGAATTGTGCTTGGATTACAGGAACTATCAGCATTTGGGCTATCCTATCTCCAGAGTTAATCTCAAAGTCTTTATCAGATCTATTCCATGCAGGCACCTTGAGTTCACCTTGATAATCAGAATCAATCAAGCCCACTAGGTTTCCTAAAACAAGTCCATGCTTGAAACCTAACCCTGATCTAGGTATCACGATCGCTGCCAAGCTTGGATCGTTAATATGCATTGCAAATCCTAAGGGAATTAAAAAAGTCTCATTAGATTTTATTTTAATTGGTTCATTGAGGCACGCTCTTAGATCCATGCCTGCTGATCCTTCAGTAGCATATTCAGGTAATCCAATTTCGTTTCCAAGTCTGGAGTCAATAATTTTTATTTCAATTTCCATAATTATTTTTTTGGTTTTCTAAAATTAATCAGTTTATTTTGATATTTCCTTAGTTTATCCCATGAATCCACAATTTTTATTTGTGCCAGCGTACAAGTAGGAAATTTATCTATCGTCTGATCTACTAACAGTTCAGTCATAAAGTGCATAGAGGGATTATGACCAAGAATCATTACAGACGCAGTTTCTAAATTGATTTGAGAAAGAATCTCTATGAGATTTCCAACGCTTGAGTGATAAATACTATCAATAAATTTATGATCTAATGCAAAGTTAGAAATGCTTTGGATAATATCAAACGTTTCTTTTGTTCGAGCGCTTGGGCTACATAGTACATGATCTATTTTGAGCTTTTTTTCAAAAAATAATTCTCCAAGATCCGCAGCGTTTCTTCTGCCACGATTATTTAATGGTCTATCAAAATCACTAAGATGATTACTTGCCCAAGATGACTTAGCATGACGTAATAAAAATAATTGATTCACTTAGTTATTCTATCTTGCTTATAACCCCTTCGTACTTTAAAATCGCTTGCCTATGAGTAAAGTATGTCAAGTAACAGGCAAAATGCCTCAGTCTGGAAATCATGTTTCACACGCTAATAATCGCGTGAAAAGAAAGTTTATGCCTAATTTACATACCCACAGATTCTGGGTTGAATCTGAAAATAGATTTGTTTCCTTAAAAGTCTCTGCTAAGGGTATGAGGATTATTGATAAGAAAGGTATCAGTGCTGTTCTTAAAGATATCCGAGCCAGAGGCGAAAAGGTTTAATTAATAAACTACTGCTTCATTAAAATCTTTAGGGCCTCCGAGCATCTCTCTGTCACTTCTCGGTTGAGTTCCATCTGGATTTGTAATTCCTAGCTCTTTACCAACTTCTGCTGCAATAAGTGTTTTGCCACTAAGCTGTATTTTATTTTCCTGATCGTAAAACGCTCTAATGACTTTTCCTGCAAAAGCTTGGGAAGCGGCTCCTTTTAGAAATTCAGCATATTGTTCATCCATATTTTTACTAACTTTTTCAGTTTTTTCATCCAGAACAATACCTGACCAAAGTGAAATGGAACATACATCATGATCTTTAAAATCATAAGCCATATCAAAAGCCATTTTGTCTATTCCTGCTTTTTGAGCTCCATAAATTGGGCCATGCATATAACAACTTGAGCCATGTGAAGAAATCTGAACAACCAGTGATTTGGGTGTTTTTATCAACATTGATGCTAGCGCATGACTGAGAAAATAGTTTGACTTTAATCCAACTTCAATAACAGACCATAAATCTGTTGATTTTTTCCAAAAGGGTTTGGGTAAAACCAGGTCGTCATGTATTTGGCATGCAGCATGGATAAGCATATCGAGTCTGCCATATTTATCTTCAATAATGGATTGAATGTTTTGAATGTCATTTTTTAGATTTAAGTCTGCTGGCAAAACATCACACCCTATACCTTGTTTTTCAATATTTGAGGCCGTATCAATCAAACTTGAATTTATCTCAAAACCAAATTGGCTTACTGTGGTGCCGGAATCCACAGAACGTCCAACACAAATAATTGTGTCACCGGGTTTGCCAACACTTTCAGCAATTCCTTTGCCCACTCCCCTGCTTGCTCCGGTAATCAGAATAACTTTTCCTTTATCTGTCATGATGTTTCCCACCTATGCTATAAAATATATTTATGATATATCTTGCATCAAAATCTCCACGAAGGGCAGAATTACTAAAAAAAATCAATGTAGAGTTTTTGTTACTTGAAGCAGAAATTGAAGAGAATCTCGTCTTAGAAGGTAGCCCAGCATTTAATGCAGAGAAACTTGCAAAAGAGAAGTGTTCTCAAGGGATAAAAAATGCAATTGCTACCAATCTTGAGAATTACCCTGTATTAGCAGCGGATACCATTGTTGTCATGGGCAATAAGATATATGGCAAGCCTAAGTCATCAGATCATGCTTTTACAATGCTATCAGAACTTTCCGGACAAGTTCATGAAGTCATAACCGGTGTTTCAGTTGGTGCTTGGGATTCTGAAAAAGCAGATATAGCAACAATATCTGTATCTACATTCGTAGAATTTGGAGATATTTCAGCCATTGAGCTTAAAGAATACAGTGAAACTGATGAACCCCTTGATAAGGCTGGAGCGTATGCAATTCAAGGTTATGCAGAAAAGTTTATAAAAGGAATAAAAGGTAGTTATTCGAATGTTGTTGGCTTACCGCTATTTGAAGCACTGAAACTTCTAAAACAGTTTCAATTATAGTCCGCTTTCCTCGCTGCTAAGACAGCCTGTCTTTGCAATACCCCTAATTGATGAACCGGCATAGTATCTTCTTTGAAGTTACCCCATGATTTTAATATTGGGTGAAGTTCTTGATCTTGAAGGACGGGATATTCAAGGTTTACGAAAGCATAATCTTTTTGCGCTTCTTTTCCTGACAACCATTCAAGCAATTTCACAGCTTCAGCTTTATTATTCGAAGTTTTTACCACACCGCCGCCTGAAATATTTACATGCACTCCAAATGATTCTTGATCAGGCCAGATAATTGAAAGATTGTTTCCAATTTGTTGGTCTATTAATCTGCCCAAATAATACGAATTAACTATAGTTGCGTCACATTGACCTGATTGAACTGCCTTAAGTGCTAGGGTATCACTTGAAAATACCTTAGTGGCTAGATTGTTACTCCATCCAGATAAAATTTTGTGCGTTTCTTCTTCACTGAGCCTAAAGAGCATGCTTGCAATTAGGGATTGATTGTAAACTTTTGCTGAAGTTCTAAGGCAGAGCCTATTTTTCCATTCTTTTTCAGCTAACTCATGATAGCTTTTTGGGGGTGCTTGATTGCCTTTATCATTCACTACAATTGCTCTTATGCGTTTTGACAGTCCAAACCACTTTCCTTCGGGATCTCTAAAGTTCTTAGGAATGTTATTAGTTAGAATGCTGGAAGAAATTGGTTCGAAAATATTTGCTTGGCTGGCTTGCCACAAAACTCCTGCATCAACAGTGATGAATAGGTCGGCTGGAGAATTAATACCCTCCACTTCAATTCTCTCAAGAAGTTGCTGAGCATTTCCTGATAATAATACGATATCAATACCGGTCGCTTCTGCATATTTATCCAAAATAGGTTCTATTAATTGAGGCTGACGAGATGTATATACAGTGAGTGTATCTTGCTTAACACTTTGATCGCAGGCTGTTAAGAATAAAGAAAAAGCTAATATTTGAAAAAGTTTGGTGGGGTTCATTGTTTAAAAAGTATTGATGAGAATGATAATCATTCTCATTTTAAGGTGCAAGCTTTGGAATGCTTAAAATCTTATCTCTCCTATTGCATTTTTTATAAAAAATTTTTTCAATTGCGGAATATTATCTACCAAGCTAAGACCCCTATTTCTAACAAATCTTAAATAAAGATTGTCTGCTTTGAATAAACCGTTGAGAAGATTAATGCCGGACAACATAGACTTATTGATTGTTCTTCTTCTGATTTCATATCTTTTAAGAACAGAGATATCTCCAAACGAAAGATTTGCGTTTCTAGCTCTGATAAGTTCTTCTAAAAGAACACTGGCATCTGCAATACCTAGATTGAGTCCTTGCCCTGCAAGGGGATGAATTGAATGTGCAGCATCAGCTAAGATACATTGCCCAGGCTTAACATAATCTTTTGTGTGATGATGCGACAAGGGGAATGAAACAATTTCACTTTCAAGGTCTAACTTAAGATTAAATTTCTTGGAGATCTTTGAGAGACTCCTCTTAACTGATTCTTTATCAGATGACGCATGGGCTTTTGGGATCGACCAAACAACAGTAAATAAATTATTTTTATTAGTTGGCATAATCGCAAAAATTTCATTTTTATAAAAGTATTGCTTTGCCGAGTTATCATTTAGGTCGTTGCTAGAGACCAAAAATGTATGACCGATTTGCTCATAACTCTGAGCCTCTTTCACACCGAGCATGTTTTGCTGATTTGAATCACAGTAAATAACTAGATCAGTTGATTTTTTATTTTCTTCAAAATCATTCTTTGAGGAAAAATCAAAATCATGTCTGGCCAAAGCATTATTTAGTTCATCGTAAAAAACTACCTTTGCAAGGTAATCTTCGCTAATGTCATCACTTGAAAAAGAAATCCGGCCACTGCCCTCTGCATCATAAACATGAATATCTTGAACCTCAGCATTTGAAATTCCTAAATCCAAGCTCTTCAAAAAATCTATCGATGCAGGATTGAGAGTGATTGTTCTAATATTTTGGTAATGCTTAGAATCCCCCTCAAGGATCTTTGATGAGATGCCTGATTGTTCTAATTTGATTGATAGTATTTTTGCAACTAGGCCATTGCCTGCAATTAAAATACTCATTTAATTTATGAAGACATCAAGGCTTCAATTTCTTTTGGATCAACTGGAGCACTTTGTGTAAGGTTTTCATTGCCTTCATCAGTAACAAGAATATTGTCTTCGATTCGAACCCCGATCCCCTTCCATTTTTCGTTAACAGAGCTTTTACTAGAAATATAAATTCCCGGCTCAATAGTTTGCACCATTCCCACCTCGTAATTGGTGAAGCTGTTGCCATCTGAATAAGCTCCTACATCATGCGTATCTAGGCCGATCCAGTGGCCAACTTTGTGCATGTAAAAGTTTTTGTGAGCACCCATTTCCAATAAATCTTCGGTCTTTCCATTAAGTATACCTAGATCAACCAATCCCTCAGTAATAACCTGTTCAGAAATTTCTTGAGGCTGCATAATATGATTGCCTGTTTTGACTGCATCAATGGCTTGTTTGTGAGCCTCCAAAACAACCTTATAAACTGCAAGCTGCTCATCATTAAATTTTCCATTCACAGGATATGTTCTTGTAATGTCTGACGCATAACACTCATATTCTCCACCTGCATCGACTAAAACAAGATCGCCGTCATTTAAGGTTTGATCATTCTCAACATAATGCAAAATGCAAGCATGTTCACCACCTGCAACAATCGGTGTATAGGCAGGAAACCTTGAACCTTGCTCAGCAAATTTATATAAATAAAATGCTTCAAGACTTTGCTCATTCATATTGGGAGCAACAAATTGCATGGCTGCTTTATGCGCTTGAGCGGAAATCTCACAACCCTTTTTCATTAATTGAATTTCTTCTTCTGATTTAACTCGCCTTAACGAGGATAAAAATGGTCCAGCATCAAGGTGCTCAATGGCAGCAGTATGGCGATCTTTCAATCTTGCCTGCTTAACCCAACCTCCAACCCTCTTAGAAAAATCTTCTTTGTAACCAATTAATGAAAAAACCTTATTACATCCTGCCAATAAATCTGGAATGGTTTGATCTGCCTCATGATTGTTGTATCCTTTAGAAAATCCATAGTCATCTACCGCGCCTTTAGATCCAGCACGATACCCGTCCCAAAGTTCTGAATGTTCATCTTTGGGAGGGACAAACATATAAGAGCTTAACTTTTCCTCGCTGTCAGTTTTAATAACTATTATGGAATCAGATTCATTAAATCCAGATAGATACCAAAAATAGCTGTCCTGTCTAAAAGAGTAAGTATGATGAATGTTCCGTGAAACATGGTCATTACTTGCAATCAGCAGGCATGCATTCGGACCCATTGCATTGCCAACTGCCTTTCTTCTCTCTGCAAACATAGTATCCATAAAAGCATTTTACTCTTTTTTTCTATCAAACTTCCCTAAATTACATCTAAGATTTAAACTGATATTTAATGGAATCAAAAGAAACAGGGCTCTCTAACCTAATTAAAAAAGTAAATGACTTGCTCAATAGGTTCAATGAGCAAAAAGGAATCATTGATCACTACATCAAGCAAGAAAGAGTTTGGAAGGAAAGTAAAATCTTACAGGCACAAGAAATTGAGTCTTTGAAAAGAGACTTAACTAAACTTCAATCAAAATCTGAACATGAGTGATAAAGAGATTCTATCAATACGCGTGATGGGAAGAGATATTTCAATTGCTTGCCCTCCCGAGGATAAGCCACTCCTATTAGAGGCCTCAACAATTCTAAACAAAGAAATTGAACAGATACCTGATAAAGGAAACGCGCTAATTTTAGCTGCACTTAATCTTGCATTTCAGTCGCTTAAAGGTACGCAAGTAAGTGATGATGATTCAAATAAAATAAATCAAGTAATCTCATCCATTGATGATGCACTGAATTAATCTTGCTTGAAAAAAATCCTGCATGTTGAAATCAATTTTTAAGATGTATAATTTAAGTACTGGTTCATTTGCCAATACATTCGATATCTTTGAACCGATACTTAAATGATAGGCAATATTCCACTGTCGATGTTGTGCAATACCTTAGGGAAGCCTGATTCGATAAGAGCTTTGCCACCTGGACTTTCGGTTCAGGAAAAAATGTATAGCGGTGAATTGGTTTTTAGCCTCCGTAATCGTGAAATCTGATTTAAGAAAATCACTACTTAATCGGAGGCTACATCTTTCTCAAGATGAATACTTCGATCGATCAAATAAAATACAAATAAATATTGTTGAATCTGAAATTTTTCAGGAAGCAAACCTGATTGCCTGCTATTTGCCTATAAAAAATGAGGTGGAAACAAGTTATATTATTAAGAGTTGTTTTGATTTAAAAAAATTAATTGTTCTTCCAAAAATTATTTCTAACAGCATGGTTTTTACCCTACACAAAGTTGATGATACTTTTGTTGTAAACAAATTCGGCATTAAGGAAACTAATAATGAAGAGATTTCACTTAATGACATTGAGTTATTTATATGTCCTTGTCTAGCGTACAACAAGTCAGGTAATAGATTGGGTTATGGAGGCGGCTATTTTGATAAGGCCCTGTCCTCAAGTGGTGCCAAAAAAATAGGAATTGCTTTCGAATTACAAAATCTATCATTTGATAGTGAGCCTCACGATGTTCCAATGGACTACATTTGTAATGAGAATGGATTATTTGCCTGCTGATAAATCGCCTTTTTTAACGAGATTTACGATACTTTCGGCAAGAATCTTAGGATTTTCCATTGCAGCAAAATGCCCTCCTGGATGAGTGTCCCAGTGCTTTATGTTATATATTTTCTCAGCCCAAGCCTTGGGAGGTTTTGCGATCTCATGATCAAAAACTGCACAGCCTGTAGGTTGATCTACATAATCAAAAGAAAAACCTGTTTGACCATTCTCATAATAAAGCCTCATTGAGGAAGAAATAGTTTCTGTATACCAATAAAGTGAAACAATACTGAGTACATGATCAAGAGGAATAACTAATTGATCAGAATTATCATCGGTCCATGCATGAAACTTTTCGATAATCCATGCAGCCAAACCTACAGGAGAATCATTTAAACCATAGGCAACGGTTTGAGGTTTTGTACTTTGAATGGCAAAGTAACCGAACCCCTTCTCTTGATACTTCTCAAAGTTTTTCATGCCTTCAATCTCATCCTCAGTAACTCCTTGCATAGGATCATCACTGTCAGGTGGCCAGGCAAGAACTAAATTTAAATGCAATGCTTCGCAGTTATCCTTGAACTGATCCGCTGTCCACTTGCTCACTGTTGCACCCCAGTCACCACCTTGAGCTATATATTTTTTATATCCGAGAACAAGCATAAGTTCATGGTTAATCTTTGCAATTTCCTGAGAGTTCATTCCAAAATCATTTGGCTTGGAAGAAAATCCATAACCAGGCATTGAAGGGCATACAACATCAAAAGAAACCCCATCAATTCCCTCATTAAGGATCGGTATGATCGATAAAAACTCCTGCACACTCCCTGGCCAACCATGCGTCATCACTAGCGGGTATGCATTTTCATGTTTTGATTTACTATGAAGAAAGTGAATATCTAACCCCGAACTTGAACGGAACATATAGCTACCAGTATTATTGATTAAGGCTTCATGATCTCGCCAACTAAAATCATTAACCCACACATATGCAGCCTTTTTCAAATAATCTAGGCTTGTTCCAAGAGACCACTTATTATCATTTAATTCATCTGGCCACCGAGTTAGCTCTATTTTTTCATGCAGTAAGTCAATTTTTGATTGCGGAACATCAACTTTAAATTCTTTTATATTTTTCATTTCAAAAAATTTATGTAGCCAACGTTTTCAGACTCTTCGACAAACTCATAATCAAGTGACTGAAGATGCTTGATTAAAGATTTTTGTTTACCCGTTTCCTCCTGGATACCAATTAAAACATTTGCAAATGCAGCTCCAAGATTTCGGTAATGAAAAAGTGAAATATTTCTTTCCGATCCAAAGGCTTTAAGAAAATCCAATAAAGCACCTGGTTTCACAGGAAACTTACATCTAAACAGCCTTTCATTCAAATTATTAGCTTTAATTAAGTGACCTCCTATCATATGGCGTAAATGATCATTAGAAATAACGCTGCGAGTTAAGTCGGAATACAAGAAGCGACTTTTCTTTAACTTTGCTCTCAATGTTTTAAAGGCATTATCATTTTTTAAACGAATGCCAACCAATACATGTGCCTCCACCTGATCAGAAAAACGATAATTAAATTCGGTAATTTGTGACTTTCCAAAGATTCTGCATAACTTAAGGAAGCTCCCAGGTTTTTCAGGGATCTTTATACTCAATAGTTTCTCACGATCTTCACCAACTTCAGATCTCTCAACTATATAGCTAAGTCTTTCAAAATTTATATTTGCGCCACTACTAATTGCAATTAATTTCTTATTATTAATTTTTTTACAGTACTTTTTTAAACCAGCAAGAGCCAATGCCCCTGCCGGCTCAGATAAAACTCTAGTGTCTTCAAATATATCTTTTACGGCAGCACAAACCTCATCAACTGACACTGTAATAACACCATCAACACACTCTTTAATTACTTCAAAAGTATGTTTACCAATTTGTTCAACAGCTACGCCGTCTGCAAACAGTCCAACTTCTCTTAGTTTTACACGCTTATTAAATTTAACTGCTTCCATAAGACATGCTGAATCTTCAACCTCTACTCCATAGACTTTAGTTTTTGGTGAATGTTGAGCAATCCAAGCTGATACGCCTGCTAATAAACCTCCTCCCCCAACAGGAACAAATACTGCATCAAAAGGTTCTTTCTCGGATTCAATCTCTTTACCAATAGTACCCTGACCTGCAATGGTTAGTGGGTCATCAAAGGCAGGAATTAGCTCCATTCCTTTATCCTTGGCAATCTGAGATGCCTTTTTATATGCCTGATTATAATTATCACCATGCAAAAGGATTTTTGAACCAAATGATTGTACGGATTGGATTTTAATTTCAGGAGTTGTTTCAGGCATAACAATTAAACATGGGATCCTTAGCTTTTGTGATGCATTTGCAACACCCTGAGCATGATTTCCCGCAGATGCAGCTATAACTCCTAGTTTTTTTTGTGATGCAGACAATTGTGAAATCTTATTGTAAGCACCTCTATTTTTAAAAGAAAAAACTGGTTGCAAGTCCTCTCTTTTTAAAAAAACATCATTAGCTAATTTCTTAGAAATATTTTTAGCAAAAGTAATCGGGGTCTTAATAGCAGTATCATAAACAGTGGCCTGATTAATTAAATCAATGTACTTCTTGGATTGCTTGAATGTTCCCGTTTTTTTTATTTTTAAACGCATAGTAAAAGCTAATATTTTGTTTATTATACAAGTATGAGTGACGCAAAGGTGCAGGTTGCTAAAAAGGCGTTTGAGGAAATGGCTCCTCAAATAAATAAAGAATCTATATTAGGAATTGGAACCGGATCCACAGTCAATTGCTTCATTGAGACCTTAAAACAAAGCAATATTCAGTTTAAAGGTGCCGTATCTAGCTCTGAGGCCTCTACCCTACTTCTTCAAGAGTTTGATGTGGAGATTTTTAGTCTTAATGATGTAAATGAAATTCAGTTTTATATCGATGGAGCTGATGAAGTTGACCCATCACATAACTTAATTAAGGGTGGCGGCGGAGCTCACACCAGAGAAAAATTGGTTGCCTCGGCTTCGAATCAGTTTATTTGTATTGTAGATCAATCAAAGCATGTTGAATTTCTAGGAGACTTTGGTGTTCCTGTTGAAGTTTTAATCGAAAGTAGAAGTTTTGTTTCAAGAGAAATTGTAAAACTAGGAGGAGTTCCAACTTATAGGAGCGGTGTCATTACAGATCAAAACAACCATATCATTGACGTTTCAAAGCTTGATTTATCAAATCCAAAAGATATGGAAATTCAAATAAATTCAATACCAGGTGTTGTTGAAAATGGGATATTTGCTATCAGAAAACCAAACAAGGTTTTAACTGCTTAACTATTAAGGTCAGTTGTTATTTTATAGGTTAGTTCTTCGGAACTTGGTTTAACTTTTGATCGAAAACCCTCTACAGTCAAACCATCTTTTGAAATTAAGTATTTATTAAAATTCCAATTGGGTTCCATGCCAGAAGCTTCAGCAAGTTTCTTAAAGAATGGTAGTGCTTTGGAGCCCTTCACTTTACTGGTCGTTAGCATAGGGAATGTTACGCCGTATTCAGTTGAGCAAAACTCAGAGACCTTGGAATCATCTCTAAATTCTTGATAGAAATCTCTTGATGGGACACCTAAAACGATGAAACCCTTTTCTGAGTATGTTTCATATAGTCTTTGTAACTCGGTATATTGATTTGTATATCCACATCTACTCGCAACGTTTACAACAAGAATTGATTTTCCGGTTAACTCACAGAGATTTAGCTTTTCATCAGAATCAAGTAGCCTGATTTCATGATCTAACAATTCTGAGCAGGCACTCACAAATTGGGTGATCCCAAAAAAGCAAAGTGATATTAGTAAAGCTAGTACTAAGCGCATAGGGAAATACTATACTACAGGTGCAACAGCATAAATACTTGAAAGAAATAGAGTTACTAAAGTAAGTACCTCTACAGATTCAATGATTTTTTTCTTATGTCTATTGCTCATATTTTTTAAAAAGGAGGGCATTGAGCCCTCCATTATTTCCAGAGAATGTCAGCAATACATAGGGGGAGAGGAGTGCTGACAAGTATTATTATATGTATTTATATTTAAATATCAATACTATTTATAAATAATTTTTATTAATTTTAAGATATAAACTTTGTGAATTAATCAGCTATATAAGATATGTATAGCGTATTTTCAGTATATTTAACAAAATAATGCCTATATAATTTCATCTCTATTCAGAGAATTTACAGAAAATAAGAGGTATTTAATGAAAGGTACAGTTAATTACGAATTACGAGGTGATATTGCAGTCCTTGAGGTTGATAATCCACCTGTAAACCCTTTAAGCAGCGGTGTTAGAGTTGGTCTTTGTGATCAATTTGATAAAGCTAATAGTGATGAAAATGTTAGAGGTATTGTCTTAAAAGGAGCAGGAAATGCATTCATAGCAGGTGCCGATATATCTGAATTTGGTCAAAAAATGGAAGGTCCGGACCTCCATACTGCACTAAAAAACATTGAATACAGCGAAAAACCAGTTGTTGCGGCAATAAATGGGCCTGCTTTAGGTGGCGGTCTAGAGACAGCACTATGCTGCAATTACAGAATTGCAACTGAAAAATCAATTGTAGGCTTACCAGAAGTTAATTTAGGCTTATTGCCCGGTGCAGGTGGAACGCAAAGGTTACCAAGAATAGTTGGGCCATCACAAGCACTTAAAATAATGCTTTCTGGGGTGCCAGTTCCTGCAAAAAAAGCACTTGATCAAGGTATTTTAGATAGCATCTCTACCGGTGATTTAGTAGAGGATGCGATTAGCTTTTTGCATAAAAAGCTTGATGAAACAACAGAACATCCAAAGGTAAGAGACTTAAATGAAAAATTAGTTGAAGCACGTGGCAATGAAAACGTAATGGCAGAAGCAAAAGCTTTAGCATCTAAGTCAAGAAAAGGTCAATTTGCGCCTGGTCAAATTATCAAATGTGTAGAGGCCGCAATTGAAGAAGATGATTTTGATGCGGGTATGAAGAAAGAATCTGATTTGTTTCTAGAGTGTTTGCTTCATCCTCAAAGAGAAGCAATGATCCATATATTCTTTGGTGAAAGAACAGCTGGAAAAATATTAGATGTTCCTAAAGATACAGAAACACAAAAAATAGGATCTGCGGGTGTTGTTGGTTCAGGAACTATGGGTGGTGGTATTGCAATGAATTTTGCTAATGCAGGTATACCGGTAATTGTCCTTGATCAAGATGAGAAGAATCTAGAAAGGGGAATAGGTGTTATAGAAAAAAATTATCAAATGATGGTTGACCGTGGAAGACTTTCACAAGAAATGAAAGATGGTGTCATGAGCTTAATTACACCATCACTTAATTATGAGGATTTAGCTGACTGTGACATTGTGGTTGAGGCAGTTTATGAAAATCTTGATTTGAAACAAGAAATATTTAAGAAACTTGATGACGTAGTTAAGGGCGATGCTATTCTCGCAAGTAATACCTCAGGTCTTGATATTGATGCAATTTCATCAGTAACTAATAGGCCAGATAAGGTAGTGGGTACTCACTTTTTTAGTCCAGCTAATATCATGAGATTGTTGGAAATTGTAAGAGGAGAGAAAACATCCAAAGAAACCCTTGCGACAATAATGAAGTTAGGAAAGGTTATAAAGAAGGCTGCGGTTATGTCCTTAAATGCTCCTGGTTTTATAGGCAATAGAATGCTTTTTGGTTATACCCAACAGGCAAATATGCTGTTACTAGAAGGCGCATTACCTAATCAAGTTGATACTGCACTTGAATCCTTCGGAATGAATATGGGACCTTTCAGAATGATGGATCTAGTTGGATTAGATTTAGGATGGAGAGCAAGAAAACTTGCAAAACTTGAAACACCTCTTACTAATAAAATTGCAGATGCATTATGTGAACAAGAAAGATTTGGCCAAAAAAATGGTAAGGGTTTCTATAATTATTCTGATGGATCTCGTGCCCCTAACCCGGCACCAGAAAATGAAGAGATTTATGTCAAGGTTGCAGAAGAAAATGGTTTCACTAGAAGAGATATTTCTGATGAAGAAATAGTTGATAGATGTATTCTTGGTTTAGTGAACGAAGGAGCGAAGATCTTAGAAGAAGGTGTTGCTCAAAGATCAAGTGATATGGATATCGTTTATATCAATGGTTATGGTTTTCCTATATGGAGAGGTGGTCCAATGTTTTATGCGAATTCAATTGGTCTAGACAAAGTACTTGAAAAGATAAATAAATTTGCAGAAAAAGATGAAGATTTCTGGAAACCAGCAGATTTACTGGTTGCATTGGCTAATAATGGTGGGAAATTTGCTGATGCGCCAACAGATGATCTCAAAAAAGAGAAATTAGCATTTAAGCAAGAAGTTAAGTACTAAATTTTAATATTTACTTCCGTTTCTTCGGGGATGAAAGAAAACAGCTCAATTACATCATTATTGAACATCCTAATACACCCATGTGAAGCTTTCTCGCCAATGAGTCCTTCTTCATGTGTACCATGAATGTATATGTATCTTTTAAACGAATCTACGTTTCCGCCTTTATTATGACCTTCTTCAAGCCCATCAAGCCACAATATTCTTGATGTAACGTAGTCATTCTCATTATCATTTCGTTCGTGCACTATCTCAGCAACTTGATTCATATTCTCTCTACTAACAAAAATAGTATTTTTTTCAACATTTGTTCCTATTTTAGTAAGAATTTTGTGTTTTCCTAGTGGTGTTTTATAGGAATTTTCAATTTGCCCCTCTCCAAAAGACGAACTTGATATTGGGTAGCTAGCTAACATTAGCTTGTCATCATAAACATAGAGCCTTTGCTGAGATATATCAATTTCAATAGACTTATTTGCGCTAATAAAACCAGAAAAAATCATAAGAATTAATGCTGTACTACGAATTTTCATTTATAACTGTCCTTAGAAACAATATTATAATAAAAAATGTACAAAAAATTATGAGATATCTCATTAAATCATAACCAAAATTAACAAAAATAGAGTTATTTTCTATCTGAGGGACACTATAAGAGATAATTCCTTGTTCATTAACGCCTATTTTATCAACAATTGTTCCTTTATTATCAATAAATCCGGATATTCCGCTTGTCGTAGATCGTAGAATCCACCTATTAATTTCTTTTGCTCTCGATCTAACAATCTGAAAATGCTGATGTGGACCACTTGACTCTCCAAACCAACTATCATTGCTTACATTAATAACGATCGTTGATTTTTTTACCTTATGAATATAATTGTTTATATATGCTGTATCAAAACAAATAAGTGGCAAGATGGAGTGATTTCTGAAAGGAATGGTTTCATTAGTTATATTTCCGGGTTTTAAGAAAGACATTGGTAAATCAAAGAAATCTATTAAGCCCCTAATAATTGATTCGAATGGTAGAAATTCGCCAAAGGGTACAAGATTGACCTTCTTATAACCGGATAATTTATCACTAGACAAGATTGTCAAAGTATTAAAATAATTAATTGATGTAGGAGCTGATTCAGACTGGTAAATACCAGAAATTACATTTAAATTATTCTCTTGAAGCCTCCTGATAAGATTGCTTCCATATGAACTCTTTAGCGTATATGGAAAAGGAGATTCTGGCCAAACAATTAGATCTAATCCACCTTTCTCTAAACTCAAGCTGATTAATCTATCTTCAATTGATTTCCCATAATCACTTTCAAATTTTTGACGTGGTCCAAATGAAGGCTGAACTATTCCAAATTTTAAATGCTGATCACTTGAATTATGAATGTCTAATTTTTTGGTTAGGGAAGGTAATGCAAATGCAATTATTAAAAAAATACTCAAGCCGTACTTATATGCTTTTCTTGAACTTAGAGCTGCTGATGAAACTATTAAATAAAATAATAATGAGCATCCGATCACACCAATAATTGGTATCAAGAAATCAAGTATCGTATCAAGGAAAATTACTCCTGGTTGCAGCCAAGGAAATCCTCCTAAAATAAAAAATCTTGCTGATTCAAGCAATATTAATATTGAAGATAGAATTAGTACATTTGTAAAGCTAGACATTCTTTTAATGTATATAAAGAGCATAATAGGGAGCACGAATATACTTGAAAGTAAGAATCCTAGAAAAATTAATGCGGTGATTGATATTGCTATGTTGACATTTCCATGATAGTGAATACTCACTATTAGCCAAAAAGTTCCAGCAAACCAAAGTCCAAATCCCCATAAGAAAATATGTATCCATTTGTTTTCAGTTGTAGAACTAGTTAGTGTCGATACCAAATATAAATAGGATAATACTAGAATCCATTTTTGGTCATAAGGTGCAAAAGCAAGGAACGATAATATTCCGACAAATGCAGTTGTAAGATATTTAATCAGACGTTCGTTTATTAATTGTGATGCCAATCTTTTTAACTTTCCTTTTATCAGCAGCTGTGACAGCTAAAGTCATACCATTAACTTCAATCCTATCACCAACCTTTGGCAGCAAACCTAATTTATGAATAAATAATCCACCAACAGTTTCTGCGTCAAGATCATCAAACTTTAAGTCAAATTTTTTCTCGAATACATTTATATCCAGTCTAGCGTCGGCAATATATTCAGTAGGACTCACTTGAATTAATTCATCAACGTCGCCGGTATCATGTTCATCTTCAATTTCTCCAACTAATTCCTCTAGCACATCCTCAATGGTTATCAATCCTGATACTGATCCATATTCATCTATGACCACTGCCATATGAGATCTGTCATTTTTAAATTCTTCAAGCATAGTGTCAGCTTTCTTATTCTCAGGAACTACTTTTATATTTCTTGTTACTTTTTCTAGAGAAATAGGGGTTTTAGAATGCAAAGCAGGTAATATGTCCTTTGCCAAAAGTAGGCCCTTAACTTCATTCTTATTTTCGCCCATAACAGGGTATCTTGAGTGTCCAGATTCGATAATTCTATTTATAAATACATCTTGGCTTTCATTTACATCTACTGTGACCATTTCAACTTTTGGGATCATTATTTCCTTTAAGGTTGTATCTCCAAGCCGGATAGCCTTCTCAGCGATTAATTGGGCTTCTTTATCAATAATATTAGTATTGAGCGCATGCTGTAAGACCTCAGATACCTCATTTAAAGATTTAGGTTTAAAAGAAATTAGGTTTTTTAGCTTTTTAAATGCTGTCGACGGAGGTTTTTCTTCTTCAGATTTCATATGTATATGGATTCCTTATATTAAAGTCTTTAAGGTATTTTATTTCAAGTTCTTCCATAGCTTCTGCTTCAGTATTTTCTTTATGGTCGTATCCAAAAAGGTGCAATGTTCCATGTGCCAGCAAATGCAAGAATCTATCTCTGGTTGTTATATTCTGCTGATTTGATTCTCTTGTCACAGCATCTGTATTGATAGCTATATCACCCAGCTCATCATCTGCACCGATACCTATGTTTGGAAAAGCAAGTACATTTGTGGGCATATCTTTGTTGCGGAATGTTTTATTAAGTTTTTGCATCTCTGCATCATCGACGATATTGAGATTTACATTTTGTTTTGAGTTCATATCCTTTAATAGTTTGTCTACTAATTTATCCATCTCGCTCTTGAAAGAATGTATATCTAAATCTGTATTGTTAAATATATTCAATGGCATGAATTTTAGGAGTTCTCATGGTCAGCATAAGCATCAATTATTTTTTTAACCAATGGGTGCCTTACAACATCTTTGGAATTAAATTCTGTAATAGATATACCATTAACATCCTTAAGAACTCCAATGGCATGCCTTAACCCAGATAGAACATTTTTTGGAAGGTCTACTTGTGACATATCTCCATTTACAACAACATATGAACCAAAGCCTGTTCTTGTAAGAAACATCTTCATCTGATCAATGGTGGTATTTTGACTTTCATCCATAATAATAAATGCATTATTAAGTGTTCTACCTCTCAAATAAGCTAATGGAGCTAACTCAATAATATCTCTCTCAAATAATCTATTGGCTTTATCAACTCCTAACATTTCAAATAAAGCATCGTAAAGTGGCCTCAAATATGGGTCTACTTTTTGATTTAAATCTCCAGGCAAAAACCCTAGCTTCTCACCTGCCTCAACCGCTGGCCTTATCAGAACTATCTTATCCACTTTCTCTAAAAGCAAAAACTCTATTGCTTTTGCAACTGCTAGATAGGTTTTACCTGTACCAGCTGGTCCCACACCGAAATTAATTTCATGCTTGTCTATACTTGCTAAATAATTTTCCTGGTTAGTGGTTCTTGGTGAAATTTGTTTTCTGGGGGTTTTAATAACGTATTCTTTCAATGACCTTAAATCTTCTTTTTTATTATTTAATGCGGCGTGAATAATATCACTTGATAGCTCAATTCCCGAACAACAGTTGGCATAAAGATTTTGAATGGTATTGGATGCCTCTTCGATAACCTTTTCGTCACCTTCAATTTTAATTTCATTACCTTTATGGAAAATCCTGACAGAAAATTTATCTTCTATCAATTTTATGTTGCCATTTAACTCTCCAACAAATGCGGCAATATACTTTGGATTCTCAGGCTCTAATTTAAGATGTAAGGATGAGGTCTGCTGGTCTTGCATTAACTATTGAGTAAAAAGGGTGCCTTTGAGAGAGTTGGAAAGTGCTTCATCAATTTTTATATCTACTAATTTACCTAGAATATTTGGATTTTGGAAGTGGAAATTTACCACTCTATTGCATTCTGTTCTTGCTTGCATTTCCCGTGAATCTTTCTTTGATAAATCAGTTACGAGACACCTTTGAATTGTTCCTTCCAATTCTTTACTGTATAGGGCCTGAAACTCATTTAACCTTGATTGAAGTTCATACAGCCTCTCTTTTTTTTCCTCTAATGTTGAGCAATCTGCTAACTTTGCAGCTGGTGTTCCTGGTCTGGCAGAAAAGATGAAACTAAAGGAGGCATCGAATTTTACTTCATTAACCAAGTTCATGGTCATTTCAAAATCTTCCTTAGTTTCTGTTGGAAAACCAACAATAAAATCTGAAGAAATTTTAATACTTGGTCTTATTTGTTTAAGCCTCTGAATAATGCAGAGGTAATCATCAAAAGAATAATTTCTTTTCATATCTAAAAGAACTTTATCTGACCCTGATTGAACTGGGAGGTGGAGGTGGTCGACCAACTGAGGCACATACTTATATATTTCTATTAAATCGTTGGTCATATCAAGAGGATGTGAGGTTGTATATCTTATGCGTTCAATGCCATTAATTTCTGCACTTATTTGAATTAAATCGGCTAAACCAAGGATTCTGCCATTCTCAGAATATTTGTAGCTATTTACATTTTGACCAACAAAAACTATTTCTTTGACACCCTGCTCAGCTAATCTTGCTACTTCATCAAAGATTTGCCTTGGTTTTCGGCTTACTTCTTCGCCCCTTGTATAGGGCACAACGCAAAATGTACAAAATTTTGAACAGCCCTCCATGATTGAAACAAAACTGGAAGGGCCTGATGCCTCAGGCAGCAACAGTGAGTCAAACTTTTCCTCTATCGGGAAAGATACATCAACAGCTTTAATTTTATCTTCTTGATCTAATAGTTCAGGTACCTTGTGGAGTGTTTGAGGTCCAAAAATAAGATCTACATAGGGCGCTCTTTTAAAAATATTTTCTCCTTCTTGCGAGGCAACACAACCACCGACCCCAATTTTTAAATTTGGGTTCATTTCTTTAAGTTTATTAATTCTTCCTAGTTCTGAATAAACCTTTTCTTCAGCTTTTTCCCTTATAGAGCAAGTATTTAGAAGAATAATTTCAGCATCATCCGGTGACAGCGTTAGCTCTATATTTTTTTCCTTTTTTAGAATTTCTACAGTCTTTTGGGTGTCATATTCATTCATTTGACAACCATAGGTTTTAATATAAAGTTTAGTACCCATATAACTAATTATGGCCAATAAAAAGACAATCTATAAAATAATATTTCTTCAACTTGGAGAAATCTATGAAATTTTTGCCAAACAAATTTATCAAAGTGACATGTATGGTTTCATAGAGGTTGAAGAGTATATATTTAATAAAAATAAACAGCTAGTAGTAGATCCTTCAAACGAAAAGTTAAAGAATGAATTTAAGAGTGTTGAAAGGTCTTATTTGCCCATCAATGCCATTATCAGAATAGATGAGGTTGCTGAATCTGGAGAAGCTAAAATTAAACAAACTAAAAACCAAGTTACGCCTTTCCCTATAAATATCCAGCCTCAATCTAAGCAAGATTAAGTAACCGAAATTTCACATATTAGTTACTCTGTAGAGTTATCATAGCTATGTGAAAAGAAGAGAAGTTCTCAAGATTTCTGCATTAGGTCTTGCTGCTGCATCAGCAAGTTGTGCCGGGCTTAGAAACTCCATAAGAGCGCAATCAAATATTAAAGGTTTTTATCATGGAGTAGCCAGCGGTGATCCAACAAATAAAAGCATTATTCTTTGGACAAGAGCTACTCCTGTGTCCCCAGGCCCAATAGTATGCAACTTAGAAGTTTCACTTAATAAAAATTTCACTAACATCGTATTTAGTAAAAAAATAACTACGACTTTTGATACTGACTACTGTGTTAAGTATGATTACGAACCAAATTTTAGCTTTGGTAAAGACAAATACTTTTTTTACCGATTTCGTAGTGATCGATTAACTTCAGATGTTGGCAGAGCTAAGCTTCTGGATGATTCAGCTAAGGAAACTAGCTTTGCTGTCGTGAGTTGTTCAAATTTTCCTGCAGGTTATTTTAATGTCTATGAAGCCTGTACATATGAAGAAATAGATTTTTGGATTCATCTTGGTGACTATTTATACGAATATCCAATGGATGGATATGCAACTGAAAGTGCACAGCTTTTAAACCGCATTCCAGAACCTCATCATGAAATACTCACTCTATCTGATTACAGAAAACGTCATGCTCAATATAAAAAAGATCCTCAATCACAACTACTGCACGCTACTCATCCCTTGATTGCAGTTTGGGATGATCACGAGATTACAAACGACACTTGGAAGTACGGTGCAGAAAATCATGATACATCAGAGGGGAGCTTCCTTGAGCGGAAATCAAACGCTATTAAGGCATATTTAGAATGGATGCCAATAAGAGAAAATACAAATAAGAGAAATATTTATCGATCATTTAAAGTTGGCTCGCTTCTGAATCTAATTATGCTAGATACAAGACAAAATAATAGAGATAAACAAATTGATCCAAGAAACTATTTTTCCTCCGGTCAATTTGATATGGATAGTTTTTATAATGATCTTCTGAATAAAGAAAGAAAATTAATTGGAGAACCTCAATTAAATTGGTTAGCGGATACTTATGGCAACTCAGAAGTCGCTTGGAATATCCTAGGCCAGCAAGTCTTAATGACAAAATTAAAATTTCCTGATATTTCATCTGCACTTTCTAAGAGCAACCTTTCAGAGGAAGTTAAACAGTATTTGCCCTTGTTAAAGCTTGGATTGCCAAGCAACTTAGATGCATGGGATGGATACCCTGCAGAACGAGATAGAATCTTTTCTCTTTTTAAAAACAATAATTCAAAGTTAATTAGCTTGGCAGGTGATACACATAATGCGTGGTTTTCAAAACTTTTTAACAATGCTGAAGAACATATTGGTTATGAATTTGGAACTCCCTCCGTCACTTCTCCTGGGCTAAGTGAATATCTAAATGGGGTCAACCCTAAAGAACTCGAGCATGGGATTATTAATTCAAATAAAGAGATACAGTGGGTGAATACTTCTCATAGAGGGTATACAAAAATTTACTTAAATGAATCTGTCCTTAAGGGAACTTTTAAATTTATAGAATCTGTGTTGGAAAAATCTGCAGAGATTTCTTTTTCTAAAACTTTTACTATAGATCCTAAATCCTAAAAAATTCTTTTTTATAAAATCGCAACTCATTAATGGACTCTCTGATATCATCTTGAGCGCGATGACAGCTGTTCTTCTCGTATGCTTGAGCATTATTAGACCACCGGGTAATTACTTCCTTCACAGAGGAAACATCAATATGCCGATAATTAAAATACGCCTCAAGTTGCGGCATGTATTTAGAAAGAAATCTTCGATCATGAGAAACAGTATTCCCGCACATTGGAGATTTTTTTTGACCAACATACTTAGAAATAAAATCTAGGGTCTCAATTTCTGCCATTTGTTCTGTGATGTTGCTAATTTTAACTGCGTCAATTAAACCGGTTGAGCCATGTTGTTTCTGATTCCACTCATCCATAGAGTCTAGAAGAGATTTATTTTGATTGATTACCAAATTGGGACCTTCGGCAACAATGTTGAGTTCAGAATCAGTCACAATCGTTGCAATTTCAATAATCCTCTCATGCTCTGGATCAAGACCGGTCATCTCCAAATCGAGCCAAATGAGATTTTTATTAGATAATTGAGATGTCATTAACTGTTATGTCCTAAAATATGTTTATTTTGTGGCTTAAATGGAAAAAGTTCAAATTGGCAAAGTAATAGAGTTTTACACAAATTCTTGCTTAGTGCTGTCTGAGGAAAAGACATACAACTGTATGACCCCAAAAAACCATGAAGTAGCTGTCGGAGACAATGTTGAGATGCTTGTTCAATCATCTAATGCAATCATTAATAAAATTCATGACAGATCAAGCGCTCTGTATAGATTTCGTGGGCAAAAGAAAAGGTTATTAGCAGCGAATCTAACTAATATTGGGATTATTCTTGCTTCAGTTCCTCAAGCACCAAGATTATTTATTGATAAGTGGTTAACAATTGCTGATGGAGCAAAACTAAAGCCATTCTTGGTTTTTAATAAATCTGATCTAGAGTTTTCACAAAAATTTGAAGATACAAAAGATCTATACGCTAAATTAAATCTTCCTTACTTCATCACTTCTTTCAAAGAAAATTTTGGCATTACAGAATTAAAAAACTATCTCGAAAATAGAACTTGCATCTTTGTTGGTCAATCAGGTGTTGGCAAGTCTTCTCTAACCAGTGCGCTTACTGGAATAAATCTTAAAACAAAAGTCTTATCGAATGAACAGGGTCAACATACCACTTCAACATCTAGGCTATTCAAAGTGGAAAACCTTGATGGATCTATTATTGACTCGCCAGGCGTAAGAGATATTCAAGAGGGTCCAGTAAATGAAAATTCAATAAAAAGTGTTTTCCATGAAATAACAGAGGCCTCAAAAAAATGTCAATTTAGAAACTGCGGGCATGAAAATGATAAAGGGTGTTTTGTTAAAAAAGGAATCGAAGAGGGCCTAATCAATCGGTCAAGGTATGATAGCTTCCTAGAATTAGTAAAAAATAATAATGAATAGAAAAACACATTTTGGCTTTGAGCAAGTTGATGAAAAAGATAAAGAAAAAAAGGTAGGGGGCGTTTTTTCATCGGTTGCCGACAATTACGATTTAATGAATGATGCGATGTCCTTTGGATTGCATAGATTATGGAAAGAAATTTTAATTGAGCTTAGTGAAGTCAAATCAGACAGCAAGGTATTGGACATAGCAAGTGGGACTGGTGACATTCCAAAAATTCTTTTGAATAAACACAATGCAATAGAAGTGCATATGACAGACATTAATGCATCAATGTTGTCGAATGGTTACAAGAGGGCGGTTAATGAAAACTTTCATTCAAATACATACTTTTCAGTTGCGAGCGGTGAGTCACTTCCATACAAGGATAATAGTTTTGATCTAATTACAGTTGGGTTTGGGTTGAGAAATTTCACCAATAAGGAGGACGGATTAAAGGAGATGAGAAGATGCCTTAAGAGTAATGGAGTTCTTTTGGTTTTAGAATTTTCAAAACCACAAAATAGTCTGTTTTCAAAAGTTTATGATTGGTATTCTTTCAACATCATTCCTAGGATGGGAAAGTTTCTTGCAAATGATTCAGAGAGTTATAAATATTTGGCTGAGTCAATAAGAATGCATCCTGACCAAGTAACATTGAAGCAAATGATAATCGATGGTGGATTTGAGGAATGTAAATTCTTTAATTTATTAAATGGAATCATTGCCATTCATAAGGCTTATAAATAATGAAAGTAAAGCTGACACATTTTTTAGATGAATTATTTGAATCTAACAACACTTTTAAAAAAGCTTTAAAAAGATTCTATCCTATTAATGCCAACCTTGAGATCACTGGCATTTGTGAATTCAATCTTCTTCTGTCAGAAGAACTGAGTCAGCTTTCTACTAATAAATCTAATAATAAAGATTTTGAAATCAGCTGTGGTCTGACTGATGTATCATTTTTATTGAGGCATAAATTTAAGCAGGAATGGATATCAGGTGACAGTGAAAAGGCCCTTGGTTTAATAAACTTGCTTAGAAATACCAATATAAATTTTGAATATCTGGTAGCAAAACATTTAGGGGATATACCAGCGCTTGGATTAATGATGCTACAAAAAAAAGTCTCGCAGACCGAAACCAATAAAGCTCTTAATGAAGACATAGTTTTAAATAATATTAGAGCATTTGCCTTGAGACTGGATCGAGCAGAAAGAATAGGACAATCTTAATAATGATTTTTGGTGCAATTAAAATAACTTTTTTATCTTTTTATCATGGAATAATAAATATCCCTTTTGAAAATGGCGCTAGTAAGTTATTTGGGCTACTAAATTACTTAAACATTTTTTACTTCTTCAAGAAAAAAATACCATCCTCTGAACGATTGAATGCTTTTCTTGAATCTATGGGTCCGTTATTTATCAAATTTGGGCAGCTTTTATCTACTAGAACAGACGTACTTCCTCAGACATATACTTTTGAGCTACAGAAACTAACAGATTCTTGTAAGCCATTTAAAGGAGAAGAGGCGCTAGAAATATTTAAAAGCTCAATTACAAACGAACAGTTTAAAAAAATAAAGAATTTTGACTTAAAACCCTTAGCCTCCGCTTCACTTGCGCAAGTACATACCGCTAATCTAATCGAAAATAATCAAGAAATAGTAATTAAGATTCTTAGGCCAAATATATCCAAAAAGGTTAATTCAAATATAAAACTTCTTAAATTATTTGCATTTTTTATTAAGGTTTTTTTCAAAGACAGTTACCGCTTGAAAATTAATCAAGTTGTAAATGACTACGAAAGAACGATCTTAAAAGAAATCGATTTGAGATTGGAGGCAAACAACACCACACAAACTAGAGAAAATTTCTTAGATTCAAATCTACTTTATATTCCATCAGTTTATAAAGAATTCACTAGCAAAAACATTCTTGTCATGGAGCGAATCTACGGAACTCCATGCACAGATATTGATAAAATTAAAACTGCTGGAGTTGATTTAAAGGTCCTTGCAGAAAATGGTGTCAAAATTTTTCTTGATCAAGTTTTTCGAGATAATTTCTTTCATGCCGACATGCATCCAGGCAATATTTTTGTTGATTTAAAAAATCCAGAAATGAATAGGTATATTGCTGTTGACTGCGCGATTGTTGGCAGCCTAAGTGATGCAGACCTTTATAATCTTGCACGCATGCTAAGTTGTACAATTAAACAAGATTACAAAAAACTCGCTAATTTATTTATCTCTAATCAATGGGTAGAACAAGATTCAGATGTTTATGACCTAGAAATGACACTCAAATCTTGTTGTGAGCCAATTTTTGAAAAACCACTTGCAGAAATTGAGTTCGGAAAGCTGTTACTGTTTTTATTTGAAAGTACCCGCAGTTTTGGTTTATCAATCCAGCCGTCATTGGTGCTCCTCCAAAAAACATTAATTCATATCGAGGGCATGGGAAGAAGTATTTATCCAAAACTAGATTTTTGGTCGATAGCGGAGCCCTATTTAGATGACTGGATTAGAAATAAGTACCATCCCAAGCAATTACTCAAATACATTGAGGAAAATAAATACGAAATATTGGAAAAGGGTGCTAACTTACCTAATGATATTTTAAATATCTTAGATGCTTTGAAATTCATTGCAGATAATCCACAACATCAGAATAAAAAAGTCGAAGCATTAAAACATGAGATTTCAAAGCAACAATTCATTAATAGACTATCGTTGGCAGGGTTCTTGGTCTTAGCAGTTTTATTTCTTATTAATTCTTAGCTTCTCTCTTTTAAAGTATACTATTGCAGAGGTCAAAATATGGGATTCGGCGGTATTAGCATTTGGCAACTATTAATCATTCTTTTGGTGGTTTTGGTCCTCTTTGGTAGTAAAAAACTAAGGTCAATTGGGTCCGATCTTGGACAAGGCATAAAAGGTTTTAAAAAAGCTATCAATGATGACGAAACAAAGGAGAATGATAAATCTAAAGATTAGAAGTAACTAAATTGTTTCAAATAGGCTTTATTGAAATTCTTTTTATAGGATTAATCATTCTGTTGCTTTTTGGTCCCGAAAGGCTTCCTGAAATTTCAAAAATAATAATCAAAAACACAGCGCGCTTAAAAAGGAAATTTTCATCCTTTAGGGAGGATATCGAAAGAGACATTGGTGCAGATGAGATAAAGCAAGATATCTTTAATGAGTTTAAGCTGGAAGAGCTTGAAAAAAATGAATCAGAAAAATCCTGAATCTGAATCGTTAGTAAGTCATCTTTCAGAGCTTAGAAAGAGATTATTAAGTTATGTGATCTGTGTTGCGGTTATTTTTGGTGTATCCATACCATTTGCAAATCAAATTTATAATATTTTTTCTACTCCCATGAGTGAACTTTTGGTCAATTCAACCATGATTGCCACTGAAGTTACCTCCCCATTGCTTGTTCCGATAAAGCTTAATCTTTATCTCGCCTTATTAATCAGCCTGCCGTATCTTTTTTATCAGGCATGGAAATATATTGCGCCTGGATTATATGAAAAAGAAACTGCGACCTTAAAACCAATCCTATTTTTTGCAGCTATTCTTTTTTATATGGGAGTACTGTTTGCATACTTAGTTGTAGCCCCTCTCATTCTTCAATTTCTTGTTGGAATTGCCCCAGAGAACATAGCTGTAATGACTGATATTAATCAATTCCTAAATTTCATGCTAAAACTACTTTTAGCTTTTGGAATTGCCTTCCAGGTACCGGTGGCAACTTATCTGACCATTAAAAGTGGAATTAAGACCAAAGATGAAGTGAAGGCATTGCGTCCTTATCTTATAGTAGGTTTTTTTGTTGTAGCGATGCTGTTAACGCCACCAGATATTTTTTCTCAATTATTTTTGGCTCTACCTATGTGGTTATTATTTGAGCTTGGCCTTCTTTTCTCAAAAAAATAGGCTATTTGGGAACATTAAGTCTTTCCAGCCATGAATCATCATCTGGCATCTTGGCTGCCAGGACACGATTTAAAAGTTTGTCAGGATTTGTGTCCACAATTAGTTGTGCGTAGTTTGCCTCTGATACAAAACCAGATTTAACAGAATGGTCATACCATTTAAAAAAAGAGTCATAGTAATTATTGGTATTTAAAATTCCAACTGGTTTATTAATGATTCCTAATTGGTTGCTGACAAGAACTTCGGTAAGTTCATCCAATGACCCTACGCCTCCAGGCAGAACAATAAATGCATCACTGTGATTAAAGAATTCTTGTTTTCTTTCAAATAAATCCTTAGTGATAATTGTTTTGGCAATTCTTGGGTTGGTAAGCTCAAAGGAATCTAGGCTGCTTAAAGTAATACCAGTTACTTCACCACCAGATTCGACTGCGGTGTCTGCAACAACCTTCATCAAGCCAACATCACCACCACCAAAAACAACATTGATGCCCTTTAAAGCAATTAATTGAGAAATTTCTTTGGCTTTTTCCTCATAGATCGGATCATTCCCTAAATGGGCTCCGCAAAAGACAGCGATACTTTTAATTTTCATGATGGTAATCCCAAAATATTCTTTGAAATGATATTGAGCTGAACTTCGCTTGAACCCCCGGCAATAGTATAAGCCTTTGAATAAAAAAAAGATTTAACCACATCGTTGATGATCTCAGATCCTCTGCCAGGGACAAGCAGTCCTCCCATACCAAGAGATTTAATGTTTAGCTCCCATCTGAGTTGAAGCTCTTCAGTGCTCAAGTACTTTAGCGTGAGTGCAGCCTCTGAAAATCCAAATTGACTTTCCTCCTTAACTCTTTGCATGGTTAAATCAATGAGCTCATTTCTTAATTCATGTTTTGTAATTTCATTACGTAACAATTTCTTGTCTGCAAACTCTGAGCAATTATTTAGCAAATCTGCAGGTGATATATCAATTGCTCCTTCAGATTCCATGTCGCTCATCATCGTTCTCTCATGCATTAGCAATGACTTTGCAACTGGCCAACCTTTATTCTCACCACCTATGCAATGTGACTTAAGTGCTTTAGCATCATCAAAAAAAACCTGACAAAACGGAGATACACCGCTAATCAATTGGATTCTACTTGTTGATATCTCGTCTTGTTTCATGTCAATCAGAACAAATGAAATTCCATCATGCTTTTTAATTTTATTAGTCTTAACAAGGCAATACATCCAATCGGCTTTATCTGCCTCTGAAGTCCAAATTTTTGATCCATTAATTAAATACTCTTCATTATTACTTGTTGTTGCTGTGGTGCTAAGTCCTGCAAGGTCTGAACCAGCTCCAGGTTCAGAAAAGCCCTGACACCACCAAATTTCACCTTTAGCAATCTTCGGCAAAAACTCTTCTTTTTGATCTTCTGTTCCAAACTCTAAAATTACTGGTCCAAGCATAGAAATTCCAAAATTTATTTGTGCAGGACGACATCCAAAAAACTTTAAGCGACTACTCAAGATTTGTGACTCCTCAAATGACAATCCTCCTCCTCCATACTTAACTGGCCATTCTGGAGTACACCACCCTTTTGATACCATTGCATCAAACCATTTCTTTGAATCAGCATTAGGAAACTTAATATTTGAAGAGGCCCATACTTGTTCGTGAGCAGGCATAGGTGTCCTCATGGATTTGGGACAATTATCCTCTATCCATTTATCAACTTCTTTTGTAAAGCTAGTCAGTTTTTCATCCATATTTTATATATCAAATAAAAAAGTAACTGGTCCTTTATTTATAGAATGAACATCCATATCGGCTCCAAAAATACCTGACTTGTGTCTAACAGAAAAATCTGAAAGGCGTTTTAACAATAAATTATATAAAGTATTGGCACTTTTTGAATCAAGTGCCATGTGAAAGCTTGGTTTATTTCCTCTTTTCGTTATCGCAGCCAGTGTAAACTGGCTAATTACCATTAGTTCTCCTTCTATCTCCTTCAAACTTGCAGACATTATGCTGTTATCTTCTTCAAAAAAGTTATAATTTAGTATTTTATTAATAAACTTATCTATTACTTCCTCATTGTCATCTTGTTCAAAACATACGTAAGCTAAGATGCCCTTTTTGATTGATGCGTAGGTCTTATCCTTAATGCATACTTTTGCCGACGAAACTCTTTGAGTTATAGCTTTCAATTAGTAAATTTTATTATTCTAATCCTTCATTCCAGGCACCATTAGCAGCAAGCTTGTTCATTAAAGCTCTATGAGAAAGAGCTTCTTGAGCAAGAGAAACATTCTCTTTCTTCCCTTGCCATGCCTTTAGCGAAGGTTGTTGAAGGGCTCTTCCAAAGGAAAAGCTAAGTTTCCATGGAAAGCTACCTATTTTATTCATGGCGTCAAGATGAGCCGTTGCAGTTAAATCTGACTGACCCCCTGATAAGAAGGTTATACCTGGAAGCTCTGATGGAACATTTTCTTTTAGACATTTTACGGTCATTTCAGCTACCTGATCTATTGGTGCTTTATGCGTAGCTATTGATCCAGAAGTCACCATATTTGGTTTAAGAATTGTGCCCCTTATATTTACATCCTCATCTTGCAGACATTTAAAAAGTTCTTTTAAAGATTTGCTGGTAATCTCATAACATTTCTCAATAGAATGATCTCCATCCATTAAGACTTCAGGTTCAACCATTGGCACCATGTTATTGTCTTGAACGATTTTTGCGTATCTTGCTAAGGCTTCCATGTTGGCATGAATACACTCATCAGTTGGAATATCATCAGATATCTTTATCACCGCTCTCCACTTTGTAAATTTTGCACCAAGAGAAAAATACTCTTTGCATCTTTTATCTAGACCATCAAGACCTTGAGTTATACTCTCTTCAGAAGACTCATTTGGAAAGGACGCCAGTCCTTTATCTACCTTTATACCTGGTAAGGCTTCCTGATTCTTTATTAATTCAACCAAAGGAGTGCCATCTTGAGCTTTCTGTCTTAGCGTTTCATCAAACAGTATTACACCCCCGATATTATCTTGAATTCCTCTTGATCGAAACAGCATTTCTCTATAGTCACGCCTATTATCCTCAGTTGAATCGACACCAATGGAATCGAAGCGTTTCCCGCAAGTAGGATTACTTTCATCTGCCGCCAAAATTCCTTTTCCATCAGAAACTATAAATTCAGCTATCTCTTCAATCGTATTTAATGGCATAAATTCTCCTTAATATTTAGTCCCTAAGTGCACTTATCGATGGTAACTCTTTTCCTTCGATAAATTCAAGAAAAGCACCACCCGCTGTAGAGCAATAGGATATATCTTCTTTGTTTATAAACTGATTAATTGCGCTGAGTGTTTCGCCGCCACCTGCAAGTGTATAAGCATCAGTCATGCCAATTAATTTACTAAGCTCCTTTGTGCCCTCTGAGAAATTTTTATTTTCAAAAACTCCCAAAGGCCCATTCCAAATAATTGTATTTGATAAATTAATAAATTGTTTTATATCTTCAGAGATAACCTGATCTAAAATAATTTCATTATCTTCGATCTCACTAATTTTTTTCTTTATTGGCACACCATCTAAACTATTTGAGACCACAACTTCCTCCGGAAGCACGATATTAAAATCATTTAATAAAGACTTTGCGGTCTCAATCATATCTTTCTCATAAAGTGAGTTACCGACTTTAAAACCTTTGGCCGCCAAAAAGGTATTTGTTATTCCGCCCCCAGTAATAACCTTGTCACATATTTGGGCTAAATTCTGAATGACCTCTAATTTTGTTGAAACTTTTGATCCTCCTATGATTGCAGCAAACGGAGATGAAAAATCTTTTAATGCCCTTGATAAGGCCTCAACTTCTCTTTGCACTAAAAAACCTGCGCATGAATTAGGAGCCGCTTTAATTGCTCCATAAGTAGAAGCTTGCTTTCTGTGCGAAGTTCCAAATGCATCGAAAACATATACGTCGATATGTGAACCGATTTCCCTTGCAAGCGAATCAGAATTTTTTGACTCTCCCTCAAAAAAACGAATATTTTCTAGCATACAGATTTGTGCATTTGTATCAGAGAATTCTTTCATAGAATTGATTAAGCAAATGGAGATGCCTAATTCGTTACCGAGATAGCTGGCAACTGGTCTTAGAGAAAGTTGGTCATCAAAAGTGCCTTCTTTGGGTCTGCCAAGATGGGAAAGGATCACAATTTTTGCCTCTGCTTTAATTAAGTAATTTAAAGTTTCAAGCGATGCCAAAATTCGAGTATCGTCTGCAACAACACCTTCTTTAATAGGAACATTTAGATCTAACCTTAGCCCTACTTTTTTTTTCTTAATATCTAAATCGGACAACAGTCGCATAATTTAGATTAACTTCTTGGCTGATGAAATAATGTTTTCAATAGTAAATCCAAATTCTCTCATTAACTCATCTCCAGGAGCGCTTTCTCCAAACGTCTTGATGCCGATAACAGCATCCTCAGGTTTTGCAATTGTTAGCCAAGAATCTGGATGAAGTGCTTCAACAAACAAAGTTGGTTTTGTAGGATCAATTACCTGATTTTTGTATTCATCTGACTGTGCTTTAAAAATATCAAGACATGGAATTGATGCGATGTTGCAAAGGATATTTTCAGCTCCAAGATCATTAGCTGCATCCATAATTAAGTGAACTTCACTGCCGGATGCCACTAAATTTACTTGCGAATTATCATTAAACTTTAATGCATAGCCACCACGCTTGATCAGCTCAGCAGTGTCTTTATTATCTACAATCGGAGGTAGGCCTTGCCTGGTTAAAATAAGAGAAGTTGGTGCAGTCTTTGAAGAAACAGCATTGTGCCAAGCCACTGCCGTCTCGGTTAAATCTGCAGGGCGCCAATTATTTAAATTTGGAGTTGCTCTTAATGTTACTAAGTGTTCAATTGGCTGGTGAGTTGGACCATCTTCACCCAAACCAATTGAATCATGAGTGTAGACAAAAATATTTGGTATCTTCATTAATGCAGAAAGTCTCACTGCATTTCTTGCATAATCCATAAATACTAGAAAAGTTCCGCTATAAGGTTTGATGCCGCCATGAAGAATCATGCCATTGGTTATACCGGTCATACCAAACTCTCTTACCCCATAGTAGATATGAGTTCCTTCTGGGCTTGCTGGCAAAAGCTCAGTATTCGATGAGCTTAAAGTATTATTTGAGCCAGTTAAATCTGCAGAGCCACCAATCATTTCCGGAAGTTGAGCACAAAAGAACTCTAAACAGTTCTGAGAGGCTTTTCTTGTTGCAAGTTTTGATGATTCTTCAACACAGTTAGATAAAAACTCTTTAAATTTATCTTCAAAATTATCTGGTAGGTTATTTGATGATGTTCTCAGTAGCTCAGAATGATCTTCCGGATAATTCACTTGATAATTCTTTAAAAGATTTTTCCAGTCATCTTCATAGGCTTCTCCCGTTGCTTTTGCATCAAAAACTTTATAAACCTCTTTAGGAATTGTAAATGGAGGGTATTCCCAACCCAGTTTTTCTCTTGTGAGTTCCACCTCATCATCACCTAATGCGGCACCATGAACTCCAGATGTACCTTCTTTATTAGGCGAACCAAATCCTATTTTTGTTTTACAGCAAATAAGTGTGGGCTGATCAGCATTCTCTTTTGCGGTTGAAATAGCCTGATCTATTTCTTTCAAGTCGTGTCCATCAACTTTAATTACTTGCCAGTTATAACTTTCAAAGCGCTTTTGAGTGTCATCACTAAACCAAGAACTAACTTCACCATCAATTGAAATTCCATTGTCATCATAAAGGCAGATAAGTTTTCCTAAATTGTGAGTCCCAGCAAAGGAACATGCTTCGTGAGATATTCCTTCCATCAAGCACCCATCACCCAAAAAAACATATGTATAGTGATCAACGACCTTTAGATTTTCTTTGTTAAATTTTGCAGCCAAGTGCTTCTCAGCCAAAGCCATGCCAACACCATTTGAAAGCCCCTGACCAAGGGGACCCGTAGTTGTTTCAATACCAATCTCAATGTCATACTCTGGATGTCCGGGGGTTTTGGATCCAAGCTTTCTAAATCCTTTAATATCATCAATTGAAATTGGGTAGCCTGAAAGATGAAGCAAACTGTAAAGCAGCATTGAGCCATGACCATTGGATAATACAAATCTGTCTCGGTTAAACCATCTGGGATTTTGAGGATTATGTTTGAGGTGATTTTTCCAAAGCACAACTGCTATATCTGACATTCCCATAGGCATTCCCGGATGCCCACTGTTTGCTAACTGAACTGCATCAACCGAAAGAAATCTAATCGCATTACTTACTAGAGGTAAATTTGACATATAAAGTAGAAATAAAAGTTAATAATAGTACGCCTGTAGAATTAATTAAACGTTTAATTGTCTCTATCTCTGAAAAACTATAAAATACAAAAACTTAAAAAGTGATTTGTCCCTGCTTGCATACTTAAACTGCTAAATGGGGGCGCCTTTAAGGTGCAGAATAATGAATATATCTTTAGAATTTTTTCCACCAGCAAGCTCAGACTTTAATGCTCTATTGTCTGAATATAAAAAACTGGAGCACCTTGATCCATCTTTTGTTTCGATTACTTATGGAGCAGGTGGAGGTGCAGAAAATAAATCACTAGAATTTATAAAGGTACTTAAAGAAAATAATCTAGACATCGCTGCTCATATCACCCTTGTTAACAAAAGCATTGATGATTTAGAAAAAATAGTCTCAGATTTTGCGAAACTTGGAGTAAAAAAATTTGTTGCATTGAGAGGCGACAGTCCAGAAGGAAAATTTAAACAGCATCCTAACGGATTTTTTAATACTTCAGACTTTGTGGAGTTTCTTAACAATAAAAACTTTGAGGTTATTGTTTCGGCATATCCAGAACCACATCCGGACTCCAAAGGGTTTGATTTTGATTTACAGCTTCTTAAAAATAAATCTGAATCTGGAGCAAAAAAAGCCATTACGCAGTTTTGCTTTAGCAAAGATGATTATGAAAAGTTAATTGAAACTGTTCTAAAGGAAAATATTGAAGTAGAGGTTATACCTGGAATTATGCCAATTTATAACATAGAAAATATAACAAGAATGGCAGAAAAATGCGGCACTAAAGTTCCACCAAATATCATCAACAAGTTTGGAGATGATGATATATCAAATCAGAAGTATGCTATTGAAATTTGTAATGATCAGCTGGACTATTTATCTGAGTTGGGCTGCCAAAAATTCCATTTTTATACACTTAACAGGTCTTATTTAATCAATAAAATTTTTAGAGAAAGGAGTTTATTATGAGTTATATATTTACATCAGAATCTGTTTCAGAAGGTCATCCAGATAAAGTTTGTGATCAAATATCAGATGCAATCTTAGATGCTTACTTAAAAGAGGATCCGGACAGCAGAGTGGCTTGTGAAACTCTTATTAAAAATAATATTGTTGTTGTTGCAGGAGAGATTACCTCTAAAGGAAACCCAGATCTTGAGCCGGTGATAAGAAATGCAATAAATTCTATTGGTTATGATAATGATGACTTAGGATTTAATGGATCAAATTGTGAAATTCAAAATCATATTTTTCAGCAATCTCCAGATATTGCTCAAGGCGTAAATGAGGGTGAAGGCGAGAATCTAGAGCAAGGAGCTGGCGACCAAGGTTTAATGTTTGGATATGCTTGTAAAGAAAATGAAGTTCTGATGCCTGCACCCATCGATTTATCACATCAATTGGTAAAAAAGCAGTCTGAGCTAAGAAAAAATGGTGGCTTAGATTGGTTAAGACCTGATGCAAAAAGCCAAGTAAGTGTTATATATGACGATAATGGTAAATCTATAAAAGGCTTATCAGCAATTGTATTATCAACTCAACATGATGAGGGTATTTCTCAGGACGACTTAAAAGAGGCTGTTTTAGAGGAGATAATTAAGCCTGTGATTCCATCAAATTGGCTATTAGATGAAACTAAGATCTTTATTAATCCTACTGGAAAATTTGTTATTGGAGGTCCTGTTGGAGACTGTGGGCTTACCGGAAGAAAGATAATTGTAGATACATATGGTGGGATGGCGCGTCATGGTGGAGGTGCATTTTCGGGCAAAGATCCATCAAAGGTAGACAGATCAGCAGCATATGCTGCTAGATACGTAGCAAAAAATATTGTTGCAGCTGGTCTTGCTGAGTGGTGTGAGGTTCAGGTTTCATATGCTATAGGTGTTGCAGAACCAACCTCAATTAATGTAAACACATTTGACAGTGGAAAAATTGATCAAGCTGAAATAGAGTCGATGGTGAGTGAGGTTTTTGATCTTAGACCAAAAGGAATTATAAAAATGCTTGATTTAAAAAGGCCAATCTATCAAGATACGGCTGCTTATGGGCATTTTGGTCGTGAAGATGACTCCTTTACATGGGAAAAAGTAGACCAAATAGAAGCCTTAAAATCTTAATTTTTTGGAGATAGTTATGAGCGAAGATTATAAAGTTGCAGATATAAATCTTGCAGATTTTGGCAGAAGAGAGATATCTCTAGCTGAAAATGAAATGCCTGCACTTATGGCGCTAAGAGATAAATATAAGGATGATCAGCCTCTAAAAGGAGCAAAAATTTTAGGCTGCATTCATATGACAGTTCAAACTGCTGTATTAATGGAAACTTTGCAAGAACTTGGTGCAGAGCTTAGATGGTCTTCGTGTAATATTTTCTCGACTCAAGATCATGCTGCAGCTGCTATGGCTGCAAAAGGCATACCTACATTTGCTTGGAAAGGTGAAACTGAAGAAGAATATGAGTGGTGCCTTGAACAAACGATATTAAAAGATGGACAGCCATGGGATGCAAACATGATTCTTGATGATGGCGGAGATTTAACCGGGTTAATACACCAACAATATCCGGAAATGTTGGAGAGGATACATGGTGTTTCAGAAGAAACAACTACCGGTGTTCATCGCTTAAAAGAGCTTCTTAGGAATGGAGAACTAAAAATCCCAGCTATTAATGTTAATGACTCCGTTACTAAATCAAAAAATGATAATAAATATGGTTGCAGGCATAGTCTAAATGATGGCATTAAAAGAGCTACCGATATGTTGCTGTCTGGAAAAAAAGCACTTGTTATTGGTTATGGTGATGTTGGAAAAGGCTCTGCATTAAGTTTAGCTCAAGAAGGAATGATAGTTCGCGTAGTCGAGTCTGATCCGATATGCGCCATGCAGGCTTGTATGGATGGCTTTGAAGTGGTTTCAACATATGAGAATGGTGTTGTATCAAGAAAAGATGAGGACATTAATAAAACTTTACTTCAAGATACAGATTTGTTGGTTACTACTACCGGTAATGTGAATGTATGTGATGCACCGATATTGAGAAATATTAAAAATACTGCCTTGGTTTGTAATATTGGTCACTTTGATAATGAAATTGATACAGCATATATGAAAGATGCATGGCATTGGGAGGAGATAAAACCTCAAGTTCATAGAGTTTTTAGAGATGCGGCCTCAGACGAAGAGCCTGATCTTAGCAGTAAAAATTACATCATTTTGTTGGCAGAGGGCAGATTGGTAAATCTTGGAAATGCAACTGGTCATCCCAGCAGGATTATGGATGGATCATTTGCAAATCAAGTCCTTGCTCAAATTTTCTTATATGAACAAGCTTTTGCAAACATTAATGATGATGAGAAAAAGAATGAGCTAATTACTGTAAAAGTTCTACCAAAAAAACTTGATGAAGAAGTTGCTGAATTAATGGTTCAAGGGTTTGGGGGAACAATTACTAAGCTTACTAAGGAACAAGCTGATTATATTCATGTCCCTGTAGATGGCCCGTTTAAAGAAGAAGAATACAAGTATTAGAAAATAGGATTTTGAGTATTATTTATTCATAATACTTCGATGAAAATTTTTTTTGCAGTACTTATGTTCGTATTTCTGTCTAGCTGTGGTTATAAGGGGCCTATACAACCAAATACACTAGGCCCAGGTTCTCAAAATATAGATGGATCACTTTAATTTTAAACAAGGGGAGCTATTTTGTGAGGATGTTCCCATTAAAAATATTGCTGAGAAGTTTGGAACTCCATCTTATGTTTATTCAAAAGCTACACTGTTAAGACACCTAGATGTCTATCAAAAAAGTCTTAAAAGCCTTAATGGAATAGTTTGTTTCTCAGTAAAAGCCCTATCAAACCTTAGCATTCTAAAGTTACTAGATGAGCATGGGAGTAGCTTCGATATTGTCTCTGGCGGTGAGCTCCATAGATGCATTAAGGCAGGTATTGACCCCAAAAAAATAATATTTTCAGGAGTAGGGAAAACTGCAGATGAAATCGCACTTGCCATGAAGGTTGGAATCTTGTCTTTTAATGTAGAGTCTGAGAGTGAGCTGAAAAGAATCTATCAAATCTCCAAGAACATGAACTTAAAAGCGCCTATTGGCTTAAGAGTTAATCCGGATGTTGATGCTGGTGGACATGAGTACATAAAGACAGGTAAAAAAGAGAACAAATTTGGAATATCCTTTGAAAAAGCTTTAGATATCGCAAAAGAATATTCGAACAAGCCAGAGTTAAATTTTCTAGCAATTACTTGTCACATTGGCTCTCAAATCTTAGATCTAAAAAGCTTTAAAAATGCTGCGGAGCAAATGTTAGATTTAGCAAACCGATTAGATCAAATAGGTTTAGAGATTAAGATTATTGATATGGGTGGTGGTCTAGGAGTGAGATATATTGATGAAGAGACATCTGCTCCTGCTGAACTCATGGAAATCTATCAGGATGTTTTCTCAGGAACCAACAAAAGAATATTTCTTGAACCGGGCAGATCTATTGCCGCAAATGCTGGAATTCTATTAGCAAAGGTAGAGTATTTAAAGAATAATTTTCTTATTACAGATGCAGCAATGAATGATTTGCTTAGACCTGCCTTATACAAAGCCAATCATCAAGTTGTGCCCTTGCTAGAACAAAACATTAGTCATAATAAAGTAGATGTAGTTGGGCCTGTTTGCGAAAGTGGGGATTATTTAGCCAAAGATGCTGAAGTTGAAATCAAAGAAGATGAATTCTTAGCAATTAGAACTGCTGGAGCTTATGGTTTTGTAATGAGCTCCAACTATAACTCTAGACCAAAAGCATGTGAAATTCTTGTTGAGGGAGACGACTTTAGGTTAATAAGACAAAGAGAGTCTCATGATGACTTGTTTAAGCATGAAATAGATTTATTAAAATGATTGCCTTCGAAAAAATGCATGGTAACGGTAATGACTTTGTAGTTATTGATGCTTTGACCTCGAACATTGCTTTTTCTAAAGCGTTAGTTAAAAGAATGGCTCACAGAAAACTCGGCGTTGGTTTTGATCAGTTAATAGTTATTTATCCCCCGAAAAAAAAGCAAGACGATTTTTTTATAAAGTTCTTTAATGCAGATGGATCACAGGCTGGCATGTGCATGAACGGACTAAGATGTGTAGCTTATTTTATTTGGGAAAATAAATTGGCACCTAAAAAAATATTAAAGCTTGTGACTAAAACAAAGAGCATAGAAGCAAAACTTCTCAAGGATTCTATGATCGAACTTTCCTTCGATTTACCAAAAAAAATTACTTTGCCTGGATCAGTTCTGAAGTTTTTAGAAAAAAAAGGCTTTAAAAGCTCTCAAGCTATTGATGTTGGTAATAAACACCTAATCTTGAGAAAAACTAATCTCGATACTCATGACCTAGCGAGTACTGATATGGTATTGCGTAAAAATAAGTTTTTAAGTGACTTTAATATTTCCATAATAAAGATAACCAAAAATGCAATAAATGTTCGTACAAGCGAACATGGTGCTGGTGAAACGTTGGCTTGTGGTTCTGCAGCAGCAAGTATTGGTTTTGCATATGGCAAAGATGATGCCAAAACAACTCTGAAGTTTAGAGGTGGTAAGATTATAACCATTAAGGCTGCTAACATGAAACTAATAGGGCCAGCAGTTAAGCTATTCGAAGGAAGATGGGAAAGTTAAAAGAAAAAGATGTAGAGTTATTCTTACTCGAAAACAGGGATTTTTTTGTTAATCATCCTGCAATCCTTGCTGAAATGGATTTTGAAGAAGAAAAAGGTGGTGTATCTTCATTACTTCAGCGCCAAGTTGCTCGCTTAAGAGATGAGCAAAATAAACTTACTGGGCTTTTATCAAATTTTTTAGAAACTGGTAAGGAAAACGAAATTCTATTCTCAAAGATTAGATCGCTTGTTCTTCAGATTTTAGACGCTAACAGTCATGAGATGACAAAAAAAGTTTTTGAATCATCTTTAAAAAAGGATTTCCAAATAGAGGCATGCTCACTAGAATTTCTTGACCAAAAATCACTAATTAATTTGGGAGATGCAACAAAATTGAATCTCCTTAAATCAGAGGTTTTCACAGGGACGTTCAATATAAAAAATCTCAAAACATTCTTTAATAGTGAAAAAATAAAATCAGCTGTGGTTGCAAGCTTTAATTATGGTGAAGAAAAATTTGGATTAATTAAGTTTGGTTCTGAGGATCCCATCAAGTATCTAGGCGAAGCAGACGTTACTTTTGTTGAGTTTCTTAGAGATGTGCTTGCAGTTTCATTAAAGCGTCTTAATCATAATGTCTGATAAGGAAATCTTTTTTGTTTTTGAAGATGCTCTTAGATACACAAATTATTTGAAAGATATAAAAGGATTATCAGAAAATTCTCAAAGAGCATATTTAAGAGATCTTAAAAAATTTTCTGATTACATAGCAAAAAAAGATTGCATTACATATAGGCAAATTACATCTGATATTTGCTCTGAATGGTTAGGTCAGTTATTCGCAGATAACTTGAGTGCTAAAAGCATTCAACGTCATGTGTCTTCGGGAAAGGGATTCTTTAATTTCTTGAAACAGAACAGCCTAGTAAATTCATCTCCATTTGATGATGTGGTAGCACCCAAAGCACCAAAGAATCTTCCTGAAGTCCTGAGCCCTGATCAAGTAAATAACTTGCTCTCATTTCCAGCAAAGAAACCCCAAGATTTTAGAGATCTTGCAATTCTTGAGCTTATTTACTCTTGTGGTTTGCGTGTTTCTGAAGCAAGCAATATCAATATTGATGACTTTGAAGATAATAAATCATTCTTGAGGGTATTAGGTAAGGGCTCTAAAACCAGACTAATTCCAGTTGGAAGTTTTGCTGTAAAGTCAGTAGATGTCTGGTTGAAGCATCGGAATAAAATTGATCCTGATACAAAAGCATTATTTATTAATCTTCGTGGAGAAAGATTGTCTGTTAGGTCAATCCAAGAAAGGATTAAAAAAATAGCAATTGCTCAGGGTCTTCCTCCTATTCATCCTCATATGCTGCGGCATAGCTTTGCAACCCATCTGTTAGAATCAAGCGGTGACTTAAGAAGTATTCAAGAACTATTAGGACATAGTTCATTGTCAACCACCCAAATTTACACAAAATTAGATTATCAGCATCTGATTAGAATTTATGAAAAATCACATCCAAAAGCTTTTCTTGATTCATGAGAACTAAAATTAAAGCTATTACTTTTGATCTTGATGATACATTTTGGGATATAGGTCCTGTGATCATAAATGCCGAAATAAAAACACGAGAGTGGATAGAAAGCAGCTTAGATGAAGAAATAGCCTGGGGAGATTATGAGTCTTTTATGCTTCTTCGAGAAGAACTAATTAAAAAAGATGAGCGTCTAGCATATGATTTGGGGGCACTTAGAAGAGAGAGTATTAAGCATCATGTTAAGCATGCATTTAGCAATGAAAGTCAGCTCAATGATTTTATTGAATTAGCTTTTGAAATATTTTTTGATTTGAGACAACAGGTGACTCTGTATCCACATGTAGAAAATTTCTTGGCTGCTGCCTCTGCAAAGTTACCTCTTGGAATTCTTACTAATGGAAACGCTGACATAAAAAAAATTGGTATTGATAAATTTTTCAAATGCCACTTTACCTCATTAGACGTTAAGTCAAACAAGCCCTCATCAAAACACTTCAAAAAAGCAGTCGAGTTCTTTGATGTGCTTCCTGAGGAAATCCTTCATGTTGGGGACGATAAAATTGCTGACATAAGTGGCTGCATTAGGGCTGGTCTAAATCCATTATGGTTTAATAATAAATCAAATGAATGGGACTTAGATCTAGAGGAGCCTCCTCAGATTAGTTCCTGGAAAAACGCACTGGAATATATTGAGCAAAATTATGAATTCTAAAGAGTCTTTACGTGCCCTGGTCAGTGTTATTCAAGAAAAAATTGAAGAACTTGGTTCCAATAATCCATCGGATGAGGTAGAAAAACTAATTAAATCTAAGTTAGAGCCGTTCCTTGAAAAGCAAGGCTATGTAAGTAAGGAAAAATATGAGGGTGTACTTAAGATTCTGGAAAGCTTAGAAAAGCGTCTTGAGAAACTTGAATCAAGATCAGAGAAATAATTTAAAGAGTATCCAGCATATATTCTACTGCCAGGCCAATTTCTTCTTTTGTACAATCGCTACAAAGCCCTTTTGCAGGCATTCCACCAATACCTGACCAAGCATTGTTAATTAGCATGTCAGTTCCTTTTGCTAACCTTTGCTCCCATTGACTTAGCACGGCAAGCATCGGTGCCCCTGCAACACCAGCATCATGACAAGCGGCGCATCCACTTGTATAGATTTGTTCTGCTGAGCGAGATCCTCCCACTGCAGATGATGATGCAGCTGCAAGAACTGCCTCACCGCAAGATTCGCCTTGCAAGCAAATTGCAACATCTGATGAAAGCCTTGATGAAACAAGCTCATCATATTTTTTGCCATTAAACATAAAGATAACAGCACAAACAACGGTAAGAAGTGGAAGTATTTTTTTCATATTATGAGTTTGGTTTTTCAATATTAATTAAATAATCAACGGTTTTAAACATTTCATCTGTTGATCTCTTGACCTGAACTAGATATTTGCCATCTACATACATTATTGGAACAGCAGGAACTTTTAATCTTCGAGATAATTCTATTGATCGTTTAACCTTTTGGTTTACTGAAAAAGAATTCATTTGCTTAAAAGCTTCATCCTCTTGAACTCCTATTTTAGATAAGAAAGCTAGTATTGATTTTTCACTCGATAGTCTATTTCCCTCTTTATGGATCGCCGTAAATACTGCACTATGGGCAGTATCTCCAAGCTTAAGAGCTTCAATAGTGTAGTAAAGTTTTGCATGAAGCTGATTCCAACCTATAGGAACCTTAGTAAATTTAACATCCTGATCAAGGTCTTTTTTCCATTTGTTTACAAATGGTTCAACTGAATAACATGCTGGACATCCGTACCAAAAAACCTCAATAACCTCTACTTTGCCATCTTTTTTAATAGGTAGAGGATTAGGAATTTTTTGAAAGTCTCTGCCAGCTTGATACTGTGGAAAGACATTTACTGAATAAATTAAAGCAAGGATTGAAATTGGAAGTATAAATAAATTCTTCATGCTATTTTCTATAAAGCCCATGCATGTAATTGGCAAGAGCTTCAATGTCATCATCTTTTAAGTTAGCTGATGCAGCTTGCATTACAAGAGCATAGTTTCCTGCATTTCTAACTTGTGATCGGTATTCTTTTAATGTGCTAATTAAATAACCTTTTTGCTGTCCTGAAATTTTTGGAAAGCCAGCCTGAACATTTCCTTCACCATATAAAGAATGGCAAGCTGTGCATGCTGGTATACCTCGATTTAAGTCTCCAGCTCTATACAATGACTCACCTAACGCAAGCAAATCAGCATCAGAATCAGCCTGGCCAACGGACGCAGAGCTTTCTGCATAATACGCAGCAATGTCAAGCAATTCATCAGAGCTTAAAGTTTTTAGATAAGGAATAACAGCTGTCATGAGTGCATTTTCTCTCTCGCCGCTTACAAAATAACCCAACTGATCATACAAATATTTCTGATTTTGACCTGCAAGACTCGGCCAATCTGTATTAATACTATTACCATCATTACCATGGCAGGCTGCGCAAGTTGCTACCAATGAAGAGCCGTTTATAGCATCACCAGTTTTAAGTACATTAGGAATGGCTAATTCTGCAGAATAGGTGTTAACACCAATAAAAACTAAACTGATAGCTAAAAGTACTTTTTGCATTTTTGATATTTATTAAAGAGAGCCTATTATATGCGCAGAGGCGCTTGCATAAAAGATAAATATGAAAAATCCCTTTAAAAACACAGTCTTTGAATTTGGTGTTCTTAACTATAAATCTATGCCTGAGGAAGATTGCGCTGAAGTGCTATTGTCTGGCAGGTCAAATGCTGGAAAATCAAGTGCTTTAAATGCCTTGGCTGAGAACCGTAAACTTGCAAGAACAAGTAAGACTCCTGGTCGCACAACAGAAATAAATTTTTTTCGTGTTAACGAAAATCTTAGGCTGCTAGATCTGCCCGGTTACGGTTTTGCTAAGTCAGATAAATCAAAAAAGAAAGACTGGGGACCAATGCTTGGTGAATATTTTCAAAAAAGATACTGCTTGAAAGCAGTGGTTGTCTTTATGGACATCAGGCACCCTTTAAAGGAAATTGATATTGACATGATTGGTCTTTGTAGGGATTTTGATGTTGAATTTCTGCCAGTATTAACGAAGTCTGATAAGGTCTCAAATAATGAAATTTTTAAGGTAAAGCAGGAAGTTCAAGAAAAAACTGGACTGAAAGAAGCCATAACAATCTCAGCCTTAAAAGATCAAGGAATTAAGGAACTAAGAACTCGTTTAATAAGCTATTCTCTGAAAGATGAGTGACCTAAGTTTTCAACAACAAGCTTGCACATTATCGCTTGAAGGTGGATTAATTGAATATAGATCCTACTTACAAGTGAATAATAAAAAACAGCTTGAAGACGCCCCTGGCTCATACATCATAAGAGATCACGATATTACGCATGTAATATTTGGTTTAGATACTTCTCTTGAACAAGAATCTCTTCTGGATTCATGGTTGTTTTCTGGGGCCAGTTGGAAATTAAAAGATTTGCTTGCCTATGGAAAGTTACCAGAATTAAAGAAACTTAATAAATATCTTGGTCGTGAAGTTGGATATATCAGACTTATAAGAATGGTAATTTCTTTGATTCCTTCGAAGATTCTTATTTGGAAGCGTGCTCGAAGAATGAAAAAAAAATGGCCATTTAAATCCTATGAAGCATATTTAAAGATGAGAATCTGTGATATCAGAGAAGAGTTTGGTATAAAAATTTTATTACCAGAGGAAAGAAAACTAAAAAATCCTGTTGTTTGGAGTGGTCTTATTCAAAATTAGATTAATGTGCCTCATTCCAATTGTTTCCAGATTCTGCTTCAACAATTAGCGGCACCGAGAGATTAAAGGTATTTTCCATAAGGGAGATAATTTGGTCTTGATACTCTTTGGTTTTTGATTTTTTAACTTCAAAAATTAATTCATCATGAACTTGCATGATCATTTTTATTTCATTACTAGTACCTGAGCTTTCTATCCAGTGATAGACATCTATCATAGCCTTTTTAATGATGTCCGCTGCAGAGCCCTGTAATGGTCCATTAATAGCTGCTCTTTCTGCGGCTTGTCTTCTAAGACCATTCCCTGAATTTATTTCAGGTACATGAACTCTTCTTCCCATCACGGTTTCAACATAACCTTTTGCTTTAGCCTCAACTCTAATTGACTCCATGAATGCATTCACTCCCTGATATTTATCAAAATAAGAATCAAGGTATTGTTGGGCATCTTGTCTTGAAATTCCGAGCTGACGCGTAAGACCAAATGCTGACATGCCATACATTAAGCCAAAATTAATTGCTTTAGCTTTGCGTCGATGATCGGAAGTTACCTCATCAATTGGAATTGAAAATATCTCAGAGGCAGTAGCGGCATGAACATCAAGCCCTTCTTTGAAGGCTCTAGTTAGGTTTGAATCTTCAGAAAGATGCGCCATGATCCTTAGCTCAATCTGTGAGTAATCAGCAGAAATTATTATGTTGCCTGGCTCTGCAATGAAAGCCTGCCTGATCTTTCTACCCTCTTCTGTCTTTATAGGGATATTTTGAAGATTTGGTTCAGTTGAGGAAAGTCTTCCTGTTGAGGTCACAGCTTGTTGATAAGAGGTATGAACTCTTTTTGTTTGGTTGTGAATCATTTTTACAAGACTGTCAGTGTAAGTTGATTTAAGTTTTGCTAGACCTCTATACTCCAAAATGACTTTTGGAAGTTCGTATTCTTCAGATAGTCGAACAAGCGTTTCCTCATTGGTGGAAGGCTGTCCTTTTGGAGTCTTCTTAAGAATGGGTAGTCCAAGTTTATTGAAAAGAATTTCGAGTAACTGCTTGGGTGAATCTAAATTAAACTCTTCTCCTGCAATTTTATATGCTTGTTTTTGAAGCTTATCGATTCGCAAGGAAAGCTCTTTGGAATAGCTTTCAAGAAAATTTTGATCGATTTTTACGCCATTAGTTTCAATTTTAAGAAGTGCATTGAGAGCAGGTTTCTCAATAGTTTCTAACAAAGTGTTTAATGATTTTTCCGTAACTAATTGGTCTGAAAAATATTTGAAAAGTCTTAGGGTGATGTCAGCATCCTCTGCAGCATATTCTGTTGCAATATCAAGATCCACTTGGGAAAAACTAATTCTCTTTTTCCCTGTGCCAACTACTTCATCAAATTTTGTTGGCTCGTAATCCAAATAATTTTTTGCTAAATAATCTAGCCCATGTCGTGATCCAGTGCTATTAAATACATAAGATAAAAGCATAGTATCGGCAAGAAAATCGGTGACAGCAAAACCATGTCTTCTTAACACCGGTAAATCAAATTTTAGATTTTGACCAACTAACTTTTTTTCATTAGCAACAATTATGGGTCCAAGAATTTCTTCTGCAACTGACAATGAAATTTGATCAGGCGCTCCATCATAATCATGGCCAAAAGGAATATAAAAACCCTCGCCTGATTGAGTGCTTAGGGATATCCCTAACAAGTTCGTGGTCTTTGTATCCAGTGAATCGGTTTCAGTATCTATTGCGAAGACATTTGATTGGTTGATTTCTTCGCAAACTTTTAAAAGAGCATCTTTGTCTAGTACACAAACATAATTGCTTTTTATTGTCTTAGGTTTTGCTTTATTTTGTGGGATTGAGATCCAGGCATTAAATTCAAGCTCGGTGAATAATGCTTCTAGCTCCTTACTGTTTTCTTCAACTGCAATTAATTTATCAATACTAATTTCAAGATCAACATCCTTTTTAAGAGATACTAACTCAACATTCCTTGCCAAATCGTCTATGGAATTTCTAAAGGATTCTCCAATAGCGCCTTTAAGTGATTCAGCATTATCAATTATTGTTGAAATGTCTTGATATTCATTCAGCCATTTAGATGCGGTTTTTGGCCCTACCTTTGGAACACCTGGAATGTTATCAGATGAATCTCCAACTAAAGCCAGGTATTCGACAATTTGATCTGGTTTCACATTGAATTTCTTTTCTACCCCTTTTTCATCAAATTCTTCATTGGTCATTGTGTTCATCATCGATACACTTCCGTCTTCGACAAGCTGCATCAGATCTTTATCAAGACTAGAGATAATAATTTCATATTTTGACTTAAGCTCCTCTGCAAGAGTTGCTATCACATCATCTGCTTCAACCCCTTTAACTTCAATGACTGGAGCCGCCATGAAATTACAAATAGCTTTTAATGGTTGAAGTTGTTCAACAAGCTCTTTTGGCATAGGCGGGCGATTTGCTTTGTAAGTATTAAGAATCTCATGTCTGAAATTTTTTCCCTTTGCATCAAAGACAGTAATTATTTTTGCTTCTGGATGTTCTTTTTTTAAATTCCTTAGCATATTAACAACACCTTTAATTGCCCCAGTAGGAAGGCCTTTAGAAGTCGTTAGAGGTGGCATTGCATGAAAAGCTCTGTAAAGATATGAGGAACCATCAATTAAAAAAACTTTGTTTTTGGATGCCATATTTTATTATCTCACCTGCATAAATTTTGTTCCAACGGATATATAATTTAGCTATTTTAATGATTGCTCTGTGAACTACTTAATTAAACATCATAACTTGGTCATATTTTTAATATGCATGGGCCTATTAATTGGGGCTTTCATATTTGATGCTTTGGGTATTTATCCTTGCCCTATGTGTATTGTGCAAAGGTGGTGTTTCGCTTTTGCTGGGTTATTTGCATTAGTGTTATCGATTTCTAAAAATAAGCACTTGAACACACTCTTAATAATTGGGTTATATGCATTTTTAATTTTCGGAATAGTGTTTTCTTCAAGACAAATTTTTGTCCAGAATTTACCAATAGATGAGCTAATGTCTATTGGGAGCTGTGGAATGCCATTTAGTACCATGGTTGAATATCAGGGTTTATTTAATGCCTTAGCAATGGCTTATCAGGGCGGGCCCTCCTGCGCTGAAGATGGCTGGAGATTTATTTTTAACTTTGCTGAGTGGGCACTTATTGCGTTTTTAGGGATGATCTTTTTAAAAACAATTAGTGCTTTAAAGCAAAGATAATGTAGCAAAACTACATCTTGTTGTGTCTGTAATACCTATTTTAATAGGTTTTCCAAATTTCTTGACCTATATATCCTTTTAAAATTTAATTTCACTACATATGGATAGACACAAGTTTTTATCAACCTATAATATTTATATATGAGCAACGATCAGTCAGCCTTGACCAATGAATTCAGCTTATCTGCACAGGAGCTTCTTGATAAGGCTATTGAAAATGGTGAAGGTATCGTTGCATCTAACGGAGCCTTATCTGTTGAAACAGGTGAAAGAACCGGTAGAAGTCCTAATGACAGATTTATTGTTAAAGAGCCTAGCACGGAAGATCTAATTGATTGGGGCGAGATTAATAAGCCCTTTGAAGCAAATGCATTTAATTTGCTATGGGATAAAGTTCACTCTTATTTAGCAGAAAAAGATAGATACAAATCTAATGTGCACGTCGGCTCACATGAAGAGCACTATATCCCAATTAATATTACAACTGAAACAGCATGGCATAACATGTTCTCGCAATTAATTTTTGTCTGTCCAGATGAATTTAATCCTAAAGAAAAACAGTGTTGGGAAATTTTGAGCGCTCCAAATTTTGAGTGCGACCCTGCAGTCGATGGAACTAATTCAGAAGCAAGTGTGATAATTAATTTTGCAAAGAGAAAGGTCATAATTGCTGGAATGAAGTATGCAGGAGAAATGAAAAAAGCAATGTTCTCTGTTCAAAATTTCCTCCTTCCAGAAAAAGATGTTCTGCCAATGCATTGCTCAGCAAATGTGGATGCTAATGGAAAAGTTGCTTTATTTTTTGGCTTATCTGGTACTGGAAAAACAACCCTATCAGCTGATCCTTCGTGTCACCTTATTGGCGACGATGAGCATGGATGGTCTGAGGGTTCTGTATTTAACTTTGAAGGCGGTTGTTATGCAAAATGCATAGATCTTTCTGAGGAGAATGAGCCTGTTATTTGGAAAGCAATTAAAAAGGGCAGCATCATTGAAAATGTAATTTTAGATGATCAGCTGGTGCCTGATTATACTGATACATCTCTTACTCAAAATTCACGTTGTTGTTATCCAAGATCTCATGTTGAAAAAGCAGTCCCCACAAACAATGGGCCTGAACCTGAAGTTGTAATTTTTCTAACTTGTGATTTAACTGGTGTTCTACCCCCGGTTTCAATCCTCAGCAAGGAAGCAGCTGCATACCATTTTTTGAGTGGCTATACAGCAAAAGTAGGTTCTACAGAGGTTGGCTCTACTTCTGCAATCGAATCAACATTTTCAACTTGCTTTGGTGCGCCTTTTTTTCCTAGACCTGCTGGTGTCTATGCAGATCTGTTAATTAAAAGAATAGAATCTTTTAATTCTCAAGTTTATCTGGTTAATACGGGCTGGACTGGAGGCCCACATGGTGTTGGTAAAAGATTTAGTATCCCCACTACAAGGAGAATTGTTAATGCTATTCAAGCTGGAGAACTAAAAACGTCAGAAAGAACAATGCTTGATGGTTTAAAATTAGAAATCCCAAATCATATTGAGGGAGTTGATAAGAACATACTCAACCCTAGACAAACATGGGATAATGCTGATGATTATGATGAGGCTGCAAAAAAACTTATAGCTCAATTTGAAGAAAATTTTAAAAAATTCAACGTTAGACCAGAAATCTCCAAGGCCGGACCTAGCATGTAGGGTTAGGACTAATGACTAGTGCTAACTTTGAAAAAGCACTTGTTGCCCTAAGTAATAGAAAATTCTTTAAAAATATTTCAATTTCAAGAGGGATAGAGCGTGAAGCTTTACGCTCAAATCTCAATGGAGTTATTTCTAAAACCCCACATCCTAAATCTCTAGGGTCTGCATTAACAAACCCCTTTATAACAACTGACTTTGCTGAGGCACTGATAGAAATGGTTACGCCAACTTTTGATACAGTTGAAGGATTGCATAGTTTTCTTGAAAATTTGGATTTTTTTGTAAAAGAAAATCTTAATGATGAGATTCTCTGGAACGCCTCTATGCCATGTGAGTTAGGTGATGAAAAACAAATACAAATTGCTGAGTACGGTGTTAGTAATACAGGAAGGTTAAAAAACATATATCGGAGAGGCTTACGTGAACGTTATGGCTCTGCCATGCAATGTGTTTCTGGAATTCATTACAATTTTTCTCTCTCAAAAAAGAGCTGGCAAAATTTTTTTAATCAAAATGAATCTAATCAAGCAGAAATAGACAGAGCTTATTTTGGCCTAATTCGAAATGTTAAAAGGAATTATTGGCTTATTGCATATTTATTTGGTGCCAGCCCGATATGCCATCAATCATTCCTCCAAAAAAGAGAGCATGATTTAATAAAAAGAAAAACGGATCTTTTTGCGGAAACATCTACAAGCCTGAGAATGAGCGACATCGGCTATCAGAGTCTTGAACAGGATAACCTAAAAATTTCATATGATGATTTGGATGCCTTTGTGTCAGGTTTGGTTGATGGAATTAAAAACCCATCAAAAAGGTTTGAAAAAATAGGGCTCTTTGATAAACAAAATTATCCGTTACAAATTAGTAATGGAATCCTACAAATTGAGAATGAGCTTTATGACGTAGTTAGGCCAAAAAGAAAAGTTCTTGCTGGAGAGAGACCAGCAAATATTCTAATGTCAAAGGGTGTCGAGTATATTGAATTTAGAGGATTAGATATTAATCCTTATGAACCTGTTGGTATTAGCAAAGAACAAATACAGTTTTTGGATCTTTTCTTGCTGCATTGTCTGATTAGTGAGTCACCTATGCTTGAAGACAATGAGAGTAAGATCATAAAGGAAAACAACAGAGCTGTTATATATAAAGGCAGAGATAAACAAACAACAATTATTGTTGAAGGTAAGGAAGTATCATTAAATGAAGCAGCAAAGAATTTACTTGAAGAAATTTTAGCAATAGGCAATGAGATGGCTTTATATGATCAATCTCTAAAAAAATTAACGGAAGAATTTATTCCAACTGTTAGCCCCATATCTAAAAAGATAATGGCAGATATTTTTGATAATCAAAAAACTCATTGTGAGTTGATTTTGAAATTATCAAAGCATCATCATGAAAACAAAAAATATAATGATAGATCTCAATTAGATAATTTTGAAAAGGCTTCGAATCAATCAATTGATGAGCAAATGAAGCTCGAAGAAAAAGATAAAATTGATATAATCGAATATCTTAAAAATTTTAACCATAGTCTAAGGGGATAGTATGAAGGCGCTTAATTGCATAGAATTAGCTGGTCAGGAAAAATGGTCAGAAACACTTCAATATATCGAGGTTGATGACCCAATCCCAGGCGATAATGAAATTTTAATAAGCCTAAAAGCAGCTAGTGTTAATTTCCCTGATGTATTAATGGTTCAAGGCCTGTACCAATTCCAGCCGCCCATGCCTTTCATTCCAGGTGCCGAAGCAGCAGGAGTTGTTGAGAAAGTTGGATCAGGCGTCACTGACTTTGATGAGGGTGATCACGTTTTTGTGATGACAGGAAATGGATGTTTTGCAGAAAAACTAGTTGCAGATCAATCTAGAGTGCAGAAAATCCCAAAAGAAATGGACCTTCAGGTCGCTGCAGGACTTGCCATGACTTATGGAACATCGCTTTATGCACTTAAACAAAGGGCCGACCTTCAGGCAGGAGAAACATTATTGGTTCTTGGAGCAGCAGGTGGGGTTGGTTTGGCTGCTGTTGAGCTAGGCAAGTCTATGGGTGCAAAGGTTATTGCTGCAGCTTCAACACAGGAAAAGGTAAATATTTGTCTTGAGCATGGAGCAGATGAAGGATTTGTTTATAAATCGGGCAACATGAATAGAGATGAACAAAAAGAGTTCTCAAATAAAATTAAAGAACTTACTGGAGGCATGGGTGCTAATGTGGTTTACGATCCTGTCGGGGGATCCTTTAGTGAGCCTGCTATTCGTGCAACAGCTTGGGAAGGGAGATATTTAGTAATTGGTTTCGCAGCTGGTGAAATACCTAAGCCGCCCCTTAATCTTGCATTGTTAAAAAGTTGTCAAATTGTAGGTGTTTTTTGGGGTGCATGGACGGCAATGTTTCCTAAAGAAAATCAAAAAAACTTTGAAGAACTTTTTAAGCTTTTAGAGGAAGGCAAAATTAATCCTCGTATAAAAGATAAATTTAAGCTTGAAGATTCAGCAAAAGCAATTGCGCACCTAGCTGAAAGGAAGGCAACTGGAAAAGTAATTGTTGAAATCGCATAAATTAACGCTGTTTGGTTTTTTGTTCTTATGCATTTCATGCACGAATGAATCTGATGAAAAAATGAAAATAATACATAAAGATAATCCTGACTTTCAAACAGAAGAATATCGAAAGATTTTTCTGGATGGAACTCACAATACCAGAGAGCTTGGTGGGTATAAGACAACAGACGGAAAAAAAGTTAAATGGGGAGTCTTGTATCGATCTGATAAATTATCTGACCTCTCAACAGATGATCAGGAATACTTATCATCGCTAGGCATTAAAAATGTTATCGACTTCAGGTCAAGTAATGAAAAATCTGAAGATCCAGACCTAATTCCCGATGGTATGCGATATATCCAATTACCGATTGAGGCAGACGGTGCCATTCGCCCTAAAGTTGAAGCTATGATGAGAGGACAAGATCAGGGCGATTTGGGCGAGTTGCTAGTTGAAGCAAATGCAGAATTTGTATCAAAATACAAAGGTGTTTACAAAGACTTCCTCGAAACCCTCGCAAACGAACAAAAACCATCTCTTTTTCATTGTACAGCCGGCAAAGATCGAGCTGGATTTGCAGCAGCCATAACTTTGCTAGCAGTTGGCGTCCCAATGGAAACAGTAATAAATGATTACATGAAAACAAATGAATACACCAAAGAATTCGTTGATGATTACTTAAAGAAGATTAAGCTTTACTCCCTTAATCAAGCAGATGTAGATCAATTAAGGCCGATAATGGGCGTGGAAAAAAGATTCATTGTTGCTGCCATGGATAGAATTATTGAAGATTACGGATCAATAGAAAACTTTATTACTGAAGGGCTTGAAATTGATGACGAAACCCTAGGAAAACTTAAAAATTTTCTCTTAGAGGAATCCTGATTAATAAGCTACTGATTGATAAGTTAGAAGTAAATTCTCTTTGATAAAAGGCGGTCTAAAATAGCCTAAGTACTTTTGATCAGGTCCGATCAAAATAATATTGTTCATATGATTATCTAAATGATTTGCATGACTAGCATGATCTTTTTGTTTAGGTGATGTGACCATGACGTCTAGTTGTGTTGCTAGATTAACCAACATTGGACGAATTGATGCTGCTCCGTAAAAATCTTTATTAAATCCTTTTGCATACATATCGATTTCTTTGGGTGTATCGTTTTCTGGATCAATAGAAATTAAAAGTACCTGCTTATCGCTTAAATCCATACCTTTTTCAGATAATGTTAAAAAAAGTTCCCTAATCATGGACATAGAAACAGGGCATTCGTCTGGGCAATTAGTAAAACCAAAATAAACCAGAGTCCATTTATCCTTGAAAAAGTCCTTAGTAATTTTGGTATTATTTGAAGAGATGAATTCAAAATTAGAAATCTCTTTAGGCTGACTAAGTGAATAATAACCGTTAACCAAAAGTTCGCCTCTGGACAGTTCGCGTGGTGTTGTTAGTTTGTTTACAAATAAAGTCAGGACAGTAGCCATAAATAAAATTATTAATATGATTGAGATCGAAATGTTTCTGTTCATAACATGAAATGATCAATTAACAACGCTAAAAAAATTAGAAAAATATAATAAATTGAATATTGAAATGTTGGCATGGCAAGGCTATTTGAATCATCACCATACAACCTAAATGCATACCATAAAAAAATTGATCCAAGCACAAGAGCTGAGACTAAATAAAATGCTCCGGACATCATTACAAAATAGGGAAATAGACTCACCAAAAGCATGATGATCGTATAAAGAATAATTTGTAATTTTGTAAACGAAATGCCATGTGTGACTGGAAGCATTGGGATATTTTCTTTGGCATATTCATCTTTTCTATGAATAGCTAAAGCCCAAAAATGTGGTGGCGTCCACGCAAAAATAATCAATACCAGTAAAAGAGCGTTGGGATCAATGCTCCCTGTAATAGAGCTCCAACCCAAAAGAGGAGGTGCAGCTCCAGCAAGGCCACCAATCACTATGTTTTGAGGCGTTGCTCTTTTTAAAAAAACTGTATAAATAATTGCATAGCCTATCAATGAAGCAATTGTTAGATATGCTGTCAGGACATTTACATATCTGTACAAAATGGCATAGCCAATCAAGCCAATGACAATAGCAAATAAGATTGCTTTGCTGGAAGATATTTCTCCTTGAGGTATTGGTCTTTCGCTTGTTCTTGACATATTTGCATCAACTTTTTGATCAACCACTTGATTAATGGCAGCCGCAGATGCTGCGCACAAACCAATACCTATTAGTGAAACTAAAATTAATAGTGGACTAAAGTTAGAAGCATTGGTTGCCAATAGTGATCCAATTAATGAGGTTATTAACATCATAAGAACCACGTTTGGTTTACATAGATGATAGTAACTTCTGAGTATGCTCATTTTTTCCAAGCTAGCATATTTACATAGAGAGTTGTTAATAATAACAGTGCTGCGACTAAATTATGAGCAATCGCGATATAAAGTGGTAACACATAAACTACATTCATTATCCCAAGAGATATTTGTGTAAGCAGAACGATTCCTAAAGTCGATGCAAGAGGCGCGGCACTAGAGAACCACAAGCTAGAAATTAATATTAGAAAAATAATTGTTAGGAATATTGCTGTTATACGGTGAGAATAATGAATTGCAACCCTTGCTTCATTATCTAAAAGGCCATAAAGATAATTTGGTCCAACCTCTTGAGCAAGATTAAATCCAGCTGAAAAATCCATATCTGGCATAAAACTACCTTGGCATGTTGGAAAATCTGGGCATGCCAATGAGGCATAATTTGTTGAAGTCCATGCCCCTAGAAATATTTGAATGACTAAAACAAACAAAGCAAGCATCGCTAGATTTTTTAAGTGACCAATTTGAAAGTTTTTGAAAAAATTAGAATTTTTAATGTACAAATAAAAGAATGTTGAAAGAGTAATAAAACCCCCAAATAGATGAGTTGTTACTATGATGGGCAGCAGTTTAAGACTTACAGTTAAATAGCCAAATAATCCTTGGCAGCAGATGAATATCAATAAAAAAATTGAAATTCTCTTGTTTTGTTTGTCTTCGGTTTTATGGGTTAAGTACACAATAAAAATTGCTAGCAAACCAAGTGCAGCTGCAAAATATCTATGAACAACCTCTGGAATGGCTTTATCTATCTCATAAGGAAATGCTGGATATCTTTGCTCAGCGAGTGCAACCTCTGCCTCAGTAGTTGGAAAAAAAACAAAGCCATAACATCCTGGCCAGTCAGGACATCCCAGCCCAGCATCAACCAGTCTGGTCCAAGCACCCAGAGCTATAACTACGAAAGCAAATAGAATTCCGAAGAGAGATACGTTTTTTATATTCATATAAGCACCTTTAAATCTTTTAGGATTAACTTTGGATCCATTGAGGCATCAAAAAACATTACTGCCCGACCGTAAGGATCTATTACAAAAATTCGAGGGGTTGAGAAATAATCTGCAGTATTTTGTTCAATTTGATTTATGAACCCATCATTTACATCATTAAAAATTTCAATTCGCGGAAAATATTCTAATAATTGTGTATTTGGTTGAAAGGACTTTGATTGAACAAAAATTCTTTTAAGCTTGAATATATCTCTGTTAAGAGCAACATTTAACTGTCGCATTACATAAAGAGCATTCTCAAAATTAAGATCATTACTGTAATAAACACCCAATATCCACTTACCATCCTCAAATTCAATTACAGCTCCGCTCTCATCAACTAACGACTTTGGATCAACTTCAAAATAACTATCAAAAAAAGTCCCGTTATTTTTTGTGTTCTCAGGTGAATACCCAAGGTTAAATGCTAGCGTTGATCCAATAATTACAATTAGTGGCGTTACTAATAGAAAAATTAGAAAAATACGATTATTCATTCTCATTCCTGTTTATTGTAAAAAAATACATTGCTGCAAGGACTATTGTCATGACAAACCACTGAAAAGCGTACCCAAAATGCCTAGTAGATGAGATGGTAAAGGGGGCAATTTCTTGAAAGGTTAATACTTCCCGATGATTTGCATCTAGGTGTAAAAAGAAATTTTCAACTGGCTCTGAATACTGTTTACTATAAAAATTTGTATCTCGTAGCTGACTAATTTTTGGCCAACTTTCAGTGATAAGATTGTCCCCGAAGGTAATATTTTTTTCTGGGCGATAGATTATTCCTGTAATTTTTTTTGATTTAGATGTTACATCAAGTATTGGCAACAATTGATTCATATCCGCTTTTGATAACCATCCTCTGTTTACCATAATTAGTCGATCATCTGAGAAAATAAATGGTGTATAAACTTTATATCCTGGTTTCCCATCCAAAAGCTGGTTGTCAAAAAGTATTTGTCTTGAGGAATCAAACCTTCCCTCAATAGAAACATTTGACCACTCTTGAAGTGACTGAGAATAAGGGGTGCTTGGTTTATAAGCATAAAATTCTTTTTCTTCTTGTGATTTAAGATTTCCTTTATAAACCTGCCAGATTCCAAGGGAGAAAAATACTATTATAAAAAAAAAGCTAAAAACTGATAAAGCTGAATTTTTTTTTATTAATTCTAAATAATTCATTATAGGTTTAAGTTACAATCAAATAATGTGGTTGAAGCCTGCTATATTCATCTTAATTATTTTAATACTTTTAAGTTTAACGAGTGGTCTGTTCTTTCTGTTCAAAGACAGAGGCAGCAGCAAAGGAACAGTGATAAGCTTGGGTGTTAGAGTATCACTGGCTACCTTGCTTCTTATACTAGTAGCTTATGGCTTGTATACCGGAGAGCTTGGCAACTCAGTGCCGTGGGGCTCTTAAAGTATATAAACAAACATAAATAGCATCACCCAAACAACATCAACAAAATGCCAGTACCAAGATGCTGCTTCAAAACCAAAGTGCTCATGAGGGTCTGGTTTAAAATGATTATAGAAAACTGATCTGATCAGCATCACTGACAACATCAAGCCGCCCATCATCACATGAAAGCCGTGGAACCCTGTTAGCATGAAGAAAGTTGATCCATAAATTCCAGAATTTAAGGTTAAGCCATAGTGTTCATATGCTTCGTAATATTCAAGCGCCTGAAGAAAAACAAAAAATATGGCAAGTGAGACGGTAACACCCAGCCAAATATTAAACTTGTTTTTATTCGCAGCTTTTAGATTAATGTGTGCCATATGAACAGTTACGCTAGAGCTTAGAAGAACGACTGTGTTCCACAATGGAAGCCAAGTTAGTATTTTGTCCCATCCAGGAAAAGCCATACTTTTTTCAGGAACAGTGTAAGCAGCACCTAAATCTGGAGTGGTCAAAAGTGGCCAAGTTGATTGGAAATTTTCCCATAGCATATTTGCTAAACCTTTTTCTCCCTCGCCACCAAGCCATGGAACAGAAAATGTTCTTACATAAAATAAAGCACCAAAAAATGCTGCGAAAAACATTACTTCTGAAAAAATGAACCATGCCATTCCGTAAACAAACGATTGATTTAGCTGAGCACTATCTAGTCCTGCTAAATGTTCTTGAACAACCTTTCGAAACCAAAAAAATAAGGTAGCACCAAAAGATGCCAGCCCAGCATAAAGTATGTATTTAGCCATACTGTCAGGCTGTCCCAATGCATTGATGGTGCTGGCAGCACCCATAACTAGAATAAATAAAGAAGTCGCAGCATAGATTGGAAACCTGCTCTGCTCTGGTACATAGTATTTTTCGTAAGTGCTCATTTCTAACTCCCCATTGAGTGATGATCTGAACCATGCTCATGCATGTAACTAGCTAACTCATCTAAATTATCTTCAGTAACATCAAAGATTGTGTACGAAAGAACAATATTATTAATATTGTCTGGTAATTCATTATCAAAAATAAGTCTGACTGGTAGCAAGGCTTCTTCACCTGGCTTTAAAATTTGTTGTTCAAAGCAGAAACATTCCAATTTTTTTAAATGTGCAGCTGCATTCGATGGTGCAACGCTTGGAATGGCTTGAGCCACCATTGCTCTGCTGGTTGTATTTTTAACATAGTAGGTGGCTGTGTAATATTTACCAGTTGTTATGTTTATAACCTCATCAGAAGGACCAAAATCCCAAGGCATCTGTTCGTTATTATGAGAAACAAATTGAACAGTAATATCTCTACCCTCTGAAATATCGCTTTCGGCAATCCTGGTTGGAGATAAGTCGATCTTTCCATTCAATCCGGTGACTTCGCAGAAGACATCATAAAGAGGGACCAAAGCAAAAGAAAAGAAAAACATTCCCAACACTGCAAGTGATAGCATCTTAATAGTCTTTTTGCCGCCCTCATTCATAATTACTTAACTTCTGGTGGTGTTGAAAATGTGTGATATGGAGGAGGAGAATCAACTGTCCATTCTAAACCTTGGGCTCCCTCCCAGACTTCAGGAGTAGCCTTCTTCCCGCCCATAACTGTTCTTACAACAATAAATAGGAAGAGTATTTGAGAAGCGCCAAACAAGAAAGCCCCAACAGTAGATACCATATTCCAATCCGCAAACTGAAGCGCGTAATCAGGAATCCTTCTAGGCATTCCAGCTAACCCAATAAAGTGCTGTGGGAAAAATGTAACGTTTACACCAATAAAAGAAAGCCAAAAGTGCAAGCGACCTAGTCTTTCGTCATACATGTTTCCACACCATTTAGGAAGCCAGTAATATACTGCAGCCATAATTGAGAATATTGCTCCAGGTACAAGTACATAATGGAAATGAGCAACAACAAAATATGTATCATGATACTGAAAGTCAGCTGGTGTAATAGCAAGCATCAGCCCAGAAAACCCGCCGATCGTGAATAGAACAACGAATGCTATTGCAAACAACATTGGTGTTTCGTAAGTTATTGAGCCCCTAAACATGGTTGCAACCCAATTAAAAACCTTAACTCCTGTAGGAACTGCGATTAGCATGGTTGCCCACATAAAAAATAGTTCAGCTGCTAATGGCATTCCAACAGTGAACATATGATGAGCCCAAACAACGAAAGAAAGAATAGCAATTGAAACCATTGCCCAAACCATTGACGAGTAACCGAAAAGCTCTTTCCTCGAGAAAGTAGAAATTATATGCGAAACAATTCCAAAGGCCGGTAATATCATTATGTAAACCTCAGGGTGACCAAAGAACCAGAAAATATGTTGAAAAAGGACTGGGTCTCCACCACCTGCAGCATTGAAGAAACTGGTTCCAAAGTGAATATCCATCAGCATCATGGTTACTGCTCCTGCTAGGACAGGCATAACTGCTATCAACAAATATGCTGTTATGAGCCATGACCAAACAAATAATGGCATCTTCATTAAAGTCATTCCTGGAGCTCTCATATTCATAATAGTTACAATCACATTAATAGCTCCCATAATTGATGAAGCTCCGAGAATATGAACAGAAAAAATGAAAAAAGTAACACTGGGTGGTGCATATGTTGTGGATAATGGAGCATAGAAAGTCCAACCAAAATTAGGTGCTCCTCCCTCCATAAATAAAGAGGAAAGCATCATAAAAAAAGCAAAAGGCAAAATCCAAAAACTCAGATTATTCATTCTAGGTAGTGCCATATCTGGGGCACCGACCATCATAGGAACAAGCCAATTTGCTAGCCCCACAAAAGCTGGCATCACCGCCCCAAAGACCATTATTAGCCCATGCAAGGTAAGCATTTGGTTATAAAACTCTGGTTCTACGATCTGCATACCAGGCTGAAATAACTCTGCTCTGATTACCAGAGCCATTGCTCCACCAATTAAGAACATCGAAAAGCTAAACCAAAGGTAAAGGGTGCCAATATCTTTATGGTTTGTAGTGAATAACCATCGGGTTAAGCCCTTTGCAGGACCGTGATGGTGATCATCATGAGATTCTATAACTGCGCTCATATTTACTTCCTATATCTTAATTTTGTTTTCTTTATATTCGACAATTTCTTTTGGAACAACAATTTCACCGTCTCCTTTTGCATCATTGCCCCAAGCTCTTCTTGTATATGTAATAACAGCTGCCATATCAACTTCAGAAAGTTGATTCGCAAAAGATTGCATTGCAGCACCTTGAACTCCTTCCATCAATATTTCTACATTGCGAGGTTTATTGTTTAAAACTATGTCGCTGCCAGCGAGTGCAGGAAAGATTCCGGGAATTCCTGCTCCATTCACCTGATGACAAGCAACACAGTTCATTTGATAAACACCCTCTCCTTTTTCAACTAGCTCTTCCATGGTCCAATCTTTCTCAGTAAGCTGGGCAAGATCAAAGGCTGCCTGTTTTTTATCTGTTACCCAAAGATTATAATCTTCAGGTGTGACTGCTCTTACCACTACCGGCATGAACCCATGATTTTTTCCACATAATTCCGTACATTGACCTCTGTATATACCTGGCTCATCAACAATTGTCCAAGCTGTATTAATGAAGCCTGGAATAGCATCCTGCTTGATTGCAAAATCTGGCACCCACCAAGAGTGTATTACGTCATTTGCTGTAATTAAAAATCTGATTCGTTTACCAGTGGGGATCACAACTGGCTCATCAACTTCAAGTAAATAGTGTTCGCCTTTTGGTGTTTGATTATAAATTTCGTCTTGATCAGTGGTTAAGTTGGAGAAGAAGTTAACACCATCCTCTAAATATTTGTATTCCCATTTCCACTGATAACCGACTACTTGAATATTTATGTCACCTTCTTCGTCAGCATACATTTTCTGTAATGTATTTGTTGCTGGTACTGCCATACTAATTAATATTACAAAAGGAATGACGGTCCAAAGTATTTCTAATTTTGTATTTTCATGAAAACTAGCTGGCTCTGGATTTTTCTTCTTAGTATGAGCATACATTGAATAAAACATGACACCAAAGACAAGAACTCCAATGGCAACAACGATCCAAAAGATGAACATATGAAGACCAAAAACTTCTCTACTGATGTCGGTTACACCCTCAGTCATGTTAAGGGCATTCCATTCAGCAAAAGCTGTCTGGCTAAAGATTAAACCTAAAAAAATTGTAAACGAACTGATAAAAGTTGAACGTATATTAAACATTGTGATCCCTTGTGCCGTGTTCTGAATAAAATAAATAATTTGTATAATCAATTATAAATAAAAATAATGTGAATTTACAGTTAATTATCAATTAATTAACGATTTTCGGACGTTATGATAGCTTCATTTAAAGCTTACTTCTAGACTGTTTTAAAGGAAAATTTAACAGCAATATTCCTAAGCTTTTAAAGCTTTGTAATTTTGTTTTCTTCTTGTGGGTTTTTAGGTTTAAGCTCTTCAAAATCACAGCTAACACAGATGATTTTTTCATCGTCATAGGTGACTGCAATCCTATCAAGAGCTTTGCATTTTGGGCATATGGCCCCTGCAATAAACTTAAGTTGCTGCTTATTCATAGTATTTCTTTAATAATATTTTTTGTAGTTGGTTTTTTTCCAAACCAATACTCAAAAGATAGAGCTGCTTGCTCCACCAGCATACCCTCTCCAGAATATATGTATTGAGAATATTTTTTAAACCAGTTTCTTGTTGCTTTGTGAGGACTGCCATAACTCAAATCATATAGAATACAGTCTTTAGAAATTTTTAAGTTGTAAAAAAATTCAGGTACTGATGAGTCATGGCCAGCAGAAGAACAATTTATAATTACATCAGGGCTAAGCTTGTACTCATGAAGAGAAACTGATTCTCCGAACTGACCAATTAATTTCTTTGCATTTTCTTCGCTTCTGTTTGCAATCTCGATGTAGCTTGGATTAAAACCACAAATAGCTGGGATTATGCTGGCAGCTGAGCCACCTGCTCCAAGTATTAAAATTTTTTTATCTTTGATTGATATGCCTTTTTCATTAAGGTCATTTACAAGTCCCTGACCGTCAGTGGAATGCAAATATAATGATTTATTGCTTTTTTTTATGGTATTAGCTGAATGAATTTTATTTACAATATTAGATTTTTTAGCATCAAGCTCTAGCGCTTCTTTTTTTAATGGAAGGGTTACGTTTAATCCTAATGCATTGGGGTTGTCAAAAAATTGATTACAAAAGCTACTAAGCTCGCCGTTATTAACAAGATATTTCTCATAGCTAATTTTAATGTTTAGTTGCTGCGCAAAATTATTATGAATCTCAGGAGACAATGAGTGCTCAATTGGGCAGCCAACCACTCCTAACTTATATTCCATTTTTATGCATACCAATCATTTGATAAAAAATCATTAAGTTTTTTGTTCATGGAAATTTGCTTACTTGTTAATTTGCCTGGCCAAGCAACAGTTTGAGGCAGTGAAGCTAGAATAGAGTCTGTTCTTCCCCCTGATTCAATACCGAACTTCGTACCCCTATCAAAAAGTAGATTAAACTCTACGTATCTCCCACGTCTATATAACTGAAATTCCTTTTCTTCTATAGAGAATTTAGAATTTAATCTTCTATTAATTATTTTTTTATAACTGGTTAGGTATGTTTCAAACATATTTGACAGTAAGCTGAGTGAACTTGTTATGTTTTTATGCTTCAAGTTATCAAAGAAGATCCCTCCTATACCTCTCTGTTCTTCTCTGTGAGGAAGATAGAAGTACTCATCACAATTTTTGGCAAATTTTGAATAATAGGTTTTATTAAAATTATTTAAAAAATCTTTTGCGCCTTTATGCCATAACTCAGCATCTGTTTTATAAGGAACATATGGTGTTAAATCAAAACCGCCACCGATCCACCATTTTTTTATTTCTTTTTTATTATGAATAATAAATATTCTTCCATTCATATGACTAGTGGGTGCTTTTGGATTTGATGGGTGGGAAATTACAGATAGTCCAGATGCAATAAATTCATCTCCTTTTTTTAAATTTAATGCTTTTGCTTGAGAGGAACTTGGAATGCTATTGTCATGAATTAGTGAAAAATTTATTGCAGCTTTTTCAATTCTATCTCCAGAGAGAATTATTGTTTTTCCTCCACCACCATTTTGTCTTGACCACTCAGAAATATTTTCGTCAACGGTTTTATTAACTGCTGCAAAATCAGATGATATTTTTGATTGGTGATCCTGAAAAAGACTAACAATCTGTTTATTTAAGTCTGAATTGATCTTCACTTAATTACTCTCTTATTACCCTTTTTGATTTAAGCATAATAATTTTTGATGGCTTGGAAATTCCCCCAAGCTGATGATTAAATAATGCAACCTCATTTGATTCAAAAGTATTACATATATCCTTAAGATTGTTTGCATATTCTTTTCCGGATATGTTTGCTGATGTAGAAATAAAAGGGGAATTTACTTTTTTAATTAGGGCATTTAAATAATAGTGAGTACTAACTCTACATGCGATGTTATTTTTTTCATCTTTGAAATCTTCTAGGCTTTTGCTTGTTGATTTTGCTACTAAAGTTATGTGTCCAGGCCATACTTCTTTGATAAATTTTCTATCGGTTTGATCAGACTCGATATGCTCTAATGCATTTTCAATATCATGAAATAGAATGATGTAATTTTTATTTTTGTTTCTCTTTTTTAATTTATCAAGCTTGGTGATTGCAGCTGTAGTAGCGATACAACCTAATCCCCAAATTCCATCAGTTGGATGTATTAATATACGATTATTTAAAAGCCAGTCAGCGCCCTCTTTGACGTCAACAATTTCTTTCAAAATTAGTTTGTTTTAGAGTTAATCTGAATAACTTCTTCGGTTTGATCTTTTCTAAACTGATCAAACTTTTCGCTTAAGTTTGAATCAACAAGAGATAAAATCTGAACCGCACATAACGCAGCATTTATGGCGCCAGATTTTCCAATAGCGAAAGTTGCCACGGGAATACCTTTTGGCATTTGAACAGTTGACATCAACGAATCCAATCCATTCATATCACCTCCGCCCAAGGGTATTCCTAAAACAGGCTTATGAGTATGCGCAGCTATTACGCCAGCAAGGTGAGCTGCCATACCAGCAGCAGCAATAAAAATTTTAACTCCTTTGTTTTCGAGTTCTTCAAGCTTTCTTATAACCTCATGAGGCGTTCTATGAGCAGAAAGCACATTAAGATCGTAAGAAACACCGAAATTAGATAAGATCTTTGCAGACTCTTCAACAATTGGAAGATCTGATTTAGATCCCATGAATATACCTACAGACACTGATTCGTTAGACATTATGATTCCTTAAAAAATATAGTTTAGATTATAAATAAAGAACCTATAATATCCATATGTCTACAATGAAAATATTAACTTTTCCTGACCCTAGATTAAGAACAGTTGCCGCTCCAGTAAAAAAATTCGACAAAAGTTTAAAAAAATTAACTGATGATATGCTCGAAACTATGTATTCAGAAAATGGTATTGGTTTAGCTGCAACTCAAGTAAATGTTCATAAAAGAATTATCGTAATAGACATAAGTGAGGAAAGAAATGAGCCCAGAGTCTTTATAAATCCAGAATTTCAAATAAAAAGCAACAAAAGTTTATTTACCTTCTCAGAAGGATGTCTTTCTGTGCCAGGCTTTAATGAAGAAATTACTAGACCTGATCAAATAATCCTAAAATGGCAGAACCTTGATGGCGATCTTTTAGAAGATGAACCAGAGGGTTTGTTAACAGTATGTATTCAACATGAAATAGATCATTTAGAAGGCAAACTTATGGTTGACTATTTATCAACATTAAAGCGCGATAGAATAAGAAATAAGCTAAATAAACGAATTTAAGCGAACTAAGTAATATTTAGCAACTTTTAAAAGAATTTAATGGAAAATAAATTAAAAATTGTTTTTGCAGGCTCTCCAAAATCATCTTCTGCAATACTTCAATCATTAATTGATAATAGTAAGGTAGAGGTTCCGTACGTTATTTCACAAGTGCCCAAAAAAGCAAAAAGAGGCAACAAGCTTGTACCCACAGAAGTAGCAAACAAGGCTACTGAAAATGGCATTGATTTATTGGAGCCAAGATCTTTGGATGAAATTAAAAAATTAATTACTGGCTTTGATTTTGATTTTCTTCTTGTTGCGGCCTATGGAAAGATTCTGCCTGATTGGATGTTGAGCGCTCCTGTTTACGAGCCAATAAATGTTCACTATTCTATTTTACCGAAACACAGAGGAGCCTCTCCAATACAATCAGCAATTTTGGCAGGTGATACAGTTGCTGGAATTTCAATAATGAAAATGACAAAAGGATTAGATGAAGGACCAATTTATAGAAAGTTTAAAATTGATATTAACAAATCAGATAAGGAAGAGCTCGAAGATAAACTATCAGTTATCGCAGCTAAAAATATTACTAGTGTTTTATCTGAAATAAGGAACAACGATATAAAGCCTATTGACCAAAATGAAGATGAAGCATCATATTGTAAGAAAATTAAAAAAGAGTCTGGATTGATTGATTTACAAAAAGATAGTGCAGAAAAAATACTTCTCAAGTTTAGAGCATATAAAGGCTGGCCTGGAGTTTTTTTCAGATATAAAAATGTAGATATAAAAATACATGGGCTAAAGCTTTTAGGTCCTAATGATGATATTCGTATGGAAAATTCTGATTCAATATTTAAAGTAACTAAAAATGGTTTATATATTAAAACAATTGATTCAAAGATAGTAATTACTCACTTACAAATGCCAGGAAAGAAAGTTATTAATAAGAGTGATATTTATAATGCATACTCAAATTATTTTGAATAACTTCCCATTGAAGCAAAACAGGTTTAAGTTACGCATATGAACATTCTTGTATTAGGGGCTGGAAAAGTAGGTAGAAATATTGCTAAGAATTTAGCTAGGCAAACTTTTGATGTTTGTATAGTTGATGTGGATATTGAAAGATTAAAAAGTATACAAGAAGATCATGACCTGGCAATTGTTCAAGGGCATGCATCAAGCCCTGAAGTTCTTAAAAAAGCAGGCGCCAATATAGAGACTGTTGTTCTTGCAGTTACTAATGATGATGAAGTAAATATCGTCGCGTGTCAGCTAGCAAAAAAACTATTTAATGTATCAAAAACTATTTGTAGGCTATCTGACTATACATATATTGAAAATCTAGATGCTCTTGGCAAAGATAATATTGATGTTGCCATAAGCCCTGAGCTAGAAGTTACTCAGCATATTGTTGACCTAATTAATCATCCAGGTGCAGAACAAATAGAATCTTTTGCGGAGGGTAAGGTTAAGCTGGTTTCAGTAAAAGCTAAAAAAGATGGAAAGCTTGTGAATAGGGAGCTTAAATCCATAAAAAGTGATTTGCCTGATATAGATACATTTGTTCCAACTATATTTAGAAAAAATAAGCCCGTTGTTCCTGATGGAAGCACAGTTATCAAAGAAAATGATGAGGTTTACTTTTTATCGTCTGAAGAGAATATAGACAAAATTGTTAATGAGCTCAGGGATCAAGGAGATACAACATCAAGAATAATGATTGTGGGAGGCGGCAGGATAGGCCTTTCCTTGGCAATGACCCTAGAAAAACATTATAAAGTTAAAGTTCTGGAGCAAGACCATGCTAAATGTGAATCAATTGCAAAAGACTTAAACAAAGCAATAGTATTAAAGGGAAGCGGCTCTGATGAAGAGTTGTTGAGAAGCGAAAATATTGAAAATATAGATGTGTTTTGCGCGCTTACAAATGATGATGAAACAAATATTATGTCAGCCTTCCTTGCAAAAAAACTAGGTGCAAAGAAAACCCTCATAATCCTCAATAATTATTCATACATTAATATTCTGCCGAAAAGTTTTGTAGATCTTCCTCTTTCGCCACAGAGAATGACAGTTTCTCTAGTAATGCAACATCTGACATCAGTAGATATGCCACAAGAGGTTTTATTAAAAATGAATTCTGGGGTTGAGGCCTTGGAAGGCGTCATCCATATCAATAATGATACTCAGGATTTATTTGGATCAAAATATACCCTGCTTCCTCTTCCTGAAAACTCGGTTCTTGGTTCAATCTATCGAAATGGAAAAAACATTATTCCATCTGATGACCTTACCATTGAGAGAGACGATCACTTAATAGTTTTTATCAACGGCAAAACAGACAAATCTCAAATTGAAAAACTCTTCAAGGAGTCATAAATTTGAATATTAGGCCTATTTTTTCATTATTTGGAATTCTTTTGTGCTCATTTAGTACTGTTTTTCTTGTGCCGGCATTTGTGGGGTACATATTTAATGAAACAAATTACTTTAGCTTCATATTGATTTTTATTGGTGTGATGTTAATGGGTTTGCTAATGTGGCTTCCAAACAAAAACTCAATTGATGCTCTCAAAATATCAGATGGTTTCATTGTTACTGCTATGTTTTGGTTCGTGTTAGGTATTGTGGGTGCTATACCTTTTATTACTTATGGGATATCACCGGTTAATGCATTCTTTGAATCAACATCTGGAATAACAACAACGGGCGCAACGGTTCTTGTTGGCTTGGATGATTTACCAAGATCGCTTTTAATTTATAGGCAGATGCTTCAATGGGTTGGGGGAATGGGGCTCATAATTCTTGTGGTAGCGATTATGCCAACTCTAGGTATTGGTGGTGGTCAATTATTTAAGATGGAAGTTCCTAGCTTTGAGTCTTCGCAGAGATTAACTCCAAGGATCACACAAAATGCAAAAGCTCTTTGGCAAATATATTTATTTTTGACGATTAGTTGTTTACTAGCATATTTAATCTCAGGAATGGAGCTATTTGATGCCTTTGCTCATGCTTTATCAACTGTTGCGATTGGTGGCTTTTCAACTCATGACGCAAGCATAGGTTATTTTGATAGTTTTGCTATAGAGGTTGTTTGTATTGTTTTTATGTTGATGTCTGCCACATCATTTTCGCTGCACTATGCCGCCTTGTATGAAAGGAAATTTCTTAAATATTTATACAGTGAGGAACTTAAATTTTTTCTTTCAGTAATTGCAATATTTCTTACCCTTACTATTATATGTTTTGCTACATTTTCAATGCTTGATTGGGATACGTTAAGAAAATCTATTTTCCAGACAATTTCAATAATTACTACCTCGGGTTTTACAGTAGATGATTACTCGCTTTGGCCAGGCTATATACCTTTCTTGCTTCTTGTTGGTGCCTTTATTGGTGCATGCTCTGGATCTGTGGGTGGCGGTCTGAAATCATGGAGAGTTCTTATGATCTTAGACCAGGCTAGGCAAGAAATAATTAAAACTATTCATCCAAATGCTGTTGTAACTTCAAGAATAGGAAAAAAAGTTGTTGATGCCTCTATTTCTGAGAAAGTCTGGGGATTTTTTGCTGTGTATGTAATTACCTTTATAGTTCTTTTAGTTCTTGTGCTAATGTCTGGACTTGATTTTGAAAGCTCTTTTTCGGCTGTTGGGGCAACCCTTAACAACCTGGGACCAGGACTAGGCGAAGTTGCATCAAACTATGAGTCACTTTCAAGCTTTGCAAAAATTGTTTTATCTTTAGCGATGATACTAGGAAGATTAGAAATCTTTACGCTTTTGGTTCTGCTAACTCCTGCTTTTTGGAAGCGCTAAAAATTATATAAATCTTTATTTTCTTCTATTCTTCTAAACTTTTTATATTCCCATGAATATTCTTTTGGATTCTTAGAAATTTCTGCTTCAAAAAGTTGATTCATATATTTATGACCATCGTCTAATTTAATTTGAGCTGAAGATTTGGAAAATACAATTGAATAAATAGATTTATTTGGCTTGGTTAAATAGACCATTATTGGAAGATTGTCCATTTTTTTTGCAAGTGAGCTAACTATTGTTGTTGAATAGCACTTTCTCCCAAAAAAATATGATTCGATGCCTAATTTTCTTTGCGGAACTTGATCAGAAGCAAGAGCTATAGATTTACTACTTTTGATGTCTAAAAGCATTTGTCGAACACCTTTTATAGACGCTTCAACAGGCAGTGAGTTATTGTGTGAACGATGCTTTCTAACAAACTTATCAAGGATCTTCAATTTGATGGGTTTGTACATTATTGTGTTTTGGCTTTGAGCTATTATCCACGAGAGCATAAAGTCTATACTGCGGTTGTGAAAAGAGAAACATAACCTTGGATTATTAACAGTTTTTTGAGTGAATAAATAACGGTCTACGACCTTATTAACATGAAAGGAGGTTTTTTGAGGACCACGACCCCAAGAATAAAGACTTTCAAAGATCGAGATGAGTGTTTCTTTACAGCTTTCATTAGTTAGCTTATCTATTTCATTTTTTGATTTATTAATAAAAGCTGTAGATATATTTGCTTCAGATATTTTGTATAAATTTGTTCTTCTAATTAAAAATCTAAGACCAAAGTTATATGCAATTTCAATTAGCTTTGTTCCAACTGTTAACCCAGATATTGTTAAAACATAAAGTAATGTTTTCATACTTAATTATATGATCATATTAAAGTATATAATTTAATTTTTAGGATCTTTATATGCCTGCAAATTCAATGGATGAACTCGTTTCTTTGTGTAAGAGACGAGGATTTATTTTTCAATCTGGAGAAATTTATGGTGGTCTTCAGGGAATATATGACTATGGTCCAATGGGGGTAGAACTTAAGAAAAATATTAAGGATTCCTGGTGGTCATCAATGGTCTATAAAAGAGACGATGTTGAAGGCTTGGATGCTTCAATATTGACTAACCCAAAAGTACTTAAATATTCCGGACATGAGGATACTTTTTCGGATCCTTTGGTCGATTGTAAGGACTGTAATGGTCGCTTTAGATCAGACCATTTAGTTGATAGTGAGTGCCCACTTTGTAGTTCGACAAACCTAACAGATCCACGTCCATTTAACCTAATGTTCAAGACGGCAGTTGGTCCTATTGATGATGGTAAAAACTTTGCTTATTTAAGACCTGAAACAGCTCAGCAAATATTCACAAATTTTAAAAATGTATTAGATTCAAATCCTAAAAATTTACCATTTGGAATAGCTCAAATTGGTAAAGCTTTTAGAAATGAGATTACACCAAGAAATTTTATTTTTAGAGTACGTGAATTTGAACAGATGGAGCTAGAGTTTTTTGTAAAAAATGGTGAAGATGAGAGATGGCATGAGTATTGGTTAGAAGAAAGATTAAACTGGTGGGAGAACCAAGGGGTGCCCAGATCAAGTATTGAAATTTTGAATGTACCTGATGATGAGCTCTCTCATTATTCAAAAAAGACATATGATCTTATGTATAAGTTTCCTCATGGAGTTGAAGAGTTAGAGGGAATAGCTAATAGGACGGACTTCGATCTTGGATCTCATAGTAAAAATCAAAAAGAATTTGAAATAACAGCAAAAGTCACAAACAACAAAGAGTCTAATTCTAAACTTGCTGTTCATAATTTAGATGAAAAAAAATGGGAGATACCATATGTAATTGAGCCATCTGCTGGCGTTGAAAGAGCATTCCTTGCAATACTTAATGAGGCATACAACGAGGAAAACCTTCCTGATGGAAAGACCAGAACTGTCTTAAAGCTTTCGAAACATCTTGCTCCAATATCTGCTGCTGTGATTCCGCTCAAAAAGAATGATGATAAATTAGTAAAGTTAGCTAAGGATGTTAAGAACCAATTACAGCAAGCATCAAGCCGTAGAATAATTCTTGAAAATACTGGGAACATAGGAAAAAGTTACAGAAAACATGATGAAATTGGAACGCCAAATTGTATAACCATTGATTACGATAGTTTAGAGAAAAAAACAGTTACTCTTAGAGACAGAGATACAATGGATCAAAAAACTATATATATAGATGATATTAATAAACATATGTTGGTATAAATAGACAAATGTTGTTAATTAGGTCTCTTTTTTTTTATATCTTCTTTATATCTAGCATAGTGTTTGTTTCATTAGTAATAAATATTCTTTATTTATTTACCTCTACAAAAACCTTACAAAATATTTGCAAATATTGGATTGTATTATGCAATAAGGTTCTAAGTTTTCTTTGTAATATTAAATATGACGTTTCGGGATATGAACACCTACCAAGTGAGCCATGTATTATTATTGCAAATCACCAAGGTCCGTGGGAGTCGTTGTTTGTTCAAACGTTAAAAATTCCTAGCAGCAGTATTATTAAAAAAGATCTTACTTTTATTCCTTTTTTTGGTTGGGGTCTAGCTGCATTGAAGCCTATTAGAATTAACAGAAAAACAAAGCTGTCCAGTTTAAAAAAGGTTGTATCAAAAAGTGTAAATAGACTAAAAAATAGATCATCTGTGATTATTTTTCCTGAAGGAACTAGAAATAGTGCGGACTATGGCCCATCTAAATTTAGTGCAAGTTTCGCAAGAGTTGGAATGATTTCAGGTGCACCCATTGTCCCGGTGTGCCATAACTCAGGAAGGTTTTGGATAAATAAGACCTTTACTAAAAATCCGGGAACTATAAAAGTAAAAATAGGAAAGCCATTTTTCATTAACAATGAAAAATTAGATGTTATAGAGATAGAAGAATGGTTTAGAAAAAACTATAAAGCGCTAAATGTCTAAGTTTGATACTGACAGGGCATTAGCATCTATGAATTCTCTTCTTGGCTCTACTTGATCACCCATCAAGACTTCAAAAGCATCATCTGCTTCCTTAGCATCCTTTATGGTTACCTGCATCATTCTCCTGTTCTCAGGATCCATGGTGGTTGACCATAACTGATCAGGATTCATCTCTCCAAGACCTTTATATCTTTGAACCTCAAGACCTTTGGCGCCTCCTTTAGAAAGTTCTTTAACGTGGTTTTCTTTTTCAGCTTCATTTGATGAATAAAAGGCTGTTTTGCCTTTTGTGATTTTATAAAGAGGTGGCATCGCTATAAAAATGTGCCCACTTTCGACAATCTCAAACATCTGTCTATAGAAAAAAGTTAAAAGCAGGGTTCTTATATGTGATCCATCAACATCAGCATCAGTCATTATTATAATTCTATGATATCTAAGTTTTGAAATATCAAAATCGTCTCTTCCAATTCCACATCCCAAAGCAGTAACCATGGTTCCTATTTCTTGCGAAGAAAGAACTTTATCAATTCTTGCTTTTTCAACATTAAGAATCTTTCCTTTTAAAGGTAAAATTGCTTGATTCTTTCTGTTTCTTCCTTGTTTTGCTGATCCTCCAGCAGAATCTCCCTCAACTAAATATAGTTCTGAAAGTGTTGGGTCTTTTTCTTGACAGTCTGCTAGCTTCCCGGGCAATCCTGCCACCTCTAGCACCCCTTTCCTTCTTGTCATTTCTCTAGCTTTTCTAGCTGCTTCTCTAGCTAGGGCTGCCTCAGAAACCTTTGTAAGTATTTGCATTGCTTCTTTGGGGTTCTCAAGAAGAAACTCATTAAGGTATTTACTTAATATTGTGCTGACCACACCTTCTACTTCTGAGGATACAAGTTTTTCTTTTGTTTGAGATGAAAACTTAGGATCTGGCACCTTTACTGAAATTACAGCAATAAGCCCCTCTCTGACATCTTCACCCAACAACTCTATTGGTGCTTTTTTATTTAACTCTTCTTTTTTTATAAATGCCTTTAGAACTCTGGTTAAACTGGCTCTAAATCCAGATAAATGAGTACCGCCATCTTTTTGTGGGATATTGTTTGTGTAACAAAGTACATTTTCAGAATATGAATCGTTCCACTGCATAGCAACTTCAACAGTAATATCGTCTTGATTGCCCTCGCAATGGAAGGTCTCACAAACACTTTGCTTTCTTCCCTTTAAAAATTTTACGTAACCAGCAACCCCGCCAGAATTTTTAAATGTTTTAGACTTTCCTGTTCTCTCATCTTTTACTTCAATGTTTACGCCTGCATTAAGAAAAGAGAGTTCTTGGACTCGTTTATTGATAATGTCGATATCAAATTTAATAGATGTAAAAATTTTATCGGAAGGAGTAAATGTTATCTCGGTGCCAGATTCTTTTGAAGCTTTGACCTTGGAAAGTTTAGTTTTCTTTTTCCCTTCTGAATATTTTTGTTGATACATGCCCCCATCTCTACATACAGTCAAAACTAACTCACTTGATAGCGCATTGACAACTGAGACACCAACACCATGAAGCCCACCAGAAACTTTGTATGAGTTGTCGTCGAATTTTCCACCGGAATGGAGTGTCGTCATGATTAATTCAGCAGCTGGGACTCCTTCTTTCTTGTGCCTGTCAACCGGTATTCCACGACCATCATCTTTAACCGTTACCGAGCCATTTTTGTTTATTTGCAATAGGATCTTGCTGCAATAACCGGCCATTGCTTCATCAATACTATTATCTAGAACTTCAAAAATCATATGATGAAGGCCAGTTCCGTCATCTGTATCACCGATATACATTCCTGGCCTTTTTTTAACAGCTTCGAGACCTTTTAAAACTTGTATATTTGATGAATCGTATTTGGGATCTTTTTTAGATTTTTTTGGCATTAAGTTTAATGTTCCACGTGGAACTTTTTAATATTAAAGTTCTTGTCCATTTTACTATTAAACAGATCAGATATGTTTGAAAAAATGAATTGATTGGGTGCTTTTTTAATTATTACTAATAAAGTTTCAAGATGTGTTTCATCAATCTCTGAAGAGAGGTCATCTAAAACTGTTACATTATCAATACCAAAATCAATTAACGACATTGAGATGGCAAGCCCCCATATTATAGAGAATGCCTTTTCTTCTCCTCTTGAAAATAAATCTTTTGCCATAGATGAATCAAAATTAAAAACTAGATCAGCTTTATGGGGGCCACATTGAGTAGTCTTTTTAAATAGATCTTGTGCTAATGAGGCCTCCAGATCATCAAGCAAAATCTCATTATTAAATCCTTTTTCTAAATTAATATTCATTATTGATAGCCTTTCTGCAAAACCATCATCAAGTTGGTCATTAACAAGATTGAAAAAATTCTCTTTGACTTTATCAAGAAAATAACTCCTCTCATTTTGTATTACTGATGCAGCATCTGACAAAGGTATATTCCAAGAAATTGCTTCTTGTGGAGAATTTCGTTTTAGTGATGAGTTTCTTTGTCTTAATGCTGAATAATATGTAAACCAGGATTTTTGATATGTCTTACTAGCTAAAAATAATGAGCGATCTAAACTTTTTCTTCTGAAGTCAGGAGCAGATGATAAATAAAAAAACATTTTTGAGTCTATTGCATTTATTGGAAGTAAGCTCACCAACTCTCTTTTTATTTTATTCTTTTCGTTAATCTTAATTGATAGATTTTTAGATTTTGTTTTAGAGATTGTTATCTTTTGTGAGGGGCCACCAATTTCTGCAGAGATCTTGAAACTATCAGAACCAAGCTTAATAAGGTTATTTGATTTTGTAGTTCTAAAGGAGTTACCTGATCCTAAAATATAAACTGCTTCCAATATAGACGTTTTACCTGCCCCATTAGTTCCATGGAAAAAATTTAGTCCATCACACAAATCATATGATGTGTCTTGGAAACATCTGAAATTTTTTAAAGAAAGTTTTTTTATTGCCACCTAGATAAGAAGTGGCATTACAACATATTTTGGAAAATCACCATCAGGGGGAAGCATTAAACAACTTTTATCAGATCCAAAAAATTTTATATTACAAACATTTCCTTCTTGATGACTTAATATTTCTTGCAAATAATTAACATTAAAGGCTATATCAATATTTTCACCAGAATAATTAACACTCAGAGTCTCCTCTCCAACCTCTTCCTCAGGATTATTTGCGGAGACCATCAAGCTTCCATCAGATACATTCAGCCTTATCCCCCTATATTTATCACTTGATAAAATACTAACTCTACTTAAGCTTTCAGAAAGCTTTTTAACATCAACTTCGAGAACAAAACTATCACCAGATGGAATGACTTGATTGAAATCAGGATAGTTTCCATCAATCAACTTGCTTTTAAAGGTTATATTTCCTGTATTGAGCTCAATTGAGGAATCAGTTATCAACAATAAGACTTCCCCGTCTGCATCAGTTAGAAATTTTGTCATCTCATTTACAGACTTTCTGGGTACTATTCCAGAAAACGAGCTTCCTGCAGACACTTCAAATGTGTTTATTGCTAATCTGTGAGCATCTGTTGCCACAGCGGTTAAAAAATCATCTTTAAGCTCCAAGTAGAGTCCATTTAAGTAATGTCTCCAATCTTGATTACCCATAGCAAAAGATGTTGTTGAAAAGATTTTTCTTAAATCTTTTGAATCAACTTTTAATTGTTCTCCGCTTTCCTGATTCTCAAATACAGGAAAGTTATCACTTGGAAGGGTTGCTAGTGAATACTTTCCTGAGGGTGTTTTAAGATGAATTTTATCTCCTGAAAGATTAATTTCTATACTTGATCCATCAGGTATTAATCGACATAGATCGTTTAATTTTTTAGCAGAGGTTGTAGTTCTTCCCTCACTAGAAACACTCTCTAGTGGACCGCTTGTTCTTACTTCTGACTCTAGGTCTGTAGCAGTTAAATGAAAACCTAATTCATTAACTTCGAGAAGTACATTTGCTAAAATCGGAAGGGTTTGTTTTTTTTCAACAACACCCAGGGTTACCCCAAGGGCCTTAGTAATATCCTCTTTTTTAAAAACTGCTTGCATTAATTCGTGAGTGTTCTAATGAGGTTTCTATAATCTTCCTCAAGTGAAGGTAATTCTTTTCTGAGCTCTGCTATTTTTGAACATGCGTGAATCACGGTTGTGTGGTCGCGACCATTAAAAGATTCACCTATTTCAGGCAGACTGTGATTGGTAAGTTCTTTCGTTAAAGCCATGGCGAGTTGTCTGGGTCTGGTAATGGACCTACTTCTTCTTTTAGATAAAAGGTCAGATAGCTTTATATTGTAATACTCTGCAACTGTTTTCTGAATGTTTTCTATTGATACCATTTTTGCAGAAATAACGAACAAATCCTTCAAAGACTCTTTAACGAAAGAAACATTAATTTCTGCATTAGAAAACTTTGCATTTGCAACCACCCTTTTTAATGCCCCCTCTAACTCTCTAATATTTGATCTGATTCTTTGTGCAATATAGATAGCGCAATCATTGGGCAATTCAACGCCCATAAGTTGTGCTTTTCTTAGTAATACAGCTGCTCTAGTTTCTAGCTCTGGTGGCTCAACAATAACAGGCAGGCCCCAACCAAGCCTAGACTTTAGTCTTTCCTCTAAACCGTCAATTTCTTTTGGATATTTATCACAAGTCAGCACCATTTGGTGGTTTCTGTCCAAAAGGGTGTTAAATGTATGAAAGAATTCTTCTTGTGATTGTTCTTTACCTGCAAAAAACTGGATATCATCAATTAATAGCGCATCAGCATTTCTGTAAAAAGACTTGAATTCACTCATGGCCCCTAATTGCAAAGCTTTTACCATGTCAGCTACAAATTTTTCAGAATGTACATAAACAATTCTTTTTTTTGGACTGTTCCTAAGAATTTCATTTCCTACAGCGTGCATTAAATGAGTTTTTCCAAGCCCAACACCTCCATATATAAAGAGCGGGTTATAATCTCCTTTTGGATTTTGGGCAACCTGTTTGGCAGCAGCTAGTGCCATATGGTTAGATTTACCCTCAACAAAAGTACTAAATGTGAAAGCTTGAACTAATCCGGGATTTCTATCTTCAGATGAATCAAGTTTATCAACAAATGTTGACTTATCAAGTGTTTTAAAAATTATTTCCTTTTCTGGATCAATACCATTAAGCGCATCATTAATATCTTCTAAAAAATTCTCTCTTACATGATTCAAGATAAAATCATTTGGCGCTTTTATCTCCAATAAGTTGTTGGTTGTTTCTACAGATAGGGGTTTGATCCATGTGTTGTAGTCTTCTGATGATAGCCTTGACTCAAGAAGGCTTGAACATTGTGTCCAAAGTTCCAATATATCTCTCCGGTTTTGAAATAAGTCTAGCAAAAATTAACAAGATATCTACAGCATAAACCAATGAATTTTTTGTGGATAACTTGTGATTATCTTTAAAATGAAATTCTTTTCTTTATCTTATGGAAAAAAAAATACTTTACTATATAATTTTGCCCCTATTTAGAGTTAACCATGAAAAGAACCTTTCAACCCAGCACAATCAAAAGAAAAAGAACTCATGGCTTTAGAGCCAGAATGGCGACCAAGGCAGGTAGGGCTGTTCTTTCTAATAGAAGAAAAAAGGGTAGAAAAGTTCTATCAGCTTAGCCACACCATTCTCATAGGGTGAGAGCTAATCTAAAAATTTTTTTTAAAAAGCCGTCTTCCGTTAGACCGAGAATATTTATTGTTGTAAGAAAAAAAGATTATCCCAGGGCCGTGGATAGAAATAGGATAAAAAGGCAAATAAAAAATGCTCTTGCTCAAACTTATAGAAAGGATCAACCTAAGGACCTTATTTGTGTTGTGGGTGATGGGTTGTTGAGTGAATCGTATACGGGAATAAAAAAGTTGATCTCATTGGAACTATCTAAAGTAAATGCGTAATATTGCTATACGTATGGTTCGCGGCTATCAGTGGCTTGTAAGCCCATTAATTGGTAACAATTGTAGATTTCACCCCACCTGTTCAGAATATTGTGTAGAATCCATTCACAAGCATGGAGTAATTGTTGGTGGTTGGTATTCCATGGTAAGAATATTAAGGTGTGGCCCATGGTCTAAGGGTGGCATCGATGAGGTTAAATGATGAATTTTAGGTTTTTGTGGATCCTAATGGTTGGGTTGTTTGCGTACCTTCTTTTTTGGGAGTGGTCACAAGAGTCTGCTGCAAAAGCAGAGCTTGTTGCAACCACAAGAATTGATGAGGTTTCTTTCGGTATTGATAGTATTGATAACTCAAATACTTCAAAAATAAGTAATGGTTCTTTAACTCTTATTGTTGATAATTTAAGCGGTTCAATAATTGGTGTAGAACTCGGCGAATACCCTGTACTTCAAAAAGCAGGCTCTCCTAATGTTAGGTTGTTGGGGTCAGAAGGCGTGTTTAAGTTTTACGTCAAAAGTGGTTTTGGTGTTGAAAGCCCTGTCTTTTCTCTAAAAAATAATAATGGTTCTAGCATCACGCTTATCTCTGATGACGGTCTTTATAAAAAAACCATATCGATAAAAGAGGGGTATCTGGTCGATATTAATGATAGTTATTTGGGCGGCAATAAGCCCGGAGATCCTTTTGTTGCAATGTATCGAACTGACGGTAAGCCCTTGGACGCTACGGACTCATGGATTGACAACGCCTCATATGTTGGGGTTGCCTTTAATACCCCTGATGATCCTTATGATAGTTACAGATTGCGCTCTGTTGATGAAAGGCTTTTGTTCGACCAGGTTGGTGGTTGGGTTGGATTTATTCAAAAGTACTTTTTGACCGCTTTGATTGTCAACCCAAATGATGTGGTAACAATGTTCGCAAATCCCCCTAGTATTCCGGGTGGTGTTTACTCGATGGGTTCCATTGTTAGAGAAAAATCAGTTTCTGATATTAATTCAGGCATTTCACATGGGTTGTTTTTTGGGCCAAAAGTAAGGTCCGATCTTATGTTAATTGCCAAGGACCTAGAGCTGTCTATTGATATGGGGTGGTTTTGGTTTTTGGCCCAACCCCTTGTTATGTTGCTTGTGGTGATAAATGACTTTATTAAGAATTGGGGTTTATCAATTTTGTTGTTGACTGTTGTGGTTAAATTGTTGCTTTGGCCGATCTCTGCGGCTGGTTTTAGGTCAATGGCAAAAATGCGTGTAGTGCAGCCAAAGCTTCAGGAGATTCAGCAACGCTACAAAGATGACAGGCAAAAGCTCGGTGTTGAGATGATGGCCTTGTACAAAAAAGAGAAGATTAATCCAGCCGGGGGCTGTTTTCCAATGTTGTTACAGTTTCCTGTTTTTATTGCTCTTTTTTTTGCTCTCAGAGAAATTGTTGAACTTAGGCATGCTCCTTTCTTTTTTTGGTTACAAGATCTTTCGGCTCCTGATCCCTATTTTGTTTTGCCGGTGCTGATGGGCGGGCTTATGTATTTAACACAACAGCTAAACCCAACGCCACCCAATATGGATCCAATGCAAATTCAGGTTATGAAGTACATGCCTGTCTTGTTCTCTGTGTTCTTTATTTTTCTACCATCGGGTTTGGTTTTGTACTCGGTTGCTAATGCCTTATTTTCACTGGTTCAACAGCGTATGATGTATCGAAAATATGGTGCTAGCTCATCCAGTAGCCCCGGTGGCTAGGTTTCAGAAAAATGATTTTTGCCCTTGCGACACCTGTAGGTAAGTCAGCCATAGCGGTTATAAGGGTTGCTGGTGAGGGTTGTCATAAAAAAATAAATGCTTCCTTAGACAGGCCAATAAATAATTTTGGTCAGGTTTTCCTTAGGGATTTAAGGTCTCGTGAAGGGGTTCTTGATAGCTGTATGTTGGTTTTTTATAAGGGTCCAAAAAGCTATTGTGGTGAGGATATGGTAGAAATTTTTTCGCATGGGGGGCTTGGTGTGGTCAGGGGTATTGTTGGTTTTTTGGAGCAGCTTGGTATGCGCGAGGCTGAACCTGGAGAATTTACAAGGCTCTCGGTGGCTAATAATAAAATGTCTCTCAATGAGGCTGAAATGGTTTCAGCCGTCATCGACTCTGTTGATGAATATGAGATTATGTTAGGTGTTGCTGCAATTTCTGGGGTTTTATCTGATAGGGTTGTCCAGATTGGAGATTCAATAGGTTTGTTAAGGGTGGAGTTAGAATCTCAAATTGATTTCTCAGATGAAGATGGGGTTAATGAGGAGAATGTTGATCGATTGGGCGCAATGTGTAATGACATAATCAAGCAGTTGGGCAACCTTAGAAGTAATTCAAGGCTGGTGGATGATGTAGGGGAGAAAAAAAGTGTTTTGTTGGTGGGTCCACCAAACTCAGGAAAGTCATCATTGTTTAATAGTATGTTGGGAAGGGCTAGATCCATCACATCTGATATTGCAGGAACAACTCGCGACATAATTGAAGGTGAGATGGTTTTTAATTCAAATAAATTCAGTCTCTTTGATTCTGCTGGGATAAGAGATACAAATGATGAAATAGAATCTAGTGGTATATCAATGGTTTTACAAGAAGCAAAAAATCAGTCTTTGGTATTGGTGGTGGTTGATAGCACTTGCTTAGATTTTATAGCGGTTTCAAAGAAGATATTAAAAGATGTTCCACACATAATCATATTAAATAAATCTGATCTTGGTGACTATGATTCTCACCCAGATGTGAACTTTATAGTCTCTGCAAAAACTGGTTTTGGTGTAAGTGAGTTAGTAAAAAGGGTGGTTGAATTAATTAATTCAGTGAATCAAAATAGAGAGCATCTTTTTCTTGTTAACAGCAGGCAAGCAAAACTTATTGATGAAACAGCTGCATGTTGTATGAATTGCTTAGAAAAAATATCCATAGAGGATTTTGAGTTAGCAGCAGAGGAGCTTAAGCAGTCGCGTGCTCACCTTGATGATTTTATTGGGTCTAAGTCTTCAGATGATTTGCTGGGTGATATATTTGCGAATTTTTGTATTGGGAAATGATGGGGGTATCTTGTTGGGGTTTTGGTATAAAAAATAACATGCACAACTTATACATTCACACACCACAAAAAAGTCAGAGCGCTTATCTTTGTTTATCAACAGGCTTAAGCTCATACATGGGCGACTTTACGAGTAGATATCAACAGAAAACATGCTGCTTAATAATAACAACTAAAAGTATATATTTATATTTATTATTATTCTTATATGTTTGATGTTTTAGTTGTTGGCGGTGGTCATGCTGGGGTTGAGGCAGCTCATGCATGTCATAGGTTGGGACTAAAGTGCGGCCTTATAACCCACAAAAAAAATACCATCGGTCAGATGTCTTGTAATCCCGCAATTGGTGGGCTGGGAAAATCTCACATCGTGAAGGAAATTGATGCTATGGGCGGCATTATGGCTCAGGCAACTGACATGTCAGGTATACAGTTCAGAACCCTCAATACACGGAAGGGACCCGCAGTTCAAGCACTAAGAGCACAATGCGATAGAGATCTTTATAAGCAATCCATTCAATCAATTATTAATGATTCAAATATTAAAGTTATGGAAGGCGAGGTTACAGACCTTATTGTTGAAAAAGACAGCGTGACGGGCGTAATCACAGACTCATTGGGGGCCATAGAATCTAAAAAAACCATTTTAACAACAGGAACCTTTTTGAACGGTATCTTATACACCGGAGACGAGAAAAAGTCAGGAGGGAGAGTTGGAGACAAACCCTCCATCCCTCTATCTCAAAAACTTTACGACCTTAAGCTCCCAATGGGAAGACTTAAAACAGGAACCCCAGCAAGAATAAAAATGTCTTCACTTGATCTCGGAGTAATGGAGGAGCAACCAGGCGACAGCCCAACACCCTTCATGAGCACCCTTCAGAAAAAACATTCTCACCCAACACAACTCTCTTGTTACATAACCAGGACAACAGCCGCAACCAAGAAAATTATTGAGGAAAACCTGCATCTTTCTGCAATGTACTCTGGTCAAATATCAGGTATCGGACCCCGCTACTGTCCATCCATCGAAGACAAGGTTTTTAAATTTAAAGACAAAGAGACCCACCAAGTATTCATTGAACCCGAAGGCATTGATGTTGACTTGGTCTACCCCAACGGCATATCAAGCAGCCTACCAAAACAAACCCAAGAAAGATTTATTAGAACAATAATTGGCCTTGAAAACTGTGAGATAGATGAATTCGGATATGCTGTTGAGTATGATTTTATAGACCCAAGAAACCTTAATGACACCCTTGAAACAAAATTCTTTAAGAACTTTTATCTTGCTGGGCAAATCAACGGAACCACTGGCTATGAAGAGGCAGCCGCACAAGGGCTCATGGCTGGTATTAACGCGTGTAAGTCTTTCTTAAAAGAAAGGCCATTTGTTCTAGAAAGACATGAATCTTATATCGGAGTATTAATTAACGACCTTATCTCTCATGGTGTTACAGAGCCCTATCGAATGTTTACTAGTAGAGCAGAACACAGGCTAATGCTGTCACAAGATACTGCGAGAGAACGGCTTACCTCAAAAGCGAATAACATTGGGCTAATCAATCAAAAAGATTTCAAGACTTTTAAAAAAGAAGAGGAGGAATACCAGGGCTTTAAAAAACTTCTCGAAAAGAAAAAACTTTCAAAACCTTTTGAGGGGGTAACAGCTCATGAGGTTTTAAAAAGAACAGACGTAAGCACATCAAAACTAAAACAAGCCATCGGAGAAGAGCTTGCATCCCACCCACAAATTGATCGAGCAATCATAGATCAGAGGTATAGTGGGTATATAAAAAAACAACTCAGGGAAATTGAGACAAACAAAAAACACTTTACAACAAGAATACCCGCAGGGCTTGACTATTCATTGATACCCGGATTATCAAACGAGATTCAAGAGAAGCTTTCAAGCCTTCAGCCGCCAAGCATAGGAGTAGCAGCCCAGCTTGAGGGGGTAACCCCAGCAAGCATTAACCTGCTAAGAATTTATCTTAGAAAACAATCAAATCAAAATGTTGAGAAAGAAACAGGTTGATGCCTACATCGAGGAAATTCTAAAGTACAACTCTGTTCACAACCTTGTTAAAAGGTCATCAAGGGAACAAATTTACAAAGAAGACATTCTCGACATATTTTTGTTTTTAGATCACTTCAAAGAAGCAAAAAACATTTTAGATATAGGAACGGGTGCAGGGATCCCTGGAATAGTTTTGGCAATCCATCTCCCAGAAACTCAAATCACCCTTGCAGAAAAAAATCAAAAGAAAGCTCATTTTTTAGAAAAAATAATCAAAAAACTTAACATTCCAAATGCCTCTGTGTTTAACGAAAGCATAAATAAACAAACTCAACTTAAAAGCTTTAGTCACATAACAGCGAGAGCTCTCAGCGAGATTGAGAAAATTATTAACATATCATCACACCTTCTAGAAAAGGATGGAGAATATTTGCTATTTAAAGGTAAAAAGGAAGTGGTCGAAAAGGAGATAGTAAGAATAAAGAAATACAAAACAGAGGTTTTTAAAAGCGATCAAACAGACAAACAAAGACATCTTGTTAGAATAACAATCAATACGCAATGAAAATCATATCAGTCGCAAACCAAAAGGGTGGGGTGGGCAAAACAACAACAGCCGTTAATTTGGCTGCAGTTTTAGCATCCACCAAAAGAAAGCTCCTTTTAATTGATCTTGATTCCCAGGGAAACGCAACCACCGCCTCAGGCTTAAAAAAGGAAAACACACTTTTAGGGTTGTTTGAAGGAAAGAATATTAACGAGATAGTTATAAATTCAAACAATGGCTATGATGTTATTCCTGGAGGAGAGGATCTTGTTGCTTTGGAGGCCCACATCAGAACAGAACCTAAAAAAGGATTCATTGAGGAGTCTCTATCAGGGCTAAAGTACGACTTTGTGATCATAGACACCCCCCCAGCCCTAAACTCACTTACGGTAGAGGCGCTAATATCTTCTGTTGGCACACTTGTTCCGCTTCAGTGCGAATACTATTCTCTTGAAGGTATTTCCTCGCTGCTTAATACAATAACCTCTCTTGGAAATAGAGGTTTAAGCAACAACAAAGTTCTTGGGGTTATAAGAACAATGGTAGATATGAGGAACAACCTCGCAAAAAGCGTGTCAGATGATCTTGAAAAACACTTCCCAGACCTGCTATTTAACACGCTTATTCCAAGAAATGTTAAGCTAGCAGAAGCGCCAAGTCACGGAGTATCTGGTACAAAATATATGCCAGAATCGCTTGGAGCAAAGGCATACATAGCATTAACTGGTGAGTTTTTAAGGAGGATAGAGGGTGCCTGAAAAACCAATACTTAACAAGGGTTTGGATGCCCTGCTTGGTGATGTAGAACAACCAAATACCAACATAGTTAAAAATATATCAACCAACAAAATAACACCCAACAGGTATCAACCCAGAACTTCATTTAATGATGAAAAACTATCAGAGCTTGCAGACTCAATAAAACAACACGGCATCCTCTCACCCATTATAGTGAGAGAAGCTTCGCTTGATCAGTATGAAATTATTGCTGGCGAAAGAAGATATAGGGCAGCAAAAAACTTAAAACTTAAAGAGGTGCCATGCCTCATTGAAAACACTGAAAACCAACAGTCTCTAGAAATAGCATTAATTGAGAACCTTCAACGTGAAAACTTAAACCCGGTTGAGGAAGCTAGAGGGTACGACAGGCTTAAAAGGGAATTTAACTTAACACAAGAAGAAATATCTGGCGTTACCGGAAAGGCAAGAAGTACAATCGCAAATGCAGTGAGACTTCTGTCCCTTAACCCCGAAGTCTTGAGTTTACTTGAATCTGGAAAGATAGAGAGGGGCCATGCAAAAATTCTTATTTCTCTTCCCGAAAAAGATGCCTTAAAAGCGGCCAAAAAAATAGCTGAAGAGGGCTTAACAGTAAAAGACCTAACCTCCAAAGTTAAAAAAACAAAACCACAAACAAAGAAAGACACAGATGTGGAGGACCTCTTTGAGTCATTATCTGAGAGCGTTGGCCACAAAATCTCAATCCAAGAAAAATCCAAAAAAACAGGCCAAATTACAATTCAGTATTTTTCAGCCGATGAGAGAGAAATCATCATAAAGAAATTATCAAAATTAAGTTCCAAATAAACTTGTTTGAAGAGGACATAATTCCTATAATTCAGCCTGAAAATTTTTATTAGAAACATCAGAAACATAAAAGAAAGTTTTTCAGCAATTATCGCTCTCTTAACAATGTTGTTTTTTGACTCATTGACGAGTGCGATCATTGGTTTGGCATCATATGTGTTGCTTGTAACGCTTTTGAGTTTAATAGAAAAAATGCATAGTGATGTTGGTGCCCTGGTAGCAGGGTTTGTTGGTAGATGGATTATATTTGTTTTGGCCTGCATTTTACTTATCACACAAAACGCAGATCCAAAAATTATTTCAATAGCGGCAACTATTTTAATAATGGCAACAACCAAACCCATCAAAAAAAGAACAGCTTATTAATTTAATGGCAACCGAAAGCTCAGAAATTACAACCACTGGTTACATCGAACACCACTTAACCAATCTTATTTGCGGCAAAACCGAAAAAGGCTGGACGTGTGATCCATATCTGGCCGACCAAATGGGTTTTTGGAGTTTTCATGTTGATTCGCTTGGTTGGTCTGTTTTCTTGGGTCTTGTTTTTATAGGCCTTTTTCGCATGGGAATCCCAAAACTATCAACCGAAGCGCCATCAGGAATACAAAACTTTGTTGAGATGTGTGTTGAATTTGTAAATGAAAATGTACAGAGCATTTTCACTTCAGCAAAAAACCCAATTATCGGACCAATGGCATTAACTGTTTTGGTTTGGGTATTTTTAATGAACTTAATGGATTTGGTGCCTGTTGATTACTTGCCAACCCTGGCTGGAAACATTGCCGCTTTCACCGGATTAGTTGAGGAACCAGGGGATGCATATTTTAAAGTTGTCCCCACCACAGATCCAAACATTACACTAGGAATGGCCCTAGCAGTTTTCGTATTAATTATCTTTTACAGCATTAAAATGAAAGGGCTAAAGGGGTTTGTTGCAGAACTAACACTCCACCCATTCGGAAAGTATTTAATACCAGTAAACTTTGTGCTCGAGTTCGTTAACCTTATAGCCAAACCTATATCTTTGGGCTTGAGATTATTTGGGAACCTATATGCAGGTGAAATGATATTCATTTTAATAGCTTTAATGCTCGCATTTAACTCTATAGCCGTTGGTTTGTTAGGTGTCGGCTTACATATAATATGGGCGTTATTCCATATTTTAATTCTGGCTCTTCAGGCTTTCATTTTTATGGTGCTAACCATTGTTTACTTAGCAATGGCGCATGAAACAGAGGATCATTAATCCTCAAAATTTAGGAGAAAATTATGGAACAATCTCTATTATTTGTAGCAGCAGCAATCATCATTGGTTTGGGCGCTGTCGGCGCAGCAATTGGTGTGGGTGTATTGGGTGGTAAGTACCTTGAAGGTGCAGCGAGACAACCAGAACTTATCCCACTTCTTAGGACTCAGCTATTTATTGTAATGGGTTTGGTTGATGCTGTACCAATGATCGGTGTTGGTCTTGGTCTATACATTATGTTTGCTGCCTAATGAACATCAACGCAACGCTTCTTGGTCAGACATTAGCATTCGTGCTTTTTGTGGCCATATGTTGGAGGTATGTGTGGCCCCCAATTATTGCGATTATGGAGGAGCGAGAAAAAAGAATTTCTGACGGTCTTGAGGCTGCTAAAAAAGCCAACGACTCTTTAGAAGAGGCTAAATTAAATTACGATTCAGAATTGGATAAAGCCAAATCACAGTCAGCAGACATTGTTGAAAAAGCTAATCAGCGTGCTTCACAAATAATTTCTGAGGCCAAAACAAAAGCAGAGGCTGAAGCAGAAAAGATTATTGCATCTGCAAACAAAAATCTTGAGGCTGAAATTAATAAGACTAAAGAAGCCTTAAGAAAAGATGTGTCAGAAATTATTGTTTCGACAACAGAAAAAATTCTTGGAGATGAAATTTCACAAGAAAAACATGAAAAAATCATTTCTGAGGCTGCCCAAAAAATCTAATGCAAGACTTAGTCCCACTAGCAAGACCATATGCAAAAGCAACTTTTGATGCCGCTGTTGATAGCGGGTCTACTTCAGAAACTCAGCTGAGCCTTAAAAGTCTTGCCGCAGGATTTAAAGAAAAAGCAATCACAGACTTTATCTCTTCACCAACTCTTTCGAGAAATGAAATTCTAAAAAAACTCACATCAATATTTGATGGAGAAGTGAATGATCTGGTAAAGAATTTGCTAGGGGCTTTGGCAGAAAACGATAGGTTAGAAATTTGTCCTGAAATTTTTAATTTATATGAATCTCTGCTAGCAGAACATAATAAACAACTAGATATTGATGTTTCTATTCCCGTTGATCTTGGTGATGAAAGTAAGGAAGGATTAAAACAAACGATATTAAAGAAATACGGAGAAACTTCTAACATTAACTTTTTAGTTGATCCAACAATTATGGGTGGCATCACTATCAAAATAGATGATGAGATCCTTGACCTCTCAATTAAAGGTAGAGTTCAAAAATTAGTAAACGAACTAAATATTTAAAGGTGAAATTATGAGCCAACTTAACCCATCAGAAATCTCAAGCGTTCTAAAGGAAAAAATCGCAGGCTTGGACCTTAGTGCAGAGCGAAAGAACGAGGGAATCATTGTTAGTGTCTCAGACGGAATTGTGCGTATTCATGGCATGGGAGATGTCATGTTTGGAGAACTTATAGAGTTTGAGAACGGCGTGCTTGGTCTAGCACTAAACTTAGAACAAGATTCAGTAGGGGCTGTTGTTCTGGGTGACTATCTTGGATTGATCGAAGGACAAAAAGCAACTTGTACAGGAAGAATCCTCGAAGTACCAGTCGGTAGCGAAATCTTGGGTAGAGTTGTTGATGCTTTGGGTAACCCCATTGATGGTAAAGGAGAAATTGGAACTTCACTAACTGCTCCTGTGGAAGTGGTTGCTCCAGGGGTGATTGCAAGACAGTCTGTTGATCAGCCTGTTCAAACAGGACTGAAGGCTATTGACGCCATGGTGCCTATTGGTAGGGGCCAAAGGGAGCTCATCATTGGTGACAGGCAAACAGGTAAAACGGCTGTTGCTATTGATACCATCATCAACCAAAAAGATACCGGTATTAAATGTATTTACGTTGCAATCGGTCAAAAACAATCCACCATTGCCAATGTTGTAAGAAAATTAGAAGAATACGGCGCTATGGATCACACCATTGTTGTTTCAGCTGCTGCAGCAGATCCGGCAGCGATGCAATATCTTTCTGCTTATTCTGGATGCGCAATGGGTGAATACTTTAGAGACAGAGGAGAGGACGCATTAATTGTTTATGATGATTTATCAAAGCAAGCCGTAGCTTACAGACAAATATCACTTCTTTTAAGAAGACCTCCAGGTCGCGAAGCTTTCCCTGGTGATGTTTTCTATCTACATTCACGTCTGTTAGAAAGAGCAGCACGAGTAAATGCTGACTATGTTGAAAAAATTACCAATGGTGAAGTGAAGGGAAAAACAGGATCTTTAACAGCACTTCCAATCATTGAAACACAGGCTGGCGATGTTTCGGCATTCGTTCCAACCAACGTCATCTCCATTACTGATGGTCAGATATTTTTAGAAACTGACTTATTTAATTCAGGAGTAAGGCCCGCAATTAACCCAGGTATTTCTGTATCTAGGGTAGGTGGTGCGGCGCAAACCAAAATTATTAAAAAACTTGGCGGTGGAGTCAGATTAGCACTAGCCCAGTTTAGAGAGCTTGCTTCATTTGCTCAATTTGCATCTGATTTAGATGATGCCACCAAAGAACAATTGGCTCACGGTCAAAGAATTACCGAGCTGCTTAAGCAAAAACAATATTCACCTCTAAGCGTGGCTCAACAAGCGGCGACCCTTTTTGCTGCTGACAGAGGATTTCTAAAAGATGTTGAGGTTGAAAAACTCGGCTCTTTTGAGGACGCATTGCACTCGTACTTTCATTCAGAAGCTGGTGAACTTGAAAATAGAATCAATGATACGGGCGATTGGGATGACGACATCGAGAAGCAGTTCGAGTCTTTGTTAGAAAACTTTAAGAAAACTCAAACTTACTAGAGACCATAAATGGCTAATACCAAAGAAGTTCGTAAGCAAATTGCTAGCATTAAAAGCACCCAAAAAATTACCTCTGCGATGGAGATGGTGGCTGCTAGTAAGATGAAGCGAACGCAAGACCTAATGATGGTTGGCCGACCTTACTCTAATAAAATTCAAGAAGTTATTTCGCACATCGCGACCTCAAACTCAGAACACTCACATCCCTTTTATGAGGATCGAACCGTTAAAAAGGCTTGCTTTATTGTGGTTTCAACCGATAAGGGTTTGTGTGGTGGACTTAACATCAATCTATTTAAATCCATTGTTGCAAAAGCTGCTGAATATAAAACCAATGGTATTGATTCATCTTTTGCACTCATTGGCTTAAAAGCCTCAGCATTTTTTCACAGTGTTGGAGGAGAGGTTGTTGCAACCGCAGACAAACTAGGGGACCAACCTAACCCTGAAGATCTTATTGGGCTTACCAAGGTGGTGCTTGATCTTCATAAAAACCAAGATGTGGATGAGGTTTATCTCTGTTCAAACAGATTTGTTAACACAATGACACAACAACCCACCATTACACAGTTAATACCACTTCCAGCCATCGAAGATGAAAATCTTATCAATACACACTGGGATTATATTTATGAACCAGATGCCGCTGAATTACTTGATGGCCTCCTAACCCGATACATTGAGGCCCTAATTTATCAGGCAGTCGTCGAAAACAATGCCTGTGAACAAGCCGCAAAAATGATTGCAATGAAAAACGCTAGTGAAAACGCTGGAGATTTAATTAAAGAACTTGAGTTGTTGTACAACAACGTAAGACAGGCTGCCATTACCCAAGAGCTATCTGAGATAGTTGGCGGGGCTGCAGCAGTTTAAGGAGAAAAAAATGAGCAACGGAAAAGTAATACAAATCATCGGAGCTGTTATCGATGTTGAGTTTGAAAAAGATAACATTCCGAACGTCTATGAGGCCTTAACTATTGACGGTTTGGAAATTATCTTAGAGGTCCAGCAGCAGCTTGGCGATGGTATTGTTAGAACCATTGCTATGGGAACCACCGAAGGATTAAAGCGTGGTCTTCAAGCAGAAAGAACCAATGCACCAATATCAGTTCCTGTGGGCACAGAAACACTCGGACGCATTATGGATGTTTTGGGAAATCCAATCGATGAAAAAGGTCCAATTGGTGAGCAGGAAAGAATGCCAATTCACAGAAAGCCACCTTCATATGTTGATCAGTCCGGTTCAAACGAGCTTTTAGAAACAGGCATTAAGGTTATTGATTTAATTTGTCCTTTTGCTAAGGGCGGGAAAATTGGTCTTTTCGGGGGTGCTGGTGTAGGTAAAACAGTGAACATGATGGAGCTCATTAATAACATTGCAACCGAGCATTCTGGTTTATCAGTGTTTGCCGGTGTTGGAGAAAGAACCAGAGAAGGAAATGACTTCTACTATGAAATGCAAGAATCAGGCGTTGTTAACGTAGAAAAACCAAGCGAATCAAAAGTTGCAATGGTGTACGGCCAAATGAACGAACCACCAGGCAACAGATTAAGAGTAGCTTTAACAGGTTTAACGATTGCTGAAAAGTTTAGGGATGAGGGGCGAGACGTGCTTCTCTTTATTGATAACATCTACAGATATACACTTGCCGGTGTTGAAGTATCAGCTTTGCTGGGTAGGATGCCATCAGCGGTGGGATATCAACCAACTCTAGCTGAGGAAATGGGAGCACTTCAAGAGAGAATTACATCAACCAAAACAGGATCGATCACCTCCATTCAGGCAGTTTATGTACCAGCTGATGACTTAACTGACCCTTCACCTGCTACTACTTTTGCCCACTTGGATGCTACCGTTGTGCTTTCAAGACAAATTGCTGAGTTAGGGATTTATCCGGCTGTTGATCCGCTAGACTCTACTTCAAGACAGTTAGATCCGTTGGTTGTTGGAGCCGAGCATTATGAAATTGCACAAGGTGTTCAAGGAGTACTGCAGCGTTATAGAGAGCTTAAAGATATTATTGCCATTTTAGGTATGGATGAGCTTTCTGAGGAAGATAAGTTAACTGTTGCGAGAGCAAGAAAGGTTGAAAGATTCTTGTCTCAACCATTTTTTGTTGCAGAGGTCTTTACAGGTTCACCGGGAAAATACGTTTCTTTAGAGGATACTATCAAAGCCTTTAAAGGAATCTTAGCAGGCGATTATGACGACCTTCCAGAACAAGCTTTCTATATGGTAGGTACCATTGAAGAGGCGGTTGAAAAAGGAAAAACCCTTTAATTAATAATGAGCGAAATTAAGGTAAGTGTTGTTTCTTCTAACGAAGAAATATATTCAGGTGAGGCTAAAATGGTTTACGCCACAGGCTCACTTGGAGAGCTTGGTATTGCACCAGGACACACACCCCTATTAACAGGTCTGGCGCCGGGTCCTGTAAGACTTGAAACTGAAAACGGTGAAGAGACTTTCTTTTGCTCGGGTGGATTTATTGAAATTCAACCCAATGAAGTAACTTTTTTAGCCGACACTGCAGAAAGAGCAGACTCTTTAGATGAGGCAGAGGCTATTAAGGCGCAAGAGCTTGCGCAAAAAGAATTATCCGACAGAGATTCTGACATGGATTTCACTAAAGCCGCAGCCCAACTTGCAGAGGCTGCCGCAAGAATCAAAACTATACAAAAGCTCCGCAAAAACAAGTAAGGTATTCTTTATTTAGTTTACTTGTGAATTTACATACTATTATTCTCGCAGCTGGCAAAGGCACCAGAATGCATACGAATCTTCCTAAAGTGATGCAACCCCTAGCGGGTAGACCCATGATAGATCACGTCATCATAACTGCAGGCACATTAACCAACAAAATAAGCACTATCATCGGTTACAAAAAAGATGTTCTTAATGAATACCTAAGTGCAAACTTCAAAAACGTAAAGACCTTTGTTCAGCCCGAACTCAATGGAACTGCAGGAGCGGTCAAAGCAGCTCAAAAAAATATTATGAATGACGAAGATGTGTTAATTCTTTACGGTGATGTGCCCCTTATTAGCGATGAGAGTCTAAAAAAAGCATTAAATGATAATCATGATGCTGTAATTTTGACCATGATCCCTAAAGATCCCTTTGGCTATGGAAGAGTTATAAAGAATGATTCAGGCTTGGCAACCGAAATCATTGAAGAAAAAGATGCTAACGCTAAGCAAAAAAAAATTAATGAAGTATTTACTGGAATTATGATCATTAAGGGTGAGATGCTTTTATCTTCTTTGAATGAGGTTAACAATAACAATGCAGCTGGGGAATATTACTTAACCGACGTCATTAAGATAGCAAGCAAAAAGGGTGTTAAAATCAATCCTATAGAAGTTGAAGAAACTGAGGTGTTGGGCGCTAACACCAAAAGTGAACTTCATGAAATAGAGAATATTTTCAGAGAAATGAAATCTAAGGACTTACTTGAAAAGGGGATCACCTTATCGGATGCATCAAGAGTGGATGTAAGGGGCGGCGTGTCTGCAGGGAAGGACTGCTCGATCGATGTTAATGTAATTTTAGAGGGCGAGATAAAGCTCGGCACTAATGTTTCCATTGGACCAAACTGCTACTTAAAAGATGTTGTGATTAGTGACAACGTATCTATTGAGGCCTTTTCACACATAGTTTCTACTCAAATAGGTGCAGATTGCAGTGTTGGCCCATATGCAAGACTCAGAGAGGGAACTGTATTAGAGGACCAGGCAAAGATTGGTAATTTTGTTGAAACCAAGAAAACTAAAATTGGTAAAGGTTCTAAGGCTAATCATTTAGCATATTTAGGAGATGCTGAGGTTGGAGAGGATTCAAACATTGGTGCCGGCACAATTACATGTAACTATGATGGGATTAACAAACATCAGACAAAAATCGGCAACAAAACTTTTGTCGGAACCAACTCGTCCTTAGTGGCACCATTAAATATTGGCAATAATTCATACATTGGGGCAGGCTCAGTGATTACCAAAGATGTTGAAGATGATGCTCTTGCTGTCGCGCGCGGCAAACAATCAAACAAGCTCGGCTGGGCAAAAAACAAAAAGTAAAACATGTGTGGAATCATAGCTGCAGCCTCTACCCGTAATGTCGGAAAACTTTTGGTTCAAGGTCTGCACAGAATGGAGTACCGAGGTTACGACTCTGCAGGAATTGCTCTGCATCAATTAGACGGGGTTGCACACTTAAGAACGCTGGGCAAAGTTCAGCTTCTTGAGAACAAGATGATTGAAGAAAAACCTAAAAGTAAACTTGGCATAGCTCACACACGCTGGGCAACGCATGGAGAGCCTTCGGAAACTAATGCTCACCCACACAAATCAAATGATGAAGTATTTATTGTTCATAACGGCATTATTGAAAATCATTTGGAGTTAAAAGCCGAGCTAGAAAAAGAAGGTTATTCTTTCACATCACAAACAGACTCAGAAATTATTGCGCATCTATTAGACTTTAACTTAAAGCAAGGCATGACCATGATAGAGGCAATGTTTGCTTCTAAAGAAAAGCTTGATGGGGCATATGCAATTGCTGCCATGCACAGGGATGATGAAAGCACGCTGGTGATTGCTCGACAAAAATCACCACTTCTTATTGGTCTTGGTAAAGACGAGGTTTTCGCTGCATCAGACCCTTTAGCTGTATCTCAACTAACCAATGATTTTATCTTCCTTGAAGACGGTGATGTTGCTGAAATATCTGCAGAAACTTATAGGATCTTTGATGCAATTGATTCAGATGCATCAAGAGAGGTAAGCCACATTGATATTTCATCTCAGTCAACCTCCAAAGGCGATTACAGACATTTCATGGAAAAAGAAATTTATGAACAACCCGATGCGTTGCTAAACACTATTGACGGTCGCATCAGTGGCGAAGATGTTTTAGACAATATTTTTGGTTTGGGTTCCACAGAACTATTTAAAAAGGTAGAGCGCATTCAGATTGTTGCCTGTGGTACCAGTCTTCATGCAGGTAGGGTAGCTGCTAATTGGCTTTCAGCAATAGCCGAGCTCCCTTGCCAAATAGATTACGCAAGTGAATATCGATATAGAAATCCCCATGTTGATGAGAATTCAATTCTTATTACGATTTCTCAATCAGGCGAAACTGCCGATACGCTTGCCGCATTAAATTATGCAAAGGAAAAAAACTATCTTGCAACTGTTGGAATTTGTAATGTGCCAACCAGCACTTTAGCAAGAGAATCTGATTTTGTTTTATTTACTAATGCAGGTCCGGAAATTGGAGTTGCCTCAACTAAGGCTTTTACAACACAGCTTGCTGCCTTAATGTTGTTAACCCTCTCACTGGCAAAAGCGAGAAAGTTAAATCCAAAATTAAGACAGAGGGTTGTCACTGCTCTAAGAGTTTTGCCAGAAATCATCACACAAACTTTAGAATTAAAAGATTCTATTATTGAGATGGCCCCAGCAATTGCCAGCAAGGATAATGCACTGTTTTTAGGACGTGGTATTTTTTATCCGGTTGCTAAAGAGGGCGCACTTAAACTAAAAGAGATCTCATACATTCATGCCGAGGCTTATCCGGCAGGTGAGCTTAAACATGGACCCTTGGCACTTATTGATGAAAGCATGCCGGTCATAGCGCTAGCACCTGAAAGTGAGATTGCAGAAAAACTTGTTTCTAATTTAGAAGAAGTTAAAGCCCGTGGTGGAACTCTATATGTGTTCTCAGATCCGAGTGTCTCCATCGACGTAAAATCAGGAAGCCTTGTTCCTATGCCAAAATGCGATTTTTTATTAACACCAATTATCTATACTATCCCACTGCAAATTCTTTCATATGAAGTCGCGCTGCTAAGAGGTACTGACATTGATCAGCCAAGAAACTTAGCAAAGTCAGTCACTGTTGAATAAAGAAAGATTTCTTGGTTGGTCGCAAACTACATTATGATTTGTATTAAAACAGAAATACCAAAAGAGATTTGTGAAATAGATGACGAATTAAAAGCAATTTATCATTCGC
>VMHT01031660.1_pt1 | contig 125912 bp, 179 predicted proteins | sample 4693611 | NCBI WGS metagenome assembly VMHT01 (sample SAMN12280063, study PRJNA550983) | marine metagenome | isolation source: seawater sampled from same location over 5 years 0.02-0.2 micron viral filtrate | place: USA: collected off the coast of southern California halfway between the port... ... | reverse complement strand
TACAAGGTTTTGAGTTGACTTAGGTACTTAAACCGACTTGATGTAAGAAGCCAGAGAATACATGATAGGTGGAACAGAAAAAGAACCCATCGATGTCATGAAAGCTGAACTCGCATCTTCGGGTGTTTTAATCTTTCCATGAATAACTTTGGAAATGGAGGTCTCCATCACCTTATCAACCGTAGTATCAATAGGTTTAATGATCATGGGAATAGCCATAAGTCCAAAGAGTGTAGCCAATACATGAGCAGTTTGCTCGTTTTCGGTAAGTTTATTAGCTATCATGTTATCGGACATGTTTACAATTACACGAATAATAGACCCCGGCCAAAAGACCGATGCGAGCATCTGCCAAGTCATAGTTTCAGCCGATACTTTGAGTGCATCTTGAATCTTAGTTTCTTCGTCTGCGGTCTCGTATGCCTTTTGACCCTTGTCAATTGTATCAAACATGACGTACGACGCAGCCACACAGTATGATGCGGGAACACCCCATTCCGGAATAAACGCTGTAAAAGCCTCACCAACTTCGTTCGCGTATCCCATGTATCGAAGAGATGTATCACGGTAAGGATCCACAGTGGTTGCGCATGTTTTTAGAGTTTTCTTGAAACGATTTACATGTTTTGGTACGGTGATCGTAGGACGAATAGCCAGCATTTGGATACTAAATGCTATTAAACTTTATATTCATTATCACCTAAACCAATACCCATTCGCAGGTGATGATGAGGGTACGTTGGCGGCACTATTTGTTCTAGAAAGGGCTGGTCTAATTTTATCGGGGATGAAAGCGTAGAGTTTCTTTAACTCGTTGCAGAGGGATAGGTAGACGTTCTCAGGGATTTTATCAGATATACTGTCTATGATTTGCATTACATTTTGAAGTACATTCATCACTATATTACATGGTTATTTTTCTAAACATTTAAGGTGTTGCTGGATTTCACGAGCTGCTCCATTTGCTTACGGTAAAGACGCCAGCCCGACTCAGTGCGAGGATCAGAGGGTGAGTTCGTGGTGCCTGTCCAGTCCTCGTCCTCGTCATCGGTGTCCTCAAAGGGACTGGGCAGCGGTGGGCTATCCACCGTTTGTAGGGTGTATGTGAGACTCTGTGTTCGTGGGTTCCATATGGAGCTCACGACTTCATCGATATTTACCGTTAGTAAAATTTTTATCTTGTACTTCCCCGGTACATTAATGTGAACTCCGCCACGCGTGAACGCGTTCCAAGTGATTTCTCTCACACTCTCAACTCCTGGTAGATCAACCTCCACCACGACTCTACCACTTCTCCATGGGCACCCATCGGGGTAGTTTATACGGTAAACAGGTTTTCTCTCGATACCCGCTTCGGTTGGTGTTTGTCCATTCTGATATGCTGAATCAAGTGCGTGATGGTCAGCCTCATGGTAGCGGCAGTTACGCCTATTGTGACCCACTTGGTGGCAGCGACCACATCGACGCGGAGCTGAAGGTCGCTGGAGAAAAACCTGTGTGGGTTGGCAAGTGTGAAGATTCTTGAGATGATCACATAACTTGAGGTAGAGGCCTTCGGGGATTTTATCCGAGTCCTCGTCCAGCTGTGTCATCATCGTGCGTAAAATGTCTTTTTGAGTAGTCATGTTTTTAGATGAAATTTACAAATATTCTTACAAACTTAGGTGCTAAATTCTTTAACGGCGTCGTTCGACCCGCGCCACAAACCCGTTGTCCACCATTCGTCCACTATCACTCACCCAAAACTCATTTGTTGCGGACTCCCAGTAATCACGGTGATAGACGCATGCATCAGCTAGCCTCAACTCGCTCTCCCTATCCACACAAAACATCTCCAACCCGGTCATCTTTGCCTTCGACTCAACCACCTTTAACTTAGCGTTTTGGATGGCGACATACCATCTCCTTTGGCATTCTTCCTTGTAGTCATCGTAAATCTTCTTCTCAAAGGCGGGAAGCTTTTGGATTGTTTTGAGTGAAAGTTCATCGTAGTAGACGAAATCTAGGACCTTCTCCTCATCGGTTCCAATTTCCATCACGACTGCTCGAAGACCGTTTTCCATCAGGTTTTTCCAAGTCCAGAAGCTAGACCCAGTGACGATGGGACCACATCCAATGAGTTCCCCAGCCTTACCACCAGGAGCCCATCTGACGTTATTTTCACACCACAGCTTGATAGCCTGAGTCTTTCGAAACGCAGTCATACGCTTGATTGGGGTCCAAGTACGCCTCGCTTCCTTTTCGCATTTCATGAGAACCTTGTACTCCTCGTGCATCTTCTTCACACGATCCAGAAGCTGGTCTCTGAGAAGTGCAATATCAGAGAGACGTGTTCGATCGAGATTTGGGGAGAAGTCACTGTCCGAGTCATCATCACTATCAAGGACAGAATCATCGTCACTGTAGTAGAAGGTGTCATCGTGGATGCTCTTGTTGCCATTCATGTGTTCATGAACGCGTTTCATTTGGTCAGCCATCTTCAGATACATTCCGTCAGGGATCTGACTGGATATTTCGTCGATGCATGCCATGAGGTTACGTAAGTCTTCCATGTTGGTTGTTTTTTATTGAAAAATATAAATTCTAGGCTTCACTTAGGTATGGAACATCTAAGAAACATCATGGAGATCATGGAAAATGATGAAATGTTCCCAACAAAAACAGAATGGGCGTACGTGGAGATATCAAACGAACTCAAACATTTACACTTGAAATTAAAGGAACTAACAGGTCAGCTAGAAACTACAGCTACAGTTGATCCCTCAGCACCACCGCGGGTGATTCGAGATGCTTGGCGAGACCTCAATAGTCTACGTGTGAGACCTCGTCGTTAGTCTACATCCATCATAGAAACTTCAGCAACTGTGGTACCATCCTCTACGTGTTGATGCATTCCTTGTCTCGGTGGAGGATAATAAAACCCAGGTTCAACTGGTCCGTCATGATCCGTTGCCGCCCAATCCTCGTGTAATTCTTGTAAAAACTGATTAAGACCCGGATAGGTAATTTCTTCGTCATCATCTTCAAACCATTCAGGTGGTTGACCAGCAGTCACTGGTACAGTGGGTCGATATACAGGCCCGGAGATTAGAAAATCCCGCGACGGTCGTTCCCCCATCCAAAGAGGTTGATTTTGATCGAGGAGAAATGAAGGTGGTTTTACTTGTCGTCGTAACTCTTGAATTGTGTCACATAACTCTAGATAGTCCCCCTCAGGGATCCTATCCGAGTTTTTATCAATGAGGTCTATTATTTTATGAAAGAGATCCATCTTATTACAAATCTAGACAATCGCGTCACTTAGGTTTCTAAAAGACGAAGAAGCCTTCTTTACATCTCTTTCTAATTCTTCGTATTCAACAATGAGATCAGTAATATCATCAGCCATGTACATAGCTTCTCTCACTTTTTCTGTTAATTTCACAATTCTCACATATCTTCTGTGTATATGATCTTCCAAGGTTACGGAGGATATTAACTTTTTACATTTTGTAAGAAGAATTTCCAAACTTCTTCTTCTTTCTGCGTGTGTTTCCGAACGTATCTGTATATAACGTTTTTCTCCACAGTCATTCGTAGCCTCTATGACATCTCCTTTGAGTAATCTCTCAGTCAAACTTCCTTGGTGTGAAATAGGTTTCGGGGTAATGAAATCGATGATCGAGTGTATGAAACCGAACGGCATTTCTTGGGGGTAGGTGGGGGTTCAATTGGTGTGGTACAATAGAGAACTTCTTCCCAAATCTTCCGTTGAACGTCTGGGCACAGGGGGGCGGTAGCTTGGATAAAGGCGATTCTAAGTTCGTCTGTAGCCAAACCGGGGATACCGAGTGGTACACTTGAACGAACAAATAGATCGTTGATAGGAATTGTGTATTCACTCATTGTTAATTTTTTATATACTTTTTATTCCGACTTAGGTGTTTCATCACATTCGTCGTCACTTGGGTAGAGAGAATCGTTCTTCCAATCTTCGCGATCATAGGCTATCTTCTGAAGTTCAATATCAAGCCACACACGATAAGGTGCATCCCAAACGGCGCTCTTGACCCACTTAAGAACATTAGTAGTGTACTCTGGACCCATGGAAATCATAGTCCTACAGATAGCGTGAATCCAGTTGGATGAGATCATTTTTTATTAACTTTAGAAGCCATTTTTTTATATCCTTTAAAAACTCTAATCGCATCAATAATTGTGACCCCAGCAAGGGTACCCGTGAATATCACAGCTTTTACACCGAGTGATCCAGCCATACCTGTTCCCCTGAAAAAAAAAAGGAGACTTTTTTTTGTGGTATAACATTAGATATGGGATTAGAAGATATACCCAAAAAGGTTCAGTATGTCGTATTGGATTCTCGTTTTGTAAACGGAACCAATAATGTATTTTCACTTGATCTAACCCTAAAGTCAAATACTCACGTTGAAGATATGTCTAGAGTCATAGGTGTCAAAATGGTTGATTTCTACATTACACAGATTGGTGAGAATGACGCCAACCTTAATACCAATGTGGCTAAATATGTTGATGTCATATGTCCAGATATACCCAAGGTTGCGCAAATGTTAGACGAAAGGAATGGACAGATCCTAGCCCGTGTACCCCTAGAAAGACATTTTGTGGGTAGTAATGGAATATTAATGCGAGATAAACAATGGAAAACCTTTAATCCACCGACAAGATACTTTAATCCAATATCTATAAAAAAGTTAGATTTCAAAATATTTGAACAACAAGATGACGGTGATTATCTACTTCTTAAATCTAATGCACAGTGGTCAATGACACTCGAGATTACAACAGTAAATGTGAAAGAAAAGCCTGTAAATAAAGAAGTTCAAATACTTGAAATGTTGGGTAAATTGTTACAAAAACTTGAGACACTTAATCAAAATGTTCAAAAGTTACCCGATAAACCCCCAGACGAAAACCCTAAAAAGTATTCCTTTGGTTTACTAGTAGCAATCCTAGTAGCGTTGTTCGGGGGTTTTTTATGGTGGGTCAATAAAAGTTCTGCGTAAAAAGTATGGGGGGTAAAAAGGGTCGAAACAATTTAAAATTTTCACTCTCATCATCATACGACGAAAACGACTATTACTTCGAAGGAGAGATGGACGGAATCGAACATCCAACTGTAACACCAAAAAATGAAAATCAAAAACACTATAATAGGGTGTTATACAGTATTGGTAAACCCATGGTATTCGCAATCGGTCCGGCTGGAACAGGTAAGACGATGTTAGCGTGCTACGCCGCGATTGCTGGGTATAATGATAAAACATTTAAGAAAATCGTATTAACTCGACCCGTTGTATCAGTAGAAGAAGACATAGGATACCTACCAGGAACGTTAGAAGAAAAGATGGATCCTTGGACCAGACCCATTATGGATGTATTTAGTGAATTTTACAATCAAAGTGATATCCAATATATGATCAAAGAGAAAATCATAGAAATATGTCCTTTGGCCTACATGCGTGGAAGAACATTTAAGAACGCATTTGTAATCGCTGATGAAATGCAGAACTCAACACCAAATCAGATGAAAATGCTCCTCACTCGTATAGGTGAAGGTAGTAAGATGGTGATAACGGGTGATCCCAAACAACATGACAGGAAATACGAAGATAATGGTCTCAAAGATATTTGGTCTCGGTTAGAAGGGAAACAGAACAAACGCATTGAATGTATAACATTTGACTTCGCGGACATTGAAAGAAGTCCTATCGTGCGAGATATTCTCGAAATTTATGGTGACAAGTAATATTAATACACAGATGACAACCGGACTAGGAGTTGGTACAATCATGTCTGTATTAGCATTATGTTCGGGAACACCTCTCGAACCTCTACCCCTTTTGTATATTATGGCGTCGGCGAGGTGGGCATATGGTGCAGATAGATACCTAGATGGGAAGACTGAGGATACCCCAGAATCTATTGCTGCGGCTCTCTTAACAGCAAATCTGATACTATGGTACACAGATCAGTCCAAGTATATCCCACCAGAAATTCTATGTATTCTACTGTATCCTTCATTTAAGCAGAATTTACCATTATTAAAACCCTTTTATGTGGGTACCTTTTGGGCGGGAGCTATCAGTGTTGTACCGCATCTCATAGCTCACACAGATGTTATTGAAAATGAAACGATTGCGATGGGTCTTCTCGCATCGAGTGTATCAAACATGGCGGATATTGAAGATGTAGAAGATGACATTAAAAATGGAATCTATACAATTCCAACACGTATCGGAGTTTTACCAACCAGAGCATTATCAGCTGGTTTATTTTTGGGTTCCGTGTACAAAAGTGGTGTCAGATTACCACACGCATTACCTAGTAAACACATGTGTAGACCAAGATTCTTTTCGTCTCCTTTACCCATTTTTAGAAAATTCCCACTTTAATTTGACAGGTTTTCGTACGCGTCATCTCCATATAGATCATCCAGAATCTGAAGTATATTTTCAGAATCCTTGAAAGCTGACTGAGCTGCGCGAAGATTCCAACTCGCAATCATCCTCAATTTCTTATTCGCCTTTTTATACCTATCAACCTCGCGTTCCAGCTTTTCGATTTTCACAGTGTCATCCGTGGGTTCTTTAGGGCTCATGGCAAAATTCTGACGATGAACCGTGCGACCCGAATGTTGACGCCAATGTCTTCCACCTCTAGACGATTTACTTTCATCTGTCTTCTTAATCGTATTATAAATGTGTGTTGGTGCACGAGCGAGAGCGAACATGTATTTATAATAGGGGTATTAACTTTAATTAACTTGTATACTTAGGCATCAGTCTTCTTCGCGGCGGGCTTAGCCGAAGGCTTCTTGGCGGGAGTCTTAGCCGCGGGAGCCTTAGCAGCTGGGGCCGCAGCCGCAGTTCCAGCGGGGCCAGCGGGACCAGCGGCACCCTTAGGGCCAGCGGGACCAGCGGCACCCTTAGGGCCAGCGGGGCCTGGGGGACCGTGGGGACCAGTAGGACCTGGGGGACCCTGGGGACCAACTCCACCACCACCACCACCACCACAACCATCAACCATCTTTAGGAGTAGATTGAAAAGACGGGTCTTATCAATACGGACACTTTGCATTTCCTGCTCAATTTCTTGGCGAAGTGAAGACATTTTACTATATATAAAAGAAAGATTATCTTTAAACCTAGATGATTGTAGTGGGTCCACACGCAAAAACGGGTATTGGTCAACATGCCATGAAGTATGTGAAACTGTTCTTACCTGATGGATTGTATTACCAATTGGGTCAAAAACTCCCCGAGACAGAGAATGGCCTGATATTTGTAATTCCTACTCACGATCAGATTGAGTACATCAAGTATGCGAAAACGCGAGTAAAAAATCTAGCTTGTATGACAGTATGTGAAACTGAGACTGTACACGAAGACTATGGTCTAATTATGAAGGAATTTAAGCGTGTAGCTGTACCGAGTGAATTCTGTAAACGGGTTCTCTCTCGGCAGTTTCCTGATAACGAATTTTACGTTATACACGCACACATTCCTCAACCGAAGGAAAAGCCTTATATCTTCTATCACATTGGAAATATCATGGATCCCAGAAAGAAGTTCAAAGACATTCTTCAGGCTTTTGTGCGAATGAATGAACCAAATACGCGTCTCGTAGTCAAAGCCACCAGTAATCAAGCTGTACATATCCCATTCCCAAGAGTTGAAGTTACAAATGATATGTTAACGGATGAAGAAATGGATAATCTTCATAACAAGTGTGATTGCTATGTGAACTTTTCACACTCAGAGGGTGTTGGTATGGGTGCGGTTGAGGCTGCGATGCGAGATAAACCAGTGATTATAACAAATTACGGTGGAGCATCAGAATATATCAAAACACCTTATACAATTGACTGTGGACTTCAAGAATTGGAGAGGGACGATTTTCTCTTCAAAAAAGGTATGGTTTGGGGTGAACCAAACTTTGACCAACTCTTGGAGTTCATGAGACATGCGTATGATAATCGTGTTAGAGAGATGGATCACACTCATACACGAAATTTAGTTGGACGGAAGAACGTCTTGGAGGAGTTTGTTATCAACGTAATTGGTGGCGAGAACAATAAGACCAATGAGGATGGTACCGTTCATGATTGAATCTTTTTGTGCAATCAGATACATCACAAGATCATCAATAAAACCTATACCAGTTGGCTTTGTCATTAGACGAGGCACGAGAACGCTTATAATGAGATAGAGAGACATTGATATTATTACAGGTCTGAGACTTTCTTGATCCAACATGATCTTTATATTAACTACCTATTTTAATTTTGCTACCAATACCACCACTCTTATCAATTCTATGTTTTTTACAGAAACACCCACACACAGCCTTGAAAGAACAAGGTTTTCCCGCCATTGTCGTAGCTTGACAAAGTTTAACCTGGTTGCGTTGTTCGTTTACAACTGTCGGAGCTTTCTCTAAAACGATGATTTGTCTACTATCCTTCTTCTTCTCATGATTCTTGTAGGACATTTTCATTTTCCAAGTAGCATCTGCCAAACTTTCACACTTTTCATTTGCCTCATCAATGCGATACATTTTCATCGCATCCTTGAGACATTGATTCCAGAGGTCATTTCGTACAATCTCCATATTTGTAGATTAAGTTGATTTTCCAAATCATCAAGTTTTACTTAGGTACTCATTGGGATTCACCACCAATTTCTGAAAGATACATATCTACGCGACCAGCAAAGTCTGGGAATTTTTCAGTCGTCTGTTTAGTCACCATATCTTGTACATTTGTAACATGTTCTACAAACTTCTTAACATCTATACCCGTGGCATTATGTATTTGGGAATCAGATGCAATATCCTTAAGTGCGTAGAGATAAGCCACCGCGTAATTTGCGTGAAGTATAGCTATAGCTGGAGACTTGTCCTGTTGCGCAGCTGTGGCATAACGAGCTGATTGTCTTACTAATTTTTTGATGGAATGGGTCAGCCCCCTTGACTTATTTTGCATCACCAGTACGAGAACAAATATGGCGATTATGAAGAACGTGTACATGTCTTCTTAAGGTAACTAAAGAAAAATTATCATTATAATTTATGGCAGTAGATCAAGATCTACTCATAGTGATGAATACAATTGATGAGACTAGGGATCACATGTCAGAGGGGAAATATCTCAAAACATGTGATTCATTAAAACGAATTCATAAAAAACTAAAAAGACCTTCTTTACCACATTTAAATGAAATACGGATACCAATCACCAAACTGATACTATTTTTATTCACGGGAACTATTTCTGTTTTGAAACTTCTTGAATCTGTTAAAAAGAAGATCACGGCTTAGTGTTTTTTTTACCGCGGCGAACTTTTAAGATAAGTTTGGGTGGATACTTCTTGATGTTTTTGAGTTTGAATACCTTGCGTGTCAGGGGACTGGGTCTTTCAGCATTTAGACCTGTCTTATCCGAAAACGCCAAGTAATTCTTCAAACCATCCCTATCATAAACATGAAGAATCTTACCATTCTTAGCCACGTTCGTTTTGAGATAAGCTCTCTTGGATGGCTTTATATTGGTCTTGTTACCCGGGGACATTTCACGATTTAACCACGTGGCAACATTCTTGTTTTTTGGGCTATTTTTGGTTTTATTATTGTTATTTTTACCGTTATTATTCAACATGTTTAGATACTTTCTTTTCATATTTTTCAGCTCTTGTTCAGCTTTTTTTAGTTGAGCACGATTGTTATTATTCGTCATCTGATATAAGCTGAGATTTTTTACCTAAGTTAGAGTTTAGACTTGTAATAAAATCAAGAAAAAATGGAGAGCGTCCAAAAGCTCACCCACATTGAACATGTTTTAAAGCGACCAGACTCCTATGTCGGTCCAGTAGACCTGAGTACCGAGGCGTATTGGATTCTCAATGGTAACAAATCAAAATTTGAAAAGAAGAACCTCAAGTATTCCCCAGCTCTCTTGAAGATCTTTGATGAGATCCTCGTTAACGCAATTGATCGCAACTCTACACACCCCAAGAATGTTTCATCCATCGCCGTCTCTATAGACAAAGAGACTGGTGCTGTGACTATTGAAAATAATGGACCTCTCGGTGGTATCAGTGTTCGCATGCATGAGAAGGAAGGTATCTGGAATCCTGAATTGGTCTTTGGGCATCTCCTAACAAGTACAAACTACGACGACTCTCAAAAGAGAATTGTCGGGGGGCGCAATGGATATGGAGCCAAGTTGACGAATATTTACTCATCAGAATTTTCAATTGTCATTAAGGATCATGAAACAAAGCAAACTTACTCACAGAAATGGTCTAACAATATGACCGTCTGTGAACCACCAAAAATCAAAAAACATTCGGGTGCCACATCATCCGTGGCCGTAACGTTCACACCAGATTGGAGGCGTTTTAAGATGTCTAAGATGGATAACACAATCTATAAGATTTTCCAAAAGAGAGTTTGGGATGCCAACATCTGTACAACCCCAAACTGTAAAGTAAAGTTCAATGACGAGGTTCTCCCAAAACAGAACTTTGAGGCTTACGCAAAAATGCACACCGGTGTAGATAATGTACACTGTGTTACAACCGACCGATGGTCAGTGTGTATTGGTCCATCCGAGGATGGTATGCAACAGGTATCATTCGTGAACGGTATCTGTACAACTAAAGGTGGAACCCATGTTGATCACGCAGCTTCGCTAGTGGCTGCGGGGATTATTGAGGACATGGCTAAGAAGATCAAACTCAGGCCTCAACAGGTTAAGAACACGTTCGCAATCTTTGTGAAGGCAATCCTTGAGAACCCAACTTTCTCGAGTCAGGTTAAGTCTGAGTGTACCCTAAAAGCACAAGACTTTGGTTCTAAATTTGATATGCCCAAAACATTCGTCAAGAATGCTCTTAAGACTGGCATTTCCGATGAACTTACAGCTCTCTCAAAATTTAAGGAGATGAAAGAGTTGGCCAAAACTGATGGTGGAGCTCGGAAGTCTAAAATCACTGGTATTCCCAAGCTTGATGACGCAAACAAAGCTGGGACAGCACAATCTTCTAGGTGTACACTCATCGTCACGGAGGGTGACTCAGCTAAGACCCTAGCCGTCGCTGGCCTCTCAGTTGTTGGTAGAGACCACTACGGTGTCTTCCCACTTCGGGGGAAGTGTAAGAATGTCCGAGATGCATCGGTTGCTCAGTTAACTGGGAATCAAGAGTTCAATGATCTCAAGAAGATCTTGGGTCTCCAACAGGGAAAAGACTACAAAGATGTATCCGAGCTCCGCTATGGTCGTCTCATGATTATGACTGATGCGGATAACGATGGTTCGCACATTAAGGGTCTGATCCTAAACATGATTGACTACTTTTGGCCCAGTCTTCTCAAGTTGGGATTTGTTGTTTCAATGGTTACACCGATTATCAAGGCTTCTAGGGGTAATCAAAGTAAATCCTTCTATACAGACTCTGCGTTTCGTGCGTGGTACGGTACCGGTCAATCTGGTTGGCGTATCAAGTACTACAAGGGTTTGGGTACCTCAACTTCTGCGGAAGCTAGGGAGTACTTCAAAAAGATTGAAGACCTTACCGTCAAGTTTAATACAGATGTAATGTCTGATAAGTCTATTACCTTGGCATTTGACAAGAAGAAGGCTGATGACCGTAAGACATGGCTTCTAGAGAGTACAGCCAAAGAAGCCAATGAACTTGAAGTACCTTACGGGAAAGTAAAACAACTGGCTATCACAGACTTTGTTCACAAAGATCTAGTGAATTTCTCGCTCGCTGATTTGAAGCGTTCTATTGCCCACGTTTGTGATGGACTCAAACCTTCACAGCGTAAGGTAATGTATTCTTGTTTTCAAAGGAATTTGACTGCGGAGATGAAAGTAGCTCAATTGGCTGCATACGTGGCAGAAAAGTCTGCTTACCATCACGGTGAAGTATCCCTCGCTGATACAATTGTGAAGTTAGCCAATGACTATACAGGCTCCAACAATTTGAATCTCCTAGAACCTTGTGGTCAATTTGGTACCCGTCTTATGGGTGGGAAAGACGCATCCCAGACAAGATACATTTTCACACGATTGACACCTGAAGCGAGAAATGTATTTGATCCTCGTGATGATGCGATTCTCACCTATCTAGACGACGATGGTCGCTCTATTGAACCCGAGTTCTATATGCCTACTCTACCTATGATTTTGGTGAATGGAAGTGAGGGTATTGGCACTGGTTTCAGTTGCTATATACCTCCATTTAACCCCAAAGATATTCGGAACAATATCCTCAATTTCCTTGATGGTAATCCTATCAAAAGGATGAAGCCTTGGTTCAGAGGTTTCAAGGGAAAAGTGTTTGAGCAAGATGATGATTCATGGATAACCCAAGGTGTATGGACTAGTGTTGGAAGAACGGTTAAGGTGACTGAACTTCCCCCGGGGCGCTGGACCCAGGATTACAAGGAACACCTCGATACTCTCGTTGAAAAGAAAATCATCAGTGGTTTCACAAATAACAGTACAACCGAGAATGTGGATTTCCTCATTCAAGACTACAATGGCAAAGATGCTGTTAAGGATCTCAAACTTCAAAAGACTTTCCGAACCTCGAACATGCACTTGTTCCACCCCACCAAGGGTATTCATAAGTATGAAACCCCTGAGATGATTCTGAAAGATTTCATCACCCTTCGTCGCGAATATTACAATAAGCGAAAAGAGTATCTAATCAAGGTTCTTGAGGCTAAATCTAAGATGTGTGACTATAAGTCTCGCTTTGTGTCTATGGTCATCAATGGAGACATTGTTGTCTTCCGTCGTAAAAAGCAGGATCTTGAGAACCAATTATCTGATCTGTTCCCAGAAGTAAATGGAAGCTACGACTACCTTCTAAACATCAAGACGGTTCAGTACACAGATGAGAGTGTCAGAGATCTTTTGGCACAGTCCAAACAAGCAAAAACAGAACTCCAGATTATGAAGTCTACTTCTCCTATGACAATGTGGAAAGATGATATTAAAAATATGTAGACAATAGATAAGTATGGGTGAAGCGGCAAAAATTTCACTTAAAGCTATTGGAAAGCAAGACACGTACTTGCTTTGCAAGGATCCAGCGGAGTCTTTCTTCAACCCGAATACTACAAGAAGGCATTCTGACTTTCGGAAATATCACAGGAGTAAGAATGTAATCAATTCGGGGCAGATCCCTAATTGGCCTTTTGGGCAAACCATAAAGGTTCAGTTTAACCCTCAAAATATGGGCGACTTGCTTAGCAATATGTGGTTGAGCATAAAAATGCCTAAGGTCACAAATGGGAATTACGCTGATCAGTTAGGGAGGCATATTCTCAAAAGTGTATCGATGTTCGTGGATGATACAGAGTTGGAAAAGATTGAGAGTGATTGGGGAATTATATACGATGAACTTTATTTAGAAATGTCTGAAAAAGTAGCAAATAGATTTCTTGTAAACAGAAGTATTGGTTTTGATGACTCTACTATAACAGACTCAGTCTCTAGACTTGAGACAGATCTAATGATACCTATGCAGTTCTTCTTTGCTCGTAAATACGCGAGTGATGAGTACACAACTAATAAACCAAATAGACCCTACTTCCCTACATGTGCCGTACATAAACAGAAAATTGAATTTGTACTCGAGTTTCATAAACAATCTTTCTTCACAGATACATTAGATACCCTCATTCTTGATGATTTCAAACTTATTACTGAGGAAATCACAGTGAGCCCCGAAGAGAGGAATTATCTCAGTCATGAAAGACAAGTTGTTGTAACTGATTTAGTTCGTAAACATCCAACAACCGTGAGTGAACTTGGTAAAAATGCGATTCGTACAAACTTGGTTCCAAACATCCCTGTGAAGTGTCTTCATTGGTTTTTGAGAAATACCAAGTTTGAGAACGTGGATGAGAGTGTGGCCCTCGAACCTAAACAGATAGGTGCTAATATTATTGGCACTAACGCAAACGATGATTCGGGGTACTCAGTGGCTCTGTCACCCGATGGCACTACTATAGCTATAGGTGAACCCAAGTATGAATTACAAGTTGATACAAGCCCCGAGGATGGAGAAATAGATAATCCCAATCAAAATAAGGGTCGTGTTAGGGTATTCAAACTTATTTCAGGAACTTGGACCCAATTAGGTACCGACCTGATTGGCGCAGGCGACGGAGACTTATTCGGAACAACTGTTTCTTTATCTAACACAGGTACAGCCCTTGCTGTGGGTGCACCAATTCATGACAGTAGTAAAGGACTTGTCCGAGTATATCAATACAATGGAACAGCTTGGGGTCAATTAGGGAGTGACATTGATGGAGGAACTGCTGGTGAGAAATTTGGAACTTCAGTCTCTTTATCCAGTAATGGTACTCGAGTTGCAGTAGGTGCTCCAGAATTTACCGAGGTTGGTTTTACTAATAGAGGACGTGTACAGATTTGGACATACACGGTTGGTCCCGGTTGGCAACAAACTGGTTCGAATATAGATGGTGTTGGTGGTGGTGATAAATTTGGTTCAGCTGTATCTCTTTCTGATCCTTTCACGAGTGGTGGTAATGATAGTGTAGTAGCTGTGGGTGCCCCCGGTCATCAGTCAAGTAAAGGACATATTAGGGCTTTTGTATACAATGGAACGGCTTGGGTACAACGACCCGCCGGCGTTGATCTAGATGGTTCTGCGACAGGTGACGAATTTGGAACATCTGTGGATCTTTCTAAAAACGGTCTTTATCTAATTGGTGGTGCACCAAAAAATGATACCGGTGGCTCAAATGCTGGACATGCGCGTGTGTTCTTTTATAGCACAAGTGGTAGTGGTGCGTGGGTACAAATTGGACCAAACATTAATGGAATAGTTGCCAATGAACAATCTGGTACATCAGTGTCAGTTTCAAATACTGGTACAAGAGTTGCTGTGGGTACACCAACCGCAAATCGTTCAAGAGCCTACAATTATTCGCAGGTATCAAACGTACCTGCTTGGGATAGATTACATCGTGACATGGGTGGAACTGGAAGTGGTGGTTCTATGTCTATGTCAGACGAAGGTTTAAGATTAGTTGTAGGTTCACCCACATTTAATGGTATAGGTCAAACACAAGTTTTTGATCTTCCCACAAACGACGAAGAACTCTACTTATGTCAAAATCGTTTCAACTTTTCATCTAACGTCAGCTTTGATGATCAGTTAACTTTTTTCAACCCCATTATGAAAGATGCGAGTTTTTACATTAATGGAACTAAAATGCCAAATGTCACAAATACTAATCACAACTATTTCAAATATCTAATTCCTTACAGATCTAGATTATCTAGACCTATTAGGAATATCTATACATACAGTTTCTCGATGAATCCGATCAATGTGGAGCCATCGGGGAACTTGGATTTTAGTCAGATTCAATCTGATAAAACAAATATTGAAGTGAATCTAGATACTACCAAGGTGGATACATCGTCAAATACGTATGCTCTCCACATGTATTATACCGGCTATCAAACATTTATATTTGAAGAGGGGCGGATACAACCTGTTGCTTATTAAACAAGGAACTCCTATGATCCCTGATATAATCTATAATCTTATTCTTGATACACCATTTGATGAAATTTAGCTGTGCTAAAGTCGTATGAATTTCATGAGATGTACCTGGCACTGAATAAGGAAACTTCTGGGATCTACAAAATGGATCGAAAAGCTTTTTCGAGTACCCATCTAAGCTAGACTTATAAGCATAATGTACAGTGAATATTTTTCCATCACCCGTCTTATAGGATGTATGATTTTTCTTAGCGTAATTAGTGATAAACCATTCGAGATTTCTCAATGAAATACCACTTGTTTTGTCTAGTATATTCAATAACTTGGATCGGTTGTCTTCTTCGCTGTAAAAGTTGTTTATTGATGTTAGTAGAATATCGGATTTACTCATTATTTAATAATGAATCTAAATCTATAAGCCTATTAGACGAAAAAGATCTTTCACAAGCCGGACACCCTGCAACATTTCTAAGACCTGGACCATGGGTATGACCATTGAAAGTTTCATGAAATCTCTGTTTAATTTTTTCACCTTGTTTTTGGTGTTTCCCACAATATCCGTTATGAATACCCTTGAAAGTACACCTAGAACCATCTGGTTTTGTTCCCATACATGTACTTGTTACGGAAACACATGGAATATCTTTTAGAAGTAGCTGTAACGATATCTGGTATTTCTTAGATATCGTTTCCGCATACTCAGTCAATAAAAGATCCATGCGCAACTTCAATTCTTCCTCTAACAGATCTGCGATTTTTTCATTAAGACTCATGACTTATCTATCTCTTGTTCGTATTTTTTAAATATGTCTTCAACACTTTCTTCTCGTTGAACACGAGCATTTTTTATACGATCTTTTAGATCCGTGATTTTACCATCAAAATCTAGACCGAGTCTTTTACATTCCTCTATCAGATCCACTTTCTTCATAGTACTTAGGGGAGGTTCACGCTTCTTTGGTGGTGGTTTGCATTGGGTAATCAATTCACCAAAGATTTCCTGCTTCGTGTTCTCAAATAGTGGATCAAGTAGATCACACACAGGATTTAAAAACTTATTGATGAAGTAGTATTTATAATCAACTGGGAGGTTTTGCTCTTCAACATATTTTGGATCCTCTGATTTTTCAAAAGCCTTAGCTTTAGGGTCACCCGTGTTTACAAGTAGGTATGGAACACGGTCACCAGATTGTGGTTCAGACCCAGGTTTACGTTGCCTCATCTTATTAACAACCTGAACATGCGCTTGATTGATATTACAGCTCTCAGGACTTGTTATAGATACCGATTGTCCAGAAACCTTATAACTATCTGACAAAGATTGACTCAAAACCAATTTCTCATTTGGAACATCACCCGAAAGGAGTTCAACTGCGCGCTCCTTCGCAAGCTCTTTTGGTGGTCCGGTGTCACTTGAGGTCAGTACAACATCTAGGAGTTCCTTACACACTTCCCTAACGTGGGGTGTATTATCTCTACGAACAACTTGGAGTCCCTTGATATCAATGTAATCCATGTTCATATTACCATCCCTACCCTTCGTCCACAATTTAGCAGCGTAACGTTTCTTAGAGTACAGGAAATAAGGCCAGTATACCTTCTCAAGCTCTAGATTGTTAGGCTTTTTGAAAAGAGCTGAACACTCTTCAGCAGCTCTCTCACCAATCTCCCAACTGTATTTGACGGCTTCTTCACCTTTGCGATCACCCACATCAAATTCAACCATGACTGAATCCGTGTCACCATATCTCACCTTTGAACCCGGGAAGTTTTTCTCAACGTAATTCTTAGTCTCTTCAATCATTGCGCGACCTCTAAAGGTTGTAGTAGACGCAATAGGTACACATGGAAGAATACCCTTACCAGCGCCAGTAAATCCATAGACTGAGTTCATACTGATTTTATAGGCCAACTGTTTACCATTGTAGACCTCCTTCATATAACCCGTCGCAGCTGCCATATCCTTCTTAGCCTTTTTACGGAACTGCTTAAGCTCTAGAAGGATAGCCGGTAGGAGGCTAGGAACATCTTGTGCAAACTTGTAAGTCTTTGCACCAATCTTGAACGTTTCATATTCAATACCAGGTATGTTGCCATAGTCCTTCTCATTCATGACATACGAGGAGTAACAGAGGTTGTGAGCCATCATGATACTCGGGTACAGAGCCTCAAAATCTAGGGCAGTAATCGGAGTGTAATACGCACCCTTTTGGGCTTCCAGAACCGTTGCTCCCTCATATTGTTCCTCGGGTAACTGTCCCCAGCGAATTGTCGGTACCATAAATCCCATTTCACGAGCTTTTTTTGTAAGTTGGGAGAAGACCTTAATCTGCTGCCCCCGTTCTACTAGAAAGCAAAGTGGTACCCAAGTAGCTTTAGCCATCTCAAGGAGATTGAGTAGGATACACATCTTCTTCATGAGTTTGTGTGGTAACAATGTATCCTTGATACAGTACTCTGCAACTTCTCGTAGCTTCACGGGGTCACCTTCTAGATACCGAGCAAACATTTCCTTTGGAGCCATGTCAATCTTTTGATCTCCAAGGTAGAGCTTGGAAACTTCATTGAGTTTGTAACTGTCAAGTTTGTACCCCTTCTTCACCTCATGGAAGAGATCGAAAATGAAGCGACCACTCATTGGGAGCAGTTTCAGTACATTATCACCCAAAGCACTTGAACTCAACTTCTTGATGGAAATCTCACATGTCTGTGATTTCAATTTACCCATCTTGAAAAATTCAGGGTTACAACCAGTCATAAACGCCCTCGTGTAAATGTAGTTAAGATCAAACCCAAAAATATTCCAGCCAGTAATGATGTCTACATCTTTCTCATGTATATACTTCTGAAATGCTTCGAGCATCTCCCTTTCTGTATCAAAACTAATAATAGTAGAACCTTCTAGGTTTGTATCAGTTTTCTTATAGCAAAGGCACGTTTTATCGTAGGGTTCATCGTTACCAAACGTACACAAAGAAATAGCAATTTGGAAACACGCGTCACCTCTTACGTCTGGATCTGGGAATTTACCAGTAGAACTGTTACACTCAATGTCAACTGATGCCACAACAAATGGAGCAATATCATCACGTGCGACGGGCTTTAGGGTTTTCCAGTCATTGCAGAAAAGATCAATATCCACCTTGGCCAAGTGTGTACGAACACAACTATCACCAGAGTTTAGCCACCCAGTTGATTGAATACCTGTTCTATGCATCAAACGAAGTACAGGGTCAATATTAGACTCAAAAACTTTGAATCTTTCAGTACCATAGGAGAATTGAATAGGATTCTTCAACATATAATCAACACGACGCCGGCTCGCTAAATTTTTGAAATCCAATTTCATATAGGAAAATTCCTTATTATTTTGAAAACCCCAAACATCCTTAGACCTCATGATGGAATATGAAACCAGACAGTTGGGACTCTTTTTGTCCAGAACTCGGTAGATTTCTTGGACTTTTTGTTGCGTGACATGTTCAGGAAGCTTGACGAAGAAGTATGGTGTAAACGCAGTTGTTACACAAATGGATTTACCATTCTCAGTCTTACCAAAAATACTCACTAAATGCTCCTCATCCGTGTCGACTGTTTCCCATGTGAGTGCTTGAAATTCAACACCCATCCCGATATGTATACATTGAGCTAAAATTTTAATATCGTTTACTAATAAATGTCAGCTGCTTTAATTGACCTCGTGTCGGTGGGTGCCCAGGACGTCTACATCACTGGTCAGCCCGAGGTGTCGTTTTTTAGACAAAATTACAAGAGGTATACCAACTTCGCAATCAAGCCAGAGAGGCTCGACTATATCGGTACCTTCGGTAGCGGTAATGAGGTTACCATTCCCATCAAGACCAAGGGTGATCTCTTGAGTTATGTGTGGATTGAGGCTGAGAACATCGGTGGCGTTGGAAACGCCGATACCGGTTTCTTCGACAAGGATGATTCCACCACCACTGAGTTCCAGCTTTGGATTGGTGGCCAAAAGGTTTCCCAGATTGATTCCCTCTACATCCAGGGTGTTCATAACCTTCTGTACAAGGATACTCAAGCCAAGGCTTCTTGTGCTTTGACCCTTGATGAGTGTCCCCAAAATGCGTTAGGTTCGTCTACTTCAGCGAACCATTACGTTCTCCCATTCTTCTTCTCGGATGACTGGACTAAGTCTCTCCCACTAGTCGGATTACAATATCACGATGTGGAGATCAGGGTGAAGTGCAGGAATGGTACGTTTGCTCCCAGCAACGTCAAGGTATTTGGTACGTATGTGTACCTTGATACCCCCGAACGTGATTTCTTCGCCAACAATGAGCACGAGATTCTCTTCACCCAAACTCAACACCAACTCATGAGTGCCGCGGATACCGAGGTTGATCTTACCTACTTCAACCACCCAGTCAAGGCTGTCCACGTTGTTTCTTCGGAGGCTGACACCAACAAGTGGTCTACTAACTGGACTTTCGATACCGCCACTCTCTACATTAACGGTACACCTCTCTTTGAGAATATGTCCGCCGCCTTCCACCACAACGTTGTCCCAGAGATGCACTGCTCCGTCCTCCCCCAAGATGCTCTCAGCACTGTATCCACCTTCACTTGGCCTTTCTGCATCACTATGAACAAGTCCCAGCCAACTGGAACCCTAAATTTCAGCCGAATTGATACTGCCAAGTTATCCCTCGCGGGTACTGGCACCAGGAACGGTAACATGGTTCGCGCGTACGCCGTAAATTACAATATTTTACGTGTGAAGCAGGGTATGGGCGGTGTCGCTTTCGGAAACTAAAGTGCCTAAGTTAAAGTTTCAATAGTAAAATTTAAGTAAAATGGTAAAATCTTCCTCACGACCCCGTAAGGCTTCCAAGTTCACGATAGATCTTGGACCTGAAATTGATAAGGTTGTCAAGAAGAAACTCCAGACACGTGATGTAAAAATTAAAAAACAGAAAGTCATCATTTTGGGTCTCAAAAAGGAACGTGATGAACTCAGGACTCGTAACAGTGAGGTAAATGATTTGAAAATGAAGAAACAAAAAATGTACGTCTCCAATCTTCAAGTCATGGTAACTGACCTCACGAACAAGTTGAAAGAGGCGGAAAAGAAGTTGACAACCGTTACAAAATCCCAAACTCTGACAGATGACCAAAAAACAGCTCTGGAATTAGGTTCTAAGAAGATCAGTATCAATAACACTACCGTAGAAACAGCCCGAAAAAGTATACTGAAAGGTAAATCTATGTACAATATGAAAACTAGAACTCGACAATTCATCAAACAAGCCGGACTCTGGGAAGAGTTTCAGGAGTTGGAGAGGACGATCAAGAACGTACCCAGAGTTGCGAGAGTAAAAAGAATGTTCGGTGTTTGATACCTAGACCCAAGGAGCGAAACGTTTTTTCCGTGGTGGCTTCTTCTTACCCAAATTATAGAGTTTACGAAGTACGTATATATAGAAAACGCCTAGAGGAGCTAGTTTCATTTAATATAACGACGATTTTTTAATAATCTTTCTAAGCGTTCCTTCTCTCTTCTCATAAAAATTGAAAGTTCCACTAGATCTCCTTCTAATTTAACTTTACCCGCCTGTCTCACCCAAACGGTCTGTTCCACACGAACCATATCAACGCAAGACATCTTAGTATCTGGTGCATTACTATGATGTATGGCAAGTACAGTAGCATCTTTACGAGTCTCTTTTGGTAACGGATTACTTTCATTACATATGACTACATGAGCACCAGAGTATCCAGCTACATGCATCCACCAGTATTTCGGCGCACTTGTTATTGTGAGTCTATCATTTTCTCTCGCATTTTCACCCACCCGTATGATGGTGCCATCGAGTGATGTATATTCAAGCATAACTATTCTTATATTTTTTTCCTTATATTCTATTAATGCACGTCGTATTACAACCAAGTCCTACCATCACACATAAATATAGAGTAACGTTACCAAATAAACGCAGTATCGATTTTGGTGAGAAGGGTTTTCAGCATTATCCAGATCATGGTAATCCAAGACTTATGCGTGCACAACTTCTTAGGAAAGGTGCTATCGTTCCTAAGGAGCTGCGAATAGAGACGAATCCGTATGAGATACAGAAAGAAATGTTGAAAATCAGGGAAAGTTCTAAAGAGGATTGGGAAGATTTCTTCCGGGCCGAATATTGGGAGAGGTGGATATTATGGTCTTACCCGAATGTCAATAAAGCCAAATTATCTATGACTATGAGTCATGGTATACTTTTTATGCCTAGAGCTGAAGATTTATGGTTCTGTAAAGATGATCTTACTGACCCGTAGATCCAAAACCATCGTCACCCCTGAGTGTCTCTTCAAGTAGACCAATTTCCTTAATCATTGGTGTATCACACCTTTCCAAAATAAGTTGAGCGATACGATCACCCTTCTTGATTTCAAAGTCTTCCGTACCATGATTGAATAGGACGACCTTGACTTCACCGGTATAATCAGGATCAATAACACCGGCACCGACGTTGATACAGTGCTTCACAGCTAGACCAGAACGAGGAGCTACACGTCCATACAGACCATCTGGTATAGACAAAGCAATACCAGTCCCAACTAAAGCTCTCCCCGCCTGACACGGTACAGTCGCAGCTTCGGAGCTATATAAATCATATCCCACAGCACCATCAGAACCACGAGTAGGCAAATGAGCATCGTAACAGAGCTTCTTGACCCCGAGAGGCATCTATTCACTTATAAACTCAAATCCTTAAGCTTTCACATACTTCTTCTTTTCGTCGTCCGTGAGAGCCCTCCACAACTCACCCAACTTCGCACCAATCTCAGTGAAAGTTAGATCTGGGTAATCCTTTACCACAGTGGGTCGCATTTTCTTAACAAAATTCATGTAGGCATTAGGCTTACGTTTAGGCTTTTCTTTCTCCTTAGCACCACCACGGAGACGGAGAACAAGGTGAAGCGTAGACTCCTTTTGAATGTTATAATCGGCTAGGGTGCGTCCATCTTCCAACTGCTTACCTGCGAAGATAAGTCGCTGCTGATCGGGTGGAATTCCCTCCTTATCTTGAATCTTAGCCTTGATGTTATCAATTGTATCGGAAGACTCAACCTCTAAAGTGATTGTCTTTCCAGTGAGTGTTTTCACAAATATCTGCATACTACTTGTATATTAGATTTAAATCTTTAATCAATCTTCATGATTTTCTTGATCCAATGAAATATCCGTAAAGTCCTACATGTAACACACTTAGATATTTGATTTTCAAATTTATGAAATTCGTTCATCTTATCTTAAACGTGTCAATTACTTTTAATCCTTTTACGAGGTTCTCTTGAAAATGTCATGGCACATATACCGTAACTAAATACAGTTATAAACATCTGTGAACCCACCATATGAATTCTAACGAATAGACTTTCTTCACGAAAGAATTGAACGACAAACAATAAAACTAGAGTTTCGTAAAATACCCGTATAACCAAATTGGAGATACGATAGAGAAGATCAAAAAATACAGAATTTTTAAATAGACGGCGTAGAATCAAAATAGACGTGTCAATTTCAATAAGTCCACCTAGGGCTGTTAATTGAGTAGCTTCAGGGTTATAAAGTGGATACAATAACATAGACGCAGCAATCACGTGATGTAACATCACCAAACCAGATAGATGAGTTGCTTGCGGTAAACAGTATAACCAAACCGTGTCATAAAATAGATGGTAAAAAAGAGCAGTCGTCAGAAACATAGGATCAATGACATACCCAAAAAATACTTCAGCTATACACAAAATAGAAAATGGTATTAAAAAAAGAGCAGAAGCCACATCATGAATAAAAACTATAGATTTGTCGTTATTCATGCTATGAGATATACATGTATTCTTTTTAATATAGATGCACTCAAGGGGTTTCGAACCCCTGACCTCAAGCTTACTAAGCTTGCGCTCTACCCCTGAGCTATGAGTGCTGGCAGACTTGCCGGGAATCGAACCCGGAATACCAGATTAGAAGTCTGGAGTGATATCCGTTTCACTACAAGCCCATATTGCTGAGAGCGGGGTTCGAACCCGCGCGTGCATAGCACAGACGATCTTAAGTCGTCCTCCTTAGACCACTCGGACATCTCAGCAACTTACCTTTTCCCCAACCCCATTCTATTAACCCATCAAATCTTTAAGCATTTAGGTGGGGGTTCAAATGCTATATTTTTCTCAAGTTCTTTACGTTGTTTCATCTTCTTGATATCTGCACCTTGACAATCATGCTTTGTCAAATTGAGACAACTCGGACAAAAGCTACCACTACAATATTTACAGTCGATAGGTACACCACATTTCTTTTTACAGAGTTGACAAGGCATATCTTATTTATAATATAGATAAAGATTATAAGATATTTTCAATAAATGTCCCTCACTTACGCGATCAATAAACCAACCCCTACCAGTTATGGACGTCTTAAGAAAACCCTAAAAAATTCTACAGCTGGTTATGGTTCTGCTTTGAGTGCGTCGTACTTCATTACACATGGAGCTGAACAAGGTGTATCTGCGATGCTTGGGGCTGTAGCATCATATACATATGTTACTCTTCTATCTGATCGCGTAGATAAATTTGAAACGTCAACAATTCAGAAGGAGTTCATTGCACCATTGGGTGCGGCTGCTTTTGAAGTGTCGTGGAATAATGCTCCATTCGCATTTGACTTTGATTATGGTGCTACATTTGTAGGGTTCCTAGCGTATAAGTTTGCGCTCACTTCAGTTCTGTACGAGACTATACGGGGTATGCTCATTGAAGATAGTGTCTCTACATACGATACAACTGAAAAACAGTACAACGATCTATCCGATTGGAACGATCAGTATGGGGAGGTGGATATCGTAGAAGATGTTGATATGAATATCAGCGAGGCATTCAACCAAAGTGAAATTGATGAAGATGGTGAGAATTATCCATTATGACTAACTAATTGGGAAGAATTTACCGAAGACGAGCCATTTCACGAGCCATACGAACAACACGACGGGGAGATTGTTGATTGAGATTGAGTTTGTTCACAAATAGAAACTTGTTATTAGCACTGAGACCCTTCATAGCCTTAATTCTTTTTCGCGCCTCGTCCTTTGTGAGAGACTTAGCCTTCTTGGAGGGCTTGGGCTTTTCATTAAGTTCCCGAAGTTTTTTGATGTTAGCATTCGTGGTTACCATACCCTTCATGAAATTGGTCACCGCCTTCTTTTTAAGAGCAGCCTTCATAGAGGGTGTAAGTACCTTTTTCTTGGCGGCAGCGCGCTTCTTGGCAGCCTCTGGATACAGTTTGGCGAGGGGAACATTATTCTGATTGGCGAGAATTTTCTTCACCTCCTCTCGCGAAACTCGTTCACCTTCCTTAATTTTCTTCTTTAAACGTCCACATAAATCGCTGACAGTCTTCTTATTAGGGGTGGGTATACCATAGTCCTTGGCAACCTGTACCACTTCACTCTTCTTATGAAGACGGCACTTCTTACGACCAAACTTAAGATCACCCACCTTGTCCACATTTAATACATACGAAACCATTATTTATTGTATACTGAGATTTTTTACCGAATATTTAATATAGTGCTCAATCATGAAATACATAATATTTGCTCTAGTGTTAATACTTGTTGTATGGTATTTCTTTTTTAGAAAAAAACACAAATTTTGGGATCATCAACCCGTATCACGTGGTGTAATGAAGTATGAGGGTATCATATCAGAAACAATACCATCACCACTCACTGTAAAATCTCCAAATGAAATTGTTACGGTTGATCCAATGGATGCATCGTTACAAAAAATGTTACCCGGATTTCTTAATAAACATTTTGTAAACGAGTATACATACGATAACAAATACGTTTCATGGATTTTAGATTTCCCAGGTTTAAACACTGATAATATGACCACCATTCAACAACACAATAATGTAATAGGAACTATTCTATCCAAACCACATACTATTAATCTCAATGGTAATTTAATTCATAGCCACTACGTTGATAAGTTGTCTGTTCATGAAAAGCATAGAAATAAAAACTACGCACCAGTCCTTATTTCCAACATGTTAAAAAACTCATGTGACGATAAGTACAAGACGTGTATTTTCAAAAAAGAAGATAATCCTTTACCATTTAACAATATATGTAAGACGAGTTATTGTGTATACGATATAACTAAACCTCTAAAGACTAATGAATCTTATTCGTTAATTCCCTCTACCGATAAAGACTTTGATTATATGAAACAACTGTACCAGAATGAATCTGTGAAGTATAAATGTTACCCAGTTTTTGACACCGAACAAATGAAATATGTCTTTACACCGAGACCAGGTGTATATGAATCACTGTTAATTAAAGTTGATGATGTCCCAAAAGGTGTTTTAACGTATTCAATTAATTCTATTCGGGGTACAAAAACGAAAAGGGCTGAAATAACATTACTCATAAGTGAAGATATTAACCTCACTGAAGTTGTCAAATTAATGGTAAATAGGTGTCATTCACGAGGTATAACAGAAGTGATGTGTGTAAATATTGCGAAAAATGATGGATTTATTCGTGATATGAAATTCAATAGTGAAATGCCAGTATACTTTCAAATGTATAATTATAACTTGTTAAATTCATTACAACCTAGTGATATTCTATATAATTTTATTTAGATGAGTTCTTGAGGTAGTCGTCAATCTTCTTAGCGATGGACTTTCCAACACCTGGGAGATTCATAGCATCTTTACCATTTGTAATCCTATAAGAAAGATTGTAGATGGTATCAGCAGCCTTGGTGTATGCGTTGCGCTTGAAGTTGTCTTCAGCCTTGTCAGCACACTCGTAGATCATTTCAGATAGTCCGGCGTTGTGGGAAACAAAGTAATCCTCGTCGTCAGTCTCGGAGACGAAAGACTCGTCATCATCCGAGTCAGAATCATACTTAGCGAGGTCGAGGGGGTCATTGGATGCAACGGATTCCTCATCAGAAACGTCGGACTCCGTGTAATCAGAATCTTGTTCATCGATGTAGATATCAATCTTGCCAGCGATACCCTTACCAATACCCTTGAGGTTGAGTAGGCTCTCACCACTCTCAACCTCGTAAGGGAGGTTTCCAATGATCTCAGCAGCTCTCTCGTAGGCGGCAGTCTTGTAGAAATCAGAGGTCATGTTTCCGAGTTCAATAAGATACTCAACAAGTCCTTGATTGTAGTTGTATGTCCTTGAAGTTGTGTCGTAAAGAGACGACTTTTCTTTCTTGCGGTAGCTGAGAAGCTCCTGAAGGGCTTGGACGCGCTCTTTCTCAGATTGCTGATAGAGCTTCTTGAGCTCCTCAATCTTGAAGCGAGATACCTCGTGAGAGTCAATGTCACCCAAGACGGCGCGGATCTTCTTGAAGTCTCGGATTTGCTTCTTGAGATCAATCTCGTTGAAGGTGAGGGTGCGAATGGTTTCGCCTTGTTCGTCACAGAGACTCTGGAGTTCGCGGTTCTCCTTCTCGAGCTTGAGGATGTAATCGGTAATGGAACGGGAGTTCATGGTAGTAGACATTGTAAGTTTTATAAAAACAATGTATTCTTGCTTCACTTAGGTGTTTAAAGGATAAATTCCAACAAAATGTATGTTGAGTTTATTACGACCAACATTTGTCGCCAAACCATGTGTAGTAAAAATACGCGCATCAAAACACAAGAAAAGTAAACCCGTGGTTAAAATTAAGAGACATCCACCCGGTCTCATTTTAATAAATCTTCTACTCGCCTTCTCAGTAATGATAATCTACAGTTTTCAAAAAGATGACGAAGATTAAAGATAACATCTTCTATTTAAAAAAATGGCAGCTCTCGCTAGACCTATTTACATCCAAAAAACACCTACAAAATTCCTCCAAACCAGAGTGAGGGCTAACAGACGCCTCGTCAAACCTGTACGCGTCCAAGCCGCTTTACCTTCTCCAGATCTCGTAAATTATGCACAACTTCAACTCGTCACATGGATTTTACCAATGACAATCGCGGGTCGTTTACTCAAGGTAAAGTGGCCAGAACTCGCAGTCGGTCTCACTGCTATGACTGTAGCCAAGCTGACTCTCGCAGCAAATGGTATCATCCACTATTAATGCCCTTCCATGAAAAATACTGGATCATCTAACGATGAATACGAATGACATGGTGTAGGTTCGGGTGTCTTATATCCCTTTTCTTCAATTATATTCGACCTGGTTTCTATATCAATTTGTCTCTTGATTGCACTCCTTTCTTCACCAAGTTCATGAACTCTTTTCGCATAGTTCATGAATGTGTTGTTTAAAGTGTTTTTACGTAATAGCATTCTAATCATATCTTGATATCCCCAGATGGCATAATTTATATCCTTCAACTTGTCCTTATGTGGACAAATAAACTCGTGTTCAACCAAAATATTATACTCTTTGATAATATTTTTTCGCTTTTCTTCGTCAGAAACTTCTTGTATTTTAATTTCAAGAATCGTAATCTTATCGATTAGATCTCCGTTTGAGATCTCAATCTTCATATGAATGCCACGTGTTAAAACTTTATATCCATTATAGATATATCAAATGTTTGCCTTAAAACCCATATTCATACGACCCAATGTCCGCACTCAAGCTAAGAAGAATGATTCTGTAGAACCAGCCGAAGCCCCGGCTCGAGTACACCCCCTAAAGAAGTTCATCATGGAAAAATTTAAGATTGAAGAGATTGACTACGAAAAGTTTAAGAAGGAAAATAAATGGGCCATTCGTCCAGGCAAAAAGAAGGGGGATAAAGAATAGAAGCGTCAAATAGAAAACATGTCTTTTGCACTCACCTTCGTTATCCCACCCACACGAAATGTTAAAACTCGTGTATTTACGGATCCTGCCCAATACGACACAGAAGTTAACGCAGCCCGTGGGTTTAATAAACCATTAACTACCCGTGCGCGTACACCGATGACACAGGTTATGGAAGATTTTTCTGATCTTAATGAAGCCTCTCAACTTATCAACCACGTGACCGAACGTGAAGTCATCGAGGCACAGAACTTCTGGGCGCAATCCATCGTAGATATTTCTAACTCTTTCCTCACTGGTGGTGATTACGTGAGTCTAGCAGGTGCGCGTGCGCGTGAGTTGTATGGATATGACCATTCTAATGTACTCTTCAAACCCACGAAAGCTACGGAGCAACAGTTTCGCCCAACTGCTAACGATGCTATGTCTTACTTTGTAGGCCACGATGCTGTGATCGGTGGTTTCAAAGAAGATCAGGGGTTCGCCATCAATGCCAAAAAGGGTTTCAGTAGGGTGATCTTCAACAATCACCAGATTGACTGTCACGGTGAAGTGGCACATGCCATGGGTACATACGAGTTCACATGTGCCACAACGGGTGAAATTTCAGAGGTTGAATATACATTTGGCTACAAGCGCAACGATGATGGCAATGTGCGCATCTGTCTACACCATTCATCCATCCCGTATGCATCGGGTAATAAGACGTCTCACGCGAAACCCATGGAATCACGCGTGAAGCGCAAGATTGTAGTTGATCCCGCACAATTTGATGTGAGTGAGAATCAACTTCGTCATGTCTCTACTGCGAGTTGGTAATTATGTTTAGTTTAAAGTCCTTGTCTAACCCATTGATACTTATCTTTCCCTCGTCCACAAGACGCTTAATCGTATTACCAACCTCTAGGTTGTCGTTATACGCCTGTGTGTGTTTTGGATCAGCTGGTAGATTGGGCATGAGCATATTGAAAGCCATCATTTTCTTGGCCATTGGAAGCTCGGGACTTTGAAGCACACGTAAAATATCGTTGGGAATCTGCGAGGGATCCATTACTCTTTATGGGTATTTATTCTTTAATAGTACCACCGCAGGTGCTGAACCCTTTGGTGGTTTTTTACAAAAAATCTTACAATCACAGCAATCTTTTACCGATACACGCTGCTTTTTAGTGGCATAACATCGTGTGGGTAGCATGATATCTTTGGATATGTAACGTGCTATTTGGTCAAGAAGTATCATCCTATTTACTTTTAGGTTTAGGTTTTTTCCGAGTCTTTTTTACTTGTTTCGCGGCAGTTAAGACAGCGGCGGTACTCGCCGCTGCTTTTGATATCAAAGCTCCTGTGCAAATAGGACAAGGCATCCTATATTTTTAGTCAAGATAAAGAATAAGTATGATTAACATATAGATGTACGGTCGACGAAAAGCAAAACCAATTGGATTTTCTAGTCGTGATGATCCTAGGAGGTTAGTTATTCGATCTGAAGAGTCGAATCCACTACCACCCCCACTTTATGTCGCTCCACCCGAACTCATAACAGTTGGTGTACATTATATCGTTGACCTAGATAATGTAGAAAAGGATTTAGTTACGGATAATGATAAACTAACTAGGATTTGTGATCAGTCATTAGAGAGGGGTGAAGCGACTATATTGGATAAGATGATACATCACTTTGAACCACATGGATTAACCTTATTGTACTTACTCTCAGAGAGTCATTTTTCAATGCATACCTGGCCTGAACACCAAAAAATTCGTATAGACTTTTTCACATGTGAACAAAATGAAAGTAAGTGTATTTCTGTGATAGATCATTTAAAAAGTGAATTTGAATCCACATCTATGAAAATCAATATACTAAGGCGTTAATTTTCGTGTTATAAATTGTCATAACATATAAGATGAAGACTGTAATACTTCTTTTACTCATAATCTCAGTGGGTCTATATATCTACATGAATAAAACTAAGTCAAGTATTTGTACACGAGGATTAGAAATATTACACCACCTTGAAAGTCCATATCAAACTATTGACTTGGCAAAAGATAAAAAGACAAGTCACATTGCTATGTTTTTAAATGGTACAATACAAAATCACACTAAAGAGTTCAATAAATCACATTACGCAATGGTTGATATACCAATTAAACTGTTAAACACTCCCTTGAAAAATATCCTTATTTTGGGAGGAGGTGATGGATACCCAGCTATGCGAGCTCTAAAACAAAAAGATGTGTACATCAAGAATGTTGAAATTGATCACGTATTAATTGACTTTGTAAAAACGAATCCAATTATGAGAAAATATACACAAGATTCGTTCAATGACCCAAGACTTGATTTATCAGCTATGGATGCCTATAAGTATATCTATACAGAAAAACGGAAGTTTGACATAATTGTGTATGATATAGCTAGAACCACGACAAATAATACAGTTACAGACTTTGCGCCATGTGATGATTATGTAGTAGAAAATTTACTTAGCGATGGAGGTGTATTAAATTACACTATGGATCTATATGGTAATATCCCCGAATTTTCGGATCTATTTAAAAACTATTGTAAATTGAAGAAGAAAAGTAAGAAGGAACACTTGGTACTTCTTCTTCAAAGTAAGGAAGATTTTGAACGTTTCAGTCCCTCATGTCCGGTGGGTATAAAAAAACTAAAGGAAAAATATCCGATGAGTGAAATTGGTATCATGATGTACAATTTAAAAACTTCTTGTGGAATCTATCATTATAATGAAGAATTATACTTTTACATTTCTAAACAACCATTCAATAAAACAAATGAAGATATAGAATTTTATCCGTTTCACAACCTTACCAGTGGTATTCCGTAATCCAATTCTTCAAGGATTGGATCGTTTTTGTAATCAACTTGGTAATATATCTTTTTGACCCCACTACTCGCAAGAGCCTTAAAACAGTTAATACATGGATAGTGTGTGATATAGGCCACTGCATCATCGATGGAGACACCTCTCTTCGCTGCATCGGTGATGGCATTAATCTCCGCATGAATCGTGGCTTGCTCATGTCCCCAACGTATAATAGACCTATGATCAGTACCAGCGAGAAATCCATTGTACCCCATACTTATGAGTCTATTATTCTTCACTAGAACACACCCCACTTTAAGCCTCTCACATGGAGACCTGATTGAGGCCAGAGTCGCAGCTTTCATGAAATAGTCGTCCCAAGAGATTCGTTCCTCGGGTGGAGGGGAGCGCTGACGCCTCGCATCTTTGGTCATGGACATAAAACGAGGTGATGAACGTTGGGCACGGGGGCTGTCCATTTATTTCATAATAGTTTTTATTCTCTAAGATAGCTTAAAAACGAACTTTCATACTTAGATATGAGCGCACTTTCCCTCTTTTCAGGATGTGGGGGTGATACCCTAGGAATGAAGAACGCTGGACTAGATGTCAAGTGGTACTCGGAACTCCAAAAGCCGTTTTGTAAAACGCATGAATCTAACTTCCCCAATTCGGAGTGTATAGGTACTGATATTACAAAGATCCCGGATGAAAAGTTTAAGGAGTTGAAGGGAAAAGTCAAAGTAATATTTGCTGGATTCCCATGTCAAAGCTTTTCACACGCGGGTAAGAAGCGAGCAGATGACACTAGAGGCCAATTGTACCTGGAATTTGTTCGCGCAGCTAAGAATATTGAACCAGATTTCATCATCGGTGAAAATGTAAAGGGTCTAACTTCACGGACGACAACTACGGGTGAAAAATTCATAGATGTCATCGAACAGGCTTTCAAGGATATTGGGTATACCTGTGAACATAAAATGTTTCCGGTTGTGAAGTATGGAGTACCCCAACTACGTGAACGACTTATCATCGTGGGTTGGAAGGATCCCAACTACGTGCATAAATGGCCGGAAGAACTAGACGCGGACGTCTCCCTCAAGAACATTCTCGAATTTAACATGGAAGGTACTATAAAGGTACCAAAAGAACTCATAACAAAAGCCGGTGTAAAAGAAGAGAGTATTTTGGAGGGTGATGGAACATATGAACAATCAGGTGCCAAATCACGTAAACTTGCTACAGATGCGATTAATTCGCCCGATTTTGCTACTTACACAACTTTACTGAAACAAGCTGTTAACGCCTTGGATGATTCTGTTCATCCATATCTAAAGGATAGGGTTAAACAACGAAATCTAGAATATAATGGAAAAAAAGTGGGAAAATATGGATTCTCATTTGGTAAACGGGTTTCCCCAATTCATTGTGAAATAGTTGACATTACAAAACCGAGTAAAACTATAATCTCTACATACGATCATCAACCACGCCTTTTTGTCGCACAAAAGGTGAAGGAAGAATATTATTTACGTCCATACACAGTTGATGAACTCAAACAAATTCAGGGATTCCCGAAAGACTACGTGATGGAAGGGTCTTTGAAAGATCAAGTAGTCCAGTTGGGAAATGCGGTTCCACCACCACTCATTCAGAGGATTGTCGAGTCAATGATTCAAGAAAAATAGTCAATTGACTGATAGAATCATTCTTACCACAAAAATGTTCGTATTTTTTAGCCTCATCAGAATTCTTATGAGGCCATTTTCCAAGAAAGAATTCGCCAATTTCTTTCACAATTTCTCCTTTTTTTTTCTTGGGTATAATTCCAAACCATTCTTGGGGAAGTTTCACACCCCATGATGGTCTCTTGTAAGAGTCGATGTAAATCTTGGAACTGCCAATCTTGAAATTTTTATTAGTGTTGATGTCCCTTGAACGCTCATCCAGATCATTGATTACTTCCTCGCAAGTCATCTCATTCTCATCCGCGAGACACTGGATAATATCGAGACCACTCTTTATGATTACTGATTTATGTTCCACCTGAATGAATATGTAGTACCCGTCAACTTTGGGAACACTATCGTTAAACATAAATTTGAATCCCTTATTGGTGCTTTTTGCATCAGAGTCAAACGTAGAATCCAACCCAGGTAGTGTAACGTCTCTAAAGTCCATCGCTTCTTGACTTGCCGCCTCGTGACCGATAGAACCCCCAAAATCATGAATCGCTTCCTTGATGACTGGTATGTAAATACGCTCTTTTTTTTGTGTATTTCCGTCTTTACATACAAGTAAATTCCACGTCAGTTTATCTTCTATCCTCTTACGTAAGTTGTTGAGTACAATCTCACTTGATTGATTGGCGGAAACCACAGTGGGTCCGCGGAAGTTGGGCATTGTTGTAAAATGGATAGGTTCCATCTTGTTGAGTTTTTTGAATAACTTATTGGTATATTCACTACGACTTAGGTATCTGAGCATTACTATCACATGGAAAATAACTAATTTTTTATTAAAATGCTATATCTCTAAGGAAGGGTGGGGTGGGTTAACTCAAGCCACTCAGAGAAAATCCCGGCTCGTTTGTTACAGTTGGAGGTGCTGGAAGGGTTTTGTACTCCTTGGATATTGGGATCTTCCGGCTTCCTCTTCAGAGATTGCCACTTGGGGTTGAGTTGATGGTCGGACTTCTCAATCTCAAATAAGAATTTCGCCAAAATATCGGCAAAGAGTGAAATCCGATCCTCGCCGTCAGCATTTGGACTCATCCCAACGTTGTGCCTCATCATTATAGCCTGGATGGTGGGCAAAATCATGAGGAGATAGGGGTGGTCAATCTGTTTGGCTTCGAGAAGGTCAAACATACACCTGGTGTTGTAGACAAGGTTCTCGGCGTCAATATCCATGCCCCGGAACTCTTCACAAATCTTCTTCAACTCTTCGTTCTTGGTCATCTTTTCACCCTTCACGATCTTCCTTTGGTTAAAGTTCCTCAAAATCATAAGCATGAGGTTAGAACTGTCCGCCCGAAGGTTTTGACCCTCAATCCCGCGAACGAACAACTCCTTAAGTTTGAGTGCGTAATCATCACCAAGCTGCCTGGCCAGTGCACAAATTGGAATAGTATTGTAGCCGTTCACAATCTCACCGGGGGTGAATGGGAGCGAGTTGTTGATCTTGAAATAGAGGAACTCTTCCTCAAGAGGGGTGAGATCCTTATAAATAAGAAAGTGTAGGTCCATGTCCATGAAGTCGGCTTTGACGTCATCGCAGAGTTCGCTGTACTTACGATCCTCGCCCGTCACTGGGCAAGTGATTGGGAACCTATCATCGAGAAACCTCAAAATGGCTTCGGTGCGATGTCCACCATCAAGGAGCTTCACATCACGAGCCGCGTGCTTCGAGCCAATGAACGGGCTTGTTACGATATTGTTGAAAATACTTTCAATAAGCTCACGGTAATGATCGTCCGGCCAGGTGTCTTTGTTACGCTGGATGAAGGGAAGCTTCCAGTAACCGTTGGAATATTTTTCAATATACTGAGAAACCGTGAAATCTTTCGATTCGGGTGCAGAAAACCGGTGAGAACGTCTAAGACGGACGATCGCGGTGCGAGTGCCAGTGTTAGGAGTAGTCATGGTGGTGTTGTAAGTTTGCATGATGGTAGTTTTTTTAGATGAAAAATGGGTAGTTTTTTCACGACTTAGGTTCTCAAATTCTTATCAGCCGTATAGTACGTCTTCCCCTTCGTAACAAAACTATGCACCCTCGCGTACCCCCACGCTTGTGGAGAAGCTCCCGGTCGGTGCCCGGTTCTCCACGCAGCGAGTCCCCTATTGTAGATGGTCTTCACGGTCTTTAGAGGAATCTTAGTAGCCTTAGCAATTTCAGGGAGGGATTTGGCTCCCGGATACATTTTCCTAAATCTCTGGGTGTAGGAGGAAGTCTTTGTCTTTTGTCCCTTGTCCGTCTTGAATCCTTTATAGTCTCGCTTGAGCATTTTCTTATAGCGTGCCTCAACTTCTCCGAGAGTTGTAAGCCCCCTGAAGTATTTGAGAGGTGCATAGATCTTACCTTGAGATTTACGCAGTTGCCCCACCTTCTTGGTGATGGCTGCATCGCTGAGAGGCATCTTATTTTTTAGTGATATTTTTTATCACATAGAATAGAAATGGGACGAACATGTTCTCTGATGATAACCGATAATACTAGACCTAAACACATTGATTTATTTTTCAACAGTGTATGGGGTAGGTACGATGAGCCAGTTAATCTGGAATTAAATACAGTACATTGTAATAATATATCTCTAAGAAGGATTCTATCTATGAAGAAGGTACTGGATCATCATAGACCAAACTCTCGCAAGTATGTGGAAAGTAGTACGATCGTAGTTGGATCGCAAATCGCACGTAGGGTCTTACAAGTTGGACTATTTCTTGTTAGACCCGAGAAACCCGTGTTTATTAAGGTCGCCCCATGAGTTTCTTCACATGCTCCACGAACGTCTCCCCACGATGAGATTCCGGGAACGTTTTGAAGTACAACGTAAATACGTCTGTACCATTTAAATGAACGTGGAGGAGATAAATCAAGAACACCACGACGTTGAATATCGCATCCTCTGTGTTCAAAAGAGACCTGGTTGGATCTTTTACATAACTGAGTAATGCAAATAGGATCTCCAACCCAATTATAACCACCCGTTTAGACCAGTGATAATCACTTGTAAATCTAATAGATGTGGTGTACACAGCAACTCCAACCGCTAATAATAGAGGTAATAAAGGAGAATAGGGATTAAAACCCAAATAATATGATACGGATAAAGCCCACAACCACCAACTAAACACAAGACTCTTCTTCCTCATCTATCTTCACTTGAGATATTTTATAGCCGACGCGATACTGGAATATATACACTTTCCAAATCTAACGCGCCCCGTCCTAGGATTGTAGTAACCCCTGTGGCCGTTGAAGATACATTTGTGAAGTTCACCCATATAAAAAATACAAGATTATAATAATCAGGTGAGATGGGGTTGTCAATAATTATGGGAAATATGTTTTCAGGTAAAACATCTGAACTGATTCGTCGACTTAAGCGTCTGAAAGTTATTGGAAAAGAGATTTTGGTCATAAATTCTTCCAAAGATACCAGATCCCCTGATGAAGTTCTTAAAACGCACGACAATGTCAAATTTGACTGCTTCAAAACCTATGATCTTTTTGATGTCACGGATACTTTATCGTTTCATGATGCCGATATCATAGCGATAGATGAAGCACAGTTCTTCCCTAGATTGAAGAAGTTTGTTGAGTGCTGTCTTTACTGTGAAAAGAGTGTAATTATAGCAGGTCTTGATGCTGACTCTTTTCAAAGGAAATTTGGTGAAATTTTAGACTGTATCCCACTTGCTTGTGACGTCACTAAACTTTCGGCTTTGTGTATGTGCTGTAACGACGGAACTCCTGGACCCTTCACAAAGCGTATGGTGGCTGATAAAACTCTAGAACTCATTGGTGGGAGTGACATGTATAGCGCAGTTTGCCGAAAACACTTATAATTTCAAAACACTATCAGATATATTACGCGCCATCCTACGAAACCAACCTAATGGGGTCACTGAATCATTCTCATATAATGGAATAATTAGAGATATACGAGTGCACCCATTTTGTTGCTTAGAAACTGAATGTTTAACATCGCTACCATTGTATACCACACCCTTCCCAGCTTTACTCTCGTTAATTTTCACTTTATCGTTACGATCCTTAGTCATGAGATGTGATGTATTACATTCACTCGTGTATATGTTACACACATACGTCTTTCTCTTACCACCAGTAAAATTGTTGTCGAAGTGCCAGTCAATGTAGTGACCACTTTTGTTGTACAGTCTCAGGAACCAACAGTATTGTTCATTTTTACAGTCAGCTGGTTTCGTTTTATCATTTCTAATCTTAGATACATATTCATCTATCAAGTTGAATACTTGTGGTAATTTTTCCTTAATTGTACCCCGAGTGATCTTGTAACCTTCAACTGCACCCGATGCGGATTTATTGCCATGGTTCTGTGCGATGTGTATGATGTCATTTACATATGGATTTAGACTGTTAGATATTATACTACAATCCAACTCCTTAAACTTACCACTCTGAGCTGGTTTAAGATATCCATTCCATAAATTCAGAATAAACGGTAGCAGTATTACGAACAATATGATAAGTATCGTTCTAATCTTCATATAATACAATGTCATTTTTTTTCATCTCCTAAAATCTTTTGACATCTAGGATGAGTACGACCCGTTTACTGTCTCCAGTTTTTATAACTTCATGGTATCTTGAGTGATCAAATAGGAAATCTTGACCCTCACGATGGACATGTGGCCCTCTTTCTGTGTACAAAGTACAATCACCATTTCCAAGTATCGTAAGATGATATCTAAGTAAATGATTCGTCTCAGCTCTATGAGGTGATAGAGTCATAGGAGTATCCATAACTGCGAATGAAGCCGTAGACTCATCAATACATGGTATCTGTTTAACAAGACTTTTGAGTTTAGGGAACTGATCAAATTTGTATCGATAGTAGTTATCATTTTTGTCAAACCAAGGATCTACGTCATGATACATAGTCTTCTCTAAAGTTTTTGAAACTTCTTCAAACTCTTCACGTATCTGCTTATAATGTGATTTGATCAACCACAGACCCCTAAAATTCCAGGGTGAGTATGTGGGTGAATGAGCTATAAAGTCTATCAGAGTATTTCTCATACCCACAAATGGTCTTTTCCAGTTGTGGAAGTATAATCTATCTACAGGTAATTTCATGAAATCATGACAGATCAATACAAACGGAATTCCAACCAGGTACCACATTATTTTCTCCTTACATAATAAATGCCAGGTTATACCCCAAAGACCTCTATGTATGCCCCCGCCCCCACCACTGAAACTAAGGAGATGAAGGATCGTTTCACGATGCCCGCCATCCCCCAGCTCACCATCGTTCAGATGATCATCGCTGGTGTTATCATCGCGTATGCTTTCACTGCTCGCAAGATTAAGGGTGTCGTCGTTGCGACTCTCGCCCTCACTATTGGTCTGCTGCACATGTATGATCACCTGTACCGTGTGAAGCGTGGTCCCGAGAAGCTCTTCCTCTTTCCCGGTGACGACAAGAAGGAAAACTACTGCGCCACTGGTGCCTGTGGTTGCGGTAAGTAAATTATATTTGTAGATATTAAGTATGCGCGTCAAGATTGTTCGCAGCCCCAATTCTAAAAAGAAATTCAGGGCAATTTTAGAAGACGGTAAAACTGTTGATTTTGGTGCAAGAGGATATTCAGACTACACCAAACACAAGACTCCCTCACGTATGCGTTCCTATGTATTACGTCATGGAGGTCAGATACCTAAACGTATTATAGCAGAGAGAGATCCCAATAAGATTCAGAACCTAATGTTAGACGTCAATCGGAGTGACAAAGAGGATTGGAAAATGAGCGGTATCAACGGGGCCGGTTTTTGGTCACGTTGGTATCTCTGGAGTTTTCCAACTACTGGAGGTGTCAAACGGTTTATGTCTAACAGGTTTGGGATACAGATCGTTTAAATTCTTGGAACTTTTCAAAAAAGTGTATAATTAGAACGAGACGTTTATATAAATCTAAACCTAATTCAAATTTAACCAGATCTTCAATGGAATCAAAATAGACTAGGTCTACACCTTCCACATCACGCATCTTTTTGGTGTAATTGTTAAGAGTGTAGTGTATGCTATCAAAATTATCACCTTCCCATTCTTTCAAAATGTTCTTAATATGTTCCAATTCAAGATGTTTTGACAGAGTGTTTACCACACATAACTTGGAAATATGTATTAATTTTTTAGATGTGTCACCATCTATTTCACGATACCACATTTTCCTCATATGAGTACGATTTTTACCATCATCCTCTTTTACACTTTCAGAAAAATTGGATATGAGTATTTGTGCTTTCTCAATATTTTCATCGTTCATGATCCAATTATTCGCGAGGTCTTTTAATTGTTTGATGTTTAGGTCTCTATCATTAGACTGACAGAAACATCCTAAACCCATACTACTATCATATCTATATTTTTTAAGCCTTACGCGTTCGCGGGCTTGTTGTTGGGCTTAGCATTGTTGTTGGGCTTCTTGTTGCCATTGTTGGCGGGCTTGTTGTTGCCATTGTTGGGCTTGGCATTGTTGTTGGGCTTCGCGTTGTTGTTGGGCTTGGCATTGTTGTTGGGCTTCGCGTTGTTGTTGGGCTTCGCGTTGTTGTTGGGCTTGTTGTTGCCATTGTTGGGCTTGTTGCCGTTGTTGTTGGGCTTAGCGTTGTTGTTGGGCTTGTTGCCGTTGTTGTTGGGCTTAGCATTGTTGTTGGGCTTGTTGTTGCCATTGTTGGGCTTAGCATTGTTGTTGGGCTTGTTGCCGTTGTTGTTGGGCTTGGCATTGTTGTTGGGCTTGTTGCCGTTGTTGTTGGGCTTGGCATTGTTGTTGGGCTTAGCGTTGTTGTTGGGCTTCGCATTGTTGTTGGGCTTGGCGTTGTTACCACCGTTCGCAGCACGCGCCTTGTTAATAGCGTCAGTCGCTAATTTGAGAGCGATCTCACGGAGCTTCTTGGCACCGTTGTTGAGAGCATTGTTCGCGGGCTGGTTATTGTTAGCCATAGTCGTAATATACTAATTAGTAAGATTATTTTTCTTCATACCTTTTTTTTTCAAAACATTTTTCAGTTCAGCCATAAGTGCCGCGCGTTTGGCATTTACGGGAGGTTTCCTGGGAACTATTTGAGAAGGTGGAGGTGGAGGTGGAGGTGGGGGTACACCACTGGGACGCATTGTCATTTGAGGACCTGGACCCACAATAGTTCTGCATACCCGAATAACTTGCTGAGCATTTTTGACACTATTCTCAAAATTCAATCTAATTTTGGCGCGGAGTTCTTTAGCAGTAAGTTTGACTCGCTTTCCGCGGACATCCTTGGTAACTCGCAGACCCGCCTTCTTGGCTTTTTCTTTCAGATCTTTGTACTGCATATTACTATAGGTCAACATAAAATCTCTTTCCCCTGAATATCTCAGTATAAAGATAGTAAACCTTGAGTTATCAAGATGGGTGATGTTAATGAACTAAAGGTTATGATTAATCGTGTACTCCTCCCTAGAATACGCCAACTTGAGAGTGAAGTTTCATCTTTGAGAAAACATACGTGGCCATATGTACAAGCTCGCAAGGAACATAACGAACTCGATGATATGGAGGCCAAGATACAATTTTTCAAAAATCTGGATGATGAGACAATTAAGGAACTTTTAGAAATCAAATCTAGACTGCGTAGAGGTTCAAACCTCCAGCACAGGGAATTTGATATGATTACATTTAGAAATCTAGAAAACAATTTCTGTTAATACTATATACGAGATGAGTACAGTAGCGTTATCTAGCGCTTCATCTACTTCAGTTGGTGTAGTAATTTCAATAATAGTGATGACGTATTTAGCTGAAATGGATGGCTCGTTACCAAAAATAGCCTTAGCATGCTGTGCGTGTTCAACTTGCTCGGGTGCGATTAGAACTATACAGTATCTCTTACATGGTGTAGCTGGTATCAAGACATATTATCAGATACGGGAATAAAATCTCAGACTACATTAAATCACTCACGATGGGTGCCGCAATGTCTTCTCTTTGGTTTTTTATCAGTCCAATTCCTGATGTATCAAACAAGGGTAAGTTCAAACAGGTTTCATCATTCATGATGTCTGTCAGCTGTATGTTCACAATGATCCTGCTTTACTGGGGTAAGCAGTTCTATGATATGCACCCAGGATTCCCAATTCCATTTCCACCATGGTTTTTCCCTGGTATGTTAATATTGTGCTGTTGCTGTTGTTGTTCAACCCTGAAACTTTTGGGTCAAGCAAGAAAGATGGGTAACAAAAAGTAAATTAGAAGAAGTTATCGGTGCGATACATCTTAACCCCAAATGAACCAGTCTTACCAGTTATTGAGACTGTTTCATTTCCATATAGTTCCTGACACCCTATATCCTCCATGCAGTCTCTGGCATTGTGACTTACTGGAACTGGATAGATTTGTTGACCGGGTGTAGTCGTGTAGTAATGATACCTATCACGTCTACCACGAACTTCCTTACCATATAATGGCATAGTGGTTTCACCTGGACCTGTCAATATTCCCATTTGTTGCATTTGTCCAGGTTTATACTTTTTAATGGGTGGTCCCCTAAACTCTGGTTCACGACGCACACTTACTGGGCGAGGTGTTAGCGGGAGTTGAGGTTGTGTCGGAACTTTCACAACTCTAGGATTATACCACATGTAAACGAGAGCAAGTACTAACGCAATGAGGATACCGGAAAGCATCTGAGTTTTCGTCTTGTTCTTCATTTATTATAGTTAAGGAAAATCTTTCCGATAAGGGTATGAAGATACTAGCGATAGATATTGGGTATCACAACATGGGTCTAGTTTTAGCTGAATCTTTAACTGGACCAAAGATTGTAGTTGAATACATGAAAAAGGTAAGTTTGGAAGACTATAAGTATCTAAAGACCAATGACTTTGTGGACCTAGTTCCTTTATTTGTAGAGGATCATCAACATCTATTTGATGCGGCTGAGAAGATACTAATTGAAAGACAACCCCCGGGTGGATTTACGAATATTGAAATTCTTTTACATTACATGTTCAGAGATAAGGTTAAACTTGTTTCACCTGTGAGCATGCATACACATTTTGGTATAAGACATTTAGACTACGAAGAACGTAAAGAACGGACTGTTTCTCTAGCCCAGAAATTTTTAAATGAAGAAATTCCGTACGACAGGAAGCATGATATAGCTGATGCTATGTGTATGATCATGTATGACAACTTCCATTGTACAACCCACATATTCGATCGTTTTAGGTATCGCCCACCTTCTTTAACGACTTGAGTTCATTATTCATAATAATGATTGAATTCTTGATGGCCTCCATTGCTATAAACATTTCATTCGTGTTTCCACGGTCAATGAAATCCTGAATATTTTTCAGGTTATGATCAATTGACTCTTTACTGAGGCGAGCATTGTCTTCAATTTTCTTCTTTGTTTCCTCGAGACGAGTTATTTTATAGTAAATTGAATCACGGTCACTCATAAACGATTGTGTTAAGCTTTTGATTTCCTTTTTGATATCATCTTGATGTTTATAAAGTTCTACACGAGGAGTTTTGGATCGCCCCTGATCAATATCCTTTTGGATCTCATGTATCTTAACAGAAAGCAAGTCCTTTTCTTCGTTAAATGTGGTAAACTTTTCCTCTACTATCTTCTCGAGACGACCAATTTCTTCTTCAATTTTGGTATCCATTATATGATGTGGACAATTTATTTTGAAAATAATCTGTGCACATAATAAATGCCGAGTGCTAAGCAACTTCAGGATGCGCGTAAAAAGTTAAAGGCGACTCCTAAGCCCAAGGGTAATTCACCTAGGATACCTTCTGCGGCTCTTCTCCGTATCATTAAAGCGGATCCCAAGATCAAGCGCAATAAACAGTTTGTGAAACGTGTTCGTGAGCTAATTAAGAACGGTAAGTAATTACACCTTTCCAAATGTAATTTTCTTACCATCCCAAACCTTGAATACATCTCTGATTATGTTATCGAAGTGACCTAGACGATATTGAACTATACCCCAAAGGACAAAGAACACAGTCTTTGTGAGATGGTTTATTTCGTTCTCTTCCATTTTATAGATAGGACCCACAACCCTACCCATAAAAGTCTCTTCCTTCGCTTGCCCCGTAATAGCCATTTCTGCTTGAGTCAGTGCACATGTGTCATCATTTACACTCCAATGATAAAAAATAAAGGGAATTAAAATAGAGTAAAATTCTAAACTTCTCCTGTCATTGGTAAAGGGTACAACTAGGATAGCTATAAGAAAAATAAGATGAATCACAAATATAATATTCATCCTTAATATAAGATGAGCGAAGAAATTAATATGGAAGAAACGTGGAACGAGTATCACGAAAATATACTTCGCCAATGGGGTGAGTCCTCTGCGTGTTACAGGTATATGCACCATCGAGCGTTTCTTATGTTCAAAAAATTGTCTCTCCGTTTCAATTTACCGGTTATTGTACTTTCAACAATAACGGGAACGGCTAATTTTGCCCAGTCCACATTACCACCAAGTATTCAACCTGCGGCACCGTCTATAATTGGTGGATTGAACCTCATTGCTGGTCTCATAGCCACGATCATGCAGTTCTTGAAAATCCAAGAACTCATGGAAAACCATCGTACAGCTGCGTTAGGTCATGGTTCTCTATCACGTAACATTAGGTTACAATTGGCTTTACCCCGCGATGAACGTAAGAAAGAGGGTCTCAAATTCGTCGAAGAGTGTAAAACTACGTACGACAGTCTACTTGAACAATCGCCACCTATACCCAAGCACATTCTGCTCAACTTTGAGAAAGACTACCCAATTGATGGTATATTTACCAAACCAGAAATTCTAGATGTGCGACCAATCCCATTCTTAAAGCCTCCTAAGACTACTACACCTATACGGGCTATGACCGAAGATACTCCATTTGAGAAGATTGGTAGAATGCTTTCACCTACTGAGGAGGAAGAGGAAGAAGGGGAGGAGGAAGAAGTTGAGATTGAAGAGGAAGAAGAGATAGACGTCGAACAAGGTACGCCAAAAGAATAAACATCAATAGATTGGTAAGGATTGTGGATACAATGAATGGTAAAATTTTCCTTCTTAAAGGTTTTACGATTCTATCATGTAGTGCGTCATTTTTGAGTACCAAATCTATGGCCTGATTAGTAAGATCATCGATGGATTCCTTCATTAAAATAGTCGAGCAAAAAAAAAGACCGGTTGTAGCTACAATCCATGAAAAGCGAATAAATCTGATTCGTAGATATATTCGCGAAGGTAAAAATGTGTTTATATGTGGTCCAATCGGTGTGGGTAAATCGTTTATATTAGAAAGAGTTCTAGAAGATACAAATCATATAGAGTTGCTACCCCACCATTTAAAACGTGATTCACATTTTTTACCATTTATTAAACCATCAACAAAACATGTATTCATAGATAATTACGATAGTGTTTTCAAACCCATCATAGAACAAGTTTCAGATGGTAATAAACTTACACGAGGATCTTTGATTGTGACAACAACTACTATGTGTATGTATCCAAACTTTGAAACTGTTATAATTCCTAAACACAAACCCGATGTTTTACTTTCCCTGACTGATAATCAGGGGAGGGAGGCATATGAAGCAGCAGTTAGATCTCAAGGAAATATTCGCAATTTCTTCACATACTTGGAAGGTTATGATGAAATGGATGAGTTTAAAACCCCTAAAGAGTTTATAGCTGACATTTTGAGTGATCCAGGACCTTTAGAAATTTTAGACTCTATAGCTGAACATGGTCACATGTGGGACATCTTTCAAGAAAACTACATCGACTCAGAGGGTGTGGATGTACTGGAGTGTACAAACTCGTTTTCTCACGCAGATGTTTTTGATACGTATATATACCAGTCAGGTAACTGGAACTTAATGCAATACTTTGTGTTACACGCGTTAACCGTACCCAAGTCGGCTCTAGGAGAACCTTTGAACCGAGATAAGATACGACCTGGCTCGTGTTGGACTAAGTTAGGAAACTACAAAATGAGGAAACAAAAATTCTCCGAAATTCATAAAAAATCAAGAATGGGGTTGGGGGTTGAAGAATTGTGCCTATTAAAGAAGTATGCGGAAAACGGGGATTTAGAACCCCTACTTGAGTATAAAATAACCCCTCAAGATTTTGACGTCATCAATCATCTTGCTGTCGGAAATGGCTTAAAATCAAAGGACGTAACAAGAGTAAAGAAAGCCTTGAAGAATGCCTACGACCGAAGATGAAACGAAGGAACAAGAGGAGAATGACTGTATCAAAGTTATTGGTAACGAGTTGTTGTTCTATGGGGATGTAGACAGGGAAAATACTCTCGAGTTTGTCGAGAAGTTCAAGAAGCTTGAAATAGAACTCCTAAAGAAGATGGCAGAACTTGTTGGGTACGAGCCAATGATCCGTGTTCATATCATGAGTGAAGGTGGTGATGTATACGCTGGTCTAAACATGATGAATGTTCTTGAACGGTCGAGAGTGAAAGTAGTCACTATAGCCCAAGGAGCCTGCTGTAGTGCAGCAACCTTTGTACTTCTCGGAGGTTCTGAAAGGCGAATGGGGAAGAATGCATACCTTCTCATCCACCAAATTAGTACAGAAATGTGGGGTAGCTTCAATGATCTCAAACATGAATTGAAGTCAACAGATAAACTTATGAAAATGCTCAAGGATATGTATCTCTCTAAGACGAAGATTCCTGAAGCCAAATTCAAGTCCTTAATGAAAAAGGATATCTATTTACCCCCAGACAAATGTCTCAAGTATGGAATCGTTTCCGAGATTGAGTAATAGTCGTGTGACGTTTATACAACCCCAAAATACACAAAAAAATGAAAATTATACAGAAAGTGTTTGCATTCAATGGGATGAATGTGCTTTCTGGAGGCCTAAGTCGTTCCATTCTACCATAATTTACAACCGGTAAATCCGACATCTACTTAAAACTGATATTTTATTATCGTACAATGGAACGCCTTATCAAACAAGACAAGCACAATCGCGACCGCTACATTGACATCAAAGTTGAGGACTTGAAGGATGGAACTGCAGACATCGTGAAGATCTCTGGCATTGTTGGGAGTGACAAGTTTTCTGAATCACGAACCAATGTCAAAACTGGTTACGAAAAGGCTCTCAAAAGAGCTCAAACCATGTGGAACAATGAGCATACCAAGTGTAACCAAGTGTTGCCTATGCTCGCCAACAAGTGGGAAGATCGCCAGAAATACATCTCTGAGCCGTTCTACGTTCAACCCAAACTTGATGGTGTTCGCCTACTTGTCTCCAAAGATGGTGGCATCTCAAGAACTGGGAAGATTATCCCAGGAACCGAGGTTCTTGGTAAGGGTCTTGAGCCGGGTCAATACGTTGATGGTGAAGCGTTTGACCCTAACCTCAACTTTGAGGAACTCACGAGTACTTTCAAGACTGACCCCCTGAAGCTCAAGTTCCACGTGTTTGATTTCTTTGATCTCAAAGCTGAAGCCCTTGCCAGGGATAAGATGACCTTCGAGCAACGCTGGGAGTATGTCAAGGATTCTGTCTACAATCCTCATTACGAATATGTGAAAACAACACTCGTAAAATCAAAGAAGGATCTTCCTCTCATGCATCAAAAGCATGTTGAAGAAGGACATGAAGGTACCATGATCCGTGACCGCTTCAGTGTCTACGAGGTTGGTCAGAGAAGCAACTACCTCCTCAAGCACAAGGATTTCCAGACCGAGGAATATGAAATCATTGGTGCCAAGACAGGTCACGGTCGCGACGCAGACGCGGTTGTTTGGGTCTGTAAAACCCAAGATGATCGGGAATTTACAGTCAGACCTGAGGGTACCATCATCCAACGTGAGGAGGATTACAAGAATCGTGAGAAATTTATGGGAAAGATGCTCACTGTGCGCTTCCAAAACCTTACTGCTCTCGGTGTCCCACGTTTTCCCGTTGGTGTGGTAGTTAGAGATTATGAATAATGTTTGTAATAAATAAATGAACAGGGTCGCAATTGATATCGATGAAGTCTTAGTAAAATTCCTCTTTCCCATGGCAAACCATCACCGCCAAGTTCACAAAATATGGAGTAAACCCAAATATAGATATGTGTACCGTGAAATATTTGAAGTAGATGAACCAACTTCACAAAAAATGGTCCACGAATTTTACCAATCCAAAGACTTCATGAATCTCACACCTATTCGAGGATCTCAAAAAGCTATGTTCAATCTCAAAGAGCGTTATGATAAAATGTATGTACTCACTGGACGCCAAGATGTTGTTCGAGAAGAAACTGAAGCGTGGATAGATACATACTTTCCAGGTGTATTCGATGATGTCATACTCACAAATAGTTATACACCAAATGAGATACACAAGGCAGATATTTGCCGAGCCTTGAATATAGGCCTTATCATAGACGACAATAAAGCCATATGTGATAAATGTATTGAAAATAATGTCCGAGCTCTCAATTTTATTGGAGATGAACACGTTATTTATCCTTGGTGTGAAGAGAGTGATATAAGTATCCAAGGGTGGAATGAGGTTAAAACGTATAATCGTTGAAAATGTATAATGTCAATTGGAATCGTTTTACCAAGTATTTTACAGAAAATAGGAGCCAAAATGGGAGCTGATTTTAATCAAACTAAACAGTTTTATGTGTCAACTAACTATAAAAATGCAAAATCGATGGTCTCTGACATGGATAGACCACGTCAAATAATTACAATACTCCCGATGAAGGCTAAAGATCCCGAAAAAACTTTAGAATCAATTGTAGAATATATGGGTCCATTGGACGTTGTACTTGATTGTATGATAGATACCCCGGATCGTATACATTCTAGATCAGAACTCTGTTTTAAAAATAGCACTCAATATATGGCGATTAATATCACGAAAGAATGTATTTACGTCTCGGGTACGCACATGGCGTACCTAGAAAACAAGAATTTATTACGTAAAATTAATAAAAATGTTAAATACATCGGTGGAATCGAAGAAGTTTAAATATTATCATACATTAAATGTTCGCCCTTCTTTGTAAACCTGTTGTTGTACCAGTTCAGACAGGAAACCCTGTCCTCCGCGCGAATGATTGTCGAATAGCGTACGTAAAACCATCTCAAACTCAAGAAGGTAAACTTGAACTTGAGATACTTGAAGCACCTCCGGTGTATATAGGTGCAGATAAGCAAAGTGAAAATTTTTAAAAGGGTGAGACACTAACTGGAATAAGTGGACCATCAGGGGTCTTTTTCATAAAGATGACTTCATCACATTCACCACCTTTCATAGCCAACTCTGGTTCTCCGCACACCGTTCCAGATTTCTTAAATCTATCACAAGCACCTTTGGTCCTCTCTGCGATATTCATGTTTTGACTGTATCCAATGAAGGTTTTATCGAGTTTGCCACTTTCCCTATCTTTGGACGTCACTGTAACTTTCCAACAGTAACTACCAAAATCCCACTGTTTCGTGGTATCAACCGGTGGTGGTGGGGCATCTAAAGTAGATGAAGATAGACGATGATTAAATCTTTTCTTGATAGAGATGATAGGTGAAATTAGAACATTCGCTAGACTCGTCATTACTAATGTTTAAAACTATACTTTTAAGTTATTTTTACAATGTGGATATAACACATTGTAAAAACAACAGTTCTCCTTCTGCCGGGTTTGAACCGACGACCTACAGGTTAACAGCCTGTCGCTCTACCAACTGAGCTAAGAAGGAATGGTCCTCTCTACCTGATTTGAACAGGTGACCCTTGGAACTACAGTCCACTGCTCTACCAACTGAGCTAAGAGAGGGTAAGGGTCCATCACATATGCTTGTTCTGGGAGCCTCTTAAGGTGAACAGTCTTATGAGTCTCCCACATATGATCCGGTTTGTGAATACAACATGACAGAGAGGGCTCCCCAGGGTTCCTCACCCCGTCGGCTCCATCTATGTCTATCCACGTGGTTAGGATTTCAGGTTAGGTTTGTGCAATGCCAATGCCCCCATTACAATTGGGTTTGCCCTTATACTGGGACACCAGCCCTTCCCTCCACCCAAACGAGCTCCCACCAAGATTCGAACTTGGGGTGGTGGATTCAAAGTCCACAGTGTTGACCAACTACACCATAGGAGCCGGAGCCTCGGCTACTATATCAGTAATTTGATTCTTTTCTTTAACCTCGTATATATATTTAAAGTAGTACATGAGAAAGGTGAAAAGACCCGCGGCAACATTTGTAATGGTCATAGGCACGACATTATAATAGAATGAGTATACGAGGGACAGAACACTCGCAGCCAAGTTCAAATGTAGGAAGTGGTAATTTATAGCTTTTGCATCTTTGTGTTTGTACACATGCTTAATTTCAGGTATGAACATAACAACGATGAAAGCGGATCCCAACAGACCACATACATCTATGGCGTTCATTCTTATTTGTATATATTTTCTCCCGTTTAAGTAATATGATTGTTTATGTTATACTTTTTGTGATCGTATGCTTGTTACTTGGGTACACGAAACGAAAAAAGTTTGAAAAGTATGATTTCAAATGTTTTTTATTGGCTATGAAAAATGAACCTGCGAGAAGCGAAAAATTCATTCGTAGCATTGACAAAAAGATACCACTGGAAATCATATACGGTAAAGATACTAGAACCCCAAAATTAGCTGAAAAGTATCGTGAGCATGTAGACCCAGATTACTTTGAGAAGGCTGTAGAGATGTATAATGATCCAGATGTTAAACGCCCCGATATAACTTACTTCAACTTGGGAGCTATTGGCTGCTTCATGGGACACATGAAGTTCTATGAGAAATGTATAAACCAAGGTTTAAAATACGCAGTCATCTTTGAGGATAATGTAGTCATAGACTCCAATAAGGTATACGATGAGATCCAATCAGTTATCAATGAGAAGGGGGATGACTTTGATATGTGTTTCTTCCATTGTTTATCTAGACTTCCCGATAAAATGGAGGGAACTCTAGAGAAGGTGAAGTGGATTTCTAGTACAAAATGCTACTTAATTAACGTGAATAATATGGCGTGGTACAAGCGATTTTTCTTTCCGATGGATAATCATGTGGATATGAAACACGAAGATCTTATTTCAAGGGGAGCTAGGGTCTATTACAAAGACTTGAGTAAGTTTATGCACGTAGACAGAACTCATAAAAGTACGATAGGACACAGTGAACATGGAAGACCTTTGTTTTTCTCACGCGTCTTTCCAGATGCCACACCCGATGATCTTAAACCTGGGTATTAAATAATTCACACACTTTTTACAATGAGGACAATCATTCTAAAAGGAGTGTTCCTAACGGGGCTCGAACCCGTGACTTTGGCGTTATAAGCACCACGCTCTAACCAACTGAGCTATAGGAACGGTGCAATTTGATTATGTTACTAATCATCTTGTATAACGGTGGGACTCCTTCCCACATATTATTTAGGAGCCTTGACTTTAAGTGGGTTGAATTTTAATATCAGCATATATCAAATGTCCTACGAGATAGTGACATATGCCAATAAATCACATGGCTTATTTGAGGAACTGACGAACAATGAGTTTAATGTTCCAGTCAAGGTTTTGGGATGGGGTACAGAATGGAAAGGGTTTTCTGACAAGACAAAGGGTGTCTTAGACTACCTAAAGACTAAGAGCGCCACGGATATCGTGATATTTTTAGATGGTTTCGATACCAAGATTAACAAGGATCCAAGTAATGTCGTAGAACTTTTCAAACAGTTTAATTGTAAGATTCTACTTTCCAGTGATCCCAATATAAGTGGTAAGTTTATCACGAGCCTTATTTTTGGTACATGTAAGGGAAGTGGTACCGCTAATGCTGGAATGTATATGGGATATGCTAAAGAACTTTTAGAGTTCCTTGAAGCTGAAGCCAAAACTAAGTGTAAAGATGATCAGTTAAATTTCAATACACTGTGTAGAAGTCGTCACGACATTAAGGTGGATGAGAGTAACGTTATTTTTGAGAACTTTAAACCAACTCAAGTAAATAATGAATCAAACGCACCATTTGTATCCTACCCAGGTTCACCAGGTCTGAATCGCTACTCTAGAGCTATCACTGAATACGCACAGTTTGTGTACATTTACATACTGTGCCTACTTATAGTGTCTATGGCATTTTTACCTCAACATAAGAATCTTTTGGTAACTACTACGGTAGCAGCAACCGCTTTTTATGCGCTGTTCGCTGATAAATCTTGTACTGTTTAAGCCATCTTAGAGGGTATAGGAGGTACCATGTTCTTTAACTGAGCCATGCGGTTAGACATACTGGAGTTAGATTCAAGACCTAAAAGACTAATAATCTCACCAATGAGGAGGCCCTGGTGAACCATAACAAGCATCTTGGCCATATCCGTCTTTGGTGAGTAATCACCGTAACCAACGGTCGACATCGTAGTGAAACTGAAATAAAAAGGATCAAGCATAGTCTTGAAACCAAATGATTTGGGGTTCATTTTATCAATCAAAAAATAAAAGAGTCCAAACACCAATGTGATGAGGAAGACCGCGGGTAATCGTTGCATTTATAGTTAATCTAGATTTTTATTTATACTGATTCAAGTCTTTGTAGTTCATCCATCTCAATGTCACGACTCTTTCTCCTGTTATCCATCTTTACATTTTTGAAAGCACCGAGCCATCTAGATACTGAACGCTGTCGTGACCCTATAGATGCTGCATCATCACTTACAACAATCGACAATCCGTTACATACATCTGGCTTGTTCTCTTTCTCGGGAAATTGAACCATGAATGCCTGAATCGATATAGCTGGTATATCCGGAGCATCGTCTAGGAGTTTATCATATTCTTCTCGAGACTTCATAAGAAACTCGACAACTTCTGAACGGTGTTTCACATCAAGTGATATTTCCATATCAATAGATCTATAGAACTTAGACCACTGTACACACATCGCTGAATGTGACTCAGATAGAGGTAGAGACTGACTAAACTTTGAGATACTCGTCAAAATTCCACCCAAAACATTTAGGAATGCAAAGAAATACTGGATGATCATTATGTTATTCTTCGTCTGTGGTGACACATCTTCATTACCACTCGGATTTAGGACGGCAAAACCACCAACACCTGTTATACTTGCTATGACTATACTAGGGTAAGACAACCAATCATTCTGTTTCTTGTAAAATAGGCGTGCGTGATTATGCAACCAGCGGTATCCAGCCGCCTTCTCTGCCCATTTTATAAGCAACTTTTCTTGTTTTTCACACCATTCACAGTGTTCGTCTTTCTTTTGAACACTCATGGACTTAGATTATACGGATAAATTTTTCGCACATTCCCTGGCTAATTTATCAACCTCTTCATTTTTGGGGTCTCCATTATGTGCCTTGACCCATCTCCACTCTATCATAATAAAACAGTCTCTTATTTTGTCTAATTCAATCCATAATTCTCTATTCTTAACATCACCACCCGAAGAAGTCTTCCAACCATTCTTCTTCCAGTTGTGAATCCAGGAGGTTATTCCTTGTTTCGTATAATTACTATCCGTGAAAATACGCACAGATTTTTCATTCATCTGTCGGACCTGCTCGAGAGCTCGCAAAATAGCTGTCATTTCCATGATATTATTTGTGGTATTCGGTTGTGCTCCACATATCTTGAAGTCTTTACTTATAGCAGCCCAGCCACCACGACCAGGGTTCCCGAGGCAACTTCCATCTGTGTAAATCTCATACATATCCTATTTATGTCTTATACTTTTATGTACTTTTTTCTCAGTAGAATATAATAAAGGGTAGAAAGATGGCGGCTAATATGATGCCCCTACTCATGATGTCTAGTATGGCATCTTCTTGTTCGTCATCTGTGAGTAGTCCCTTAGTGGCTATAGTGTTCTTTTGGAGTCGAGTGGCTGCATTTTTCGGTGGACTGCTAGGTAAATTAAATCCTTTCAAGGCTGTCGGTAAAGTTGGTGGATTGGCGAAAAAGGGTGTTGGAGCTGTCGTTGGTGTGGGTAAAAAGGGTGTTAGGGCTGTTGGACGAGGTTTCAAGAAGGTTGGAAGAGGGGCGAAAAAGTTTTTCAAGAAACGCCGTGCCGGTTTCCGTAGATTTAAGAGGGCGTTCAGGCGTCCTAGGTTCAGGCGTATTAGGATCAGGCGTCCTAGGTTCAGGCGTCCTAGGTTCCGTTGCTTTGCTCCCGAAACCCCCATTCAACTTGAAAATGGTAAAACTGCGATGATTAAGAACTTGAAGTTAGGTGATACATTGGTCAATGGTAGTATTGTGGAGGCGGTCATGCGAATTAAGAACTATAATGATCCTTACTATAAGATTGGTGACATTCATGTTACGGGGTCTCACTACGTAAAGCATGGTACCAAGTACGTCCAAGTTAAGAACTTACCAACTGCTGAGCGCACCGAAAAGATTGATGATGTCGTCAGTTGCCTTGTCACAAACGATCATAAGATCCCAGTCGGGAAGGAAATGTTTTGGGATTGGGAAGATAATCTTATTCCAATTAAAACAAATAGACCTAAAAAAAATTGTGAGATTAAAGTAGAGTGTAGTCAATATGGCTGCTAATATGATGCCCCTACTCATGATGTCTAGTATGGCATCTTCTTGTTCATCATCTGTGAGTAGTCCGGTATTGGCAGCAGTTTTCTTTTGGAGTCGAGTGGCTGCATTTTTCGGTGGTATGTTAGGTAAATTAAACCCGTTAAAAGCACTTAACCCTTTCAAAAAGCGTCAAGGTGTGGCGAGATTTACAAGAAAAATAAACGTTTTCAGAAACCGTCGCAAAGGCTTCCGTAAATTTAAGCGGGTTTTCCGTTGCTTTTCCCCCGAGACTCCCATTCAACTTCGAAACGGTAAGATGGTATTGATCAAAAACCTAAAGTTAGGTGATACCCTAATTAATGGTAGCGTCGTAGATGCAGTCATGAAGATTAAGAACTATAACGATCCCTACTATAAAATCTACTCACCCGAACTCAAGAGAGACATTTATGTTACAGGAAAACACTACATCCAAGATGGTGTGAAGTACGTCCAAGTCAAGAACTTACCTAACGCCAAACCCACTGACAAGATTGATGATGTTGTCAGTTGCTTAGTGACGAGTGATCACAAGATCCCTGTGGGTAATATGGTGTTTTGGGATTGGGAAGATAATCTCATCCCAACCAAGACAAACGTTGATGCCATAATTAAGAAAATACGTCACCGTAAAACAGTTGCTCAGTAATTTTGTATGTATATAATAAGCATTCATCATGGCGATGATCGCAATGATAGCGGCGGGTTTATCCTCTTCGCTATCATCAGCTGGTGGAGCAGCCTTTCTCTATCTTCGTAAAAAACGAGTACAAAAGGATGTCGCAAAACCACAACGCCCTAGACCCTCCAGGTTTTTTAGAAGGCCCTCGGTATTTAGAGGTCGTAGGTTCAGGCGTCCTAGATTTAGACGCCGTAGGTTCAGACGTCCTAGATTTAGACGCCGTAGGTTCAGGCGTCCTAGATTTAGACGCCCTAGATTTAGACGCCGTAGATCCGGGCGAGCAATTAGAAGACCTAAACCTAAACCAAAAGTTAAGAAACTAACATATGCTCAACAGGTAGCAAAAGTATATGGATATCGTAAACCTAAAACATTTAGAAGACGTTCACCTGTAAGAAAAATACGTCGTTGGAGAGATAGGTTTAAAAGAAGACGTTACAGACGTGGAGGCGGTGGAGGTGGAGGTGGTGGAGGTTGTTTCTCACCCCAAACACCCATAAAACTTCAAAATGGAGATATCATTCATATGAAGGATGTGGAACTTGGTGACGTTCTCATAAATGGTAGCACTGTAACTGCTGTAATGAGAATCAAGATCCAAAATGAGCCATACTATAAAATATATTCGTTAAATCTTGATAAACATATATATGTCACCGGAACACATTATGTGAAACACGGTGATGACTATGTACAAGTCAAAAATTTCCCAGAAGCTAAAATTACAGACACATCAGATAGTGTTGTCAACTGTTTAATTACAGATGATCATAAAATACCTATAGGTGAGCACGTGTTTTGGGATTGGGAAGATAATCTTCTAAACGTACAATAAGAGATCATCCAATATGGCTATGGCAATGATGATGATGATGGCGAGCGCCGCCTCAGCGTCTTCCTCATCAGTAAGTCTTTTGGGTGGGGGTGGAGCATTTGCCTTTATTAAGAAAAGGCAAGCTGATGCTGCCGCTACTGCCGAAGCAAAAAGAAAAGCTGCAGCTGCCGCTGCCGCCGCTAGAAGAGCTAGAGAAGCCGCCGCCGCTAGAAGGAGGGCTGCCGCTGCTAGGCGTCAAGCTGAACGGAGACGTAGAGAACAAGCGGCTGCCCGTCAAAGAGCTGCCGCTGCTAGAAGGAGAGCCCAACAGAGAGCTGCCGCTGCTAGAGCAAAGCGAATTCGTAGAAGGCCTCGTAGAATTCGTAGAACTTTTAGGAGAATTAGAAAACCTAGATTCCGTAGGATTGGGCGTAGGATTAAGAGGGTCTTCAGAAAGCCTAGATTCCGTAGGTTTAAACGAGCTTTCAGACGTAGGCGTAGGCGTGGTGGAAAAACTGGGCGTAGACGTAGACGCGGTGGGAAGACTGGGCGTAGGCGTGGCCGCCGCTGTTTCTCTCCCGAGACACCTATAAAACTTCTAGATGGTAACACAGTCCCTATAAAAGATTTGAAGCTTGGTGATGTTCTTACAAATGGTAGCATTGTAAATGCCACTATGCAAATACGAAATGAAGGAGATAAATACTACCGCATTCACAGTAAAGAACTGGATACTGACATACTCGTAACTGGGTCGCACTACATAAGAGATTCTAATAAATACGTAAGAGTCGAAAAATTCAAAGAGTCTAGAGCTACAGATACAGTTGATGATGTAGTCAGTTGTGTAATCACAAACGACCATAGAATACCAGTAGGTGAACACATGTTTTGGGATTGGGAAGACCAGAAGGTCAATTTATAATATTGACCTAATACATAATGAGCGCACCAATACCATTACCAAATCAAGGTGGTGGTGATAACACAATGTTAATAGCGGCGCTTATAGCGTGCTGCTGTTCTTCATCCATAGGTGGTGCAGTATTCGCAATGAGAAAGCGCCTCTTTGGTAAAAAGAAGAAGCGTGGACGTGGACGTGGACGCCCCAGACGGCCCAGACGGCCCAGACGGCCTAGGGGTCGCCGCCCAAGAGGAAGAGGAAGAGGACGTGGACGTATGGCGAGGTTAAGGGCTCGAATGAAAAGGAAGCTCCGCTTCCGTCGCCGTAGATTCCGCCCCCGCCGTTTTGGGAAAATGGGGCGTTTCGGGCGTAAGTTCAGGCGTAGGTTCAGACGCCGCGGATTTAGGTGTTTCGCCCCCGAAACCGCCATTCAACTTAAGAATGGTACCACCCGCCAAATGAAGAATCTTGAACTTGGTGATGTTCTCATAAATGGAAGCATAGTTGAGGCCACCATGAACATTAGGAATCACAATGATCCTTACTACAAGATTGGGGACATTCACGTAACTGGTTCTCACTACGTGAAGGATGGTAATGTATACAAACAGGTTCGCAACTTCTCCAAGGCTGAACCCACTGATAAGGTGGCCAAGGTTGTGTGCTGCTTAGTCACAAATGATCACAAGATTCCTGTGGGTGACTTTGTATTTTGGGATTGGGAGGATAACCTCGTACCAAACCATATCCAACAGCCTTCCAAGGTCACGACTCTCAGAAACCGCACCAGGAACACCAGTGTAGTCGGTGATAAATAAATTGTTGTCATAAAGTAAGATGGATATAGTGTCTAAAGCTTTGGCTTTACCTATACCACTACCTAAGGAGTATGTCCAGTCACTACCTAGGATACCCAAGGACAAAAAGTTTCCTAAACGCGTGTGTAGGGATGTAAAGGTGAGTGAAGATGCATCTAACGCAGAAAAGGCCAGGCTCAATACAGATGAAACCTTCACACGAATGTGTGGGGATGACATAACTAACGCCGAAAATGAAGAGGCAATAGGAGAAATGATTCCATTGATCATTCTCCTAGTACTGTGTTGTTTATGTTGTGTATCTATGATCTCAGTTAGTTTCGGTGGATACAGGTGGTGGAAATCAAGATCATCTAAATATAGATCACAAACCAAAATATCTCGTCGTCGCCCTCGTGCTAAAAACGTCTAATTTTAAAAATTCTTTTAAAACTCGTATAGAATATGCGTTTTAAAAATGATTATTTAGACTTATCCGGATACTCCGAAGCTTTTTTTGGTGTTTTACATATCGTATCACCACAGTGATCTCTGTTCTGGTACACGGAGTTTATAGAAGCCGCCATTTCATTACATGTCTTTAGAGACCATCGACCTAACTTGGGTTTTTCCACTTTCGTGATAAGATCATAGATTCTTCGTAGTAACATTATCTAGAATGAGAGGCTTGCGTTTAAGTACGCTTATTTGCTAGCCGCGCCGATCGGCGCAAAGGTGGCGGCCTAGTAAGTTCCTCAAATTTAACAACATACTTCGCAAATTTGTGATCACTTTTAACGCCTTGTTTTGCCTTATTATAACATGTCTGAATGAATTTCTTATCACCTTGTCCCTGTGTGAAAAGATTGTAATATCTGAGTATAACCTCAAACATGGCGATTGCCATAGTTCTATTAAGTTCCGTATCAGGGTTATTTTCTACACTGTCCAACATCATTTTCAGTGTAGTAAGTAGTTCGGCACGTGTATATTTGCGCATATACATATAGATATACGTATATCTCTAATCATTTTTAAACAGCATTGGTACTGTGCATTTTAAAAATGAAGTTTTATTTAATTATTTACTAAAATACTTCGTATGAGTATTTAGTTGGAGAAAGCGAGGCCACCCATACCCGACTGGATACGAAGGACGTTGTAGTTAGTGGCGAACATGTGCATGGTGGTGGCATCCTGGGCGGTGTTCATAGTGACAGCAACCTGCGCGTTATCAATGCGCGAGAAGTTGCAAGTGCCGGTAGGCTGGTGCTCCTCGGGCTTGAGCGCGAAGGAGTACGCGTAGACACCGGCGTAGGGGGAGCCAGTGTGGTGCTGGAAGGGCTGCACCTGGTTGAAGTACTTGCCCTTCTGCTCCTTGAAACGGTCCTGGCCGTTAAGCACAAGCTTGAAGGTGTTGAGGGGACCAACGGAATCCTCAGTGAAGAGGGAGGTACCGCCGAGCTCACCGAGACCAAGCATGGGGGAACCATAAGTGGAGAGGGAGACGAGGGCGTTGGAGGTAGCCGCGGCGGGGGCGGTGTGAAGCTTGACATCCGCGTCGTTGGACTCGGTGGTGAAGTTGAACATGGAGTTCTGGGTGAGGGTGTTGGAGAAGCACCACACAAGCTCCTTAACGGGGTGGTTGTAGGAGAGGCGGACCTGCTTGGTGGAGCCAGAGTCAACGGTGTCAGCGCCGGTGTGCTGGCACTGCTCGATGAGGTACTCGTGACCCTTCTGGGCGAATCGGCGACGCTCCTCAGTGTCAAGGTAGATGTAGTTGGCCCAGACCTTGAAGGTGGAGGTGTCGAGCCACTCATCGAAGTGCGCCGATAAATCGAAATCCAGCCTGACCTCATGATACTGCAATGCAATGAGTGGCAAATAGAGTCCAGGGTTCCTGTTGAAAAAGAAGTATAGGGGCAAATAGACAGTCTTGCCGGAAATACCGGATGTCATCTTACCGTAAGTAGCCTTCTTCGAGTCATCGAGGTAAAGCTCGGTGTACAGACGCCACCACTTCTGGTACTGTTTGTCAATTCTTTGTCCCCCGATCGATAATTCTACGTTGTTGATCGCACGCTCAGCGACCCAGCAGGCACCAGCCTCGTCAATGCCGGAGGCCTTGACCTTGAGTTCGACGTACATGTCGCCGACGAGATCACCGTTGCGGGCAACAGTGACGGACACGCGGCCGGAGTCAGCGGCGGTACCGTTCACGGTCTGCTCGATGTTCTCCATCGCGAAGTTAGTGTGGCGCTTGTATTTAGCCTGGAAAAAAGTTACCTCAGGGTTACCGGTAAGGTAGACATCCTGGGCACCGTAAGCGACGAGTTGCATAAGACCGCCAGCCATTTTGAGAGTTGTTGTACTATAAGCAGAGAAAATAATTTTGGGGAAATGCGAAATTTCGCGATCCAGAATTTCTCAGTCTACTACAAATGTCCACACAGCCTGATGAAATTGAAGATGGTGAAATTTTGGATACCGAATCCGAGATTGAAATTGAGACTGACAGTATCATAGATCCTGGTGAGGATGAGGAAATTGATTTACCCGAGCTTCTCGGTTCTCTGTTCGCGACCGATGAGGGTGACACTGTGTGCAGTGCTCTGGTTGGAATTTCTAGTCAGATCCAAGTCCAAAATAAAATTTTAGTGAAAATTTTAGCTCAACTTCAATCTCTGAAAACTAATTAAAAGAAAAACCTGTAGTATCATTAATATGGAAAATACCCACTTCATCGACAAGGAACCCAACAAGTATGAAGCTTTGGCAGAGCTTCATAATCAGCAAATTCGGTCGATGAATGAGGATCAGGGTACACGCCTCTTATCAAATTTAGAGAATGCGTGGGGACTCCATGAAAAAGACTTTCTTAGTCACCAGATGCTGGGATACAACCAGTACATTTCAAATAATTGCTTCAATGAATATGGGGCTGTATCAATCAATGATATAGATTTGGTAGCTATCAAGACTATAAGAAAAAAGAACCTTGACTTCGCTGTAGAGTTAAGGAATCATATGAACAAGATGAAAAAGGAGAAAATGAAAAATGGTGATACAAAGGATGACGATAGTCTGTCTGATGAATTGGGTCTTAGTCTAGATAAGCGTATTGCTAATATCATTCTACACATTGAGGATGGGTATGAAAATATCCGACGTCACTACATCTCCTATGAACGTGTAAGTACTCCAACTGTTCAGCCCCAGTTTCCAAAGTTTTCAGATCCTTCTGCTATGGATGACGAAGAAATTGAAAGTATTTCACCGTATCAGAAATGTCTTCTGTACACTTTAGAAGAAACCTATAAGTGTGGGTATCGTAGATACAAGGGACATTGTTGTGAAGAAATCAAGACTATTGAGGGGTACAGAACTAGAGCTTGGAATCCAATTTTTCCTATAGATCAGTTTGTGTATTCAATTGCTCAAAAGGATTCATCATTTACAAACTGGAAAAACTTTACAAGTAAGGGAAGTATTTTCCGTGAGGTTATTGACCATGTATCCAAATGCAAAGATCAGCAGTTCCCTGAGATAAGTAAGAGAAGACATGTATGGTCTTTCAAAAACGGTCTCTTTGTTGGTAAGGAATGGATTCCGGATCGTGGTGTGTATGACTGTCGTTTCTACCCATATGAGAGCTCAGACTTTGCGTGTCTAGATCCAACTATCGTTTCTTGTAAGTATTTTGATCAACAGTTTGACGACTTCTCACACCTGGAGAGGTGGCAGGATATCCCGACACCAAACTTCGACAAGGTTCTAAAGTATCAGAAATTGGATCAGGAAGTATGTGACTGGGCATATGTGATGGGTGGGCGTCTCTGTTATGATGTTGGTGAGCTGGATTCTTGGCAAATTATCCCATTTTTCAAGGGCATTGCGAGGTCTGGTAAAAGTACCCTAATTACGAAGGTATTCAAGAAGTTTTATGAAAGTGAGGATGTTGGTGTCCTAGCAAATAACATTGAAAAGAAGTTCGGTCTCTCTGCTATCAAGGATAACTTCATGTTCATTGCACCAGAGATTAAGTCGGATCTTGGACTCGAACAGGCTGAGTTTCAGTCTATAGTTTCAGGTGAAGATGTATCTATTGCCGTAAAGAACAAGACTGCGGTATCTATTGAATGGAATGTTCCAGGAGTTTTGGGTGGCAACGAAGTACCAAACTGGAAAGATAATTCTGGCTCTATCCTACGTCGTATTCTTCCATGGAATTTCACTAAGCAGGTTAGGGAAGCTGATCCTCAGCTAGATGAGAAGCTCAACAGGGAGCTACCCATCATCCTCCTCAAGTGCGTTCGTGGATACCTTGATTATTCTAACAAATACAGGGATAGAGATATCTGGAACGTTGTTCCGAAGTACTTTGAAATTATCAAGAAGCAAGTGGCTATGGTTGCGAGTACGCTCACAAACTTCCTGGAATCTACATCTATCAAGTATGGTGAAGAACTGTGTGTTCCTCAGACCATCTTCGTGCAGATGTTCAACCAACATTGTTCCGCAAACAATCTCGGTAAACCTAAATTTAACCAGGATTTCTACGTAGGACCATTCAGCTCTAGGGATATTGAAGTCCGAGAAGAGATTGTTAAATACAAGGGAAGAACCTACCCCAAACAGCCAGTCATATTCGGACTTGATGTGATTGAGGAAAGTATCGGATTCACAGAGGATTATTAAAAAAAATAGTGACCAATAGTAATATGAGCCAGTCGGTTCAAGAATTTGTTCGTCGTTCTGGCGTGGAACTTCAAAGTCCCAATTCTGCGTCAAATTCGAATGACAATTTCGCTCGGCGTCTAGAAAGAGACGTCGCTATGATCCAAGAGCGAAAAGCTCGTGAAAATAGGATAGCGCAAGGTCAACAGTTCTTCCGTAGCCCTACACGACCACTTCCCAGACAGGCACGGATTCCTCCCACACTCCAAAAGAACCTTGTAAATAACCGAACATATGGTCGTTTTAAACAGTTTGAAAACTCTCCATTATCCAACGAATTTGATGATGTCATCTTGAATTCTAATAACGAAAAAATGATTGAAAACTTATTAGCTGAACAGGAGATGATGAAACCTGAAATCAATACTAACCTTTTAGCCAATAATAATTTCGCAAAAGGCTTTGGTAATAACCTAAACTACATTGCCCCTCCACCACCAACTGAACTTCAAGTAAGTAAACTAAATACAGGTATGTACAATGCAATGATTAATAAAGACTTTGGACAAAAAAATGTTCGGATGGATCTTAAACCTTTACTCTTAAAAACACCGGTTGGTAGGACACCAATTGGTGAAGGTCTTTATTTAGACACGACCAAGATTGTCGGCTACTACGGTCAAATGCAAACTGGGCTTGAACATACAAGGGAATTTGGATTAAAAGGTAATTCCACCAAAGTCATCAACAAGGTTCAGTTCAAGTTTAACATTACCAATGATATTGAAACAAAGGGAGGAACCCTAGATTTCTATAGAAATGGTAAGATACGCTTCTCCGCTGGTTTCGTTGGTTCTAATATCGCCAATCAAGCGGAACTCTTACGCCGTTTCATGGTCAACACTTATACGGAAAAACAACCCTTCCTTTACGGTCCATTTGAATATAACAATTTAAGCGCTAAATTTAGAATCAATGGTGTGTTTAGAAATTTGGGAAGTATTGCTCTCAATTATAAACAGTATGGGATGAGTAACGCAAGTTATGAACCCGAACTTACACCATTTCTTTATATTGACACATTTGATTACAAGTTTGTACTTACTAGGAATGGAAATGTCCAAATTCTAGGAACCAAAGATCCAAAAACTCTTCAAAGTGCTTACGAGTTCGGAACAAGATTCGTTAAACAACTCGATAGAAATGGTGAAATTGAAGTCACTGGTGAATTCAGTGAAGGTCTCAAAAAGACAACCAAAGCAAAGCCCAAGGCCAAAGCGAAACCCAAGGCCAAAGCAAAGCCCAAGGCCAAGGCCAATGCGACCCCCAATAAACTAACCAAAAATCAACTTAACGCGGTGAACGTTGATATGGCGGCATGCAAACGTATGAGTAGAGGTGAACTTGTAGAATTGGCTAAAAAGTTAGGTATCGTCCAGTTTAGGGTAAAGACTTCTGATGGCACTAGACAAATGAAAAAGGATGAAATCTGTGAAAAGATCAAAGCCAAGAAGGGTGTTAGAACTGTCACCTACAAAAATACCACCACTGGTAAGAACATAAATCTTAAAAGGGGTGCTAATGGAAGATTCAAGATTGGTCGTGGAAGTTGTATGGGTAAAAAGGTAAAGGAACTCAAAGATATTGCTAAGCTTCTAAAGATAGAACTAACCGGTAAGGAGAAGAAAGCTGATCTGTGTAAGTTAATAGAAAAGGCTAGAAACAGCATCGCTAATAAACCTGTAAAAAAGCCACTTTCCCCTAGGGCTCTAAAGCAAAAGGCTACAAATAATAAGAGAGCCGCTAAGGAGGTTGAGAAGAACATGAACCGGGCACTTAAAACAAATAATGTTGAAATGAAGAGAAGGCTTAATGAAAACTCTATCCGAAACGATCTCAATAAACTGTATGGAAAGATATGGATGAAGAGGTACAAACCCAACCTTAACGGGGATGTGAAAACTATTCAGAATAGGATTCGCAACATGAATAAAACTAATAAGTTGGGTCTACCTTTCAAACGTGATATAGACAACATCAAAAAGAGACTTGTCGCACAATGGAAGAGGGAGCGTATCCGTGATCTGGAAAAGAAGCTCGTCAATATTAACGGAGTTAAGAATAATATGAGGAACAGGTACCGCCTCGCAGCTGTTAACTATATCATGAACCTCAAGAATCAGAAAAAGTCTATAACGGCTTCTAAATTGGCTCAATTCAAGAAAAATTGGTTAAAGCGTATAGCTAATATTACTAATAATGGGCGTTCGAGAGGAATTAACAGAGCGGTTAAAGCTCGGATTGAAACGTTATAATCACGGTGTGAGGGTGGACGACGACACAAGGACATGGGGAACACCTACAGACTCCTGGTTAGATATGGCCAAGGAAGAACTTTTAGACTCTATTATTTATACTGTAGCAGATTACATTAGAAATGTTAGGAGTGAGGGGGAGCGTGCACCCCTTAGTTTTCGTAAAAATGATGAGCCTGATGATAACAAACTCATCATGTCTATAATTGATGACTGGGAATATGTTGAAAGTCCACAACATAAGATGCTTTTATGGAATCTCTTCAAGATGCTGAACAGTGACATATTCAGGGATTAGGTAACTGCTGTATTGTTTGATCGCATGTATTAAATGCGGTGAGACACACTATAGCGACTGAAAACTGGAAAATAGCTTGTTCCCACATTCTAAGTACACAAAATGGTACTATCGTGATTCCCGCACACGTACCATGAAACACTATAAATCCTATAGATGCTGAATGTTCACTATGTAAAGCACCTGTCGTAGATACTATCAACGCAAAATTGATAATATCTATTGTTCTCATGAAAAGAGCCAAATTTATGCCAGATGCGATCACGAATATATACGATAGAGCACGCACAACGGGGTGATATTCTAGTAAAAGTCTGAAACGCGGTCGTATAATTTCGGGGGGTGGTGGAGGTTCCGGTGGTGGAACCTCTTCGTTAAATGCTATCGCCACCGAACCATCCGGCTTTTCAACAACCAGATGTCTGGCTTCATCCATAGACTTTAGGGGCATTTAATCTTTAGATTAATGCTTTTCTTAGGTTCTGCTATTTGCTTTAAGTGTATTGTGTGGTACGAGAAGTTATATTTTGGGAATGCTTCTTTTATTTTATTAGAAAGTTGAGTAGCTGGGACTATTTGCGGTATACCTAGACACACTGAATCTTTTTCATATTGAAGAAAACGATCCTCCATATATACAAATTTATCTAATTCTTCCTTGGTCATACCATCCTTGTGCATCAATACATAAGTATCTTTAGACATACCGTTACTTATGTAGAAGAATTCCGATACATCAACTTCATCGGATACTTTACGTTTTTCAAAAAGAAAAAATAGAAGGACGATACCTATCACCAAGTATAGCATGTTACTACTACTTTAGATTAATTTTGAGAGATCATTGACTTTGTGGAGAATATTGAACAGATCATTGTATGAACCCACGTCACTGGGTTTAACAATTTCAAGCTCAATCTGATAGGATGAGGCATCCTCTGAGTCCATATCAACACTGTCACCAGAAGATACTGTCATGTCAATGCTTAGGTTCTTACGAATGAAGGAGTGACGAAGTTTGGATCTTTTACGGTCCATATCATATTGTCCATGTGTAGGAATTTCCCTACAAATACTGAAACGAACATCTAGGGGTTCAGACTTGAAGTCCTCTTTGACCACTTTAATCTTTTGAACCATGACCTGTTCACCAGTATCTTCGTCAGATGAAATACGAATTCCATTCGTGTCGTCATAAAATACATCAGTTGTAGTTGTTTTTGTACTTTCCCAACCGTTGTACTTCTTGAGACCTTTCATTACACGATCAAAAGTCTCTTTTCCAACGTTTGTGTCAAATAGCGAGCCATTATGCTTCCCAAGACGAATCTCTACTTCGATGTGCTCTTCATTCTTGTGAGCCTCAAACACATCCCTGATTTTTTCGGTGATAGATTTGGTGTCCATTTTACTTAACATTTATTATACGCGCCTTTTACTTAAGCCTTTTTTATGCATAAAGTTTAATGAAAGGTTTTGACAATAATGGGAACACCTGTTATTTCAACACAGCCGTTCAATGCCTGTTGTACATTCCCGTACTGAGCAATCTATTTTTAAGGTGCCCATACGAAGGTGAATGTGAATTCACTCAGTGTTACTCCAACCTAGTTAAATCCTACTGGACCAAGGGGCAAGAAAGTGTCAACATCAGTACACTCTTAGAACATTTCCGAGCCAAGTTCCCAAGATTCAAATCCCGAGAACAACATGACGTTCAGGAAGCTATTTTATGCATCATAGATATTTTAGAGGTTTCTAAACCAGAAATTAAGGAATGGTTCTATGGGAAGAAGAAGCAAGAAATCATATGGCCCGGTGGGAAGTCATCGAATGAAGAAACATTCAGTGTTCATTTGATCACATCCTATGGTAAAAATATGGAAACAATGTTACTAAAAAGTACTGACTGGAATACTATAGAAAACTTTGAGGATAACGATGGAAAGGTACATCATGTGGCTACAAGTCGTTCGGTATTTTCAAAGTTACCACAAGTCCTAATGATTTCATTTGATAGTAAAAGTCATATTAAAATTATAGAAAATCTACTTATTCAAGACTATGAATATAATCTCGTCTCAGCGGCTCTACATGTTGGTCACCAAAATGATGGTCACTATGTGAGTTTTGTAAAACGAAGAAATAAATGGAATTTAATAGATGATGAAACCATAAAAGAACATGATCTACCCGATGAGGGTGGATTCTACTTTATGGTTTACAATTTAAAAACTCCTCCATCTTAATATTTTCCTTGATGTTCACTATAGTTCTGTAGAAAGTTCGCCTATTATTGGGATGCGTTTTATCATAACGCCTTTTGAGAGGCTTCCACCACATGGGTTCATCCCAACCCATATACATACATTCAACAATAGCTCCATCCTCAAACCAGGAATGGTCTTCAACCTTGTCGTGTGGAATTTCTGACTCAAACATGAGTTTACCTTTTTCTTGAACATACAATCGCCACCTGGATGGACCGGGTGTATAACCGGGTGTTTCTCGGGTAGGTTCCCATTTCATCATAAAGTCAACTGTATTCTTCATTTGTGGCTTCCACTTGAACATTGTCTCATGTGTTCCGAGCCGAATTGGGTCATTAATAGGTGTGAAAACGAGACCATCAACTTCTTGTTTCACATTGGGAAGGTGTTCATTCATAAATTCCTTAAAGTCCTTCATGTGATGAAACTCTTTCATTTGAAGGCGGTACTTATCCATCTTCATGTAAATGATTGGTTCAAGTACACCAAACTTAGCATACCCAAGGCGATCCAACAAATTGGAATTCCATACAGTCTTTCCGCACACGAGAACAGCATCATAAATCATGAGAGTGTTCTCATACAATTCACCATCCAAGATCGTTCCGTCATACACATCTTTTTTAAGATTCAGCGAGACTTCGAACATGTTGAATGCCCGATTTACAAAGAGACACTTCTTCTTTCCCTCAAACATCAAAGCAACCATCATATGCCTCTCTCCATCAGTCTTTTCACAAACGACATATTGACCACCCTTTACAATTGGGAAGTGCCTGTATTCAATAGATACCGGTTGAGGCCCAGGGAAATAATCCTTACTGCCCCAAGTTTTATGAATAAATCCGACAACATATTTGTAAAGCGGGGATTCCGGCTTTATAGACATGTTTTATAGTGTTGTGTAAACTTTAAGATACTTTCACGCCAGCAGCGTTTAGGATATTACTTAAGCATTCATGTGTATAAGTCATGGTTAACTTAGCTGCTGTAAATGCATAAACTCGCACTCCATCACTAATAAACTTTTCAAAAAACTTGGGTGAAATCTTCCATCCGGATTTTTTAGAAACGTTTTTAGTGTTTAGAAACCAAGCTTTTGATTTGGTAGACGTGACGTGGTAGATATCTTTGGAAACCTTCTTTCCTATCTCAGTGTCAAAATCTAAACCCATTTGGGACGCAGGTTCACTCGAACCTTCTCGTACCTTCGTCTTAAATTGATCCCAATTGATACCCTCCTTGACACCCGGGAAAACAAGGCACCCTACATGTTCGTGGGGTTCAAAGCACTGATCTAGAGATCCATCATCTACACCAATCCCAAAATCTATGAAGATAATACGATCACACGTCTTCATATATTTCTGGATAGCCTCAGCCTTTTTGTAAGGATCGTCATCAACGTACGTGATCTCATTATTATAGTTTTTTTGAAGACATCGCATATTTAACCTTAGAACGGAATGAAGTGTTTTAACATGACACGCCTTTGACCTCACAACTAGAATCGTAACGATCTTCATATATTTCGTATTAGATTCTATCCCTTAAGCCTATCATTTAGACACCCCGAGAATGGTAAATTGCCTACATGTCCTAGAGTCGTGTTAACATCCGCGTAAATTTTACCATCGGCTTGTTGCCAACGACGACAGAATGCGTAATCTTCTGATAAGTACCTACGATTCGTGGGATCAATCATACAATCAAACGCTGCATGGTATTCGTCGAAGTCTCTATTTTGGTGGTCATTCTTACACCACAATTCTGGAAACTTCTCCTCTAAGGTTTTGAATACAGAACGTTTGATAACCATAAAACCAGTGGGTCCATCTAGAATCTCAATGAAACCATCCTTAATTGGGCGATTCTGGGCTCCAAAGTTAATTACTAGACTCGACGACAACATAGACATATTGCGATCATCTCCAGCCTTAACCGCCTCAGCAGCTTGGTCCCACATGACAACCTTCTTGGGATAGCACGCTACAGAGAGATCGTGACCAGACTTTACTAGACGTACAACAGCCTCGGGGTCAAAGTGTATATCAGCATCTATAAACATGAAATATTCACAATCAGTTTTTTGCATGAAGCGACCAACTGAAACATTACGCGCGCGATGAACTAGGGACTCATTTTCGGTAGTGTCAAGAAATAGCTGAATATTCTCTTTTATTAAAAGGATCTGAAGTTTGATTATACTAGACATATACTTCTCTAAGCATAATCCACCATAGCATGGTGTGGCTAGAAACAACTTCACCATATTCTAATACTAAGCTTTAGCCTCTAAGTGCTTTTTAATTATATTATCTATCTTGTTTAGGGTTGGTACAGATATGTTACATTTTTCACACAGTTCAGATTTTTTTACTTTTGAACCTAGAACCTTATAAATAATAGCCGAAGCTACACTATTAGGTGTTTTGCTCATAAGTTCCACACAGTCTTCAGTTGAATTACACAATTTGATACATTGTAACCGTTCATCCTTTGTCACCACGAATGAATTCAAAAGTCGGTTCATCACATCAAACGACTTTGTTACGTAATTCTTTTCTGTAATACCCATGATCGTATCCTTGAATATTTGTGTTGTACGACTCACATCCTTCGATTGAATTCCAAACATATCTGAAATTTCCTTAGTTGTTCGTGGATGCTTAGCTAACCGACACGCGTATAAAACGCAGTTCGCCTTGATCCCTAACCGAACAGCACCCCTAGTCAATTTTTCCTCGTTGAACTTTCTGTACATCATCTTTGCATCTTTGAGAACCACATCAGGTAAAGTGTGACACGCCTCATCTATATCACGGTATGCGTGAAATAGAGATCGATCCTTGTGATTCATAGACATATGAAAGTTAATTTTAGCCATTCGTTTATTCTCATATGTTGAAGAATGTTGTGTAGAAATAATTGTCCCTTTCCCCCAATGTTGGGAGAAGAGTTCGGGGTTGGCGTTAGGATTCCCACACCTTGAGGGATCCTTAACTTTTCCATCTTCATTCATTCCACTTGTCCATTCCGCTGTGTCATCCACATATCTATCTTCAACGAGCCCACATTCTGAGCAGGTTGGTAAACCCTCGGGTGAAAAAATCTTAACACCACAACATTCTCTACATAAATTTATATTTACCACTGGCTTTTCTTCTGTTTTTTGTTGTAATAGTTTGTCTATGTCAGACCATATAGTTGCCAGCATTGTTTTGTGTTGTCTGATCTTTTATAAAAAATTATAAAACGCATCACTCACTTAGGCGCCTAACACGCGATTCAATTAAATCAATTGTTTCTTTGAAACTTCTAGCCCCAGCTGATGATGGTTGCCACTCATTCCAATCCCTGTCAATAGAGGCGTAATCGGGTGGTTGAATATTTAGACCCTGTACTTCTGAATCAGGAACGATGAAATCTGCCATCTCAGAATCTGTGTCACTCTCTAAATGCATCTCGTGTATATCACTATCGCTATCTTCTACATCTATTTCTGAGTAAAAAGCGTACATATCCCCTTCTTCACCCATGCGCTTCATGTCTAAATCTTCAAACTTTGTACCACTGGGGTAGTGTTCCATTAAGCTATCATATGGTGCTGGAGATAATTCACTCGTATCAACGCTATATATACATGCTGTCTTATAGACAGATTCTGTGGGGTTGAGGTAATGAAGACCGAGTGTTCTTCCTGTATTCATTGCTACAACAGCATACATTTCATCTTCGACACCGTCCTCGTTAACCAGGACTTTAACTATATCATCTTGAATTATATCAGAAGGCACAATCATGCTTAGAGTTTTCCGACAAAAAATAATCAGGGATAATATCACAGATGAAAGTTATTATTTATTCGAAGGAAGGATGTCAGTATTGCGACCACGCAGTGGATCTATGCGAGACCGAGGGTCTAGAGTATGAGAAAGTCATGATCGACAAAGAAAAACTGAAAGAGATATGTGGTGGCCCAGTAACAACCTACCCTCAAATATTTATTGACGATCGTCGCGTCGGAACTTATTTTGAATTCCAGGACTACATAGAAGAAGAATATGAACCTATTCTCGCCCCCACTCTGAATCGTTTTACAGTGTTTCCCCTGAAGTATCCTCACCTCTGGGATCTTTACAAGAAGGCCCAAATGTCCAATTGGACTGCTGAGGAGGTTGATTTCTCAAAGGATATGGAAGATTGGAAAACCCTAAACGATAACGAGCAAAAATTTATCAAGTATATTCTAGCCTTCTTTGCTGGTTCCGATGGTATCGTTTTTGAAAACATAAACAACAATTTTGCTGACGAAGTTCAAATTTCAGAGGGTCGTTCATTCTATGCGTACCAGTCTCATAATGAGATGGTGCACGGTGAGACCTATTCCAAACTCATAGACAAATACATTAAAGATGGTGCCGAGAAGAAGCAACTTTTCGAAGCCATTCAAACAATTCCCTGTATTCAAAACAAGGCCAATTGGGCTATCAAATGGTTCGATACTAAGTCTCGTTCCTTCGCTGAGCGTCTTTTCGCCTTTGCTTGTGTAGAGGGTATCTTCTTTTCTGGAAGTTTTTGTGCCATTTTTTGGCTAAAGAAAAGAGGACTTATGCCCGGTCTCTGTTTCAGTAACGAACTGATATCTAGAGATGAGGGTCTTCACCAAGAGTTCGCAGTTGAACTCTTCAAAATGCTTCGCAATAAACCATCTACTGAGACTATTCACTCTATTGTTAAGGAAGCCGTCGAGATTGAGAAGAATTTCATTATTGACGCACTTCCCTGTAACCTCATAGGTATGAACTCTGATAAGATGGCTGAATACATAGAATACGTCTCCGATCGCCTGCTTAAACAGATTGGTCAGCCTCCAATTTGGGGATCTAAAAACCCCTTTGATTTTATGGAAAATATTAGCCTAGATGGGAAGACGAACTTTTTTGAAAAGAGGGTCGGGGATTACGGTAAGTTAGATGACGATTCCGAGAACATTACATTCGATGAAGAGTTTTAAAGATAATGGTAACAATTTGTATAAATGAATAGAACATTTGACATTTTACAATCAGTCGTTGGCGCACATGGACCACTGATTGTAGAATACAGAGATAAATTACACACAGAATCGTGTTATAAAATTGAACAAAAGCATATAGATCAGATGATTAAAAAAATAGAAGATCTTTCTTTTACTAGGATTAGTCAGACTTCAGATAGATCATTTGTCTTAATTGAATAATCCACCGTCAACACCAATCTCAAAGGGTTCTAAAACCTTACCGGTGTTCACCTTAGTCGCGATTTCAGGCTCCTTGAAACCAGGTTCAGGTGAAGGCGCGTCAGTCATTGACACGAGAACCTTCTCTCTCTTTTCCTTCTTTTCCTTCTTCTCGACAGGCGATGCATCAGCCTTGGAACAAGAAGGAGCATCCTTCTTTATATTCATCATACCCCAAACGATGAGCATGAACACGATGGAGTGTACTATGAGACCTAAAGTCGTAGAACATCCATTAGAGGAGGCAATCCAAGATCCGAGGATTCCTCTGACGAAGCGAAATGTCGCGGGGTTAGCGACAACGAAAAAGGTGAGAGCAGAGATGATCGAGATGATTAACTTGTCCTCCTGCTTCTTACCATTGCACCCACATCCACAGTCTTTAAATAAACCCATGATTGTTTTACTATAATTCAACAAAAAAAACTAACTTAAAGTTGAGCCACCTAGAAGATATATAACCAACCAACAATGTCGCTCTCTATCCAGCAATCCTCCGACTTCTCTCCTGCCTCCGTGCAGTTTTCGAAACTTCGCAAGAACAAGAATGGCGGTAAAGCCGTCTACCTCAACGCCGGCGACAACAAGAAGCTGTATGTTCAGCTCCCTTTCATGCGCTCTCCTTATGGCCTGAGCGCATACACTGATGAGGCTACTGGACGCACATCCTATTCTCTCGATCTTTCCTTTGACCCCGATAATGCCGAGGCTATGGCTCTCCACGCCAAGCTTACTGAACTTGACGATATCATCGTAAACACTGTTGCCAATAATGCTAAGGAGTGGCTTGGCAAGGATTTCAACGTTGCTGTTCTCAAGGAGGCACTCTACAAGCCTATTGTTCGCCCCGGTAAGGAGCAGTACCCTGCAACCATCAAGCTCAAGGTTCTCACCAAGTCTGATGGCTCTTTTGTTCCCGAGTGCTACAATATGAGCAAGCAGATGGTCACCCTCGATAGCATCGAGAAGGGACAGAAGGCCATGCCTATCATTGACCTCAACCAGATCTGGTTCATTGACAACAAGTTTGGCGTCACGATCCGACTTCAACAGGTTCTCTTTGAGCAGTCTGCCAAGCTACCTTCCTTTGCCTTCCAGGGTCTAGACCTACCCGACGAGGTTGAGGATGAAGTTGAGGATGAGATTGAGGAAGTTGACGATCAGTAAAAATTATCAGTTCTAAAAAAATCAAAAATGTTTAAAAAAAGATTTTCTGAAAAAAAAAGTAAAATAAATTTGTCCTTCTTGGTAAGTTGAAAAATAACTTCTTACCAATAAGTAAGTATGTCTAATAAGAACATTGAGAGTAACTTGAAAAAATTACTCAAAGGTGAGAAGGCTTGTGTCCCAGAACACTTCTTGAAGGTTCCCAGTTACAACTCACCCACCCTTCGTACTGGTAAGGGTAAGCCATTGAGTGAAGGTGCATTTGGAAAGATGTACCGTGGAAGTATCAATGATAACGGTCGTAGATATGTCGCCTACAAAGAGATAGATACATCGGAAAGTACCGATGGTGCATTTGAGTTTGAATTCAAGGTTGCTGAAAGATTGAAGGAGTTTGCGGTTCCCGAGATGTACCTCTTTAAGAAGTGCCCCATCCAAGATAAAACACCTAAAAAGGTGCGTAAAGAGAATGGTACGTTGGTCCAGCCATCGCGACGTACCAAACCCAAGGATATTCTTTATATGGAACTTCTTGATGGTATGCCGTTTGAATCATGGTGGCAAACCAACCCATCTCTTGATGCGATAAAGTCTGTAATTGTACAGGTTTTTGATAATCTCTACCGAATTAACCAAAAATTTCCAGACTTCCGTCACCGCGATTTACATGGAGGTAATGTTATGGTTTCACGGCGAGAGGGCGAGTACACTTGGAAAGTTGACCTCGGTCGTAAAGTAATTCGGAACGACCCTGGCGGATCTTTTAGGAGTCGTCTCGGTTCACCTGATATCAAAAAGTATAAGCGTACGAACGCTGGTGTAGAAGCGCATATCATCGATTTTGGTTTATCATACTGGTCCAGGCGTATGCCAAACCCAGAAACGGCTGATGGTGGATATAAGGGTGCGGGTATATACGGACATGGATACGGTCCAGGTACGATTCGCTATGATACACATAGGTTCTTATATATCATTTATCGTAAAGTGAGACAACCACAAAATGCTAAGGAGCGAGCCATTAAAAATTTCATCGAAGAACTCATACCAAACAAAAAGTACCTTGAGTTTAACGGGCCCTTCACGAGTCAGGGATATCTCGTTAAAGACACTTGGGCTAAGGAAGAAATTCCCTCCTTCAAAACGATCTTGTCTCACCCATTCTTAACTGGTGAGAAAACACCAAATAGACCAAAGACTCTCGCGAATGCTCTCAAAATGATCGCTCCCAAGCCCAAGCCCAAGACTCCCGTCAAGGTTAAGACACCCAAGGCTAAGACCAAGACTCCCAGCCCCAAACTCTCAACCACGGAAAGGAAGAAGAAGATGAACAGTGCGATTAAGAGGGCTGCAGCTATATTAGCTAAGCCCAAAACCAAACCGGCGCCGCGGAGGAGACCTGGTGTTGTGCGCCCCAACCCAGTCCCCGAGATTCAACCAGCCAGTCCAAGCCCCAAGGCTAACGCACCCTACGGGGTGATGTCTCCTTCCAATATGATGGAATATGCAGCGAAGATTGAAAGTGGGAGGAAGAAGGCTGCGAATAAGCTAAATGCCAGAATCAAGGAAATCAAGGCTACCAAGGGTAAGACACCCACGCCCGTTCGTCTCAAGAAGAAGTTCACTTTCACTGATATAAAGGGTAAGAAGCGTGAATTTGTCAGGAAGTTTGCGTATGACAGGGCTTTGGCTAAGAACAAGGCTGAGAGAGAAAAGACCCCCACACCCAAGGCTAAGAAGAAGTTCATTTTCACTGACGTAAACGGTAAGAATCGTGAGTATGCGAGACTCATTCCGTATGAGAAGGCTCTGGCTAAGAACAAGGCTGAGAGGGAAAAGACCAAGGCCAATACCCCCACACCCGAGGAGGCCGGGAAGGAGTGGAACAAAAGGTACAAAGAAACGTTTGGAATAACCTTCAAGGAAATACCAAACTACGTCATGCCTCCCGCCGCTCACAACCGCCATATGGGTATGATCAACAATAGGAGGGAGTATGTGAACGATAGGATCAAGGGTAAGACACCCTCTTTTGGATATATTGCAACCACTGCTGAGCGAGCGAAGGAGGCCAAGGCCAAGGCCAAGACCCCCACACCCAAGGCTAAGAAGAATGAGTACTGGAGGTCTTTCGTTGACGTAAACGGTAAGAAGCAGGAATTTGAGAGCCAGTCGGCGTATCATGAGGCTAAGCAAAAGAACTTGCAAGCTTACGCCGCCAAGATGCAAGCAAAGATCAATCGTCAGATTGAAATGGGACGTGATGCACGGTTCTCGTTCGTTGACGTAAACGGTAAGAAGCGTGAGTATGTGAGAAAGGGTATGTATGAGAAGGCTCTGGCTAAGAATAAGGCTGAGAGGGAAAAGAGGGCACAGCCAACATTTTCGGAAAGGGCTCGGGCTAAGAGGATGGATCGTGGTCAGCCTTTTAACATGAAGACACCTCAAAACGTAAGGAACGCCATAAAAGCTGGTAAGAATATGAAGTTTGTTGGGGGTAGATTCAAGACGGTCACACCAAAGACTTCCACAGCTAAGAAGGTTGTTAAAAATTATATGAATAAGTTCGTAAATAAACTATCGAATGATGAACGTAATATGCTCAAAAAGAAGGTCTGTGATTAAAGTGTCTGAGTATTATAAATGTTACTCGTCGTTGTACTAATCATTCTAAATGTCTACATTCTCTTAGAGATGGGTAATAAACCCACTGCTGTGGTCACTTCGAATGAAAAATGGGTTGTTTACGGGACCATGGACTGTGGATGGACTCGTAAGCAATTAGATTTCATGAAAAATTCCGGTAAACAATATGAGTTTATCGATTGCGCTAGTGGTGATTGTGCTGGTATGAGTGGTTTTCCAACCATAATTCACCCAGATGGTAAAAAGTCTGTTGGTTATACCGAAGTTTAACGGTCAAGACCGGAGATTACCCTGATGGAAACCGACAGGATGAAAGCATCGAGCATGCTGTTGATAGGCTTGAGCACGGAGATGTGCTTGACCAGCGAGGTGTTCCATACGAGACGAAGGATGAAGGTGCTGATGAGAATAGACAGCACGAACATGAGAAGCTGATTTACAACATCAGACTTGTTTTCGGACTTGATAAGATTGGCGAACATTTTTACTAGTTACTGATATTTTTTTCTGAGTAAAGTATAAGATGCCCAAGACCAAAAATCTTCCGTTAAGTGGGTCAGAACCAAAATTTACAAATCGTCGTTGGGGTTCAAACAAAGGTATACCAAATAACAACTGTTATGCCTACGCCGTTGGGGACTATGAAGCGTACCGGTGGCAAAAATCCATACCAGGTGATCGGTCTGGGTTATCTAATGTAAAACATGATTACACCACCTGTAAAGACCTTCCAAAGCGCGTTATTTCCGACAACCCCAAATCTATATACAAGGTTGATGGGGACAAAAAATGCAAGAAGGGATACTACAAAATCATGATGTTTGTCTCTTCTGGGAGACCTAACACTTATATTCGACAAGGTGATTTCCATTTCTATAAACAACATGGCGTCATTGAATATAAGGTTAAATCAGGTGATACGATTAAGTCGGTAGCTAAGTATTTCAAAGTTCCTGAGTCTAGAATCAAGAAGGCTGGGCCATTCAAAGTTGGAAAACGTGTTATTTTTAATGCTAATGTATTTAGTCATAAACGTGGATGGGCAACAGGCCCACTTTTAGGTGATGCTAATGGTAAGGTAATCAAGGATCCACGTACTGCATCTAGAAAGTATACTCAGTTGAGTTACGATAAGTATTGTTCATCCTTCTGCGTCAAGGATAGCGGAATCAAAGTCGGCAAGGGTTATCCCAAGGTCTGATAAAATACTGTTTAAATCTAAAACGTCATCAGCATCAAACGAAACGTCAAACATATCTAGCACGGATAGCATAGATTCTTCGTTTAATGAGACGACATTTGAAACTTGTGTATAATTATTATGAATCGTAACTTCTACTTTAAATTGGGAAACGTCGAATACTCGTCTACAGGTTGGGCAGGTGTTTTTACCTTGGGATTTCCATCTCTCTAGACAGTGGGAATGAAATACGTGTCCACAACGAATCGGAGGATTGTTCCTCGTCGACTTGACTTCGTTTAGACATATCGCACATGTCGACATTCTAGAGTATGGTGTTAAAGTTTTTCCTGTGATTTAGCTCAGTTAGTAGATCTTGGAGGCATCTACGAGAGGCTTGTCACATGTGTTGCACTTACCTTTTCCTTGTTCATCTTGGATCTGGGTAAGGAGTTCGGGTCCTTGCTTTTGAAGGAGTTGCCTGTAAGAATAGTTGTCCTCAAAAGGAATGCTATTCTGCTTCATCACGTAATTGTTGAAGAGTTGGGCTGAAGTATTGATAGTGAAACAGCGTCCATCGGCCATACCAAGTCGCTGCGACATTTTAATTACTATAGAGCTAGAAATTAATTTGTCTGTTTGTGATCGTTTTTACCCAAGATTTGAATCCCTTATCCTTCAAGTGTTTAATAAATGGATCACATCTGTATCCAAGGAAAATGTCAAAGACATCAGTGTCCTCTGTTCGTGAAACACGAATATCGGGCTTCTCATTGATGTGTTGGTTAATGATATTGTAAGCAAAAGCAATTTCCTTGAGAGTCTCAGCTCCTGTAATGATAATCTTTCCTGTACTGAAGATACTACAAGTAATCTCCTTCATTTCATGAGCTGGTTTGAACTTGATTTTCACGGCGGAATAGCGGTCTGGTTCAAATGAGACTTTGAAGATGTCACTGTAATTTTCAAACCAATCAGCCACCTTTATCAGATTGATGTTGTAGTTGAGAGAGAAGTTGGAATTAATCATAACAACCCGGAAAGAATCAACGGGAATTTTAATTTCCAAATTCAGAAAGACCTTGAAGATGTGAATAAGCTGGGTAATGATGCGCTTGCAATCAAAGAGATCGCAGCACCCCGCAACCTGGACAGAGCCGTTAGGAAAAACCTTAACGGACTTGGTACTGTAGGAATCGTGGTAGGTCAGTGTAACTTGGTTATAGAAAGTGGTAGGTTTAAGTTTCCATTCAAACCCGGGTGTGTTTGAACCACATCGTTTCATCTTATATGTACCAATCTCTTCAAAAATTCTTCGAAGACGTTTGATATTGATATTTTGAACGAAACTGGAAACCATCGTGATAGTTGTGATCTTGATCCATGAGGGTTTCAGATCTTCGGGTAAAGCTTTCCTAAACTCATCAATTGTGAGGAGATAGGAAAATGAGTTATTTGCAATAGTTGAATACATTTGTCCATAAAATAAAGAACACTGGAGTACGACTTAGGTGTTTAAAGAATATATTCTTTATGTGAGTAGATGAGTTCTTTCTTTAAATGTGCAAAACTCGTACATGATGTAGAATCTGATCTCACTTACGTGGAAATCGTGTATGATTCGTACATTCGTGGGAAGGGGTACCAGACATTTACAGACTACATGAATACTGAACCCCTAGCGGACTGGCAGGTGTTCGAGTCTAAGAAACACACGATTCCTTATCTTAAGTTTTTGGACATCATGGTTTCAAAAACTGTAGAGGTTAGACAGAGAATGGCTGAACTACTCCTAGATGATATTCTCACATCTAAACGCGATATCAAGACGTATATCCGTCTTACACATGCTACTAAAATTCTAGATCCCAGCTTCCAGCCACCCATTATAAATATGAAAAGTGCTTGGCAGAGAGATTTTATTATTAAGTTTTGTAGAAAACATTTACACCATTCTATTGATGAATGTATCAAAATAGATCGTTTAGAGTATTTCTTCAACGTCTTACAATTGATACAACAAGAGCTATGAAGATGGTCATGAGAAAGATACCAAAGTAGGGAATTTGTTCCTCCTTAGCGACACCAACTTTAACCTTATCATCTTCCTCACAATTAAACCCCGTGTCTATGTTCCTTCTAGGATGAATGTTTTTGAACACGGTGGTTGGCTTCTCAGCAGTTTCGCATAAGGCGTAACTACAATACACACTTTCATCTGCACCAATTATACCCTCCCCTGTGGGAGATTTAGAAAAGTTATCAAAATCCCCAGTCTGTCTTACACTTCCTGGAAGGGAAAAATCGTGTTTGACAAACGGGTTGACGTCATTAATAGCATCTTGGTCATTGAGCATAAACTTACTCATAATTACTATTACTTCAGATTATATTTCTTGTCATTCATTTTAAACCGATGTTCTTCCCACATTTGATCTAGGTCAATATTCAACATATGAGCGAGTTGAAAAAGGTAGCTAAATACATCTCCCATTTCCATCATAACGTCTGTACCCCTATCCTTCTTGAGATTCGTCTTTTTGTACATCTTCTTGTATTGACGAATCGCGGACGCAAGTTCACCAACTTCCTCAGACAGAAGAAGCCAAACTGTGTCTACGGGTGCTCTATCCCACCCCTTTGATTTACATACTCTTTCGGTTTCATTTTTGTAATAGTTAAGACTCATACTTAATTTAGGTACACTTCGTAACTTTAATATAGTTAACTCATAACCCAATTTTTTTGTTATAAGGAAGCTTTTTCCCGACGGTACTCGTATTAACTGGTTGATCCATGAGAGTCCTAGTCGTGTCTATATCGCTCACGTACGCGATGTATTGAGAAACACCTGTTTGGATTTGAGACAGCGCCGTCTCTATGACACGAGCGTTCATCGCCTTGACCTGCTTGTTGACTTCCTTATGGTGGTTACCGGAGTTGTTGATAAAAACTACGCGCATGATACCATAAAGATCATCTGGATTCTGATAATCAATGGATATACCAGTACGATCCTTAAACGCCTGACGAATCCCACGCTGAAGGATATTTTTATTGAATTCAGAAAAGAATAATCCGTTCAATGGAGTCTCACACTGCTTGACAGAATTCAGATGAAGATTACTCATTTAATATACACCCGGAAAAAAATTATGTGATAATAGTAAATGCTGAACTACTCGGACTTTAACGAGGCTTACGCCAAAGGTCCAAATTCTGTCGACACAATCCCTTGTAATGCTCCCTCCTGCTTTGTTGGTTCTTATGCTCCAGTCGCGAAGCCTGGTGAGACTGGTCCCTTCTATGTGAACACCTATCTTCTTCAGCCCGACCGTAGAATGGAAACCCTAGGAACAGCTACCGTCCGAAGCGCCGATTTATCTTTAGGAAAGAAGTAAGTTAAAAATAAAATTAGAATGGAAAGTATATGAGGGTAATTAAACGCTCAGGTCGTGTTGAGGATATGAAATTTGACAATGTCACCAACAGGATCAAGAATTTAACGTATGGACTTTCTGAAAATTGCGACTCTTCCAAAGTTGCTCAACAGGTTTTCTCATCTATGTACGATCAGATCACCGCGCAAGAAATAGATACACTCTCTGCCGAAATATGCATCGGAATGATTACATCTGACCCAGACTATGAAATTCTCGCCACTCGTATTGTGGCGAGTAACATTCAAAAGGTTTGTCCAAACAACTTTCATCTCGCTATGAGAAAGCTTCTGAAGGCTGGTATTATCACAGAAGAGGTTTCGGAAGTTGCTTTCAAGGTGAAGGATAATATCGATACTGATAGGGATTTTGACTTTGGATATTTCGGTATCAAGACTCTGGAGAAGAGTTACCTCCAACGTGTTGATGGTAGACTCGTAGAAACGCCTCAGTACATGTTTATGCGTGTAGCCATAGGCATTCATGGTAAAGATATCCCAGCTGTCATTGAAACCTATGATAAGATGTCACGTGGTCTCTTCATTCACGCGACTCCAACACTTTTCAATGCAGGAACCCCTCGTCCACAAATGTCTTCTTGTTTTTTGATCGCAAATAAGGGTGATTCAATCGATGGCATTTACGGGACTCTGACCGAATGTGCTCAAATTTCAAAGTGGGCTGGTGGTATCGGTATGCATATCCACGATATTCGCAGTAATAAGTCCCGTATTAGGGGCACCAATGGTCAATCCGATGGAATTATCCCAATGCTTAGGGTCTTCAACGCCACGGCACGCTACGTCAATCAAGCTGGTAGGCGTAAGGGATCTATCGCCGTTTACATAGAACCTTGGCACGCGGACATCTTGGAATTTCTGGAACTTCGTCTCAACCAAGGTGACGAGGAAGCACGTTGCCGAGATCTCTTTTCCGCCCTTTGGATTCCAGACCTTTTCATGAAGAGAGTTGAGGAGAATGGTAACTGGTCACTCTTTTGCCCAGATAAGGCGAAGGGTCTTTCTGATGTCTACGGTAAGGAGTTTGAAGAGCTCTACATCAAATACGAAGAAGAAGGCCTAGCTAACACCACTCTGCCTGCTGCCGATTTATGGAAGGCTATTCTCAGATCTCAAACAGAGACTGGAACTCCCTATATGTTGTATAAGGATGCCTGTAACTCAAAGTCGAACCAGAAGAACTTGGGTGTGATTAAGAGTTCTAACCTGTGTACTGAGATTATTGAATATACAGACAAAGATGAGACCTCGGTGTGCAACCTGGCGTCTATTGCACTTCCAAAGTATGTAAACAAGGAAACGAAAACCTTCGATTATGACAAGCTCCATGAAGTCACAAAGACTGTCACCCGGAACTTAAACAGAGTCATCGATAGAAATTTCTACCCAGTGGAAACCGCTAGGCGTTCCAACATGAGACATCGTCCCATTGGTCTAGGTGTACAGGGTCTCGCAGATGTTTTCATCCTATGTGGTCTTCCATTTGACTGTGAAGAGTCTAGAACTATGAATGCTCATATATTTGAGACTATTTATCATGCAGCTCTTGAGGCCAGTTCTGAACTCGCAGAGGTGGATGGTTCGTACGAGACCTTCGAGGGCTCTCCAGCATCCCAAGGTATTCTTCAACCAGATATGTGGGATGGAGATACAAAATTCAGTGGTCGCTACGACTGGAACGCAATGAAGGAACGCGTAAAGACTAAGGGTCTTAGGAACAGTCTCCTTCTCGCCCCCATGCCAACAGCTTCAACTGCTCAAATTTTGGGTAATAACGAATGCTTTGAACCTTACACGACTAACATCTATTTGCGCCGCACACTCGCCGGTGAATTTGTGGTTGTAAACAATCATCTCGTGAATGCTCTAAAGGAACGTGGTCTCTGGTCGAAGGAAATGAAAGACCTTATGGTTAAGGCTGGTGGTTCAATTCAAAATATCGTAGACATCCCCGATGATATCAAGACTCTTTACAAAACCGTGTGGGAAATTAGTCAGAAATGTATTATTGACATGGCGGCGGATAGGGGTCGTTTTATTGATCAATCACAATCTATGAACCTCTTCATGGAAAGTCCCACGATGTCCAAGTTGTCTTCGATGCATATGTACGCATGGAAATCTGGTCTCAAAACCGGAATGTATTATCTGCGATCCAAGGCTAAGGCTCGACCAATCCAGTTCAGTTTAGAACCAGATTGTGTGGCTTGTTCGGCTTAAAGTTTACGAATGTTGTATGGTTAGAACTGATGGATAAGACAATTGAAAACATTCAGATCAACGAATATAACAATAGAAAAATTGTCATTAGTACAAAGCAGGGAACCCCATTCCGTGTACAACTCCCTCGTATGTATATGCCATTTGGGGTTTCTGGGTTTACACCGGAGGTAGGTCAGACAAAGTATAACATCGACTTTGCTGTGAAGGGGTATGACGAGGAAGACAGTTACATGAAGAAGTTTTACGAGTCTCTACGAAAAATTGAGGATATGATCATTGATTCTGTCGTTGAACAGAGTGATGTAATCTTTGGTAAGCCAATGACAAAGGAGGAGCTTCAACCAATGTTCAATTCTAATCTCAAGATGTCTGCTGAACGCGAGCCAAAATTTCGTGTGAAGGTTGATACGGATATGGAAGATACTATTAAAGCTACAGTCTACAATTCAGATAAGAACCCCATTAAGGATGAGGTTACAAACGGTCTCTACGCAAGGAATTCTGGGCATGCTATCGTTGAACTCAATAGCGTGTATTTCTTGAATAGGATGTTTGGTTGTACTTGGAAATTATATCAGCTTGTTGTTTATGAACCCCAAAACCTAAAGGGATTTCAGTTTGTTCTACCTAACGCCTAACAGGTAAGACGGGAAGACGCTGACCCCTGGCATTAAGCCTGAAGTTACCTCCACGGGGACCAGCCATCACGGGAAGACCGGCTTGGACACCGATTTGAGCAGCACCAATCTTCTGCGCAGCCCTCGCTTGCGCCTGGTTGAGGGCACCAGTAGCTCTAGTGATCTGGTTAGTCGCGGCACCTACGGCCGCAGACTTAGCCTTGTTAAGTTGTTGTCTAGCGGCATTCTTAGCCGCACCCTTGATATCAGAAGCCACTTCCTTGGCAGCGTTTTTAGCCACAGCCTTCGCTTGTTTCGCGGCAGCCTTCGCGGCCATTTTTGCCATAGCACCGAAACCCATTTTTATTATATACCCATATTATTATTTAGTTGGCTTGGGCCAAGTTAGGTGGGTTACCAGCAACCTGGGAAACTACATTAGTTCCCATCTGGTTAAGAAACGCAGGAGTTGGTTTGTAGTTGCGACCACTCGAAGTGTTTACATATGTACCTCCATTCGCTCCCTGCATTATCCGACGCCCCTGAGAATCCAGGTAGTTGGTAGGTACATTGGCATTAAACTGAAGACCTCTCGCGATAGCCACCTGCTTCGCCTTCTCGAGGGCTTGGGCCTGGGCCTGTTGAACCATGGCGAGAGCCTGTTCATGGGACTTCTGAGCCATCGCGTACCCCTGGGATTGGGCCTGCTCAGCTAGAGACTTACCACGAGCACGAGCCATCGCAGAGTTACCATTTCTAGCATTGTTGTTCTTGGTGTTATTACCACGGTTGTTATTGGGACCCTTGGTTAAACCATTCAGTAACTTGTTACCATTACCATTGTTAGGTTTCTTGTTATTGTTACCATTGTTGCCTCGGTTGTTGTTTCTCACGGCAACATTGGGGTTACGTGCGGCATTGTTGGGACCTTGGCCTTGGTTGTTCGAAGCCATTATTACTTTTTACTGACATTTTTATTCAACATCAAAATACGATATATCGTCTGAGCCTCCTTAAGTAATTTACCCTGTATTCTGGTAAAATCCTTAGGGTCTAAACCTAGTCTAATTTTAGCGATCTTTACTGAGTCTTCCCAGCGCTTGAGAGACATTCTTATAGTATATAGACAAAATTTTACTGCATCTTAGCAATCTTCTTCTCGTACTCGACGGTGCCACTCTTGGGCTGAAGCTTGAAACCCGACTTCTTGGGCTTGAACACCTTCACCATAGCCTTCTTCCCCTCCTTCTTCATACGAGCGAGGGCAGCCTTGCTCGCCGCCTTGGAAACAACGCGGCCATCCTTCATAATCAGATCCTTCTTGGAGAGACCACCGGGGGTCTTATCAGCGTTACCATGGAAAACTTCCGCACGGGAACCAACAGTCATTTTTATATTAAGCACGGAAAATTTTCTTGATGTCCAGAATTGAAATTTTGGCTGACGTCCTGTTTACAGGAATTTGGGTTTTAACCCGGTCATCATTGAGAACTTCCGAACAGACCAAAGATTTATGACCTTGTAAAGCCATCATTTCTTCCTCCACACTGATGAAACGCGAACATTCCTTGTATACCAACTTCTTTACATACACAGATTTGGTTTGACCGGTACGATGACTTCTACCAATCGCCTGAAGTTCAGTTGCTGGGTTCCAAGCTGGTGCCGTAATGTAGACACGTGTCGCTTCTTGTAAATTGAGGCCTTGACCACCACTCTTAATCTGGATGATAAAGACAGCACCGGATTCAATCTTCTTAAATCCATTGATCTGCCTGACCCTTTCCTCCTTTGGAACTGACCCATCAATCCTAAAAACTGGGCAGTCAAGTTGAGACTGAATATAATTCATCTCACCCCTGAACTGACAGAAAATGAGAGACTTCTCAGTTGGGTGTTCTTTCAGTAGTCTGAAGAGGGTCTCCATCTTGTTTGACCTACCCTTCCATTTTATGGGTACAGTCTCATTCTGTTTAGCAACTCCGTTCAGATACATCTGTGGCCAAATCATGCACTGCCTAGCACGAAGAAGACATTCCAAAATGATCATGTTCTTGGAGTTGAGACTTTGAGCGTGCCTGAAAGCCTCTTGGATAGTTTCTTGTGCTTCCAAAAAGACACACTCGTAGAGTGACTTTTCCTCTGGTAACATTTCAAGTTCCACATTCTCAAAATAACAAGGTGGAAGAGTCAAACGTTCATTGATCTTTGATAGATCTTCTTTCGTTCTACGGAGGATGTAAATATCTTTGATCTCTTTGGTTCTCCCTTGAACAAAGTTTTTGGGAATACCCAAAAATGTACAAAGAGTTACAAAATCCTCCATAGAATTGAAAACTGGTGTACCAGTGACAAGCCACTTGATATCAGTCTTGAGATTACAGACACTTTTGAACGTCTTAGAAGTCTTGTTTCTGATTTCATGTGCTTCGTCAAGAATTACACGATCCCAAAAAAGGCGGTGCAGTGGAGTTGCCTCATTCTTCCTAGATGACACCAAAGTGTAGGGTGTAATCGTTACATCCGCGTCACAGTCCAATTTTCGATCGGGTCCATCAAAAACCGCGACTCTCAATTTGGGTGCGAAGCGGTTAATCTCTTCAACCCATTGGGTGATAATAGATTTGGGTACGACGATCAAAGTGCGATCTCGTGTATTTGCAAGTATGGTCGAAATCAACTGCACAGTCTTACCCAAACCCATTTCGTCACATAAGAATCCTCCTTTAGGTCCAGATGTTTGAGCTTCCATCTCAAGCATCCATTTTACACCATCTCTTTGATAGGGCGCAAACAGGCGTCCGTTAAATCCTTCAATCTTCATGGAAAAAGTCTTCTTCGGGGTGAGCTTCAATCTCACAAGGTAGTGGTTCAACTTGTTTTTTCTTTCGAGTCTTCTTCAACTTAGGTGGTGGAAGTTCATCTAGGTGTTCTCTAAAATAGAGAACTTTGTCCCAAAATTCTCGCATGACTGGGAGGTAAGTCTTCCACCATTCACGATCACGGGGAACGTTAACCACGTCAAACTCCTCCGGCTTTGGCCAATTGGTAGCTGCGGGTTTGTACTGGATAAAATCCGCTGATTCTAGATCAAGGATCTCCATACAAAGTTGAAGCTGTGGCATGTAATGTTCAGGTACCTCTCCAGGAATGATTGCCCTCTGAGGAGGACATTTGATCTCGACCAATTTTCCAGATTCAGTTACACCGTCAGGACTTCCACCAAGCCAACTTTCAACTGGGTGGGGACAGAGACCGAGTTCATGCACAACCTCCCCGTGTCGTTCTTCATATAAGATACGTGCCTCATCCTCATATAGCTCACCGTGACGAGTGGCTGCATTCCCAGTGAACTTTTCACCAAGGCCACACTTCTTAAGAAGAAGACCTTCAGGTGTTTCATATTTATTTTTACCTATAGCCGTAGCGGCATCTGAAGCGGTCAACATTTTACCACGGAGAGCAAGCCACTCTTCCGACTTCTGTGCCGCATATTCTCTATCTAACGCTGCTTTAACATTCGGGTGCATATTAGATAGTTAATTTCTATATTTTTTAAGCTGTTCGAAGAATAACTTAGCTGCGTTTTGCTCAGCTTGCTTCTTACTTTTTGCTGCACCTCTACTCATAAATTGACCGTTTACATAGATGTCGATGTAAAAAATCCCTTCGTGATGTCCAGACACACGATACTCGGGAAGTTGCCAGTTGTTGAGCTGACAATAGCGCATCAGATGATCTTTGAAATTGTCGTCAATCATAATCAGATTCAGATCAATGTATTTCGGGTCATTGTAAATTCTTAGAACAAACTCCTTTGCGTGGAGGAGTCCCAAATCCATGTAGAGAGCCCCGATGAGGGCTTCAAAAACATCCTCCAAAATCTTTGGGTTATTATTCCAACCGTTGCGCATACCCTTTTCGTCCATTACGACCATCTTTTCTAGACCAAGAATTTTGGCTATGTTCGCTAACGTTTCACCACGAACCAACTTCGTACGAGCTTTCGTGAGGAAACCCTCCTGTTTACTTTCATATTGATCAAATAGGAATTTAGTGATAACGAATCCCAGTACAGAGTCACCAATAAATTCTAAAGTTTCAAATGATTCGTTTAGTTGTTCATACTCCTTGAGAGCAGATTTATGTGTAAAAGCCTTTTGGTACAAATCAAGATTTTTGATCTTTGTACCAACAAGTTGTTCGATTTGAGGTTTAGTAACGAAAGTTACCATGATTTATTAGTATATGTTTTTATTTTTTAAGCCTTCTTAACGTAGTGAGGGGAGAGGTACTTCTGGAGGTTAAGGTACGTTACAACAACATCCGCGGGAGGGGCGAGGAGATCGCGAAGCTTGTCGTCAAGAATGATTTGGCGACCGTTCTCGGGGTGCTTGAGACCCTTGTCAATGATGTACTTGTTAACGAACTTAGTAACCTCAGAGCGAGAGATGAGCTCAGCTTCGGGAAGTGCCAGGAACTCACGCAACTTAGGTGTAATTTCCTGCTTTCGGTTGAAACCGTTGTTCGCGGCACGAGCCTTAGCCTTCTCACCGGTAGGATCATCCTGGACGCTCTTCACTTTACGAACGAGCTTAACGAGAGACTTGACATCAGCACGGAGAGCAGCAATTTCAGTTTGAATAGTTTCGAGAGACATTATATCTTATCTAGGTGGTTAATCTTTAAGTCAGAGAAGTAGTAGGAAAATACAACCCAAAATTACGGCCAAATACATTAAGACCTTTATCTCCATTTGATTGAGTCCCTTCCCAGATTTTTTGGGACGCGGACGTTTGATTACCCTAAATGGTTGCTTTGGTATCTTACCAGGGCATCCACCAGCACAGCAGCCCTTTGGGCATGGGATGACATGAGGCCCCTTTCGTACACCACAAAATTGTTCCTTCTTAGGATTTCTCACATCATCATAGGCGTAGCACCTACATTCTTCGATCACGTTGCAGACCATATTATTATATCCCAATATATTAATGGACGAGAAAAGTTACTCGAAGGGTACCATTGAAAAATATGTAAATGAAAATTTACTTTTCAAAGATGCAAAGTTGAAAAAATATTTCGACAGGAACGAACAGAGAGATCTGGGGAAATTCCGACAGCGTCTGCGTGACAAATTTTCTGATAAGAGTTTGGAGAAAATGGTTTACGTATTGGTAACAGACTCCATTCGAGACATAATTCTTGACACCATTGGAAATCTTACCCAAAGTCTCAAATCCTCTGGTGATCTCATTGTGAGTGGTGGTGAGGCGTTTAATTATTATGTAGATTTCAACGACCGTATAGTCACTACAGATATTGACGCGAAGTTTGTTCCTTTCATGAAAACAAATACCAAGTACTTTGGTAAACTTCAAGCTCTCAAACTACTATTGTGGGATATGTTGGGTAAACACGCGAAAAATCTCAACGTACGAATCAAAAAGCGTATTATGTCATTCCAAGAAAAGCATAGTAAATTGTTCAAGTTCATGGGTATTGGATTTAGTAAAACCGGTCCATACGTAACTAGACGGTACACTTTGATTAAGAAGAAGAAAGGTGGATCTACAAATAAACCTTCCAAAAGTGATGTGTTTATAGATGTAGAGCTGTTCGCATTGGATTTGAATATACGTTTCTTTTCACCAGCGACTGGTAGAATTCAAGAACAGAATATAGGTGGTATTCTAGACATACCTTTCATGCGACCAAATGAGTTTGGGTATGAAGTTGCCCAAACTAAGCGTAAGGGTATTATTTACAGAGACGCACTCACAGGTAAGATGATCAATAACCAAAAGCTCTACATCGCTAGTAAAGAATTCCTGATCGAGGATATTTACTTGATGCAGAAGTTAAGATTGAGACCAGAAAAGAAGGGTAAAGATCGCCTTCGTTTAATAAGACTCGCTAGAATATTTGATAAGAGAGTTACTGGCGCAGATTCCATGGACTCGGCATTCAAGAAGGTTCGTGGTAAGATAGTCTCTAAAACGACGAAGTCTGTGGCAAAACATAGGAATGTGAATGTTAAAAAGGCTAAGAAGGTAGATCCTCGTAAGTACTCAAAGTTTACTACAGAACCTTCCAAGGAGCGCTTATCTAAACAACTTGTTCATGGTCTAAAACCCGTAAACAACAAGATGAATGTGGAAGGTTTTGAGAAGACACATGGGAATCAACGTTTTAATTTGAAGAACCTAAAATGGAAAAATGTGAAAAATAACGCTTACGTTAAAAATGAATTTCCATTAAGACCTACCCAGGCCAAGACCTTGCCAAAAAATATCAATACTTCCAAGACATTGTATGGTTACAAGGCCAACCGAGACAATTGGATAAACAAACGAGTTTTAAATGACGCTGCCGCTATACCTTTTATTGGGTTAAAGAAGTGAAACATAATTATACCATAATGTTTTATAACGCTCCAGCCAGAGGCGACGATGGCCTTTACTTTGTGAAGGCTTGCAACGACGAAAAGCGCAAATGCCTCGTTCAATTGAATGGTGTGACTGTATCCGAAGTCTCAGGGGAAATGATTTTTGACCTCAATTCTGAGGTAAATGCCAAAAAGGTAACCGACATCGAAAACATGAACCTTTCTGCTGCTCACGAGAATTGCGTTGAATGGTTTGGTAAGCAACTTTCCGAGCGTGTTATCAACGGTGCCCACAGCAGTGTTTTGAACAATGATCAGATGACCGTGGATGTCATTACGGATCCACCTATCCGTGTTTTCAATACCAACAAGGAACCCGTCGAGTTTGAGAATGTCCAGCCCGAAAAGACTTGTGATGTACTCGTTGAGTTCGCCGGTCTATGGTTCGCCAAAAAGGCTTTCGGTGGACATTGGAATGTTGTCCAGGTTCGCCTCCACGATGATCCAGTCAAGGATGAACCAGTAACCGATGTTTACCCAGACGAGTACGCATTTGTTGATGAGCCTGAGCCTGAGCCCGAGCCCGAACCTGAGCCCGAACCTGAGCCCGAAATTGTTCCTGAACCAGAATCTGAAATTCCAGTGGAACCTCAGAAGGTAATCAAAGAACGAATTGACATTCTGACCAAATAAAAAAAATTTGTTAACTATATATAAACTATGATGAAGGGTCGCACTCAGCAAATTTTGATGCTTGCTGCCATCGCTGTTGTGATCTACCTCTTGTGTGTCATGAACAAGTCCTCCAACTATTCCATCACCGAGAAGGAATACAGTGTGTTCGGCTCCAGCGCCACCACTGGTCCTTCCACCGCCACTACCGGTATGCAGAAGGGTACTGGTCTTGCGTCCTCCCTTCTCCCCCGCGAGGTGGCTTCTAAGGAGGATTTTGGTCAGTTTGCCCCAGAAGATGTTCTCAAGGGTCAGAACTTCCTCGAGCCCCGTGCTCAGGTTGGCTACCCCGAGACCATCGGTGGTGCTCTCAGAAACGCTAACCAGCAGATCAGGGCTGATCCCCCCAACCCCAAGTCGCCCTTCGTCTGGAACAATTCCACTATTACTCCCGACACCATGCAACGTGGTTTGTGCGCTTAAAGATTTGAAAAGAATAACATTTAAATGACCTCTGTACCAAACGAACTGAGTGAGAGCGTTTCTAAGCTCGTAGAACTTACTAAGCAATTGTCTGAAGCAAAATCTGATATCAAGGTCCTTAACCAGGAAGAGAAGCGGCTAAAGGAGAGTGTTAAGAAACATATGGTAGATCAGGGTATTGATACAATTAACCTTCGGAAGGGGAAGATCAGTATTCGTAAAAGTGTGCGAAAGGCTGGTATCAATAAGGATGCGGTGAAGGAGGGACTTAGCAAATTTTTCAGTGGTGATGAAGCTAAAGTTGAAGGAGCTTTAAACGCAATTCAAGATAACCTTAAAGTAAAAGAATCAACTTCTCTTTCACTAACAGGTATAAAAGATAAGCCCGTAAAAGAAGATAAGTAAACATACACAATGGTTTGGAGCCAATACGTCGACGAAGCTACTATCGGGTTTGATGCCCATGACAGCGACGACGATGATTTTAATCACGAAAACACTCCTCTGAATATCGAAGACTGGGAAGTCCAATACTCAGATGAATTACATATGATGTGGAACAAGATTGATACTCTCTTGTATGACGCTCATATCACACACTCAGGGAAGTTTTGCGACTTTGTTGAATTCTGTTTCATGGAACATGATCCTCTTCAGGAAAGAGTCACTTGGGAATATCAAGAACAGACCGAGTGGTATGAAAAACGCCTGGCTCATATTTGGAAACATGTCAGGCGTACGGTGAATGATAACGGTATCCATGAAGATATGATGAGGGGTGCCACTTTTAACGATTTCCTAGATTACGCTAAAAATTATATGTGTGTATTGTAAATGTTACCTGATATTACTACTCAGAAAGTTGCAGTACCTGCGGCGCTTTTTCTCGCGCTGAGCCCCGGTATGGTGGTTACTACCGACGGCTCAAAACTGTCTTACATGAACCGAAAAACGGATCAAATGTCTGTATTCTTTCACGCCCTCGTGTTCTTCCTCGTTTACAGCACAATAGCCAAGGTTATGGGTTTGGTACTCACACAAACAGATCTTCTCGTAACCACTTCTCTATTCCTTCTTCTCAGTCCAGGTCTTCTTCTGAGCCTCCCACCAGGTTCGAAGGGTGTCTACATGTCGGGGGAGACCAGTGTAGAATCAGTAATGATTCATGCGATAGTTTTTGCCGTTATTTTCGCGCTTTTACGTCGGCAATTTCCTCAATTCTATTAAGTAAGAAGATGAAGTATCTAGTCTTGGGACCGGCGTCTATGGCTATATTTTCTCTTATAGGATGCCTGAAAGCTCGTGAATCTCAATTGGCTGATGTGGAAGAGATTTCGGGATCTTCGGCGGGTGCAATTTTGGCTTTGTTCCTAGCGTTGGGGATGTCTGTAGATGAAATTTTGGAAATATCTCTCGATCTAGATATCCCGAATTTTGTCAAGATACGTTTGGGTTCGTTTTTCAGTAAATTTGGTTTTGTATCTATGTCTCCAATTCGTAAGAAGTTAGTTGAAGTATGTGGATGTGATCCCACATTTGGGGAGTTGGATATGAAAATTCACATTTCGGCATTCTGTCTAAATACAAATGAAACTGAATACTTCTCACGAGATACACACCCAGATATGAAAGTTATAGACGCAGTGTGTATGAGTATGGCAGTACCCCTTATATTTGCTTGTGGAAAGTACGATGGTAAAACATACGTAGATGGTGGAACACAAGAACAATACCCAATCAACCCATTTTTAGATAAAAAACCACATGAAGTGTCGTGTATGAAAATTAAGATGGATCGCATATATCAGGAAAGCATTGAAACACCCAAGCAATATGTTGAGTGTTTAGTTCGTTCATCACTTAAAAACAGAATAGAATACAATATACCAGTAGAAGTTATAGACATAAATGTCCGTGACACAAACGTGTTTAATTTTAACATGTCCTACGAAGAAAAAGTAAAATTGTACAATATAGGGTTCATATCTCCTTAGTACTTTTTTTGTTAGTTTAATATAAATGACGGAGGCGTGTGATCCAGACGCTGACATCGAGACCCTCAGAAAAGCAATCAAGATGCAAACTGGGGAAGAACTTAAACTCACAAGGAAAGAGATGTGTGACGCATACAATAATATTAGTGGTGGAAAGTTACCTTTACCCCCACTTGTTATGACTGCCGATCGGACGTATTTAGTCGATCGCGCATCTCCCTTAAAACATTTAGATTACGAGCTACTTTTTGATTCTACCACGAAGCGTAATGATCTCAAAAGAATTGCACGTAAGGTTGGTCTCACATCTCAAATTGAGCAAAAGACCAAAAAGCAGTTAGTTGATGCGATCGGAAAGCGTCTCAGATATATGAAGATTCGTGAACCCATCAAGATCGTATCAAAACGTCTCATAACCAAGGACACAGGTAACAATGCAGCAGTGAACAACACAGCAGTGCGTAACAACACAGCGGTGAACAACACAGCAGCCAACAACAACCGTAGAAATTTCAACAATAATTCTGCTTTCAACAACACCGAGAACCGAAACTCGAACTTCAATAACTTTAATGCCAATAAGAAGAATGGCTTCAACAACAACAACAACCGCCGTAACAACAACAATTCGGTGAATCTTTCGGGTAACAAAAATGGCCTGAAATTCAAGACGAACCAAAACACTGGTACCACCTCTTTGAATTTCCCAAATAAGCTGAAATTTAAACCATCGTTTGTTGCTTCTGGTTCCGGGACTCAAACGAATGCTAGTACCAGTACCAACTCTGGGAGTCAAATGAGCTTTAACAAGATCATCACACCAACTCAGAATAAGAAGCCCGCTTTCTTAACTGCTAGCACTTCTACTGGTACCAACGCGGGTCCTCCCCCAACTCAGTTTAGCAATGGTTTCAAGAAGAAGCCTTCTTTCCTTGCTGGTGGTCCCGCTGCCCCAGGTAGAAATGCGATGAAGGGTAAGCAATCTTCGTTTGCGAACAAGATGGCGACAAAATCCGCCAATGCTGCCGCCGCTAAGGCAGCCGCTGCTAATGGTCCCAAGAAACCCGGTATGTTCAACTGGATGTTTAAGAAGAAGAACGCGGCTGCCGCTGGTCCTGCCGGTGCCGCTGCTGGTGCCGCTGCTGGTGCCGCCGCTGCCAATGGTCCTAAGAAGTGTGGAATGATGAACCGAATGATGGGTAGGTGCAAGAAAAATGCTGGTACAAACGCACCCATAATGGCTAATGGGGGTATAGGTGGAAACACGAAGGATCCATTTGTGTACCCAAGTCCCATCGGCTTCTCCAGGGATCCTCCGCCGGGCATGGACGGCGGCCCGGGAACTATTCCTCCTTGGAGGAACGGAGATGGGCGGCTCGGCGGGGGAACTGGTAACAACAATAAGAATGTTACTATCGTAGCCAATCAGATTCTCACAGAGATTAACAAAGATGTGAATAAAGCTGTAGTAGCTGGAGTTAACAATAACAATGGGTTCAATGCCAATGCTGAATTTAACAAGCAAATGGCATTAAGAACCAACGGGGTTAACAACCGAAAACTTTCTAAAAATAATAAAGCGCTTGTAGCGAATGTTACCAGTGGTATCATTAATAACGTCGTGAGGAAGGATATCAATAAAAGAATAAACAGTCGTAATTTAGTCGCAGTGTCTAACAAGACAAATCTAAATGGAAATGCCAAACTTAACAATATGAACCTAAACAATGCGACTAAGAATATAATTCGTAGTATCAATAAGGCTACTACACTCAAGGAACTGCGGAAGATCTATCTTAAGGGTGCCCTAAATCTTCATCCTAACAAGGGGGGAAATAAGGGCGCTTTCAGTGTATTTATGAAAGCTCACACCAAAAAGCAAACGCTTTTAGAAGCCGGAAATACGAAGAGTAATGTTAACTATGTAGCTAATGGAATTATGAAAGAAATTAACAAGGATGTTATTAAGCAAATTGGTAATGGATCCAAAAACAATAAAGTACTCGCTATCGCTAATAAACCCGTGAATAATAAGAAGAATAATAGAAATGCGGATGTGGAGTATGTGGCCAATCAGATTCTTAAGAAACTTCAAAATGATGTCGCCAAGGAAATTAGATTAGGGGGGCGTGCTGCTGAGCCTATTTACAACAATAGTTCTAATTCTAATAATAACAACAACAAAAATAAAAAGTCTATACAGAATAATCCCTTATTTGAACCAAACATGCAAAATAACCCTCTGTACCCCAACAACAAGTCCAATAACAACAAGTCCAATAACAACAAGCCCAACAACAACAAGTCCAATAACAACAAGCCCAATAACAACAAGTCCAACAACAAGAACAGCTTCAATGGAGGTCCTCGGTTAGGTGCCAACAACAACAACGTGTCCCTCCCCCCATCTAAGAATGTCGTAAATGTGAATAATGTTAAGGTGAATATCAACAATGTACCCAAGGAAGTTGAGCAACAAGAGAACAATGTACGTAATATTATCAAGAACATGAACTCTGAGAGGGACAAGCTCAAGAATAAGATCACCAAGGAACTGAATCTTATACCCAATAACAATGGTGTATTCCAAGAACGTACCGGATTTACCAAGGGTAGAATCGGTCTTTGGGCCCGTGAATTAAGAGCTGCGGAGACGATCGAAGATCTCAAGAAGATTGAAAATAAGCTCAATGCGAAGGTGGTACTTCGTAAAAATATTGAGAACAAGTATACCAAGGCTGGTCTCACCAAGGTTGAGAAGATGAATCACCGGAGGAAGGTTGTGAAACTATTGAACAACGTGAATAAGAGGAGGGAGGAGATTGAGATGCAGGTCAAGAACAAAAAGAACAATAGCAACAACAACAAAAACTCGGTTATTTCTAACTACAACTCCAACGCTAACAACAACCCCAATAGGGCTAAGAAGATGAAGTACAAATCCCGTGAGAACTTCGTGGAGGCCAAGAAGGTTGAGTTGAGGGAGTTGGCTAAAAAGACTAGCACGAACTTCGGTAGAAATATAGATCGCATGCAGACGAGGCAAAATGTGTTCAAGCTTCGCGGTAGGATCAAAGGTGCGATTAAAAGAGATGAAGGCCTAAGTAAACTAGCCAATAACAAAAAGTAGATAAAAAATGAATCACCCCGACGACGATTGCACCGTGATTACCGACATGCCTCTCAGCGACGAGGTTGTCGATTTCATCCAACAAGGTCTTCACCGGGATATGACTGATAAAGATATTGTGGAATGGTGTGATGATAATCTCGATGATCTTGCTTCAATTTATGAAAAGTACCGAGATACATACTTGTCATATGGGCAAGCAGAGATGACTCTCTTTTTCACTCAAACTATTTATGGACGAGATGACGCGATGGAGTTAGTTAGTAGTTTTGTAGATTGTCAATAATCAGTTAAAGATATAAACTTCCTTTAAGTTAATGGCTACATGCGACGTGTGTTGTGAAAAGATTAACAAGATAAATCACAAAAAAGTTGATTGCCCTTTTTGTGATTTAACTAGTTGCCGTTCTTGTTCCCAAAAGTATATTCTCTCAAGCATAGAAGATCCTCATTGTATGGGATGCAAAACTCTATGGAATCGTGAATTTGTAGATTCTTTCTGTACCAAGTATTTTAGGCGTACAGAACTCAGGCGTCACCGTGAAAATGTATTATTTGAACGAGAAAAGGCTCTGATGCCCCAAAGTCAAAAAGAAGTGGAAAGGGTGATAGCTATAAGAAAATTACGTAGAGAGGCTAGACGTTTACGTAATTCATTAATTGAACTCTATCAAAGAAATCACATATCTTTCCCAGTCACGAATGAAGATTTACAAAATCACCCAGCTATATTAGAGTTTCACCGTGATCTAGAGGCTATCTATATACAATTAGAACGATTGAGAAATTCAACAGATACATTTCATAATGAACCAACTAAATTTATACGTAAATGTCCACATGAAGAATGTAAAGGGTTCTTAAACGAAGAATATTTCTGTGGTTTGTGCAGTAATAGATTTTGTCGTGATTGTAACGAATTGTTAACAGAGGATCATACATGTAACCCAGAAACAGTAAAAACTATGAAGCTTCTAAATAAAGACAGTAAATCGTGTCCCAAATGTGGTACTGTTATACATAAAACGAGTGGTTGTGCTCAGATGTGGTGCCCAGATTGCCATACAGCATTTGACTGGCGTACGGGTGAGATTGTAACTGGACGTATCCATAATCCACATTACATAGAATTTAAACGAAAAGGTGGAACATCTAGGGAACACGGTGACATTCCTTGTGGTGGCATACCCACGTACCGTGAGTTGAGAGAGGTTGGTTCATCTAATGATATAATGAATTTAGCCTCGTATATATTCTACGCAGAACGCGAAAATATGTACATAGACGTAGAACCTGTAAATAATCTAAGTCTCAGAGTGTCTTATATGTTAAATGAACTAGATGAGAAAGATTTTAAGATCTTCTTACAAAGACAGGAAAAGTTCAAAGACAAGATGAGAGATCTATCAAACATATACGAGATGTTGACTCATTCTGGTGGTGACCTTCTTAGACAATTTATTCTTGATACAGAACGTGAAACTGAAATCATTGATATGATAAAGAAGTTATTTTCGTATGCGAACGAAGTTTTCACTAATATTCGTACGAGATACAACTGTGTAACGCCCAAAAATTTTTATCTGTAAATATTAAGATGAAGGGTAAATTAATTGTGGTCGCACTTATTCTACTCATTCTATACTTGTTACCAAGTTATCCAGAACCCAGAGTAATGAGGAACTTTTTATCAGAGTCTGAAAGGCGTCATATCATAAGTGAAGCTATAAATAAACTCGAAACGTCCACAATCTCACATAATAAAACCGTAGACGAGAATATTCGTAAGAGTGAAACTGCGTGGTTAGATAAAGATGATAAAGTTGTCCGTAACGTGATAAACAGATGTTTGAAACACACAGATAGACCTATAACCAACTGTGAAAAGTTACAGGTTCTCAAATATAAATCTGGTGGCCATTACAAACCACATCAAGATGCATTCAAAGATGATGATAACATGAGAGTACACACTTTCATCATAGCACTAAATGATGGATACAGAGGTGGAGAAACTGTATTTCCAAATCTCAACAAGTCCTATAAACTTGGTGCTGGAGATGTACTCTTTTTTGATACATTAGACAACTACAATTTCATAACATCCAAAGCTTTACATGGTGGGAAACCTGTAGAGTCTGGTGATAAATGGATTTGTAATTTATGGGTGAGAAAATACCCTTACTCTATATAAATGGTTTTTTCGCCTTACCGTCATATGGATTTACCAAACCTGAATTAATCATGATATCATTTACTGATGTTGGATCTATTATATCACATGATGGTTTAGTTTTGAATACATTAACTAGGGTTCTGCCATACTTATCATTCGCGTAGCACTCGATCCACACCCACCCATTGACTTTATTTCTACACATGAATGGATTCCACCATTGATGTGGTGCAGAAGAATCAAAACCCAACTCCTCCTTGAACATCTCTCGTGCTAGAATAGCATCTTGTATATACTGATCCCTATTATCAATTATCAGTCGTGGTTTCATCTCGGGGGCGTCATATCCGAGAGTTCTAAAGATGAATTTTTTAACCTGCCCATTAAGAATGATACATGCCTTAAAAGTATCACCATCGTATACACTGGTTATTCTAGCGTAACCCCTGTAGTTGTTTAGACTGAAAACAGGGATAGAATCATCCACTTTAGATAGCCGTCTCTTAGTCAGACAGTCAAACATCTTAACAGACCATCTTATTAATTCTTTAAACTTCTGAGATTTTCTCCGCGAGTCCAAGATTTCTGAATGTATCTCAGATTGTGACCACGGTACCACAATTTTTCACCAATAACACGAACAGGTGCTTTCCTAACCACCTTTTTGCCGAAAATTCTAAAGAACGAAGTAAAACTCATTTATACGTTTTATCTTCTTCTTCTTTAATTTTGTTTTCATTCTTCTCCGTTTACGATTACGACGTTTCTTTCGTTTTATGATAGTTTCTTCAACCTTTACAACCATGTATAAACGAGGTCTGATCTTAAACGGAAATTTTATTTTTAACCGTCGTCTACATAGCATACTTGTGTATATATATCAAAACTTTAATATGTTGCTTATTACAGATGAGTTCATACCTTGATTTACCTACATATATCTATGGTAACATGACACCAGAGGAAAAGAAGACGCTACTCATGGATAACATCAAAGAACCAACTGTAATACGTGGATTGTATCAACCTACAGCGATCAAGATGAACACTAGTCAAATAGTCGGTATGTTTGGAAATATTTCTTTACCTGTAGAAATTTATGATACACACGAAACAGAAACCACCTCAGCAGATATGGGTAAAAGCACTCTACCAAAACTATTTAAACATTGGAAACAGGATCTATCACCTCGTTTGTATTGTGCAGAAGTTGATCTATTTGAACAGAGAATACCAAAAAAACTACTAGAAGCATTAAGAAATCCAAATACCGAACCTAAAGAGGTTGAGGCGCTTATGTTATATTTGGGAAAAGATCATGCGAGTGGTTTACATCTACATGTGAATTCAGATTTTGTACTAAACCAGTTATTTGGAAGTAAAACGGTTTATATTTTTAACAATTATGATAACCCGAATATCCATAAAAATAGCACCTTTCACATGGGTAAATCTAATTTTGCTAAGGAGGATTTCTTTCAATTAGACCATAGCAAAATGAAAATATATAAAGTAACTCTTCAACCTGGTGACAGTCTCATGATTCCACCGTGGTCATGGCATGCTACACAAGGGCACGGTATCAACATGTCTCTCACTCAAATTTTTAATCGAAGTGATCTTACATATTTACTAGCCAATCCAAATATGATATTAGATTACGTGTTTGAAGATCAAATCATACTCTTTTCTATTTTAATCATTATTTTCGTAATTTATTATATGCGAAGACAAAAGCGTTAGATTGTGACTTCACCACGCTCAATAAGCTTCTTACGATTTTCAAGATGAAGTCCTTCGACGAGAGCCTTATTCTCAGCTCCATATGGAACCGCATATCCCTCATCGCATAACCACTTGTTCACGTTGGTCCATGTACCATCTTCACATACCCATACTTCAGCTAATACACGTCCAAACTTACCCCTAGAGTCAGCCTCTGGGCATCTGAGCTCGATCTCCACGTCATCCTTCTCAGATGCGACAGCCTTGAGACACCATTCCTTGAGCTTCTTTTTCGATAGGAGACCGAACTTCTTCTCTTCGAGGTCACGGGTTCTGGACTCCGGGGTGTCAATCCCTAGAAGGCGAACACGCTGCTTTGTGCATACGTCAAAACCTAGATCAATATTTACATCGATTGTGTCACCATCGACAACCCTCTCAAGGGAAGAGACCCGGTACTTGAAATTACAAGCTTCAACGTTATAGGGCATCCTATAATTATATATGGACTTAAAACTTTAATACCCTCATATATTAAATGAAATGTCTAGCCACCTTCTCCGAAAACAGTCTTTACAAGATTAAACTAGCAAAGACTCGACGGAATGTCCTTGAGAATATGTATCAGAGACCAAGTATCGTAGAGGTGAGACCAATTAGGGAGAATCTGAGACTTCGTTTCCGTTTTACTGAAGCGATAAAAGAAGCACAGGAAATTTGTAAGATTGACAAGGACTCATCCGAATGTCATTGGGCTTGGTATGAAGTGGATGAATTAGAAGATGCTATACTACGTCTATATCCCGATAGACAGTAACAATTGGGGGATCATCGTCGTACCCATAATAACGAATTGATACTCCATAAAGTTTCATCATTTCTGGGTCGATGTACTCATTAATTTCTCTTTTCCAGTTTTTTACAGTGGTTTGAAAATATTCAATTCCATTATCGGAAAATACACAAATACGCATGAACGGTTTACTGCGTACCTTTCTCATATATTCGTGTACAGCCTCAGGTAAAGGTGATGCTCTCATGTACGCTGATTTAAGGATGTTAATAACGTAATATCCATGTGAGTCACAAATTATATTGACTTGCATTTCAGGAAACCCTTTGATATATGCATCAAAATCCGCATTACTGGGGAGAGTTGCGAATATTGGTGTATTCTGACATACAGTCCCATCATGATGACCGATACCTGGGTGTGTATGAAAGGACATTTCAGAATACCAAACCTCGTCAATTTCAGGACCTTCTACACGGTTTCGTTTTTTTGATGTAACAATATTTGGTTTACTAAACTTGAAATTTTTGTACTCAATATTGCCGGCAAATTCCCATTGTTTGGAAGAAGATAATTTACTCACTTCTTTCAAATTGTGAACCACTTCACGAGAAAGTTTTATTCTCTTCTTTCTTATCGCCATATTTGGGCGCATGAGTCTAAATTTCATTGACACTAACCTGTTATACACTGAGACTTTATCGCGTTTTGTTTTTAACTACAACTAAACTCTTAATTTCGGGAGGGAAATTTAAGAAGTATTTTCTTCTGGCGGTAGAATCCTGTGCCGCAAAACGAGTTATCCCATTGATGTTTTCTCCAGCTATGAGGGCGCGGATGTAGTCCATGAAAGTAACGTAGAAGGTTGTACAGACACCCCGGTTGTTATCCGCTTGTAAGTTGGGACCATTGTAATATCTAACCGTGAAGTTTGAACCCCATAAATCTTTAATGATTGGTACTACTTTTTGACGCATAGTAGTACCCCAAATGGAACCCCTAGAAGCTTGACCATGGGGGTCAAATACCCACATCCTAAATTCATTCGTATGAACACCGGGATCAACTAAGACACTAATTGCGTGTGCCTTGTCCACATCCCGTATACCAACCATGAAGAAGTGAACTTGCTTACCCACGGAAATTCTAGAAGATGTGTTTGCCGCGCCACGTCTGTTCAATATTTTGGATATATTCTTCAATATACCGTGTTGATCGGTGGCAATGGTGTAGTCTAGGAAGGCTGAAACTACATTCGCGTTGTCAAATCTTTCTTGTGCTCTTTGCATATACCGTGGAATACCCGCATATCCACACCCCATACCTCCACCACCAATGTTTATATTGGGTAGATTGACTTGTCTCTTCCTGTAAGCTCGTGTTTGGTTATTGTTGCTGTTGCTATTGCTGTTAGCACTTTTACGCTTCTTCTTACGGACGGGTGCCGCATTACCCATGATGACATTTCCATTGTTATTTTTGTTCGTCATATTGAGTTTATTTATCCGTGTTGTAATATTGTTAAGATTTCTGTTAAGATTGATTGCTGCGATATTTTTCAGTAATTGATTAGCTTCGTTCGCCAATCTCTTAGTCTTTTCTTCCTTGTATTTTGGAATCTTAGACTTGTTGAGTTCTTTCCAAGCCTTTTGAATTTTCTTGGCGGCTGTCTGGTGACGCTCGGACGTGATAGGGGTATTTTTCAACCTCTTCAACGCTCGCTCCAATTTGAAGCGCCCGGTATTCAACGCAGCTTTACGACTTACATTACGTAAGTTGGCTTTCATCTTCTCCAACTTGTTGTTGTTGCTCTGAGACATCTTAACATATATAGAGAAAATTAAACATTTCTTTATAGATGACGTCTATAAATATAGAAGATATGATGAAGGAGATATATTCTGAACTGGGACCTGGTTACAGTGAGAGAGTATATCACAATGCTGCTGAAGTGTATCTAAGGGAGAAAAGAGTTCCATATGAATCTGAGAGACATATATTGGTCAGGTTTAGGGGTCATGTAGTTGGACAATTGAGAGCTGATATTATCATAGATGACACTACAATAGTAGAACTAAAAGCTATTAGGGCTCTGACTGATGGGATGGAGTTACAAGCTCAAAAATATCTTGACTTGACTGGGTTGAAGACAGCGTATCTGGTGAACTTCCCTCTTCAACCGGGTCGGGAGGTTGAGGTTCGAAAGATTGAAGTAAAGTCATCAGAGGGAGAACTTTCCAAAGCGTTTGATAAAATGTACGAGCATCATCGTAATGTGTCTGCGGATTTAACACAGCTCCTTCCAGCAGTTCGTGCACCAATTTTAGATGATGTTTAGCTTGATCTACACAGTGCTGAACCGCTGGATCTTCATGTGTACACTCTAGATAAGAAAGTATACGTGGACGCGCATTTTCAAATTCATAAAGTGCGAATAGGAGTTGTTCGTCGTTGGATGTCATTGTTTATGTTTGTAATTTATCCTTTAATCCTGGACTTAAGTGCGAAAAAGATAATCCAAGCCATAAGAACATCAACACTATAGTGTGCCCTCGTAGAAATTGTTGTGAGGGATGAAAGTATGGGGTAAATGGGGAACATACCATTCTTCAAGAAGTACGAAGTGACTATATTGAAGGTGGTGTGCCCAGAGAACATGTAATCGTTACAATTGGAAAGTGGGCTACCCTCATTACATGGTTTGGACTTTGCACGAGGGAATTGGGTCACCACATTTGAGAGAGCCCTCATGAAATACATAGTTGTCAAGAAGGATATGTACCCATTTTGGTTAATCCTGTTCCAATTAAGAACCAAAAGAACAAGTGGTACAATCAACGTCACATCATGAAGGAATTCATACTTGGTAAGGTCAGGTAACACATCAAAACCAATATCTCTAATTTTTCCACCAAAACCCTCACCCCGTACCCTAGATATGAATCTCCCAACAAGAGTGTTTAACAAAAGTGCTAATCCTAGGAGTAACCACATTAATATATTTCAATATTTTTTTTTCGAAAAATCTTTTTTAGAAGATAAAGATCTTTTTCTACATCAACTTTTTCTTAACCCAATCTCTGTCCTCTTTGAAAATTTTGGAAAGTTTCGGATCCTTGTTTTTGAAAAGAATCACGAGTGCATGAAGTCTTCGAAATAAACGTAATGGTGATTCACCTGAACGGAAAACCCGCATCAACGCACGATGTCTAGAAAGTTTGGTCTTTTTCTTGACATCTACGTATCCATGTTGACTGAGATACCCATTGGTACTGAGCATAAAAATCACTGCCATCTACTATACTGTAGGAATAAATTCCCATTTGAGGTCATGACAGATCTTCTTCCATATGACGTCTTGTTGATACAACTTCTCTTTTGATTTGAGGAGGGGGAAGTACTGTAAGTAATCATCCTCGGAGAGAAGTTCACAGAACTTGTAGAGTACATATGAGTAACTCAAAAAGTTTTTGCGTTCAGTTGGGCAATTGTCGTCAAAAGGTCGTTGAATATCCTTGAACATTAAACGTAGGCACTCCTCCAACTCCGAGGGCATATTTGGAGGTTTGATTCCATTCAAAATATTTGTGATATATGGTACATGTTCATAATATTTATTGAGACGAAGCTTCTTGAGAAGCCCCCGAATTTTCGCATGGGTAATATCCTCTAGATTCTTGATTTTCATCTTCTTGAGTTCTGATCTAAGTTGTTCCATAACTTCGGGTGGTATAGTCGTGGTTTCTTGTGCTTGGAATTGTGATAGCCACTCATTAAAGTGATTCTCTCTCTTGTATGAATAGTTTACGATCTTCTCAGATGTCTCTTGCTCTTCACGATAGGTAAGTTCTTCGTTTATATGGGCTGCAACAACTCTACCACAACCATCACATATCAAATCACTTGTATTTTGAACGAGAATAATGTTACTATATTCACAGTGTGAACACATCTCAACCGTTCTCTCAACTGGTCTAGATATATTCTTATTCTCCACCTCAACTAGATAATCGGTGAAAATATCTTTTCTAGCTAGACCAACAGTTTCTTTTAAGTTAAATACATTATCTGTGTGTGTCGTTTCCGTCTCACCAGTCATATGCCTTTCAATAAAGGGCATACACTTTATCATGTAATCAGACATTTCTCTTTCATAATTAGATTTATTCGCTGGATCGCTCTTGATAAGCTCAGTCCACTCTTCTATCTTGTTGTTATATCTACTTAAAAAATTACCTTCCATTCTTATATAAGGATGTTGGTCAAACTTTTAAGTAACCTTTACTTCTTTTATAAAAAACTTGTTACTCCAAATGATTACAGTATCGTGTCAGAAGAAATTGAATATACAGTAAACACTGACATGAAGTATTTGGTGGAGGATGAGTTTTGGGAAAAGGAAAGTAAGGATTGGGATGGTATATTGGATAACTTCTATGTAGATGTCACAGGCGAAGATTTTAGAAACACAACGGTACCCCAAAACATTGAGCACATCATTCTACGAATTAAATATTATTTCAACGGTAAGATATACAGTGTTGTATCCAATGACATCAACTTTACACCAAGTGAAGAAGAACAGACTGGTATGACATTTAATATCCCTTTGAGTAGTGCTTGGATAGTTGACCATGATGATAAGCCAATTAGAAACATTACTGAAAAGGTGAAACGGTACGCTGGTCCCAGGAACGACTTCCATGGACAAAAGGTTTCACTGATTGATTTTTTATATTATGAACCCGAATACCTAAAGGATGAATTACCGAGAATCATTTTGGTGAATGGATTGGGTATGAAAAAAGTGATTCAAACAACAAGTGGATTTACTACAGATCTTCGGCTACCTTAGTAGCTAGGTAAAATTTAAGCTCTCCCAAATTAGCGACATTATATTTCAAGATTAGGAATCTATTACCCGTTTCTTGTATAATTTGCACAGACGCACACATACTCGTCGCCTTTGTAAAGATATTCAAGTATTTTAGACTGTATAAGCCAGAGATTTTAGGGCTATCATCAGGACACTCAATTGAGGTTTCTTGATTTGCGAAATCCCCCATGCATGAAAGGTGAAGAAGTTTACCATCCCTCTTAATCTCAATTTCCGAACCAAGGTTGGACATGTCACGACAAAGTCTTTGGAAATCAGCGGATGGTAGAGTCGTGATAGTAGACATCATAACATCGGGAACTTCTATACTATTTTCGTTAATATCCAAGAGTTTGAGTTGAAATTTAGTACTCGTCTTCTTGGATTCACTCGTAATCTCAATATCCATAAACTCCTTGGAATTAATCTCAAGTTTGATGACATCATTGTTGGTTATCGTTTTCATGAGTTTGAAGGTGTTGGAAATGTTGATACCAGCGATTATCTCTTCCTGATCACATTGATACTCCTCAAAGTTATCAGCAGCTAGGAACAGGTCAATGAGGGATGTCCTCGCCGTATCCAGGGTAACTATATACATACCCTGTGGACGAAAGTAGATATTTACATCATTAAGAATATCCTTTAAAACTTCAAAAGTAGACTTAAAGGCCGAAGCCTGTATAGAAACTAATTTCATGACTATTCAAAAAACGCGTTACATCTTTAAATCTGTATAAACTTCTCCTTTATTGACATCTCTACCGATTTTATCCTCTAGTTCCTTTGTCATAGCTGGCTGAAGAGATTGACCGTAGTTATCTAGATAAAACATGTTCGGATCTCTATCATTTCCATCTATCGTTGACATTGAGGATACACCACCACCAAATCCAGCGTGTTCAATATCCTTTTTAGGTAGAAGTGAGTCAAGCCAGTTTTTTATTTCACCACCAACTAGAATTTTTCCATTCTTGGTGAGCATAGTCGGTACGCGGTTTATTTTAGTCTTATACTGGGGAGGTATTCCCTGTGTGTTCACGTTATGGTAATGTATTAATTGCTTCAATTGCTGATTACCATTGATATACTGGACGATATCCATAGAGTGTTTACACCTCGGGCTATATATCAACAGAGACATCTACTAGTATATGGGGTATTTTGTAAAAAAAAATTAACGCATTATAGTAAAGATGGATTCATTTAAGATCGTCATCGGCGTTTTACTTATGTTACTCATCCTGACTATGATCAGGCGTGAAAATTTCACAGATACCTTTGGATTCTCAGGGTACAAGAAGCCCGTTGATTATGTCAAGCTTAACGACCCCAGACCAGATCTCTCCGGTTACTCTCAGGTTGAGGGTAAAGTTGACCACGACACCATGGAGAAATTGGTTCTTCAAACAAACAAGGAGATCAACAAACGCCTTGGATTCTCCACTTATATAATCGAAACTCAGTCCGTTAAGGTATATGAGGGTACGACTGGTCGACTCTATGAAGCCACTTTCATGGTGGTTCGCAACGATGGTTTCTCCTTCGGTTTCGCCGTCATCTCAACCTTTAGCATCAGCAACGGAAAACTTAAGTTGATTTCTCTTCGTTCTCAACCCCTCAGTGACCAGGCACCTGACAAGGTAAAGGTGTACACCAAGGGTTCTATGGGTAAAGAGTTTATCGATTACAAGCTTGTTAAGGAAAGTGCAGTCCCTAATGTTGGTGAGTTAGATTTGATAAAAAATAAATTGAGCTAATTGTAATGATCAACATCAATGACATAATTCAAATTGATGATAAGAGAAAAAAAATACGAAAAGAGATCTATACGAAAATTTACGAACAATTTTCATCAAAGATTAAACAGTGTGTAGAACTTGGTCATAAACAGATATTTTTGACTGTTCCAGTAATTTTGATAGGATATCCAGTTTTTGATAGAGGAGCCGCCGCTCGTTATGTTGTTAGACAATTTCAACTTGGTGGCTTCACTGTACAACTTATAAGTGAATATGACATTTATGTCTCTTGGTCAGTACCAAAGCGAAAGAAAGAACGTGAAGAAGATGAAGAAGAGGTGGCCTTTCCAGATCTCATGAATCTTAAGAAGATGGCCAACAAGTACAGGAGAAGTGCGTAGTAAAATTTGATTTTTAAACCTACTTAATCATAAATGGACAATTTGAATGTGCTCGTCGAGGCGAAGAAGGAATATCTCGGGCAAATGTGCATTATTATGTGTCCACCTATGATTGACGTTTTCAATGATATGTATACGGAGGCTCATACTCTCTCCAAGGGGAAGAAGCATCTCATGATGTTTCAGAAGTTACTCCAAGAGGTTCCAAACTGGTCTAACGCTATGTCTAAACAACACTCGGATAACATCGCAAACCGATGCGCTTGGTTTAGCGATCTTTTAGCGGCTGTCTTTGTTGCCTGTACAAAGATTCTCTCTGCGGTCCGCCTTAAGGCTGACAACAAGAAGATCTCCCTAAAGCTACCAACAAATGAGGTTTTCATTCAAACCTGCTACAATAACATCGCCAAAGATCTCTACCGCGATCCCTACGTTTTCCACGAAGATCAGAGCATCTACCACCGAGATGAGAAGTTAACTACTCGTTTCTGTACAGCTATTGAAAACTCTGTGAAGGAGTTAATCCCAGTTCAACAGATTTTACAGACGTACATGTCCCAAGAGTCTAGAGACATAGATCTAGATGGGGATGTTCAAGACACAGAGGATCCTGACGTCTTTGATGGGGAAGGAGAACCAGAACCAGAAGGTGGTATGGAACCCTCCCCAGAGGAACTCCAGGAAATGCAACCAGTGGGGAATCCCGAAATGGAGGAGCCAGGTGAGTTTGATAATGAATTCAAGACTGTACCAGGTGTTCAATCACCCGATCCAATGGAAGAACCAGAATCACAGCCACAGCCACAGCCACAGCCACAACCTCAGCAGGAAGATGATGTATTATTTGGCGACGCACCAGACTACCGTACAAAAAAAGTTGGTTATAATTAAATGGAACTCTCCGACTATTTACGTGACCCAGTATATGCTGGCCTAATTGCCGGTGCTACGACAGCGGGTTATATTCATCTCAAAGCATATTTGAATAATGAAGGTAAGTTAGAAATGAATCAATACACCAAACCAGCCGTACTCGTAGCAATTCTCGTATATGTAATTGTGGTGAATGGTCTTGGTCAAAAAGAGGTTATTTCTAACGATCCTTTCTAACTTAAAGATTACACCGTACTATTAAGAAAATGGCGTCCGTCACTGCGTTTAATGACATGATGGGGCAATTTCTTGTGGAATTGCACAAGACTTTTCCAGATGAAAAAAGCATTAAGAAGATGTTAACCTCGTTCGACCTTCTTAAGAGTACAAGTCCTCGTCTCCTAGTTAATGGGTTTATGGACAGTGTTAAACCCCACGCCGATAGCGTATCTGCCAAGGATGAGAACTTCATCCTCGTTCATTCCAAGGATATTGACTTTCTTAATGAAATGGATATCATCAATTTGTGGAAACGTATGAGTGATGGTACCAAGGATGCTGTTTGGCAGTATCTTCAGACTTTGTACATTCTAGGAACCACTATCCAATCCGTACCCGAAGACACTCTCACCGCTATTGAGGCTATGGCCAAGGATGTGGCCGATAAGATGGCTTCAGGTGACGGTGGTGACATTAACCAGGATGCACTCATGAAGATGATGGGTTCTATGTCTGGTATGATGTCCGGTATGGGAGATATGGATTTGGGTGCTCCTAAAAAGAATGGTACTCGCCGTCTCCCCAAAAAATAAACCTCATCTATATTAAATGAAAGTTTGGTTCGAAGATCCTCAACAACTTGTCAGTAATAAAAAAATTCTAGAGTTCTGGCCTAACAGCAAACAAACACCAGAGGATAGGATCAATTCGGCATCCCGTTTTATTATTTACACCATGTGTGTTTTATTCGTGATTCGCCGGGATCCTCGTATATTCGTTCTAGGTGCGACGATGTTATCTATCATTTACGTGATGTACAAGGCGAAACTTGTCAAGGAGCCATATGGTTCCACGGACAAGGCGAATGTATGTCAGAAGCCCACTAAGGAGAATCCCCTTGGTAACGTGCTCATGACAGATTACACAGATGCCCCAAATCGTCTGGAAGCCTGCTATTATGCCACAGCCCAACCTTTAATCAAAAAATTCAGTGGTGATCAGGTTTCGTTTGATTCTGGACGTTCTCGTTCTACTTTGCCTATGTACAAGCGTAACGCTTTTGAGCGTCAGTTTGTTACTGCACCAGTGTCAAAAATTCCAGGCGATCAGACCAAGTTTGCCGAATGGTTGTATGGTCCCAAGAATGCTCCCATGTGTAAGAGTGATTCGAAGTTTTGTAATCCCGATGCGAGGGGTGTCCAATTGGAGGCTTTTGCCGGAATTGGTTCTGATGGGGATGTGAGAGGTCTCAGAGGTGGTGGTCGTGTGCGAGGTGGTGGCGGAACCTATAGTTAGATTAATATTCTCATGTAATAATAAATGGCGTATCAACTCCAACCTGGTCTCTCAATTGTTGAAAACACCGGTGCCCTACCAGGTGTAAAAGCGACTGATGAAGTTTTCGTTTACCCTCAGCCCAGTCACTTAAACAGTGGATCCCGCCCCAATACTATGTTGTATGGTACCGCACCTTATATGGCCGGTAAGGGTGCTCCAGCGAAATTCATTGATACGAGTGACGAACTTAGACCCCAATCCACATCCCGTTTCAACAAGCATATCATTCAGACGTACGAGCGCAATCTCTTTCCTCTCTCCAACATGGAATGCAAGGTTCCTCTTCGCACCATTAAATATGAACCCGCCAGCACCCGCGCTGATCTTCAAAATGGTCTTTTCCAGAAAAGATACGTTAATAAAAATGTCAGTAAGAAATAAGAATGGCTGATCCTATTTCGGTTTTAGCCGTAGCTGGTCTCGTTTATGCTGGAAGGACTTTAAGTAAGTCCAAGACTGAAAACTATAGTCCAGAGGCAAATATCACATTAGCAAATGATAGTGGGGCTGGTCCCGCTCTTCCTCCTACATTCAAAGAGAATGATTTTGTTTCCCGAGTAGATGTCCCATCCAAGAAGGAGATGGCAAGTTTCGCGGATATTGGTCGTCAGCAACGAAGTGGTGGACAAGAATTACTTGACATGCGTGGTCGTATGTTTGATCAGGGGCGTATGAATAACCTTTCTCCAGTAGAGAAGCAACTGGTCGGTCCCGGTCTAGGTGTTGACGCCAATGTGCCAGCTGTTGGTGGGTATCAGCAGATGTTTAGGGTCAACCCCATTAATGTCGGTGAGTACCGCTTAACAACTTTACCAGGACGTTCTGGTCCAGCTGCGGATGTTACCGGTGGTCGCTCTGCGAAGGTTGGTCAACTTACTCATAACAAACCCGAGACAACCTCCTACTTACCCTCTAGGTTACCTACTATGGCTGGTCGTGCTCAGGGCATGACTGGTGTCGTTCCCCGTAACGAGCATGAGAGAACTAAGAGAACCACCAACCGTTCCGAAACTGGTATGCGCAATGATGGCTTAGGATACAATGGTGCTAAGCGTATGGTTTCGGCTCAGACGCTCGCCCAAGATCCCACGAGGTTCAAGGCTGATCGCAACGATGAGCAGTACATGTACAACAACCAACCAGCCCCAGGTATTCACAGTTTCCACGGTGCTTACGCCACTGGTGCTGCGAGCCGGGTCAGTGCTAAGACCAATGAGGAACTCGCCAAGTATGGTTTCCGTCCAGAAGATCGTAGAGGCAAGCCAAACAGGATGGGCAACGCTGGTCGTATGAATGTTCGTGAGAGCGCCCTCAAGCAGGGTGGTAAACTTACCGCGGTTCGCAGTGACACCTCGCGCATTGATGGACGTATGAATGCGGCTGATGGTGGATGGACCCAACAGTATCAGAGCAAGACGTTCCATCAGTTCAACCCTTACAAGGGTAATGAAAATCCCAACTCCAAGAATCTTGGTCTCGCTGCTAAGCAGTTACAAAACAACCCTCTTTCACATGCCCTCTATCGTTAGATATTTGACTTAAAATGTTGAAAACACTCATTAAAATATTGTGCCTATATTTTAATGAAGGTCCATACCCTAAGCATAGATAGTAGTCAGCGTGATTCGAGTGTATACCCAAACTCTAACAACTACGTCATTGCGTTAGAAAATCCCATATATCACGTCGAGGAGATACGACTTATGTCTGCACGTATTCCTACACCTCAATCACCTTCACCCAATTCCTTAATTTTGAGACTGTCTTCAGGTTCAGACGAACTCAATCAATCTGTGTATGTGGGGAGACCCCAAGATAGTGGTCAAACGGGTACACCACATTACACTGGTCATATCCTTCTCGATGGTACAACCAGTATAACATTTAACGGTTCTGATGATCCCCTCGTACACCGATTTCACTCAGGACCACAGAAGGTTATCAAAGATATAGGAATTGAATTTTTGTACATGAATAACGGCGTTCTCACAACATATGAAGTTGGTAACACCGAACACGTTCTAAAGTTTGAGATTAAGTGTTCCACGGACAAGCTTGAGGGTTTAACCAAAGTTCCATTGGACAAGTTTTTGAAAAAGGAGAAGAAAAAGGAGAAAGTAAAGAATCTAGGAAGCGAGATTCTGTACAACCAGGAAGTCTATATTTACATAGGCATTATTGCCTTCTTCGGCATTGTATTGATGTTTCTTATGAAAGGGGGCTCTAAAGTCCCACCACCACCACCGCCAACTTAGCGGGTAATGGCGTAGACTGGCTGAGCAGGCTTGGATACGCGAGTAGACACAGTGGAGATCATCATGTAGACCGCGATGGAGAGGAGGGTAGTAAGCACCGCAGTGAGCGCGTACTGGGCACCACCATTCTTGGGCACCTTAATGACCTGGTTAATAATGAAACGAACGACATCCATCCAGGACATCGCCGCCGCGAAAGAGAAACCGGCAACAATCGCGTTGAGAGACTGGGTCTCCAGCTCCTGGGTAACAAGGGTGACAGTTTGCATAGCCGCCTTCATCGTGAGTAGTATACTATAGGTTAGGAAAATTATTTATTCTGGTAACAATTCTTCCTTTTCAATTTTTTTATATTTAGTCTTTTTAACGTTTTTTGAATTCGCAAAGAGTTGATCGTCCCCTGATATATCTCCGCTAGAGCTGCTCTCTGAATCGTCGTTTTCACCATAAACATGAAGTTTTACTCCAGAATCGTCAAAGTTCCAACCTTCAGGCTCCCATTGGCTCATTACTATTAATAGCATTTTTTAACATCTGTTCTGTCGGATTTTGTGGCACCCACGAATCCCAACGATCGTATGCCTCGTTAATCTGTATGAACTGTGGATCTACACCTGAGTATCTCTCAAATGTGGGACACTCATTCGGATCTACAACCTCCATCTCATCCTCCTCTGAGTCTTCACAGACATCTTCGTATAGATCTGGGAACATAGTTCCAATGGTCTGACCAACTGCGTTCATGGCACAGTATTTCATCGCATATTCCATGTCTTCTGAGAGTAACGTGTCTCTCCCACAAGCTTTGCAATATTCGGCTGCGAGTAAGGTACCCTTTTCAAAAACAGGAAGAAGAATGTTAGTCATTGTTTCAATGTACTGTTCAGCCATTCTGTCTCCAGCATCACCAAAACCACTTTGCATATTCATCTTTAGTATTTAAGAGTAAAAAGAGATTGCGCAATTCCCTCACCAACACGAAGAATATTGTGACTCACTCCGTAGATTCTAATTTGTCTGGCAAAATCTGGACACGATGTTAGACTTAGGTGGAGTATTTGCTCTTTTACGTTACTCATATTTACCTGTCCAGTTGGATAGGCCTCCTCTGGTTGTAAAGCAAAGCTATAAGAATAGAATCTCCTAATGAGTTGTGTCTTGGAGTGATGTATCGCCGCCTGGACAGCTTTCAACATAAGAACATTGCCAGTTTCTTCTGTAATAATGTCCTGACCATCAAACTTTAGAGTGAGATAATTGAGGTTCTCGTAAAGAATGCGCTTGTTGTCAGCTGTGAGAGCCGTATTATCGTAATCAAATGGTGTCACGAAGTTACCATGTGATACACCATTACCCCTAGTACCTTGTCTTTGAATCACAAAGTAGAGTTCCTTGACTGGATTTCTAAAGTCGAGATTGAACGTTCCCTCATTAATGCCTACACCCACATCAAATACATTCTGTTGTAACTGTGTTATGATGTAGTCCTTCTTCATCTTCTGCATCTTGGATCTCTCACTTTTATCCAAAAACACAACTTCTGTAGAGAGTTTAAAGTCCTTAATGTGTATAGCGGGGGGTGACGTAACACGACTACCATCAATATCAACCATGATTTCTTCTGGTTTTCTAAGTGTAATTTCAACCTCAACTTCTTGTTTGTTTATGGCACAGAGGGGTATAGAAAGTTCTGGGTGTTTATAGAAGTAAAATGGTAAGTCAACGAAGAAGTTTTCATCTGAACTAGCACCAAGTGTACCTGTTATAATGATACCTCTATTGGGTATTCCACCACCTGTAACTACTTCACCAACAAGTTTATCACTCGTTCTAAGTGAATACTTTCCAATGAGTTGTTCCAACGCTTTTTGCTTCGTTTGTGTAACGTTGTGCTCTGAATATATTTGGAGATAATCACTATGAAGTCTTTGAACTATGGTACCACCTATAATAAGATCTACATGATCAATTATAGCATGACCAACCGATTCTACGTATACAGGGCTACCTGGAATTTCCGGTAGAGTCATTTTTACACTCAAAGTTTTCAATAGATCACCTTGATTTTGGGGAATCTTGAACTTAATCTTTTTCCCAAAATCGGCTTCATTTTCTGGATCTAAATCATCGTACTGTGTAGAAAAGTTTGCATGCTTCTTAAAAGCTTCTACAAAATGACTGTAGTCTGGATTCCTCGTGAAATACCTGTCTTGGGATCCAGACGTTAGCATCTGTATTCTACCAGCCATTACTAATATAACTACCTAAAATTTTAAACCGGCTAATCCACTCTCAAATCTGAGGATATTGTAGTTTATGGCGTACACCCGTGTGTTATTGTAGTCTGTTGTAGTTAATGGATCAATCTCAATTGTAAACAGTTTGTGAGATATACGACTCATATTCACCTGCCCAGTTGGATAGTACATCTCGGGTTGTAAGGAGAAGGAATACATGCCAAATTTGGAACTAGTAGAAGCTTGTGGAGCGTTTATGTGATGTTTGAAAGGTTGTTCATAGGTCAGGAACAGATTGTTTCTATTGAAGACAACTTCATTGTTAAACCGAAGTTCAGCATTCGTAATTGTATTATACTGATTTGGATAGTTATTTTGAACTGAATCCTCTGATTGTGATACAAATAGGAGTTCCTTTACGGGGTGTGAAAATTTCAACATCACAGACTTTTTGTTTTCACCGGGGTTCATTTTGAACTTGGCAATTTGAAGTTGTGTAATGACATAATCAATTGGTCTAGATACCAGGAATCCCTTTTCATCATCAGTGAGATACACAAACTCTGTATCAAGTGCAAACTTCTTTATAGAAGCGTTAATCGTTTCTGGAGCACCAAAATGTATAAGTTCCCTTAGGGGTCTCGTTTTGATACGAATTTCTACGATTTGTTTTCTGAGGGCGCACGTCGGTATAGACAGACTAGGGTTCCTATAGAAATAGAATGGTAAGTCTAAAAAGTACGAATATTCACCCGTATATGAAAGTGTGTTACCATGTCCATTTAAGAAGTACAGAGTCTGTTCAATATCGTCATTGGTACTATGAAGCTGTTGATACATGTAAATGTATTCCCCTGTAATCTTTTGTACAACTTGTCCACCAATAACCAATTCAGCGTAATCTATGAGATGTGATATTATAGATTTAGTCCATACGTTGGCACTGGGATTTGGATTTGTGAGAGTAACCTTAAGGTTAAAGTTCTTGATAAGATCCCCTTTATCATTAGGAACCCTACATGTGAGAAGACTGCCGAAATCAATCTTTCCATCAAACTGGCTCTCTACATAGTCGAACGAAAACTTCGTATGCCTCTTGAAATTCATCAGGAAATATGAAAACTGTGGTTCACCAGTTAACCACTGATCTTGGATTCCTGATGTAGCAAGTCTTAATCGACCAGCCATTCCTACTGTATATGAGTAAAATTTTGGTAAATAAAACGGAACGCTATACTAGAATGAATCTTCAGTTGAGGAAATTCAAACCTGAGACAATCAGTGATGATCGGGTTTGTGTATTCATAGGAAAGCGTAATACAGGTAAATCAACCCTAGTTAAGGACATTATGTATCATAAGAAACATTTACCAGCGGGGATAGTGCTTTCTGGGACAGAAGAGGGAAATCACTTTTATTCTGAATTCATTCCTGACCTATTCGTTTATGGCGACTACGACAGAGAGGCTATAGAGAGGGTTATGGCTAGACAGAGAAAGCTGGTGGGTGGGGGAAAGACAAATTGTGGAGCTTTTATGCTTTTGGATGACTGTATGTATGACTCAAAATTCCTAAAAGATACATGTATTAGACAATGTTTCATGAATGGTCGTCACTGGAAGATCTTCTTCATGCTGACGATGCAATATGTCATGGACTTACCACCAGCTCTTCGTGCTAATGTGGATTACGTGTTCATTCTCAGGGAGAATATCATTCAGAATCGAGAGAAGCTGTACAAATCCTTTTTTGGTATATTTCCCTCTTTCGATATGTTTTGTAAGGTGATGGACGCTTGTACGGAAAATTACGAATGCCTCGTGTTAGACAATACTGTAAAGTCTAACAAGATTCAGGATTGTGTATTTTGGTACAAAGCAACTCTTCGGAAAAATTTCAGGGTTGGTAGCCCTCAACTTTGGAATATGCATAAAAAGATGTACAATCCAAAGCATATAAATCAAATGGAACAGGACGCCAAAAAGACGACGAAGAAAACCAAGCTCACGATTACGAAAAAGAAATAGGCGCGTCACTTAACACTTCAAGAAAACATACGATTATAATAACATGTCTTCCGAACACGTGTACACTATGAATCTCTTCGACGACGGTGAAGGTATGGTACCATTACAGACCCAAGATAAACCTTCTACAGCGTTTAAACAAGAGGAAAAAAATGTGGGTACAAATAAAGACACGATGGACTCTACACCCATTAATGACATTATGATGGAACCACCCGCGATGACCGAGGATCCCAGGGTACAAGGTGTTATGCCTCAGATGGTCGCTGCTCAACCTCAAGCTGCTTATCCCTCCCCCTCCCAAAAAACTAAGGAGGAGGCTCCTGAGAGCAAAAATCCTCTCAATCTCACCGATGATCAGCTTACTTCTCTTGTTGTAGCTGTTTGTACGGCTATCGCTGTTAGCAAGCCTATTCAGGATCGTCTCGCGACCTCTATCCCCAAGTTCCTTAACGAACAAGGGGGTAGAAGTATGGTTGGTTTAGCGACTACTGGAGGAGTAGCCGCTCTCATCTTCTTCTTTGCGAAGAGCTACATTATCAGGAATTAAGCCTGCATCATGTTGTTATAGATAGAATTATCTATACCACTGAAGTACGTAAGTAAAGCACCGCCAATGAAAGCGGTAGCTAAAACACCGTTCAACTCCAAATGCTTCCTTCTATCACTCTTATGAAAATTCTTGACAGTATCCTTAGAACGCTTCCACCATTCGTTAATAGCGAAGGTGATGATAAGCGCGAAAAGGGTCGCCATAGCAAAGAAAGAGCGATCGACTGCGAGACGGGGAATATCACCAACAATGGCACGAGCGGCGTTTGGAATAATAACGGTTAAGAAGATTAGGTTTGCGTAGTAGTTATCAGTGTGCTTGGGGACTTGTGTAACCGCATAGAACACAACCCACGAAAAAATCGCTGCTAACATATCATTAACAGGAGTTTGCATTTATCTTATTACGAGATTTTATTTATCCTGAATGTATTGACCGCAGAATTTGGTCTTGTCTGGTAATCTAGTATAAATTCCTATAGATTCACATATCCCCCTTAACTCCATGAAGTTATTCCAGAAGTTTTCAGAATGTGTCCATTCGGGCACCGTACTGTGCGCAAGCTCGTGAATCAACACATGCATAATCTCATTCACTTCACCATCTATACATATGGTTATGTCCGCCCCTTTGTTGACATTGTAACCCACAGTTCCTGACATCTTCCTCAGTGCTGTCAAGGGAATTGGGTGTATCAATACACGAAACTTTTCATTGTTCGTTTTCTCAATATGTTCTCTGAGAATTTTGTACCTCTTTTTCACTTCTGTGAAATTCTCTGGTTCACGTATCATGAAAAGTATGATCAGGTTGATCACGATCAATACTAGAAAGGGTATCATCTAGTATAGGCAAAGATAAATTTACTGTACAACTCTGAGATTGGGTTACCTCGAAGACCCTCCCAAAGTTGTAATTTAAAACCAAGCTCCTCTAGGTGTGTAACCAATAGGTCTTTATACCCAACCGGTTCCGACTTGGGTCCTTCTGCGTAATATGGGGTATCTGTCAGGTGTACAAACAACTTCTCACCAAATCCACCATTCCCATGATCTTTGAGTTTGAAGAAGTTTCCCATGTCATCCTGTAATGGTGTTTTGAATATGATCTTTTCTGAATCTGGGATGATACCAATCAAAAGTCCACCTGGTTTTACGCGTTTTCGGATTTCATGGATTGAACTGAAGAAGAGATCCCTAGTCTTGAAGATGTAATGTAACGAGAAGTTGAAACAGACAACATCAAATTTTCGCTTTGGACAATTGTGTATGTCACCCTCGTAAAAATTCACCCGCATGTGCATATTTTTTGCCCTAGACTTGGCTTCAACGAGAGCCGTGGGTTCTGGGTCACACATATTGATATTGGCTCCACACTTGTGCCACTTCTGTAAATCACCCCCAAAACCACACCCGACATCAAGAATGTGCTGACTACTCTTTGTTACACTCTGGATAAGCTCCCTCTTGGCGTCATTGTGATTTTTACGAATCTCTTCCATAATTCATGATAGTTTCATATCTTTAATTCTCTACTTAGGGCTTAAAGTTTACAAACGTTCAAAAGCTATAATGTCTCTTGAACAAGATTATACAACTGTACCTGGTCAGGTTTTCGCTTGCCTTTCTATCGTTGGACCGGAATGCCCTCAGAAGAATGACAAGTTTGGTATCAAGATCCGAGGAACTTTCGCGAACCGCGATGAAGCTGCGAACCACGCCAAGCGTCTGCAGAAGGAGGATCCCACGTTCGACATCTACGTCGTTGACATGTACAAGTGGCTTCTCATTCCACCCGACTCTTCTAAGATTGAGGATGTTCACTATACCAATGATAAACTTGAGGAGATCATGACTGGTTACAAGGAGAATCAGGCTCAGGCTGCTCGTATGTTTAACGAACGTAAACAGGGTATGGTTGACAAGAGTGGCTTTGCCCCTGGTGATGACAACTCCACCTTCTACACGAAACCCGATGAGGCTCCCATCTCTCACCCAGCTGAGGTTCTAGAGCGTCTCAAGAAGGAGAAGCCTGATGCCAATATGGAGGATCTCGTCAAGGAGGCTGATGAGATTGTTAACCAAGAGATGAAGGACCGTCAGAAGCAGCGTGAGGAAGCTGCTGCTTCTACTGAGGCTACGATTGAGGAATCCAAGGATGAAGGCGAGCCCGAAGTTTCTTCCAAGTAAATAATTTTCATAACTAATACTAAATGATTGGTACGATCGTAACAATCATTCTCGTCAGTGCTTTCTTTATTTTGTTTTTTGAGGGGATGACCCCAGAAAACAAAAAGGAGAAGAAAAAGGTTAAGGAACCTGAAGCCAGTACTACTGCTGGTTTTATTAAGGATACGTACAGGGATCCTTTTATTAATCATTTCATACCTCCAAAAGTTGGTAATATAGGAAAGTTTGTTCCATTCTCAAGTGTACCTGAGGATAACTGGCTGCATGGTTTTCCCCATAAAAAATCCAAGTAAAAATACAGCAAATGCTATGATCCAAGTTGATTTATCAACATTCTTGAATAAATCAAAAGATTCCTGACCTTGATAAGGTGGTGGGGGTTGTGGATATTCAGACGGATGAAAGTAATACTCCTCGGAGTGTTTCTCGTTACTTTCATCTTTCTCCTCTGGAACTTCTTGAAGAACGGGGTTATATTCAATGGGGTTACCAATATCAGTTTCCATTTTCTAATATATAAACGGTTTTTTTTAAGCACTTTCTTCCTCACTTTCACTTTCATCATCTACCACAAAGTCTTTGAGATTACCATTTTCGTCTGCGTCTTCCTCATATTCCTCTTCACTATCCTCGTCGTATAATTCATCATCTGTGTCCAATTCGGAATCTATGTCAGTATCATGTTCATCCGTACCATAATCATCTTCTAAAACACTTTCCGTGGGCTGGAATAGAGTAGGTTTCTTTATATGTCTTCCTGAACGGGTACGAGTAACTATAACCATTTACTAGTACTCCGTATTATTGTTTAAGTAGTTTTACGAGATTGTTATCGATAATTTGATGTGTTCTAGCCATATTCTTCTTGCCTTTACAAATCGGGCATTTTTGTGTTATTTTATTACCCTTGATGATATAAGACATCACGTGATCCGTATGCTCTCCCTTGATAGATTCACAATACATTGAAGTTGTGAGGGCTACGTATTCAGTTTTGTTTCTCTTGACACTTACAATTGTAGTGTCCAACTGGTTATCCATAAATTTCCGAACAAACCTCTGTAATAGGGGTCTTATCTCCGTCTGTTTAGGTTGAGGTTTTTCAACGAATTTCTTGATTTCTGGGCAATTTTGGATTTCTTCCTTTTTGGGATACAACTTATTGATTATTGGACTCGGTAGTTCATGGCGACGACCACAGAAGTCTTTACAGAAACCATCTTTCCGTCCCCTGAGAGTTTCACAACGACAAAAACACTTCTGTATGATGAGTTTACCACTGATGATGAACCAGACGTGGTTTGAGTTGTGCTCTCTTCTCAGATTTTCACAATAGTTTGAATTCGTTGCGGCTAGGAATGTATTTTTGTGTTTGAAAACTTTAGTAATGTAAGCAGTGGATTGCCCCTCGAGATTCTTCTGAACAAAAGACTGTATCATGTATTTGAGTTCTTCATCCTGAAGTTCATCCTTAATTTCATCTTCAGTAAATGCACCCTCCCTCATAGGGACAGAAGGTGGTTTAACAAATGTAGTCTGAGGAGCATCTGTGCGAACCGCAGACATCTTTAGGACTTTGACATCTGGTGTTGGTGGTACACGAATAATTGTACTCAACGGCTCCGGTGTATACATGAAAACTGGAAGATAGGCCAATTGGTTCACTTTACCGTTTTCACAACCAGAACATCCCTGTCCACCACATGCGTCGTGTTTAGCTTTCTTATACGACCATGGCATCCTAAATCCACTTCCCTTTGTCCTTCTCTGAAGATCGCCATACACAGATGAATCCACGATATCATTCCAGTCATATGAACCCTTAGCCTTGGATAGCGCCACGAGGACATGATCTCTCAAAGCAATCGCAGAGCTTTGATCTACAACGAAGTCTGGCCAGTTCAGGTGTACCCCAGTCTTAATTAAGTCACCCACACTCTTTGGAGGTGACACAGATATGAGACAATTTTTGCCACCATGGCGTTTCACCTTGTCACATATGACTTTACATATGGACTTGATCTCCTCAATTGAGAGTGACTCATTGTCCTTGTAATCAATGTCTATGAAGAAGTTATAGGTTGGAGTCTTTTGTTCCACGACGAACAACTTTTCATTCGTACCGATAGCTTCTATGTATCTTTCATAGAATTCGTTCAATCTATCAAATGGCACAGAGAGTTTTCCTCCGTCCATGAGCACATGTGATAGATTGGATGCATTATCAAATTTTTGAGACGCACACCAACTCTTAAACATATCCATTTATTGGTCGTCATCTCTAAACCACTTCATAAATGAAACATCTTGGTATACTTTTTTTTCTGCTAAATCCTTCTTTATAACTAGAAGTTCATACACAGTTTTATCCTTGTTATCTTCTTTCCACTGAACAATTTCATCTTCACACATTCCTCTATTCTTATCGAGTAACTCTCCGATCTGGTGTAAGATGAAAGCCTTGGACTTCATTATTTTATAGAGAAGGTTTTTCTATTGTGAGAACTTATGCAAGAGTAGAACTCCGGATTTTTAATCACGTTGTCCACTATCAATTTCCAACGTTTACGTGAATTGTATTCTTCTAGAGTATCAAAACTCATAAAGTCATTCTCGTCATACGTTTTCTTATACGGTTGGTGGAGTGCCTTCTTTACTGATGTTTTTTGCTTTTCTTCATAGAATCTTCGTACGAATTCATTTTGCTGAGACCTGGTGTAGTTGACGAAGAATATAAAGACGTTATATTCCAAATCAACTGTGGGACTCTCTTTATGTATAAACTTAAACTCGGTATACTGTCCATTTTTTAGTGATATAACCCCCCTAGTCTCTTCTTCCAGTTCTCTAAGAGCACAACGAATCGGGTTGTAAATTTCTCGTCTTCTACATCCTCCTGTGACAAATATCCATTCCTTGAATCTCCAATCTCTCACAGTGAGGAATCTCGGCTTGCCGTCGACAAAGCTAACCGGTATTGCAATCGCCTTGTACTTTTTCATTGCTCATTCGCAAGTTATAATATGCGGATATGTTTATTCAATCATTTTTTCCTCTTCTGGGGTCATTTCCGACAAATTATCGTCATTCCCGTCTCCATCGATGGAATTAAGCTTTTCCATGACATCCTCTGAGAAATCACGAAGCTCGTAGAGTTCCTCACGAGTCTTATTAAGCTCTCGAAGTAGGAAAATAACACCTACAACACATACTGCTGTGGCGATCATCATGACATTTTCGTGATTAAGGGGGATCATATACTTGTCTATCCCTTTTTCTTTTTAAGTAATTACACCCATCTTAGTCCTACCTTGGGGTGAACATTCATACGGTGTCTGAGCGAATTGGACGGCTTCGTAATGCGCATTTTCACAAGATTTACTGGTCGACGGTGTCTTGGGTTGACCGATAAACGTTTCGAGTGTCCTGGATTTAGGATCGTACGTCAATACAAAAACGATGGCGAGTAGGAAAATAAGGTCCCACATTTACTATTTAGTTAGAATATAAAAGGCCTCCCATACCATTCTCGATACGGAGCACATTGTAATTTACGGCATAAATATCTTTGTTTACCGACCGTGTATCATTCACAATACGAGCCGAGTCAAGTCGGGAAAAGTTGAGGGTACCAGTTGGCTGCAGCTTACCAGTCTCGAGGCAGAAGGGATAGGTGAAGAGCTTAGTACCCGGGCTAGAGTTACCGTGGGAGGTGTGGTAATAGAGAGGAACCGATGTGTAGTTAGGGTTCGCAAACTTGAAGTCGGAAACATCGGTACCGTTGATCTGGAGTTTGAGCTTGTTATCATCATTGAGGAACGCCACACCACCAGCGGCGGTGGTGTCGGCGTCGTCACCAGCGGCTGATAAGTACTTGACTGGGTGATTGAAATTGAGCTCTTGGATCTTGGAGCCCGAAGAGATCGCCTTCTGAGTTTGGGTGATCAGCATATTTTGGGGCTGGGAAGCGAAGACTTCGCGCTCCTGGGTATCGAGGTAGGCGTAATTCGCGTAGATGTCCCACTTCTTGCTGGAATCAGCGGCGGCGGCACCCCAAGTGATGCGAAGCTCCACATCGTGATATTGGAGGGCAATGAGAGGAAGGGCAGTCTGCCAGTTCTCACAGAAAGCGAACCGGAGAGGGTAGAAACGCTCGTTGGTGGAGCCACCATAGAGATCACCGGCAACCGACTTGGAAGAGGAGGTCGCGGAGAGGGTGGGTGCGATGAGGGTAGAGTAGGTAGAATCCTGTTCATCAACAAGTTGTCCACCAATTAATAATTCAACCTTGGAAATTACAGTCCTCCAGTCAGCAACGGCAACCGTCGCAGTTCCTGTGTTGGGAACGAGGTAGACATAGTTGAGCATGTCACCCTTGCGCTCGAAGCGGACGGTGGACATACCGTTGTTGGAGACGTTGCCTTGGATGACTTGACGCTCGACAGTTTGGGAAAAATTTGTATGACGTTTGTAGGTGGACCTGAAGAAAGACACCTCGGGCTGACCGACGAGGTGCACATCCTGGGCTCCGACGGCTACGAGTTGGGCAATACCACCAGACATTTTATAATATAGTGAGAGTTTATTTTTAAGTGCTGGAAGCACTTTGATACCGAGCGTTCACTATCACATAAAATGAGATTCGATTATTGTGGAGGTGTGGGCCAAACTGGGTTATTTGGATCTTCTGTGTTTCTGGGAAGGTCACGAAGGGCTTGACGATACGTTTCCCAATTATATTTCATGGCACCTGAGAGTGTTGCATTAGGTAATTGCGTCCAGTCTGATTCTAGTAATTTTCTATTTCTAGTGTGTTTTAACATTCTCAACGCTCTCGCTTTAAGTCTCTCTGGTTCTTTATCTATATATGCTTGTATCTCATCATCTTGTATTATTTGTATGTTTCCTTCTTCATCCTTATAAGCTTTTACACTTGCATAGTTTAACGGGCTTTCTACCTTTTTAAAGACGGTTGTCCCATTCTCTCGTTCTTCTATATCTCTATTAGAATTTGCGATAAAACGATCTTCTATTTCTAATGTTTTTTTAGATACGGCAACGTATGAAGTCATATTTTATATAAGGAAATATATTTTTAACTAAGTTTATATCCTACAAATTGGTTGTACACAGAAGATCCACTTGAGATCAGTTCAACATCCCCGATGTTCTTCAGATATACATAATCACCCGCTTCCATACGCACTGTAGCAAAAAGTGTAATTATACTATTATTCGTGACCCCCGTGCCTAATTCTCCACGACAGGCTATCACGCCGTTATGATGTAGATCGATTATACCGATTTGGTTTGTCTCGTTATACATGTTAACATGGAAATAATAAACACCAGCTGATGGTGCGTACACGTACCCACTACTTTTTAGGAATCCTCCTCTATTTACTAATGTGGTCCAGTTAGAAATTATGGTGTTATCGGTTGTATAAAGAATGGAGGCTGTCGGTCTAGCGATGAAAAGTGGTTGACTCTCTGAAATAAAAGTTGTTGCACGAACGATACCCCTCACATCCAACTGTGATCTGGGGTATCTCCCGATCCCGACGGCCGTGTCGCTGATGACCATGGACCGCCCGGTTCGGCCCAAGTTGTATATTTTACGAATCTCTGAGTTTTCGAGGGCGACGTTCCATATTTGGGGTTTGGAAACAAGCCCGTTAAAAGCCTCACCGAAACTACCTGGTGATCCATTAAAATTGGAACCAATCGATATATTGTCTATGCTTTGAAGTGCTTGTGTTCCACCAGCGTTGTAAGTCAAATTCGCGGGATCAATCTCCACACCGTCTATATAAATACTACCATAACTACGAGCTGATGTGATGGTCCCCGTTCCCCTCTTTACTATGGCTACGTGATACCATCTATTTGATTGAATTGTTCCTGTGGCTGTTCTCATATTGTGGCCACCTATATCCATATTTATTCTACCGTTGATTCCGTGATATATACCCGCTAATTGGTAACTAGTCCAAGCACTCCCAAAGTAAAACACGGCCGCGTCAGAGCTATATTGAGCCGAATTCGCTTTTATCCAACATGACATAGTGTAAATCGCATCACCCGTAGGAAAATTCGTCGTCGCACCCATATTACCATTGTGATCAACGTAAACAGTATCACCTGTCCCATCAAATTTAAACGCCTTATCCGCTGCGGAGTACTGGGCATGACCAAAAAACGTCCCATGATTCCCACTCCCTGAGATATCAAGGGGTGAGTTGTTGATGGTGGTATCATAATCCAAAATCAACTTCTCCGGTCTCGGGGTTTCCGTATCCACGTCGTACCGCGAAACGCGGGGAACATCGAGGGACCTTCCTAAAGTCAGCGAACCCTTATCGAGGGTCGTGGGACCGGGGGTGCCGAAAAGTTTCCATCTTGGTATTGAAACAAACGCTCTGGTAAAGTTACCAACCATATATACTTTTGTTATAACCATAGCATACATAGAGTAATGCGTTTGTGAATTGACGTTAGTGTGTCCCCAACCAGTCCCCCCCGTTTCATTCGGTGGATTACCAAAACCTGAAACAGAATATATCTGGTTCCATTCCGTGCCATTATTACTCGCCCAAATTTGAAAATTTTCTGGGAAAGTTTCAATAGAATAATTACGAGTACCTGTAACGAAACTAAACGAATTCAACTTAATTTTATATGGCATTTCGAGTTTAATCCAGGCTCCACCGGGTGTATTATCTGACAAATAATGTAACACCGAGGGATGTCCATTGGAAGTATACCATTCATTGTTGCTTGATACCCAAATATCAATATCATAATTATTCGTATCACTAAAAGCACCCCATGCTTCAAAAGCATCCGAATATTGACTACTCACACTTGCTGTAAAAACACCATGTCCTTCGAT